>ERZ1035006.41-NODE-41-length-94686-cov-58.029451_pt1 | contig 94686 bp, 67 predicted proteins | sample MGYA00520694_ERZ1035006 | MGnify/ENA primary metagenome ERZ1035006 (study PRJEB33766, sample SAMN09781746) | gut metagenome | biome: gut microbiome | host: Homo sapiens | place: Madagascar | study: EMG produced TPA metagenomics assembly of the PRJNA485056 data set...
TCTCAAAAGCGAGTGCAAAGGTATAAACTTTTCGGCAATCCACCAAATATTTCCAAGAAAAAGTTTAGAAATTAACAGTCTTTTAACACTTCAGTACGTTTTAAGGATACAACACACCTTATTATATATACGCGCGCACGCAAAAGAGAAAGAAAACTAAAAGGGTAGCAAACCTCATCACAAGGTCTACCACCCTACACTTATAGTTAAAAATAACCGATAATTTATTTGCTTAAGAACTTATCTACCTGTGCAGCTATCTTTCTGCCGCTTGCCATGGCACGTACTACGAGAGATGCACCATTGGCGGCATCACCTGCCACGAACACGTTCTCGGCGAACTCTGGCTGCTGTGGTTTCAAGAAACCCATTGCCAAGAACACTGCCTCAGCCTTGATAATCTCCGGCTCACCTGCTGGTACCATCAGTGGACGACCGCCCTCTGGATTTGGCTTCCAGTCTATCTGCTGTACCTTGACACCGGTCAACTTGCCATTCTTACCCAAGAACTCCAAGGAGTTGATGTTCCAACGGCGAGTACATCCCTCCTCATGGCTGGATGTGGTCTTGAGAGTGCGAGGCCAGTTAGGCCATGGATTCTTAGGATCCTCTGGTCCCTCCACAGGCTTAGGCATAATCTCAATCTGGGTAACACTCTTGCACCCCTGGCGATGCGCTGTACCGATACAGTCTGAACCGGTATCACCACCACCGATGACCAAGACATCCTTGCCCTTGCAGGTAACGCGCTCATCCTTGGAGAACTCCATGCCTGCCAACACTCTGTTCTGTTGAGAGAGGAGTTCGAGGGCGAAATAGACACCCTTCAACTCACGTCCTGGAATCTTCAGGTCGCGAGCTGTAGGAGTACCAGTAGATACCACATAGGCATCGAAGCCCTCTGGCAACTTGGTGACATCTATCTTCTGATTATATTTGAACTCGATGCCCTCTTCCTCCAAGAGATGGAGACGACGGTCGATGATAATCTTGTTGAGTTTGAAGTTTGGAATACCATATCTCAACAGACCGCCTGCGTTCTCACGAGCCTCAAATACCGTTACCTTATATCCCTTATGATTCAACTGGTTAGCAGCTACCAATCCGGCAGGACCTGCACCAATCACAGCTACCGTCTTGCCATTGCGCTCAGGCAACTCCACATGCACATAATCCTCCTGGAAGGCATGTTCTACGATGGCACACTCATCCTCACGGTTGGTGGTAGGTTCGTGATCCATCAAATTGAGGACACAAGCCTTCTCGCAGAGTGCAGGACAGATACGACCTGTGAACTCTGGGAAGTCATTGGTACTGTTGAGCAGGCGGTAAGCCAACTCCCAGTCGCCCTTGTAGAGGGCGTCATTCCACTCAGGAGCCTTGTTGCCCAGAGGACAAGCCCAGTGGCAGAAAGGCACACCGCAGTCCATACAACGGCTCGCCTGCTGACGGCGGTCGTTACTATTCAATGTTTGTTCTACCTCGCCAAAGTCGAGGATTCTATCGTGAATTGGTCTATAACCCGCTTCCTTGCGTGGTATAGTCAAAAATGCTTTTGGATTTCCCATCGCTGTTTTAATTTATAATTTATAATTAAGAATTAATAATTAGGCATACGCCCCATAGTCCTTCCAAAAGAAATAGCATCCCATAACCTCGGCAGGCAATTATTAATTCTTAATTATTAATTCTTAATTATTTAATAGTCTCTCTGCATATCAGCAATCTTCTGCTGCAACTTCTTTACTTGCTCTTCCTGCAGTACTCGCTTGTATTCGATTGGCACTACCTGGATGAAGTCCTCTACGTAGTGATTCCAATCATCGAGCATGGTGCGAGCCAACTTACTGCCTGTGTAGAGATAGTGCTGGCGAATCAACTCATGCAACTCCTTGCGATAGGTGCTGTCCTCGACGAGGTTGATCTCCACCATATCCATATTACAGAAGTAGTCGAAGTTGTGGTTCTTGTCCCAGACGTAAGCCACACCACCACTCATACCAGCGGCAAAGTTGCGACCTGTCTCACCGAGCACTACCACACGTCCACCGGTCATGTACTCACAGCAGTGGTCGCCTGCACCCTCGATGACGGCGATGGCACCCGAGTTACGCACACCGAAGCGCTCACCCACCTTACCGTTGATGTAAAGTTCACCACTTGTGGCACCATAGAGACCTGTGTTACCAGCGATGATATTGTCCTCGGCAGAGAAATTGCTGCGGATAGGAGGAAGGATGGAAATACGACCTCCAGAAAGTCCCTTAGCGAAATAGTCATTGGTCTCGCCTTCCAACTTGAAATCGACGCCCTTCACCAAGAAGGCTCCGAAGCTCTGACCTGCAGAACCCTTGAACTTCACGTTCACGGTCTTGTCTGGCAAACCAGCCTCACCATACTTCTCGGCTATCAAACCGCTGAGCATAGCACCAGCGGCACGGTCGGTATTCTTGATGGCGAAGTCGAGGTTCACCTCTTCCTGCTTCTCGATGGCACTCTGAGCACCACGAATCAACTGCTGGTCGAGCACATTGTCGAGATCATGAATCTGGGCGGTGGTATGGTAGAGAGAACCATGACCAGCCTCACGATGCAAAAGACGAGAGAAGTCGAGCAAGTCAGCCTTCTCCTCAATGCTCTTAGCCACCTCTGGCTCCAGAGCATACTCGCCCTCAATAGGCAATACCTCGGCATCACTCTTGCGAACGATGAGTTCGGTATGGCCAATGATATCATTCAAAGATGTATAACCCATCTCAGCCAAGTACTCACGTACCTCCTCTGCCATAAAGCGGAAGTAATTGATGAGGTACTTATAGCTACCACGGAAGTGGGCACGGAGCTTAGGATCCTGTGTAGCCACACCCATAGGACAGGTATTCAAATTACATTTACGCATCATCACGCAGCCCAATACGATGAGGGCTGCAGTACCAAAGCTGAACTCCTCGGCACCGAGCAATGCCATCAAGATGACATCACGACCACTCTTCAACTGACCATCCACCTGGAGGCGAACCTGTCCACGAAGACCGTTCTTCACCAAGGTCTGCTGGGTCTCGGAGAGTCCTATCTCAGGAGAGATACCAGCGAATCGCATACTAGATGCTGGGCTGGCACCCGTACCACCCTCGGCACCAGAGATAACGATGAGGTCGGCCTTCGCCTTAGCCACACCGGCAGCGATGGTACCCACACCACTCTCTGCCACCAATTTGACAGAGATAGCAGCCTTAGGGTTCACATTCTTGAGGTCGAAGATGAGCTGAGCCAAATCCTCGATACTGTAGATATCGTGATGAGGTGGAGGAGAAATCAAGCTGATGCCAGGGATAGAGTGACGGGTCTTGGCGATGACCTCATTGACCTTGAAGCCAGGCAACTGACCACCCTCACCCGGTTTAGCACCCTGTGCCACCTTGATTTGGATTTCCTCAGCATTGACCAAATATTCTGTTGTCACACCAAATCGACCAGAAGCCACCTGCTTGGTCTTGCTGGAGAGGCTGATGCCATCCACGGTAGCGTGGAAGCGCTCATTGTCCTCACCACCTTCACCAGTGTTGCTTCTTGCACCGAGAGCGTTCATGGCAAGTGCCATTGCCTCATGAGCCTCCTTGGAGAGGGCACCGAAGCTCATCGCACCGGTAACGAAATGCTTGACGATTTCCTCCACAGGCTCGACCTTATCGATAGAGATAGGGTTCTTGCGGAAACCGAAGAAGTCACGGATGAAGATAGGCTCCTGCTTATCGTCAACGAGATGTGTATATTTCTTAAAGAGTTCATAGTCGCCCTTGCGAGTAGCGAGCTGCAAGGTGGCGATAGTCTCAGGGTTCCAAGCATGCTTGATACCATCCTTACGATAGTGGAACTGTCCCATGCTTGGCAGGAAGTCGAGCTTCTTGGCAGCGAATGCCTTGTCGTGCAGACGGATGGCATCACGGGCGATGGTCTCTAAACCGATACCGCCGATGGTGCTCACCTCTGTACCGAAGTAGTTCTTCAAGAGGCTCTCAGACAATCCGATGCTCTCGAATATCTTGGCACCACGATAGCTACGGATGGTAGAGATACCCATCTTAGCCATAATCTTGAACAAGCCTTTCTTCACTGCCTTGATATAGTTCTGCTCGGCTGTATGGTAATCCTCCTGAATCTTGCCACGCTTTACGAGGTCGTCGAGTACAGCGTAGGTCAAGTAAGGGCAGAGGGCTGATGCACCATAACCCAACAAGAGGGCGGCGTGCATCACCTCACGTATCTCACCACTCTCCACGATGAGGGCAGTCTGTACACGCTTACCAGCATCAATGAGGTAATGGTGAACGGCGCTCACGGCGAGCAATGATGGGATGGCAGCATGGGTCTCATCCACACCACGGTCGCTCAAGATGATATAGTTGTATCCATCATCCACACTCTTCTCTGCCTCCTTGCAGAGGTTGTCGAGTGCCTCATGCAGGCCTTCCTCGCCCTTGGCGGTCTCGAAGAGCATGTGGAGCTTGACGGTATTGAAGCCCTTGTAGCGGATGTTCTGAAGAATATCGAGCTGTGTATTGGTCAAGATAGGATGTGGCAAGCGCACCATCTTGCAGTTGCTCTCGTCTGGGTTCAGGATGCCAGAACCTACTCTACCGATATACTCGGTAAGACTCATCACGAGGTTCTCACGGATAGAGTCGATGGCAGGGTTGGTAACCTGTGCAAACTGCTGACGGAAGTAGTTGAAAAAAATCTGTGGTTGGTCGCTGAGCACGGCAAGTGGAGTATCATTACCCATAGATGCTGTAGGCTCCTGCCCCTTAGTAGCCATTGGAATGATGGTACCGTCGATGTCTTCCTCGCCAAATCCAAATTCGAGTTCGTTGCGAGTCAGGTTCTCGATGCCATTCTCCACCTTTCGCCCACTGCGCAGTTTCTCCAACTCAATACGGTTGGTGTTCAACCACTGGCGGTAAGGATGAGCGGTGGCAAGGCGTTCCTTGATCTCACCATCATAATATATCTTGCCTTCCTGGGTATCAATCAAGAGGATCTTACCAGGCTGGAGGCGTCCCTTCTCAGCAATCTCAGTTGGGTCGAAGTCCATCACACCCACCTCGGATGCCACTACCATCATATCGTTCTTGGTGATGGTGTAGCGGGCAGGGCGCAGACCATTACGGTCGAGCATACCACCGGCAAAGCGGCCATCGCTGAAGAGCAAAGCAGCAGGACCATCCCATGGCTCCATCAAGATAGAGTGATACTCATAGAATGCCTTTAGGTCTTCAGAGATAGGGTTCTTATCATTGAAGCTCTCTGGCAACATCACTGCCATGGCATGAGGCAAAGACAATCCGCTCATCACGAAGAACTCGAATACATTGTCGAGACTGGCAGAATCACTCATATTAGGCTGAACGATAGGAGAAATCTCTCGGATGTCGCCCAGAGCCTCACTGCTCAACACGCTCTCACGAGCCTTCATCCATCCACGGTTACCACGGATGGTGTTGATCTCACCATTATGGCAGAGGAGACGGAAAGGCTGAGCCAAACTCCATGTAGGGAAGGTATTGGTAGAGAAGCGAGAGTGAACCAAAGCCAAACCGCTGGTAAAGTAACTATTGGTCAAGTCAGGATAATATTGACGCAACTGTAGGCTGCTCAACATACCCTTGTATACAATATTCGTATTAGACAACGAACAGATATAGAAATCTGGATCGGTGATACGTTTCTCGATGCGTTTGCGGATGAGATAGAGGGTGCGCTCGAATACAGGCACCTTATCATCAGTAACGCCAGTGATGAAAAGCTGTTTGATGGCAGGCTCATTACTGAGGGCTGCCTCACCGAGACAGTCAGGGTTGGTAGGCACATTGCGAAGGTGCATCAACTGAAGTCCCTCACGTTCGATTTCCTCGATCATGATGGAGAGGATGTCCTGCTGTTTCTTCTCGTCCTTAGGCAAGAAGACAAGACCTGTACCATATTTTCCCTTCTCTGGGACAGGGATACCCTGAAGAAGAATAAACTCGTGTGGAATCTGGAGCATGATACCAGCTCCATCACCCGTCTTGTTGTCAGCACCCTCAGCGCCACGGTGGCGCATGTTCTCAAGTACCTTCAAGGCATTGTCCACAAGCTCATGACTCTTGTTTCCGTGGATGTTAACCACCATACCTACACCACACGCATCGTGCTCATAGGCTGAACTGTACAATCCTTTTTCCATTTCTTGTTCGTTTTATCGGTTATTTATTCTTTACTTATATGCTTGTTCGTGAACGCCTGCCACGGCTCTTCCGCTTGGGTCGTTCTGATTCTTGAAGGAGGCATCCCATGCCAGTGCCTCAGCTGTAGAACATGCCACGCTTGGTACACTTGGCACACTGCGGGCAGCACTGTCGCTTGGGAAATGCTCGGCAAAGATGGAGCGATAATAATACTCCTCCTTGTTCTGTGGAGGATTGATAGGGAATCGCTCGGCTGCATGTGCCATCTGCTCATCGCTCACGGCTGATGCAGTGATTTGCTTCAGGGTATCAATCCAAGAATATCCTACGCCATCCGAGAACTGCTCCTTCTGTCGCCATGCCACTTCCTCTGGCAGCAGGTCGGCGAAAGCCTCTCTTACCACCTTCTTCTCGATGGTCTTGTCTGGACACATCTTCAATACAGGGTTCATACCCATCGCTACGTCCAGAAATTCCTTGTCGAGGAAAGGAACACGACCTTCGATGCCCCAAGCCGCAAGGCTCTTGTTGGCTCTCAAGCAGTCGTACATATAGAGTTTGCCCAGCTTTCTGACGGTTTCCTCGTGGAAAGCCTTGGCATCTGGAGCCTTGTGGAAGTAGAGGTAACCACCAAACACCTCGTCGGCGCCCTCGCCAGAGAGAACCATCTTGATGCCCATGCTTCGGATGACACGAGCCAAGAGATACATCGGGGTAGATGCACGGACGGTGGTTACATCGTAGGTCTCAATGAAGTAGATGACATCACGAATGGCATCCAGACCCTCCTGAATGGTATAGTTGATCTCATGATGCACGGTGCCGATGTGCTCAGCCACCAATCGAGCCTTTGCCAAGTCAGGTGCTCCCTTCAAGCCTACGGCGAAGGAGTGAAGACGTGGCCAGTAAGCCTTGGTCTCGCCACCATTCTCCACTCGGGTGGTGGAATATTTCTCGGCGATGGCAGAGATGACAGAAGAATCGAGACCACCGCTGAGGAGCACACCGTAAGGCACATCGCTCATCAACTGGCGCTTCACCGATGCTTCCAGTGCATCATGTATCTCGGCTACGGCAGCCTTCTCCTGTGGCTCTGCATCAGCGAGCTGCTGGGTAGCCTTCTTATTGTCATCTATCTGATATTTCTTCTGCATGGCAGCATACTCGAACCAATCGCGAGTATAATAACGCTTCATGCCAGGAGTCTTGCTATAATAATAATGTCCTGGGAGGAATGGCTCATAGTGGTCGCACTGACCTTCGAGCGCTTTCAGCTCTGAGGCAACCATCACCTTGCCGTCCTTGTCGTAACCTATATAAAGAGGTATTACGCCGATAGGGTCACGAGCTATCAAGAATTCATCTCGCTCCACATCATAGAGGGCAAAGGCAAAGATACCATTCAGTTGCTCCAGCATCTGGCAGATGCGCTCATGCACGGCATCTTCTCCTTTATATATTAAGGTGGAGAAATCGGTATCTTCACGCATCTCACGATAGAGCGAGAGAATCACCTCGCAGTCACTGCCCGTCTGATACTGGTAGGTATCGGCGAAGCGAGCACGGATATCCTGGTGATTATAGATCTCACCATTTACGGCAAGCACCTGTTTCTTGTCGGGTGCGAACAGAGGTTGGCGACCACTCTCAGGGTCCACGATGCTCAGACGCTCGTGTGCGAGGATAGCCGAACCACCACAATAGATTCCGCTCCAGTCTGGTCCGCGATGGCGAATCTTCTGACTCATACGTAGCGCTTGCTGTCGCAATTCAGGCGTTTGCTCCTGAATATTGAAGATTGATACGATTCCACACATAATATCTTTTCCTTTCTTTTACGGTTATTTCTAACATAATGTTACATTTCGGCTGCAAAATTACAACTTTTTGCTAGAATAAAAGAATGTTTACTTACATTTTGCACTACATTAATACAAGATATAACAATTTAAAAGTATTTGAACGCAAAAACCTTACATTTTGCTATCATATCAAGCAAATGATAATACAATTCGTAATTTATTGCGAAAAACAAGATATTTTGTATCGTTTTTCCGAATATTATCTGTACTTTAGCATCCGAATAAGCTGATTCTAAATAAGCTCATTCTACATGAGCAAACATTAAAAGAACAGGACCCTCCCCTCGCCAATGGCGAGACCAAAAAAAGTAATGAAAAGTTTTGGATTCTCAAATAAATGTATTACTTTTGCACCATAGTATTAAAATCAAGCACTTAGGAAGATGGCAGCATTGAAATTATACCCAGTGGGAATCCAGACATTTTCAGAGATTATCAATCGTAATCTGCTGTATGTTGACAAGACGGAATACGTCTATCGCATGACTCATGGCGGTGGCAAACATTTCTTCTTGAGCCGCCCACGACGTTTCGGCAAATCATTGTTAGCATCCACTTTTCAAAGCTATTTTGAGGGTAAGAAGGAACTCTTTAAGGGACTTGCCATCGAGAAACTAGAGAAAGAGTGGACGGAATATCCCGTGCTTCACTTCGACTTGTCGGGCGGCAAGCACTTGGATATAGAAGCCCTGCATCGTTACCTCCTTTATATCCTAAAGAACAATGAGGAACGATTTGGTATAACGAGCGACTATGTGGATCCAAACATCAGGCTAAACAACCTCATAGATACTCTCTATAAGAAAACTGGAAAGCAGGTTGTAGTTGTCATTGATGAATATGATGCTCCATTGCTGGATGTGGTACACGAAACAGATAAGCTAAAAGTGCTTCGTGAAGAAATGCGCAATTTCTATAGCCCACTGAAGAAATGCGAGCCTTATCTCCGCTTCGTCTTCTTGACTGGCATCACAAAATTCTCGCAACTCAGCATTTTCAGCGAACTGAATAACATCACCAATGTAAGCATGTTACCAGAATACGCTGGAATTTGCGGCATCACTAAAGAAGAATTGCTAACCCAGATGTCGGCAGATATCGACAACCTGGGAGAGAAACTAGGCAAAAATAGAGAAGAGACCATAGAAGCACTACGTGACTATTATGATGGCTACCATTTCTCTGCCAATTCACCGGATGTGTTCAATCCTTTCAGCCTACTCAATGCCATGGCAAATGGCAATTTGGATTACTATTGGTTTACCTCTGGCACGCCAACTTACCTCATCAACATGATGAAGAAGTACGATACGGCATACACCGACTTTGCCGAGGGAATGGAAGCGGATGCCTCCGACTTTGACGCGCCAACTGAAGCAGGAACGATGACCACCCTCACGCCTCTCCTCTATCAGAGCGGCTATATCACTATCAAGGGGTATGACAAGGAGTATGATTCCTATTTCTTGGGCATCCCAAATAGAGAGGTGCGCATCGGATTGACCAAGGCACTCATACCGCATTATGTCACTCCTAATACGGTAGCCACCAACAATACTGTTCGCAACATGGCTCGTGCCCTGAACAAGGAAGACATGGACCTTGCCTTGCAGCATCTCAAGACATTCCTTTCCACCGTGCCTTATTGCGACAATACCGACTATGAGGGTCATTACCAGCAGATGCTGTTCGTCATTTTCACCCTGCTCTCTGCCTATATGGTAGATGTAGAAGTTCGCACCCCAAGGGGCAGAGTAGATATGGTACTTCGCTCATCCACCCATCTCTACATAGTGGAGCTGAAGCTAAATCAGGATGCAAATGTAGCAATGAAGCAGATAGACCTGAAAGAATACCCCCAGCGATTTGCTCTTACAGGTCTGCCTATCGTGAAAGTGGGTATCAACTTTGATATGACAACTCACAATATCACAGACTGGAAGATAGAATAAAAGACCATAAGAAACTATCAGAACAAGGCTAAAACAGCCCTGTCGACTTTACTGCAGCCAAGGTTGAGTACACCCGCAACTATCTCGGCGCAGACCAGTGGCAGGCTGTATATGTTCCTTTCGATGCTAAAACTACAGATTGGACCGACAACGGCATCACCGTGGCAAGCATCAATAACTTCCATGAGTATGAAAAGGAAGATGGCAGTGGCTATGAGACGGTACTCGAAGTGAAGAAATACGATTGTATGAGTATGACTCGCAAGTATGACTTCATCGGCATCTACACACCCCAAAGTGGATTAGGGCAAGACGATGCATCTGCAGTTTATGTCCTAAACATGGATGGAGGCATTCAAGTGATTACCACTGATGAGACTGGTGGTACCCTCAAAACTGGCATTTACGATTTGCAAGGTCGCAAGCTCAGCAAGGAGCCTACTCATGGCATCTATATCAAAAATGGTAAGAAATATGCAAAATAAAAAATATAATAATTATGAAAAAGAAATATATGCAAATAACTCTTCACGAGAATAAGATTTGCGCAAGATAAAAAATGCATTGACAAATGTTATTGCAGAAACATAAAGTTGAATTTTTCCCTTATGGGCTAGGTCAAAAATCACGGCAGCGGGATAATAAAAATCACGGCAGCGGGATAATAAAAATCACCTCGCTGATCATAGAAATCTATGACTATATTAGTATCTAAGAATACTTTCATTTGTATTTTTCATCTAAAGATTCATACAATGAGTCATCTATCGTATCTGAAACTTGCTTACGATTCTTAAGTGACATCTTGAGAATTTCAGGGGAAAGTTGATAGTTAGCCCACGCATTTTCTTGTTTCTTCACAGTTGCAACAGTCTTAGCATTAGCTGACTCCAACAGACGCTCTACCAACCAACGCTCATTACTTGCGGTCAAAGAAAGGGACTGCAAGAAACTCCACAATTTATTAATAGCCAATGCTGTCATATCATACATATTTTTATAATTCCAAGTGCAAAGCTACAACTTTCATCTGAAATCACCAAGATTTTTGGAGAATATTTTCAAGAAAATAACGAAGCGACGTTGATCGCTGCCTTTAACGCTGAAATACGAAATACCAAAGTACTGAAAATCACGGACTTTCAAAACACATTCGGTGATTTGTAGGATTTTCGTTCGGTGATTTGTAGAAAATCTTCATTTCATCTAACATAAAAGGTGCAACATGGAGGGGAAATGAAAATCCATGTTGCACCTTATTATATATATGTATAAACCTAAATGTTCACACTCGATTTATGGCTGGAGAGTGAAACCTACTACGAAATAGGCTTTCTCTGTGCTTGGGTTGGCAGCTACCTGAGCGAAGACAGGGACACTGAAGGAGTCGGTAATCTTCAAGTCCTTGGTTGCCTTCACTGACACATTGGTAACGGCGAAGCCACTGGCATCACCATAGAATGTTGTGGCGTATGGCACTGCACCTACGGCTGCCTCCCAGTCACAACCACCGAGCTTGAATGGAGCGGTAGCCTCAACGTATGATGAGTAAGCTCGCTTGCCCTTCTTGGTATAACCGTCATTGCCAGCAAAGTTGGTATACCAGTTCAATGCCACTGGACCAAAGTCATAACCTACATTAGCCTCAAACACGTGAGAGGTTTCATGAGCCTTGTAGGCGAAATATTTCTCGTTAGGAGAATTGAACCAATAGTCGGTTACGCCGATATGGAAACCACCCGTCTCGTAAGCCAAGGTCAAGTCAAACTCCTTGGTATCTGATGGTTCTGAGATTCCTACGCTTCCCCAAGCTGTGAGGGAGAGTCCCTTATATCCGATGCCGAGAGTAGGCTGCAAAGAGATGGAGCCCAAGTCCTGACCACGCCAGTAGTACTGGCTCACTACATCGGCAGCGATGGTTGTCTCTACCTTGTCCTGTGCCATGGCAGCAGGAGCAAATGCTATCAATCCGAGTGCCAAAGCACCAACCTTCTTCATATCTATATGTCTCATAATCTCTCTTATTTATTCGTTAAACATCTCGTTTCTTTTAAAAGTTTTGGCTGCAAAGGTAATGATTTTTTCCCTTCGCACCAAAACTTTCCTATAATAATTCTCTCTCGTACTCAAATTGTCATATCCTTAGTTGTAGCAGCTCTCGCCATGCTCGTAGATGTCGAGACCTTCCTCCTCGATTCGCTTGTCAACACGCAAACCAGCAATCTTCTTGATACCCCAGAAGAGGATGATACCTGTAGCTGCTGCCCAGAGGTCGATGCAGAGGATACCGAAGCACTGTGCGCCGAAGAATCCGAAACCACCACCATAGAGGGCACCGCCGTCGAGGGCAAAGAGACCTGTCATCAAGGTACCGAAGATACCACATACACCGTGTACTGAGCTTGCACCAACTGGGTCGTCGATGTGGAGCTTGGTATCGATAAACTCGATAGAGAACACGAGGATGATACCGGCCAAGAGACCGATGATGAATGAACCGGCTGGGCTAACCAAGTCGCAACCTGCAGTGATGGCTACCAAACCTGCCAAGATACCATTCAATGTCAATGAGAATGATGGTTTGCCATACTTGATCCATGAGGTAAACATGGTACCGAGACCACCGGCTACGGCTGCCAAGTTAGTGGTCAAGAACACGTGGCTGATAGCTACACGGTTCACCTCACCAGAAGCTGCAAGCTGAGAACCAGGGTTGAATCCGAACCATCCGAACCAGAGGATGAATACACCGAGGGCAGCAGCCATCAGGTTGTGACCAGGGATAGCGACGCTCTTGCCGTTGCGATACTTACCCAAACGAGGGCCCAGGCAGATGGCACCAACCAATGCGAGCACACCACCTACGGAATGAACGATAGCAGAACCTGCGAAGTCATGGAAGGTAGCACCGAATGTATCCATCATGAATGAACCAGCCTCGCTATTGCAGAGCCAGCCACCACCCCATGTCCAGTGACCCTCTACAGGGTAGATGATCAATGAGATGAAGAATGAATAGACGCAATACATGGAGAACTTAGTACGCTCTGCCATGGCACCTGATACGATGGTGGCACTTGTGGCGCAGAATACGGTCTCAAACATCAGGAAGCCCTCTGTAGGGAGGTCGCCATGATAGAAAGAGAGGTCGCCAAAGTTAGGCATACCGATAAAACCAGCTCCATCGCTGCCAAACATAAATCCGAAACCTACGAACCAGAAGAGAACAGATCCGACCATGAAGTCGACGAAGTTCTTAAACAAGATGTTCGCGGTGTTTTTACTACGGGTGAAGCCCGCCTCGCAGAGGGCAAATCCCGGCTGCATGAAAAAGACCAACATGGCTGCCAAGAGCATCCATACGGTATCTACTGAAATTCCTAAATCCTGTACACTCATAATCTTTTTTCCTTTGAAATTTGAAAATTGAACTTTTTTCCTTTGAAATTTGAACTTTGAGCTTTGAACTTTATGATTAGTATCAAGACAAGACCTATAAGGCATATCATAAAGTTCAAAGCTCAAAGTTCAAAGTTCAAAGTATCACTTCTCCTGCTCGGCATTATAGAGAGCGATGTCGCCTCTTTCACCCGTACGGATTCTCACTGTATCCTCTACAGGGATGACAAAGATTCGACCATCACCAATCTCGCCTGTGCGGGCTGCCTCCTGGATGGCATTAATAGTTTTCTCCACGTTCTTGTCACGAACCACTACATTCAAGAGCACTCGCTCGATACTGCTGGTATCATACATGACACCACGATAGATTCGAGCCTGTCTCATCTTGCCCTCTCCTCTTACATCGTAGTAAGAAAACCACTCGATGTCGGCGGCAAGCAATGCTTCCTTTACATCCTCAAACTTAGTCTTACGGATGATTGCTTCAATCTTTTTCATGTTAATCTCTCCTATTAATTAATTTACATTTTGTTTATTTTCTGGCGCAAAGGTACGACATTTTGCTTAATATTTCACAATATCACTTACTTTTTGATGTTAGATTTTTTATTTAGTTATTATTTTGCATAGTTCTTTTTAAAATACAGAACAAAATGAAAGCAAAACATGCATTATTCGTTTCATTTTGAAACAAGCAACAAAAAAAACGCTTGAAAGGCCCCAAAGACCCCTCAAGCGGCAAACCTAAAAACAAACTCTCAACCCTAAAAACTAGGGGTACTTTACTGAGCCCACTTTAAAAAGTAGTTTTGGATTCTTTATCCTACAAACGCCATTTGATTATCAGATGGTCACATTTGAAGAAAATATTATAAAATTACATAAATAAGGACCCATGTTTTCCGGGAACACCAAGCACTCCTCTGCATGAAGTGCCTCTGACCATTCTGAAAAACCACAGATGCTCAACTTGTATGCTCTTTCGGATAGTTGTTTGACCATCCGTTGTGGTGGTACGCACTTCTTTTAGTATATCACATCCACACACTTTTGCAGGTGACCCGATTGTTTTCCTGATTATCCAGTAGAAAAAGTGTAATCTATGGCCAAAAAACTTGGAAATTCGTCAGAAATATCGTACCTTTGCAAACAAAAAGCAAAACTATAGATATGAAAAGAATCAAAATGCCACTTTTGGCAAGAATCATCATTGCCATCCTGTTGGGTGTAATCTTCGGCAATTTCTTCAATGAAGCTGCCGTCAGAGCGTTTCTCACCTTCAACGGCATCTTCAGCCAGTTTCTGGGCTTTATGATACCGCTCATCATCATCGGTCTCGTAACACCAGCCATTGCCGACATCGGTCATGGAGCCGGAAAACTTCTTCTTGCCACCGTAGGCATCGCCTTTGCCGACACTATCCTGGCAGGTCTGCTTGCCTATGGTACAGGTTCGGCACTCTTTCCACACATGATAGCCAACTCAGCCCATGTGGCAGTAGATAAGGCTGAAGAACTCAAGCCCTTCTTCGAAATCAAGATACCTGCTATGGTAGATGTAATGAGTGCACTTGTATTCTCATTCATAGCAGGACTGGGCATTGCCCATAAAGGCAGCCGCACCATGAAGAACATCTTCCAGGAATTCAAGGAAATCGTGTCTGGCGTCATCGCCAAAGTCATCATTCCCCTCCTGCCCCTTTACATCTTCGGCATTTTCCTGAACATGACTTTCTCTGGCGAAGCCTACCATATCCTGCTGGTCTTCGCACAGATTATCCTCGTGATTCTCGTACTCCATATTGTGATCTTACTTTATGAATATCTGCTGGCAGGCGGTTTGTCCCATAAGAATCCTTTTAAGCTGCTGCTCAATATGCTGCCAGCCTACTTCACGGCTCTCGGCACATCATCATCGGCAGCCACCATTCCGGTAACACTGAAGCAGACCCTGAAAAATGGGGTTACCGACGGCATTGCCGGATTCACCATTCCGCTCTGTGCCACCATCCATCTCTCAGGTTCTATGATGAAGATTACCTGCTGTGCGCTAACCATCTGTCTCATCAATGGCTTGCCGTGCAACCTGCCCCTCTTCCTCAATTTCATCTTCGTGCTCGCCATCTGTATGGTAGCTGCTCCTGGCGTACCGGGAGGAGCCGTGATGGCAGCCCTGGGTCCGCTTGCCTCTGTTCTGGGTTTCAATTCCGATATGCAAGCGCTCATGATAGCCCTCTATATCGCAATGGACAGCTTCGGCACCGCCTGCAATGTAACCGGCGATGGCGCCATCGCCATTGTCGTGGATAAAATATTCAGAAAGGATAAATAAAAAATAAAAAGGTGTGTCATTAGTCCATGACACACCTATTTTATATACACAAATATTAAGTTTTAATAGAAAAAGAGAAAAAGTCTGTCTTTTCCTTGGTTATTCGTTAGAAAAAGTGTATCTTTGCTCCGTTTTTCATTAGAAAAAGTGTATAAAACTTCTGATTATTCGTTAGAAAGGTAGGAGATGGCATTTTTTCTGAATATAAAGGTGCCTTTACAGAACTATATGTCTTCACCCAGCTGAAAAGCCAGGATATTCCATTATACTATCATGCTGTGGATAACTCCACAATAGAGATTGATTTCCTGACCCAATGGCACGACAGGGTTATACCGATAGAAGTAAAGGCAGAGGTGAACGTTAAGGCGAAATCTCTCAGAACATTCATCACCAACAATCCGGAACAGAAGGGACTCCGCTACTCCATGCTTCCCTATAAGGATCAAGACTGGATGATCAACGTTCCGCTCTATGCCTGCCTGACACCATTTGATAAATTACCTGGTATCATTTGACAAATCATCTTGTTGTCATTTAATAAAAGCTTCGATTCTGAAATATCCGTCAGAATCGAAGTGCAAGCCAATCATCAAACTTCGCGTTCTGGAAGATATGGATGCCCAGTTTCTCGGCAGCCTCAAAGTTTTCCTTCAGATCATCTATGAAGAGAGTTTCATCGGGATTGATGTTCGCCTGCCTGATTACCTCTTCATAGATACGGGCATCAGGCTTTGCCAGATGCATTTGCTGAGAGAGGAAGCAATGCTCAAAATAATCCTCTACCCCATGGTTCTGATAAGGAAAGAGATGCTCCACACAATAATCCCAGTGTATATCAATGGTATTGCTCAAGAGGAAGAGGCGGTAACCAGCCTTCTTCAACTGCAGGAGTCGCTCCTTTTTCTCATCAGGAATCTCCACCAGCATCTTGTTGGCAGCATCGATGATTTCTTCATTCGTCACATCAGCTCCAGTCAACTTTCGGGCTGCATCGCAGAATACTTCGGTAGTAATCATTCCCACACCCAGTTTGCTCATCAGCTTCATCCCCTCACTCTGAGGATTCGAATCTACCAGCTCCCCCATTCCTATCGCCTTGAAAGCCCCGATGCATCCTTCCGGATTGAGCTTCACCAGGACATTACCCAAATCAAATATGATATTCTTGTATTGCATAATTTATACCTTATTATAAATCGCACTTTTAATCTTTAATTAGATACTTTCAGCAAAAGTACTGTAAATTTCAAACTAAACAAACGTTTTTGGGATGTAATTCCAGGAATATAACATTTATTAGTAAAAAAAGCCTATGTATGAGAAAGTTTTTCCAAAACTAATACCACTATTGCCACACTTCAAGTTAACCAATTGTTTTTTAAATATTTAAGCGTGACAATAAGGGCATTTTCTGTTGCCACCTATTGCCACCTAATGCCACGCAAGGGCGAAAAACGGGGGATTCACAGCGAAAAAGCAGAGGAATACTTATTGTTTTCGCAGAAAAACCATTTAAAAAGTGGAGAAAAAGACTTGCGGTTTCGAACATTTTTTGTATTTTTGCAACCAACAGGAAAAATTCCTGCCGATTCCACCTAGAAGCTAACGACTCCTGTGAAACCACTTTTTATACAATTTAAACCCAAAAACCAATGACACAAGCAGATTTAGTCAGACTCTACTTCGCTAAAGGAGATGTTTACAACTCATGGAGCTATTGCTTCAACCAGCAATGTCCTCTGGCACAGGAATGTGCACACTATCTGTCCGTGACTTATAAGAGTCCGGAACAGACCAAAGGTTACGCCATCTATCCCGATGCCTACCACGACAACAAGTGCGAACATTTCCTGCAGCTACAGATGATAAAAATGGCATACGGCTTTATGAATATTCTTGAAGAACTGAAACGTAAAGACGAAGCCGCTTTCAGAATACACATGACTTCCTACTTCGGAAGCAAGACTTCATATTATCGCTATAAATTAGGACAGACAGGACTCGTACCTGAACAGCAGCAGTACGTGCTGAAATGGTGCCAGCAACATGGATACACCAACATGAGGTTCGACCGGTATGCAGAAGAGGTTAACTATTAACAGCCGCACGCCGATTAAAGAATTTACCCGTGTACGTGGTCACTCAAACCCACGTACATGAGCATCCGCACCCACGTACACGGGTACGGATGACCGACGCGTTGAGCACGGATGACCGACACGATGGTCACGAATGACCGGCGTAGCCGGGCACATTTGCCCAACGCCTTGGGCAAAGTTGGGCAAAACCATCGGCAACCCTAAGTATCACCCTATCAACAAATTAGCAGAAATATGAAGTTTACTATAACAAGAATCAACAAGCAGAACAAGTTGATGGTCAGTTCGAAAACCGTAGAACGGTTTCTTGAGCGCATCGCTAAAGATGATGCCAAGCTGAGTGTCACCAATTTCAGAATGAGTGTGCCGCTCATGGAGGCCGACTACCAGTACTACAAAGGCATCAAGGAATGGCAGCACGTTTATCCAGCCGCAGAATTCAACAAGGATGAAAGCGGCAATCTCATCTTCCAGAAATCAAACGGGCTGGTGATGCTCCACTTCATCAACCTCATGTCGGAGCAGGAAAAAGATGCCGTCAAGAAGACGGTCAGCCTGCTACCGATGACCTTTGCTGCCTTCGAAGGAGCCGACGGCAGAAGCCTCATCGTACTCGTAAGCATCTGCAACGAAGAAGGAAAAATCCCGACAAAAGAAGCCGATGCCGACTTACTCTACCAGTCTGCCTACGAACAGGTAAAGACGCTCTACCAGTCGCAGGTACAGGCTGCCATCAAACCCGAAAAGCCATCATTGGCATCCAACTTCATGCTTACGCTGGATGCCTCTCCTTATTATAACAGTAAGGCAGTGGCGATGCGCATCTCCCAAAATAGGAAGAAGGTTGCCTTAGCCCCTAAAAATGTAGACGATTTGAAGACGTACGATGACTATGAGTTTCTTTACCGCAAGGCAGCAGAAGAGACGAAGGAAGAGATGAAAAAAGCCAACATCTCATGGCAGAACGATGAAGACCGGTTCCTTGCCGGTTTCTCAGCCATCGCCATCAAACTCTGCAACATGGGCCTCAGCGAAGAAGAAGCTTTCATCCATATCCGCCGCAACAACTGGAACAAGGTGGCAGAAGAGCAACTACGTCAGATTGTGGGCACTGCTTACGATTCCCATCCCAAAGACAAGAAGATGGAGAAATCAGCCTCAGCCAGAAAAGGACGTGCCGACATCCTGCAGATGATCAACTATCTGGAAAGCCGTTACCAGTTCCGTTACAATACCGTGATGAAATATACCGAATACCGCCCGAACAATTCATGGGTTGGCGATTTCAGACCGGTGGATGCCCGTGTGCAGAAAAGCATGACGCTGGATGTTCAGATAGCCGACATCCACGTAAGCATCAAGGATGTAAGGAATTTTCTAGAGTCAGACCGCATCAGAAACTACAGTCCAATAGAGTCCTATCTCTATGACTGTCTGGGAAAATGGGACGGCAAGGACCGCATCCGTGCCCTGGCACGAACCATACCCACCAACAATCCTCATTGGGAAGACTGGTTTTACACCTGGTTTCTGGGAATGGTTGACCAGTGGCGCGGCATGTATCGCCGTCAATATGGCAACAGTACCATGCCGCTGCTCATTTCCAAGCAGGGTTACAACAAGAGCACCTTCTGTCGCCGTCTGATACCGAGCGAACTGTCGTGGGGCTTTACCGACAATATGATTCTGTCAGAAAAGCGTCAGGTATTGCAGGCGATGTCACAATTTCTGCTTATCAATCTCGATGAGTTCAATCAGATTTCGCCACAGGTTCAACAGGGTTTTCTGAAAAATCTGCTGCAGTTGCCTACGGTGAAAATCAAGCCGCCATACGGAAGTCATGTACAGGAATTCCCTCGTCTAGCCTCCTTCATCGCCACGAGCAACATGACCGATATTCTTTCCGACCCATCCGGCAACCGCCGTTTCCTGGGAGTAGAACTGACGGGACCTATCGATGTGAGTGGCAGACTGAACTATGAGCAGCTTTATGCGCAGGCGATGCAAGCTCTGGAGCGTGGCGAAAAATCCTATTTCGACGCCAAGGAAACCGCCATCATCATGCAACATAACAGACAATTTGAGCAAATTTCCCCTATCAAGCAATGTTTTCTGCAGGTTTTCGAGCCTGCAAGTACCCCGGAAGAGGGCGAATATCTGATGGCAGCCGCCATTTTCGACATTTTGAAGCAGAAATTCGGCTCTTCTCTCCAGGTTTCGAGTATACAGAAATTGGGCAGAGAGCTTCAGAATATTGAAGGTTTGAAGAACCGAAGAACAAGATTTGGTACTGAGTATCTGGTAGTTAGGAAATAACCTACTCACTTTCCATCTCATTTCCTCATAAAAAGAGTGTGGCAATGCGTGGCATTAGATGGCAACAGAAACACCGCTTACTGCCACGCATTATCCACTTATAATCAGAGAGTTAAACATATAGGTGATAGATGTGGCAATAAAAAACAGCAAACATTTCTATCCGTTATAACGTACAACCAACTGTGCAGAAATCATGAACTTCATTATGCGAACTCATCCACTTCATTTCACGACTTCATCTACTTCATTGAGTTAACACATACGGCTGAGTTGGCAGAATGAGACGGCTGCATTAACTGAAGGAGTCGAATGCGATAGCTGAAGGAGACACATTTGCACATTATTACATAAAGATAGCACCTTGACCGTACTAAACATACAGTCAAGGTGCTACAGTACAAATAATCTTCCTCCTCTAATTATCCAGTGTTTTGCTATTGCTTATTCCTTAGTTCTTCTATCAAGTCATTTACAATATATGCATCACTCATCAGATGCAAGCCAAGTTCTTTGTCATGTAACATACGACAAACATCAGAGTCATAGAATATCTGTAATGCTCTGTCGGTTGATATATGTAACGTATCAGCTAGTTGCTTTATGACACGAGCGATTTTATTCCATAATAAAAAGTCCAACATAATTATACCCTTTCGTATGATTTGAACTGCTTTTCCATTATTCTTATCTTTCCCAATTTTTAAGAGCTTCGACCACATCACTTGCCACTGCTTCCCGGCTCTCGGTATGTAGAGTGTCATAGCAATCTTGAATGAGACTCTTGATTAGCCCCACCTTATCCAATCGCTTTCTCATTTCAGACGGCGATATACCCATTTTTTGCGCCGAAGCCTCGATAGCCAACACCGTAAAGGCGAGGCGTTCGAACTCTGGAGCACTTTTCTGTAATAGTTCTCGATCTTCCATTCTTTACAAAATATTGTATTTAAATGCAAATATAAAGATTTTCTCTGATATTCCACTCAATTTCGGAGTTATATAAAGAAAAATAGACTGATTTTGCTAATTTCTTTGACAGTATCGGCGAATCGGTACCACTATAGCGCATGAATCGGTACCGAAAAGATGTTAAGTTCTGCTCATGTACAACAATAACCGCCTATCTTTGCAGAAGAATTTTAAAATTTGTATAGATATGGCACAAAGTAATGTAAACATGACAAATTAAAACGTTTATTTCAAATGCTAGCGGCAAAAATACCGCAACGCACCATTTGCGAGCAACTACACATGGGACGTGGCGTACTGAACCGCTACAAGCCAGCGTTCAATGATGCAGCCGTGGAATGGGTCGTCTACTACGATACATCCCTCCAAACCTGCAGGATTCGCACTCCCAGGGACAAAGGTCCAGTCGAGGGTCTCGTTCAAAAGGCATACAATGCCGCCTACGCTCTGCTACATGACGAGATGTTTTACAATCTACAGAACAACTATAGCGTGCCATACCAGTATGTCGGGCAAAAGTATGCTCCAAATCCTAGAAGAGAGATACGAGAGAAAGTCCGTCATTATCGCCTCGCAGCTTCCCATTGCCAAATGGTATGATTACACAGGTGATCCTACCTTGGCAGATGCCATAGCAGAACTGAAATCTTGGTACCGCTTGCAGTGATAGCATGGTACCGATTACAACGCTACGTGTGGTACCGATACAGCGCTATCGTCACATAATCCCACATTATAGACACAGGATTTTACTGGTGCGCCCATAATTCCGCTGTGAATTTTCGGCGGTCATTAAATTGACGTCGAGAAATCAGGTTTGGCATTTCAGTCTTATACTCCTTCAGTCTGTCGAACAAGTTGTTTTCACTGTCGATACTTAGATGCTCAGCAGTTAAGCTCAAAGCAACAACTTCGAGGTCTGAAAAACGTGGTACGACTCCTGGGCGAGGAATATTTCCTAGCTCATTAACTAAATTTCTGGAGAAATTCTTGCATATCTCAAGAATTATTACGAAATTTGCATACAAGTTGTGCATAGCGTGAAATATTATAACTTCATGTTTGGGCACCACAAAGTTACTAAAAATCAGCGAGATGCACAACTTTTTCTCCATAAAATATACTAATTTTTAGGCGAATTTTAATTCCGCCAACGAGTATAGGAATACATAGGGAAAACAGTGGGGTTTGTAATCCCCCTATCTATCAACAGCAGTCTTGATTGCTGCGGATTGCAAATCCGCAGCAAGCTAAAATAGGTTAGGACATTTTTAACGCCGGATTACAAATCCGGCGGGACGCAAGAGGGCAACAACTCGCCTGTTAGCATCAGCTGTGTGCATTTTCAAAGCGTTACAGTTTGTAACGGTTTCATTTCCCATAAACTCTTCATAAAAGGGAATGCGTTTAAAGCTTTTGCCCTTACAAGGAGCAGGGCACACAAGTTATTGAATACTGACATTTTAAACATTATATTGTGCAAGTTATGGCATTTTCATTGTGCAAGTTGAGGCATTTTTGTTGTGCAGGTTGTGGGATTTTCATTGTGCAAGTTGTGGATTTTTCCATCATAAACACAAAAACTACGTTCCTATCTTCTTCATTCTGGGCGGGACGCAAAATCCCACTATTTATCAACAGCAGGCTTGATTGCTGCGGATTGCAAATCCGCAGAACTAAAATAGGTTAGGACATTTTTAACGCCGGATTACAAATCCGGCGGGACACAACGGCTTCAGCAAGAACAAGTCTATGGAGAAGCAACCGGAGTCCGAAGAAGACCCTCTCGAACACCGCACCGACGGCACAGATGCCTTCGATACTCTCTACATCGGCTGCGAGAAGTTCCCACAGTACGATTTATATCCAATTGCTATTGGTGGAGTGAGACAAATGCAAAAGTAAGTTAAAGTTTTCTTATTTTGTTTTGCTGTTTAGAAACAAAACTATATCTTTGTAACCAGAAATTAAATAATAATGAGCGAATATAAATTTAAAGTGGTTTTAATGGATGAAGCCTTGTCATTCGTTCGTTCTTTGCCGTTGAAGGTACAACAAAAAATAACCTACAATTACAAGAAAATAGAACAAGGTGTCATGGACAAGGAACTCTTTAAAAAATTAGAGAATTCTGAAATTTGGGAGTTTCGTACTTTATTCAATGGAAACTGCTATCGCCTATTCTCTTTTTGGGACACAGAAACGGATACTTTGATTGTCGCCACACATGGTATAGTCAAGAAGACACAAAAGACTCCTCGAAAGGAAATAACAAAGGCAGAAGAGATTAGAAAACTATATTTTGAATTAAAACATCAATAGATATGGCACAGATGCATTTAACTCCACTTTCTGAGGTGGTTGATGAAGTTTGGGGCAAGACTGGTACTAAAGAGCGTGACATGATGGAAAAGTTGCTCAAAGAAGAGGTCAATGCCTATTATTTGGGCGAAGCAATTCGTAATGCTCGTAAAGCACAGAATCTTACACAAGAACAACTTGGTGAACGTATTGGTGTACAACGGGCACAAATTTCGCGTTTGGAAAAAGGAAGTAGCACAATTACGCTTCCTACGCTTAGTCGCGTTTTTCAAGCATTGGGTATCGCAACCGCAACACTTGATTTGGGAGTTGCTGGAAAAGTTGCCTTGTGGTAATAAAGTATTTGGATATGATTTTCACAATAGGACATACAATTCAAAGTTTGGATGACTTTTATGATATGCTACAACATTATGATGTTAATTGTATCATCGATGTTAGAAGTATGCCTTTTAGTCAACATGCCCCTCAATTTAACAAAGAATCATTATGCATATATTTGAAGGGCAAAAACGTTTTGTATGCTCATTTCGGAAAAGAATTTGGTGCAAGGCGTGACGATTGCTTACAATATGTACATAATGGCAATGAAGACTTTATGCAAGTAAATTTTGAGTTGGGTGTCAAAACGGACAATTTCAAAGCTGGCATAAATCGATTAGATAAAGCGTTAAGCCAAGGTCGAACAATTGCTTTAATGTGTACAGAAGCTAATCCACTGGATTGTCATCGTTTCTCTTTTATTTCAAGGTATTTGTATGATAACAAATATGATATTATGCATATTATGAGGAATAAAGAAACTCATGAAATACAACTCAAAACGCACAAAGAATTAGAGTCTCGTATGATAAATGAGTATGTTAGAAAAGGAAAACTTTCGGGTGAAGGCGATCTCTTCTCAGAATCAAACGATGAAAAAAAACTGAGAGATGAAGCTTATAGAATTAAGAATCGTGAAATTGGTTATAAACCAATGATGGAAGAAAAAATAATAGATTAATAAAGAAAAGATATGATTACATTATACACTATTGGATTTACCAAAAAAAGTGCCGAGCAGTTTTTTGAATTGCTCAAGAATAATCACATTTCAAAGCTTGTGGATATTCGAATAAACAATGCTAGCCAGCTTGCTGGCTTTGCAAAGGGAAAAGATTTACAATATTTTGTAAAGCAAATTTGCAATGCTCCTTATGAACATATTGTTGATTTTGCACCAACAAAAGATTTGTTGAGCAAATGGCGCAAAGAAGAAGTTGACTGGAGTCAATATACAAATGTCTATTTAAACCTTCTTCAAGAGCGGTCTGTTATAAAGAAATATGGCATTAAAAATTTTGATAATGCTTGCTTCTTATGTAGTGAAGAAACACCTGAATTCTGTCATCGAAGATTATTGGTGGAATATTTGAAAAAACATTCCACAGAGGAAATCAAAATTATTCATTTAGTTTAAAATATTATGGACAAACTTATTTTATGCCTTGCAAATTCCTATAAACATGGTGGAAGATGTATCGCAGGTATAGAAGTATCATTGCAAGAAGGGAAAATTTCTATAAAAAAGTCTTCTTATGGAATTCCTATTTGGATTCGTCCTGTTTCACATAGTGCGGCTGGGGAAGTTCCATTAAGTGATGCTATAGGAATTAAAGTTCTTTCCGTTGTTAAAATTGTCAATGCCAATTATGCAGGTAGTAGTTCTCACTCCGAAGATTACTACTATGCGAAGTTATTGTTACTAGACACCTTAAACCCTTCAGATGAATTTCTTAAAAAGTATACGGATACATGGCATAATCTTATATTTGGCAATAAAGGTCGTGCTTTAACACCAGATGCTTTTCAAAATGGTGATTATTCGCTCATGCTTATTAGAACAGAGGGTAGTGAGATTTATTTAGATGAAAGATATACGCCTAAACCGAGAATCAAATTTAACTACAATGGTTACGAATATGATTTTCCAATTACAGACCCAGATTATTTGAATCGATTAAGGTTGGATAATTCTCTATACAAATCAGGATATGGAGTTTTATATATAGTTGCTTCATTAGGAGTAATACATGATGGTTGACATTCTAAATTAGCTGCAACGATTATAATTCCTTCTGTTAACAACATCAAAGAAAGTATTATTTTGAGCAAACATAATCAAACCCCAATTAATAACCAATCCAAACCGAGAATACAAAATACTTCATATAGCTCTGAAGCCGTTTCCCGTTCTACTCTGCAGATGCCACGTCAAATATTAATTTCACAAGCTGAGTCAAGAAGGAAAGAAAATTTAGATAAGTCAAATTATACCTTCAAGCCTATTCAACACACATCACGGAATAAAACTACAAGTGGGGGTTGCTATATTGCGACAGCCATATATGGCTCATATGATTGTCCAGAAGTTTGGACATTAAGAAGATTTAGAGATTTGAAGTTGGCGGAATCTGTATTTGGACGTTCTTTCATTAAGCTATATTATTCTACAAGTCCAACTCTTGTAAAATGGTTTGGCAAAACGCTTTTATTTAAGAAAACTTTTAAACCTATTTTGGACAAATTTGTTTATGCTCTTCAGCATGAAGGTATTGAATCAACTCCATATGAAGATAAAGAGTGGTAACAATTAATTGAAGGGTACACTGACGTCCCGACGGATTTGTAATCCGGCATCAAAAAGGTTCGACCTATTAAAACCGGGGGGATAATCCCCTTATCTATCAACAGCAGTCTTGATTGCTGCGGATTGCAAATCCGCAGCAAGCTAAAATAAGTTAGGACATTTTTTACGCCGGATTACAAATCCGGCGGGACGCATGTTTACACCGACATAACTACATTAATCTTTCAAACAACCAATTGGCACAACATAGACGCCATCGTCCCTGCGAACTGCATAACGAGATGTACCTGTTAGAACCATAAGGAAAGATGGGGATTTCATTTTCGTATCATCGATTTTAGAAGCCAAGAGCTTTAGATTCTTTGCTCCTTCTTCGATGTTCTTCTCACCACCCAATTTAACTTCTATCAGTCCATAATTCCCATTACGCAAATGAACTACAGCATCACACTCCAAGCCATTACCATCACGATAATGATACACTGTTCCATCAATAGCATCGGCATAAACACGCAAGTCTCTGATACACATTGATTCAAAGAACAAACCCATCGTACTGAGGTCATTCACCAAATCATTTGGACCTATACCTAAAGCCGCAACACCAATAGAAGGATCAGAAAAATATCGGGTATCCGAAGTGCGAATAGCCGTTTTACTTCGCAAATTTGGATTCCATGCCAAGGAATCTTCCAATACGAAAATTTTCTTCAATGCTTCTATATAGGAAGCCACCGTATTGCGATTGGTGGCTACAACATCATTATTCTCCAAATCAGCACAGATAGTATTTACCGTTATCTGAGCACATTGGTTTCTTGCTAGAGAACGCAATATTCTTTTTGCTCTTTCCGGATCACGGCTCACATTATCTACACGAGAAATGTCAGAGTGTACCACGGCTTCATAATATCTATATGCCATATCAAGTGCTACCTCCTTACTAACCATCGTTGCCTTTGGCCAACCACCCCGACATATCAACCATGCCAAAGAATCAATATTGAGAGGATTAGTTGCAAAAACATCTGCTACGGGATTGGTAAACAATTCTTCAAGACTGACTTCATTTGTAGAATCGCCAGATTCAGAAAGACTCATTGTTCTCATTGTCAACCATGCAAATCGACCAGTCCCTGAATGGTGAATTTTGCTTGTATCAACAGGGACTGCAGAACCAGTAAAGATGAATTGCCCTAGTTCATCTCTATGATCAACCTCAAAACGAGCAGCATCCCAAAGTTGCGGGGCTAATTGCCATTCATCAATAAGACGAGGCACTTCTCCTGAAAGCAACTTTTTGGGAGAAAGATTTGCAAGTTCCACATTTTGCTCCATGTATTCTGGATCATCCATATACACAACGCTCTTTGCTTGCTGTTCTGCAGTAGTCGTCTTTCCACACCACTTGGGGCCTTGTATCAAAACGGCACCACTCCCCAAAAGTCTCCGACTTAACATTTTATCTGCTATTCTTGCCTTATATTTCTTCATAATCATATTTTTAAAACACCGTTGCAAAGATAATCAAAAGTTACTGAATACTAGCATTTTAAACGTTAAATTATGCAAGTTGAGGCAATTTCATTGTGCAAGTTGTGGCATTTTCATTGTGCAAGCTGAGGATTTATCATAAAAAAATGGTGTTTCATTCCTCAAAATGAAACACCATTGACCTAAATTTTATGCTGATAATCGAATTTCGCAATTAGTTGCTATAAGCACTCTCCCCATGCTCGTAGATGTCGAGACCTTCCTCCTCTACTCGCTTGTCAACACGTACACCTACACTCTTATCTACTACCTTGAAGATAATGTAGGTAACTACAACGCTGTAGATGATGCTTACCACGGTGGCTACAACCTGAACCCAAAGCTGATGCCAGTCGCCATAGAGGGCACCCTGTACACCTTCGGCTCCTGTTACATACTGAGTGGCGAAGACACCGGTGAGGATAGATCCCAGAATACCACCCATACCATGAACACCAAAGGCATCGAGGGCATCATCATACTTGAACTTCTCCTTCACCACTGCTACCATGAAGAAGCAGACGATGGTGGAAATGACTCCGATGCAGAAAGCACCTAAAATATCGGTACTGCCGGCTGCAGGCGTGATGGCTACCAATCCGGCTACGGCACCGGTACAAGCACCCACCGTGGTTGGCTTCTTGTTGACAATCCAGTCGATGAGCATCCAGGTGGTGGCTGCTGCAGCTGTGGCGATATGGGTTACAAGGAAGGCATTGGCAGCCAGACCATCAGCAGCCAAACCGCTACCGGCATTGAATCCGAACCATCCCAACCAGAGGAATGACATACCCATGAACACGAAGGTGATGTTGTGAGGAGTAATAGGATGACCTGCACGGTAATCATCACGCTTGCCCACACAGAGTGCCATGACCAAAGCGGCTACACCGGCATTGATATGAACCACGGTACCACCCGCAAAGTCGATGGCTCCCATCTCCTGCAGGAAACCGCCACCCCATACCCAGTGGGCCATTGGAAGATAAGCGATGATAACCCAAAGGATGGTGAAAAGTACATAACCGTTGAACTTCACACGCTCGGCAAAAGCACCGAGAATCAAGGCTGGAGTAATCAGGGCGAACATGCACTGGAACATTGCAAAGGTGAGCTCCGGAATGCCTGTAGGCATGATGGCATCCAAGCCGATGCCGCGGAGGAAACATTTATCAAAACCTCCGATAACGCAAGCCAGAGGATTGCCCGAATCGGCATATTCTGTAGAGAAAGCCCAGGAATATCCGAAGGCCACCCATATCAAACTAACCACTGCCACGATGAAAATCGTCTGCATCAAGATGCTGAGGATATTCTTCTGGCGTACCAATCCACCATAAAAGAGTGCAATACCTGGGATAGACATCAAGAGCACCAAGATGGTGGCCATGATCATCCACGCAGTGTTACCCGTATCAAGTGTCGTCAATAATAAACTGCTCATAAAAATATCTTATAGTTAAATTAGAATACAATATTATAATATAGCCTCTCAAATATAAACTTCAATACTAATCATAAAGTTCAATGTTCAAACCTCAAAATTCAAAGTATCTTTATTCCTCTTTCTCTGCATTATAGAGTGCGATATCGCCTCTCTCGCCCGTGCGGATGCGGATGGTATCCAATACTGGGATTACGAAGATGCGGCCATCTCCTATCTCTCCCGTTTGCGCCGCACCCTGGATGGCCTGGATGGTAGGCTCCACGTTCTTGTCGCGCACCACGATATTCAAGAGCACACGCTCGATGCTGCTGGTATCATACATCACACCACGATAGATGCGAACCTGGCGCATCTTGCCCTCACCTCTTACATTATAATAAGAGAACCACTCGATGTCGGCAGCCAAGAGTGCCTTCTTTACCTCCTCAAACTTAGACTTGCGGATGATTGCTTCGATCTTCTTCATGTTAATCTCTCCTATTATTATATATTATACATTTTGCTACCTATTTCCAAAAAAAAAGATTACAACTTGTTTTTTTCGAGTGCAAAGGTACAACATCTTGTTAACACAAACAATATTTTTCTAGCTTTTTGCTTGCTAAAGCCCATATATCTTTTCTTTTAAAACAGCAAAAACGCTAAAATAAGACAAAGTGAAAGCAAAAACACAGATTTAGATTGCACCTTGTTACTTCTCGAAGATTCGAAGATTTTTCTGTGTTTTACGATAATATAATACGTGAATGTTTTATGTTTGTACTGCCACGCTGCCACATTTCTCTATATTTAGCTATATTTCAATAGGTTAGTGCGTGGCAGCAAGCCATATTTTGCTGCCATTATCTGCCACATTCTGCCACTATTTCACGATTATTCGGCAATTATCGCACTAAAAACTAAAGAAAATCATCTAATAACCTAATATTTTTAGCCAAAAAAGCTTGCATTTTTGAATTATTTTTTGTATATTTGCAAAGAAATTCAGAAGGAAAATTAGGAATGACGTTCTGACAAATTGCAAATGGCATACTAAGCACTCGCAAAGACCATACTTAGCGGTTGCAAACGCCATACATGATTCAGGCTCATTCCATACGAGGATGCAGGCAGAAATACATCCTCGATGCAGTCAGAAATACATCCTCGATGCAGCTGGAACAACATCCTCGATGAAAATATAACTCCATCCCGATGAAATTTCGCATTTCAAATAACATCATAAAAAACTAGCAAACATGAAAATCAGCCTAGCAAGAACCAACAAGCAAAACAAGCTTTGCTTGAGTAACAAGACCATGGAACGCTTCCTGGAGCGAATCGCCAAAGACGACGCCAAGCAGAGCGTAACCAACTTTCGACAGTACGTGCCCATGCTCACCGATGGATACGAAAACTACATCGGCATGAAAGAATGGCTCCACGTTTACCCTGCCGCAGAATTTGGCAAGGACAGCAGCGACAATCTCCTGTTTAAGAAGATGAACGGACTGGTATTGCTCATCTTCACAGGATTCCAAGCAGCAGAAGACATAGACGCAGCCAAGAAGATGGTGGGTCAACTCCCCATGACCTTCGCCGCCATCGAGGGTGCCGACGGTCGCAGCCTCATCGTGCTGGTTAGCATCAGCGATGCGCAAGGACACATCCCCGACAATGAAGAGGCCGCCGAACAGCTCTATCAAAACGCTTACCAGCAAGCGAAAGCCTTCTATCAGCCAGCACTGAGCTGCACCATCCTCGCCCAGGAGCCCTCCCTCCGAGCCAACTTCCTCCTCACCCTCGACCCTACACCTTATTATAATAGTAAGGCGGTGGCTATGCGCATCCAAGACATCAAGATGCTGCACCGACAGCCCAAGGCAGTGGAAGACCTCGACGCCTACAACGACTATGAGCATCTGTACAGAGTGGCAGCCTCCGAGACCAGAGCCGAGATGGAGCAGACCGGCACCCAATGGGACAATGAACAAGACCGCCTGATGGCCTTCCTATCCTCCGTGGCAAGCAAACTCTGCCAGATGAACGTGAGCGAGGAAGAGACCTTCACCCAGATACGCCACAACAACTGGTCGAAGATTGCGGAAGACAAGCTGCGCCAAATCGTGGGCACCGCCTTCGACGCACATACCTCCAGCAAGAAGAAGCCAGCAGCCCAGCACCATAGCCGCGAGAGCATCCTGCAGATGATACATTATTTGGAGAGCCGATACATCTTCAGATACGACGCCATCAAGAAATGCACGGAATATCGCCCCAACAATTCGTGGGTGGGGGCCTTCAAACCCGTTACCACCCGCGTGATGAACAGCATGACCATCGATGTGCAGCTGGCAGACATCCGAGTGAGCATCAAGGACGTGAGAAACTATCTGGAGTCGGACCACATCAAGAGTTACAACCCGATAGAGAGTTTCCTCTATGACTGCATGGGCAAGTGGGACGGCAAAGACCGCATCCGAGCCTTGGCTCGCACCGTGCCCACCGACAATCCGCACTGGGAAGACTGGTTCTACACATGGTTTCTAGGTATGGTGAGCCAGTGGAAGGGCGGCTATCGTCCGCAATACGGCAACAGCACCATGCCGCTGCTCATCTCCAAGCAGGGTTTCAACAAGAGCACCTTCTGTCGCCGCCTCATTCCGCCATCGCTCTCCTGGGGCTACAACGACAACATGGTATTGGCAGAGAAGCGCCAGGTATTGCAAGGCATGGCGCAGATGCTGCTCATCAATCTCGACGAGTTCAATCAGATTTCACCCCAAGTGCAGCAGGGATTTCTGAAGAATCTGCTCCAGTTGCCTACGGTGAAGATCAAGCCACCGTATGGCAGCCATGTAGAGGAGTTCCCTCGCCTAGCCTCGTTTATCGCCACGAGCAATATGACCGACATCCTCGCCGACCCTTCTGGCAACCGCCGTTTTCTTGGCGTGGAGCTCACGGGACCTATCGACGTAAGCGAGCGCCTGAACTATGAGCAGCTCTACGCCCAAGCGATGGAGGCACTGGACAAGGGCGAGAAGTCATACTTCGATGCTGAGCAAACCGCCATCATCATGCAGAGCAACCAGCAGTTCCAGCAAACATCAATTATCAAGCAATGCTTCTTGGAGCTCTTTGAGCCAACCATGGACGAAAAGCGAGGCGAATACATGTCAGCCACCGCCATTTTTGATGTTTTGAAGAATAAATTTGGCTCTTCGCTCAAGATCAACACCTTGGCACAATTTGGCAGAGAACTCCAAAACATAGATGGATTAAAGAGAAAAAGAACACGCTTTGGCACTGAGTATCTGGTAGTTAGCAGAAACAAAGTATCCGAGGAATAAATCATCAAGCTATATATAGGCGTGGCACGACGTGGCAACAAAAATCCACGTCGTGCCACGCCTTTTATTATTGATAATCAACAGATTACAAAGAAACGTGGCAGATGGCACAAGAAAAGCAAAAAATAAAACTATTACATTTGAAGCTGGAGTAAGCCCCATTTGCGGTCGGGAAGAGGCTCATCTGCGGCTGGGAAGAGCCTCATCTGCAATCGGGAAGAGCCACTTCTCGACCGCAATCAAGCCTCTTTCCAACTCGGCATAAGCCTCGTACCAGACATTTTTATTAGTTATACTTAAAACTTTCGACAAAAATACCAATTTTATTTGGTATACTTAATAAAAACCAAGAAAAATCGTCAGTTTGTTAGTTATAATTAACAAAATCAAAGAAGCTAACCAACCATTTCGTTAAGTTCACCGAAATGGTTCGGGGAAATAATAAGTAAAATGGGCTTTCAGTTATCCAAAGAAATTGGATAACTGCCACATACCCCCCATTTCCAACCGTTTATCCCCGATTTATGACCATGCATTCATTTTTTCGATTTTATTTACATACCATTTTATTTTTTTTATTACCTTTGCACACAGATTAAACTTTTTCAAGAACAATTTAAAGAAAAACTTATGAAAACAAAGATTATGTTGGCGTTGATAGCTGCATGTTTTGCTATCAATGCATTTGCAGAAGGTATGACTGCTTCATTGCAGAGTGGAGACAAACTGAGTGTATTTTATGGCACGACAGCATTTAAGGAAGCTTATGCTGCCGCACAAGATGGCGATGTGATTACATTGTCACTAGGGAAGTTTACAGATTTGGATGAGGCTATATCAAAAAGTATTAAAGTTTATGGAACTTATGCTTTTTCAGAAAGCAATAGTAGCATGGTTAATAATCTTAGTGTCATCGCTGCCAATGTTAAACTTGAGGGTATATACATTTATGAATTAGACCCAAGTGCGTCTTTAGGATTAACACTACGTTCATGTAATATAAACTCAATAGTCGCAACAAATCAATATAGCAACATATTAGTAGAGCAATGCCAAATTTCAGATTTTACAGATGTAAAATTTGCCAATAATTTTTCTTTTAGGAATACTGTATTTAAGTCTATTCAAGGGAACAATTTAGCAGCCACAGGATATATGGAACATTGCTTGGTCTTCGAAAACGATGAAGACTTTAGCGCAATATACAAGAATTGCATTTTGGGATATTCACCTTCTAGCTCTGGGTATGTCCTTTTCTGTTCTCCGTCAGAATTCTACCATAATGTATTTTTCTACAAAGATTACGCTCCGTCAACTTTGAACTATAATTTCAACTATGGTGTAGCACATTCCGATAATCAAAGCATAAGCATGGAAATAATGAATAACTATTTCAAGATTTCTTTTCCAAACATCCCAACCAACATCCCATCAGGCAGCGATGGCACATCTGTAGGTCCTAACGGAGGCATAGGTTTCAGCAAATACCCAACCATTCCTCGCATTACTCGATCAGAAATCAGCAATACGGCTGATGACAATGGAAATATTCACGTAGTAATAGAAGCAACCAGTCAAAGACAATAGCCTATGAAACGTATTGGTTTATACTTATTTTTGCTTTGTCTCAGCATTTCAACCTATGCTGATGACAAAACATTGAATCGCTACCACTACTGGGTGGATAGCGACCATAAATTGGAGAATTATGGCAACTTTAATGGTGGAACCTTACTGGATTTTGACCTAGATATTTCTTCTTTAAGCGAAGGCGTCCATTTACTCAACTATCATATTGAAGATAGCGAAGGCTTGTGGAGTGCCATTCAACAACATCTTATTTATATCAAGTCACCTCAGGAACATAATTCTAGAGAGCTAGTCGCTATGGAGTATTGGCTTGACGATGATGTACAGCAAGCTACAAGAAGAGAGCTCATTAGTAACATGTATGTTGACTTTGACTTGGATGTTGCATCCTTATCAGAAGGAATGCATTATCTCAATTACAGAGTAGTGGACAACAAGCAAACCGCTTCACCTATAAGCAGAAAAGCATTCTTGTACCAAGGTAAAAAGGTAACCGAGCTTAAGAAAATCACCTACTGGTGGGGAACTCAAATGGACAAAGCCACTACTACAGAAATAGCCGCAAACAACTATCTCTGGGATGAGGAACTAAAAGTACCAGAATATGCAAAGAATGACCCGACTACAGAAAAAGGAGTGGCCACATTTCATGCGATATTCATTGACGACTTAGGAAAATCCTCCCCTGTTATCACAGAAAATATCATATATGCTAAAGGCCCAAGCCTTTCTTGCACCCTCAGTTCTGATAAGAAATCAGTATCTTTATCTTGGAGTTACAATGACCAGGAATCCCAAGTAAAAGACTATTTGGTTTACTATGCTGAGGATGATGGGCATTACATTCTTTGGAAACCATCAACCACCAGTACCTCTGCCAAGTTTTACATAGACGAAGACATCAAGTACAAATTCCTCGTTGTTGTAAGAACTGAAGATGGCAAGCGCACGTCAATGGATGATGAATGGGCAGTGGTTGTAGAGAATAACTTATAAAATATTGCAGGATATGAAAAAGAAAATCATATTATTTCTTTTAGTCTTAATGAGTGCCATCAAGGGCATGGCATACAATGAAGGCTCTAAGACTATAAAAATAGGAGAATTAGCTTCTCTAAGGGTCACCTATGTCTTTAGGTTGCATGAGGTAAAGCAATCAGTCTCTTGGAGAATAAGTGGCAGTTCTGTCATGAGAACTGCAGGCGGTGGAACATCTACGTATTGTCACGTAAAAGGCATTAGTGAAGGAGTAAGTTCCGTCTCTTGCACTCTAGTAGTAAAAAATACTTCTACAAATAGAACTTATACATATTCTTATTATTGGACTGTTAACGTCCTAGCCAATAAGCCGACATCTATCTCTCTGCTCCCTAGCAGCTTAACCATAGATGAAGGCGACGAGACCAGCATCGCTGCCAGAATACTTCCTGTTGGTTCGCAAACTACCCTGACTTGGCACACGAGTAACGAAGGAATCGTTGCCATAAAGACAGGAACCAATAACGCTATAACAATAGAGGCAAGAAATCCTGGTACTGCCACGATTTCAGCCGCAACGGATAATGGTTTGGTAGCTAGCAGTCAAGTAACCGTCTTCAGCACATCTCCATCCAGCGTTAGTTTGCCATCAGATATGCAGCTAACCGTAGGTGACAGCAAAGAAGTTACGGCATCATTCTCACCAGCCAACTCTCGCTCTAGTATTACATGGAGTTCTGATAACGAAAAGGTTGCCACCATCACGAATGGTAAAGTTACAGCATTGTGGCCAGGTACAGCCACCATCATTGCCAAGACCAAAAACGGACTAACGGCATCGATGAATGTGAAGGTCGTAGAACCCGAATTCACTATGATAGAGACTTCACCTTCACAAGGAGCACAAGATGTGGATGTACTGACCAATCCTTCCCTCAAGTTCTCCTTGGCGATATCATTAAAAGAAGGATATAGTGGTATAACTTTAGCTAGCTCAAAAGGTCAGACCAGCATTCAACCAACCACAGAGGGCAGTGTATTGGCAATGAATCCAGACCAGGCATTATTACCAAACACCACCTATACCCTATCTGTCCCAAAAGGGAGCATCAACAACAAATGGAGTACCGCTTATAGTTCTGACATATCGTTCTCTTTCACTACAGGAGCACTTCATAAATTGACATTGTCTGTTTCAGAAACCGCCAAGTACGTTGAAATGGGGACTAAGGTAGAGTTATATACCAGTATACAGAATACAGATGTATATTATACCCTGGATGGTTCTCAGCCTTCTGAGCACAGTTTGTTGTATGACAAAGAGAAAGGCATCGTGATAGACCACGACATCACACTTCGTGCAATTGCTTATAAAAATGGATTTGATACACCAGAGATAAAGCAACAATATATCATTAGCAAGCTCAATGTGGTAGATTTTTATCCTCAAGATAATAGTCTATACATCTATAAAGACGTGAATCCATATGTAGAATTTTCGGAAAAGATTAATGAGTCTGACGAATTTGCAGAACTAGATTTTTATACCACACAAGACAAGGATGAGATAGAAGGCAGATTTATCATTAGCGGCAAAAAGCTAGTATTTGTACCTAGTCTGTCTCTTGAACGAGGCAAGGCTTATACTTTCTGCTTGGCTGAAAACGCTATCAAGGCAAAAGACGGAGAGCCATGTGCTGCAAAACTCTTCCATTTTACAACTGGAGAATACACCCACGATATTGCAGCAGAATACAAGAACGCCGTGATATTGGGATCTGATGGAAAAGTTCGTCTCGTAGGTGAGTATCCAGATAGGCTAGATGATGAAGGCACTGTACATTACGGTCTCACAGACAAGCCATCGGATAATACGTTTGCAGATAATATTGTGGCCATTTCTTCTGGGTATATGCATAGCCTATTGTTGGACAAGGAGAATTCCCTCTATGGTTTAGGAGAGCAATATTGCGGCGAAATGGGAAGTTCAACTCAAGAAACATTCATCACCCCTCATCTATTAAAGGAAAATATTGACGGGGCTTTTGGAGGAGGGCAAGGCACAGCTTACGTTTCTGAGGGAAGTCTCTATATGCTGGGGCGAAATGATGAAGGTCAGATAGCCAATCCGACCGACACATATTATTTCACTCCTCAAGACAAAGCACTCAGCAATGTGAAAATGGTCGCACCTGCACTTACTTCAACATTTGCAGTAACCGAATCTGGTGATCTATATGGATGGGGCTGTTTGAAGAATGGACTTCTTTTAACCAACTTCTTGTTTGAAAGCTATGTGCCTAATTACATCACGGGCAACATCAAGTATGTGGCTGCATCCAAATTTGCAGATACCAATGCTGCTGCCATTACTAATGGTGGAAGCTTGCTCACATGGGGTCGCAATGATTATGGACAGTTGGGCAATGGAAATACTCAGCCTGTTAATGTATCCGAGGCATCTGCCGTGTTGGAGAATGTGGCAACTGTTGCCGTAGGAACAGACTTCATGGCTGCAATTACGAATGATGGTTCTCTATGGACTTGGGGCAACAACAGCTATGGCCAACTAGGACTAGGCAGCACTGGTGGATATTATAGCACTCCTCAGAAAGTGATGGATTCTGTGACGAAAGTAGAAATCGGAGGCAACCAAGTTTACGCCATCAAGGACGATGGCAGTCTATGGCAATGGGGAATACATAAATATATTAAAATAAATGAATCGACAGGCTTTGAAGAGACAGCAAAAGAATATGCCAACACCCCTACTTTGCTTATGGCAGGAATGAAAAAAAGTGATTTGCTTGGAATCTCCTTGGATGAAACAGAAATCCATATTCAGCCAGGAGAAGAATATGTAGTTTCTGCCAAACCACAGCCTCTAAATGCAAATTATCAGCAATATGACTGGAGCATAAGCGATAGCGAAATCGCATCTGTCGATTCTAGAGGTGTAGTAAAAGGTTTGGCTGAGGGCGAAACTATATTGACGCTTACGGCAGATGGTGCGAATACTGCACTCTGCAAGATAATCGTCAAAAACGAAATTCCGTCATCCATTGAAATGCCTAGTGTAAATCCAGCTTTCTTTGATGTCTACAGTCTTGATGGAAAAATCATCAAGAGAAAAGCAACAGATTACAGTGGATTACGCAGTGGTGTCTACATAATAAATGGCAAAAAGGTAACTATCAACAAATAGTACTTATTATAGCAGCAATAGCCCACGCTGGTATCAGCATTAACGTATGCTCATATCAGCGTGGGGCTTTACTCATATCACCATGAGACTTCGCTCATATCAGCGTTAAGCATTGCTCATATCAGCAGCAAGCGGAGCAAGTATGAGCATCCCTGTCGTTAAACATTACTAAAAGCCTAGGAAACGTGCGAAATTCGCTTGCAAGAAACCTAGGAAATGTGTATCTTTGCCACGACAAAATCATCAAAACGTGATTTTCAAGGCTAGTAAAACTCTAAAAAACGTGATTTTAAGCATGGTTAGAAACCGCAAAAACGTGATTTTCCGTATCATCATCATGCAACAAAACGTGAAATGTGTTACCCGTATCGAGTGTTGTCAATAATAAACTGCTCATAATCTTACTTACCTTAATATATAATAGCACCTAAAAAGCCCTATTAACTTTAAACTATAAACTATCAACTACTTTTCCTGTTCTGCATTATAGAGTGCGATATCGCCTCTCTCGCCCGTGCGGATGCGGATGGTATCCAATACATCACACCACGATAAATGCGAGCCTGGCGCATAATGTGTTAATACTTTTATTGATTGTTCCCTACAAACGAAGTATCAAAATGCGACTTGCTAGCAAAAGCAATCATCCACTTGACACATTGTTCGTTTTCGGCTGCAAAATTAATACATTTTATTAGTATATCAAGCTATTACAGAACATTTAGTTTCTTCTTTTTACAAGATATTTTAGATTTATCATTAGCCATCCCCGTCTTCTTACAAATTGTAAGCAATCGAGCATCACAGCATTACAAATTGAAAGGCAAGCAAAAATATTCATCTTTTTATGCATAATATTTCTTGCATATTCAAACAAAAAGTTGTAATTTTGCAACCGAAATCAAACAAATAGTCATCGAAACTTTCGAAAGACTAACAAAAAGTCAAATCCAAAGCATCAAGGATAAGACGTGGGAGATAGAAGAGAAAAGTCAAACTTAAAGGACAACACAATATGAAAGAAACAGTTCATTTCACCAAGATGCACGGGGCGGGCAACGACTACATCTATGTAGACACCGAGCTATATGACATCCCCGACCCCGAGAAGGCGGCAATCGCTTGGAGTGCTTACCATACAGGCATCGGAAGCGATGGACTGGTTCTCATCGGAAAGCCGCAAGACGGCAGAAGAGCAGATTATTCGATGCGCATCTTCAACGCCGATGGTTCAGAAGCGATGATGTGCGGCAATGCAAGCCGATGCATCGGTAAGTATCTTTACGAAAAAGGATTGACCCGAAAGGACACCATCCGACTGGAAACACTTTCGGGTATCAAGATATTGAAACTTCATCTTCAGGATAATAAGAAAGTTGTGGAATCGGTAACAGTAAACATGCTGGAACCCAAACTTGAAAATCCCGAGCAATTCATAGGCCCTTCGGTGCTCGAAGCTGACGGCAGAAAGTTTGAAGGCACCTATGTTTGCATGGGTAATCCACATTTCGTAACCTTCGTGGATGACATCGACACCATCGACATCGCCCATTACGGCAAAATCCTGGAAAGGGACAAAGCTTTCCCTCAGCGCTGCAACATCGAATTTGCACAGGTTACAGACACTGACATAATAAGAACACGAGTTTGGGAAAGGGGAAGCGGAATCACTATGGCATGCGGCACGGGAGCTTGTGCAACAGCCGTAGCCGCCGCCCTGACCAAGCGAGCTTCTCGCCAGAGCAGCATCGTGATGGACGGAGGAACGCTCCACATCGAATATAGCGAGGCCGACGACCACGTATACATGACAGGACCTGCCGCTTTCGCATTCGAGGGAGAAATTGAGGCACTTTGAACTTGAAACATTGAACTTGGAACGAAGCACTTTGAACTTGAAACATTGAACTTGGAACTGTATGATATGTCTTACGAAAAAATGACTGACAAAAAGTTCTATCTCAATAGTAATCATAAAGTTCAATGTTCAAATCTCAAAGTTCAATGTTCAAATCTCAAAGTTCAATGTAAATAAGAGCAAACTTAAATAATAATAAGGTCGATAAAAAGACCGCAATAAAAGGAGAAACAAAATATGGCATTAGTTAATGAACATTTCCTGAAGTTGGCTAACAATTACTTGTTTGCCGACATCGCAAAGAAGGTAAACGCCTACAAGATTGCCCACCCTAAGCAGAAAGTGATTAGCCTGGGCATCGGCGACGTAACCCAACCTCTCTGCCCTGCCGTCATACAGGCAATGCACAAGGCAGTGGACGAGATGGCAGTACAGGCATCTTTCAGAGGATATGGCCCTGAGAGAGGATACGACTTCCTCCGTGAGGCCATCATCAAGAACGACTTCCTGCCTCGTGGCATCCACCTGGACCCTAACGAGGTGTTTGTGAATGATGGAGCCAAGAGCGACACGGGCAACATCCAGGAGATATTGAGATGGGATAACAACATCGGCGTAACCGACCCTATCTATCCGGTATATATCGACAGCAACGTGATGATAGGCAGAGCGGGCGTCTTCGAGAATGGCAAGTGGAGCAACGTGACCTACATGCCATGCGAGGAGGGCAACAATTTCACCCCTCAGATACCAGACCACCGTGTAGACATGATCTACCTCTGTTATCCAAACAACCCAACGGGTACGGTGATTACCAAAGAGGAACTCAGAAAATGGGTGAACTATGCGCTCAAGAACGAGAGCATCATCCTCTATGATGCCGCCTACGAGGCATATATCCAAGACCCAGAGATACCACATTCTATCTATGAGATACGTGGAGCCAGAAAGGTGGCGATAGAATTCCACAGCTATTCCAAGACTGCTGGATTCACCGGCGTGCGCTGTGGATACACCATCGTACCAAAAGACTTGAAGGCAAAGACATTGGACGGACAGGAAGTGGCACTCAACCAGATTTGGGATCGCCGCCAGTGTACCAAGTTTAATGGCACCAGCTACATCAGCCAGCGAGCAGCCGAGGCCATCTACACCCCAGAGGGCAAAGAGCAGGTAAAGGCTACCATCCATTACTATATGGAGAACGCCCGCATCATGAGAGAGCAGCTCCAGAAGCTAGGTCTGCATGTATATGGTGGCGAGAACGCCCCTTACTTGTGGGTGAAGACACCAAACAACACACCTAGTTGGAAGTTCTTCGAAGAGATGCTCTATGGAGCCAGCGTAGTCTGCACCCCAGGCGTAGGTTTCGGTCCATCGGGCGAAGGCTACATCCGCCTCACCGCCTTTGGCGAGAGAGAAGATTGTCTGGAGGCCATGGAGAGAATCACCAAGTGGCTGGGCAAATAACAATAAACATTTGAACATTAATAATTAAACATTATAAAGGTATGAGCAACTTAAGATTTCAAGCTGTTGCAGAGGCTTCTAAGAGAAAGCCTGTAGAAGTGGCTGCTCCAAGTGAGCGACCAAGTGAATTCTTTGGTAAGAAAGTATTCAACCGCCAGAAGATGTACAAGTATCTTCCTGCCGATGTCTATGAGAAACTCGTAGACGTTATCGACAATGGTGCACGTCTCGACCGTAACATCGCCGACGCCGTAGCCAAGGGCATCAAGCAGTGGGCAGACGAGAACGGGGTAACACACTACACCCACTGGTTCCAGCCATTGACCGAGGGTACTGCCGAGAAGCACGATGCCTTCATAGAACATGATGGCAAGGGTGGCATGATAGAGGAATTTTCAGGTAAGTTGCTCGTACAGCAGGAGCCTGACGCATCTTCTTTCCCATCTGGTGGCATCCGCTCTACCTTCGAGGCTCGCGGTTACTCTGCATGGGATCCAACATCTCCTGTATTCATCATCGACGATACACTCTGTATTCCTACAGTATTTATCTCATATACCGGCGAGGCTCTTGACTACAAGGCGCCATTACTCCGTGCATTGCACGCTGTAAACGTAGCTGCCACAGAAGTTTGCCACTACTTCAACCCAGACGTAAAGAAGGTAATCTCTAACCTCGGTTGGGAGCAGGAGTACTTCTTGGTAGATGAGAGTCTGTATGCCGCACGTCCTGACTTGATGTTGACAGGTCGCACCTTGATGGGTCACGACTCAGCCAAGAACCAGCAGATGGACGACCACTACTTCGGCGCCATCCCTGAGCGTGTACAGGCATTCATGAAGGATTTGGAGGTTCAGGCTCTTGAGCTTGGCATCCCTTGCAAGACTCGCCACAACGAGGTAGCACCTAACCAGTTTGAGTTGGCACCTATCTTCGAGGAGACCAACCTTGCCGTTGACCACAACATGCTCTTGATGAGCTTGATGAAGAAGGTGGCTCGCCATCACGGATTCCGTGTACTTCTTCACGAGAAACCATTCGCAGGCATCAACGGTTCTGGTAAGCACAACAACTGGAGTCTTTCTACCGATACAGGCATCCTGCTCCATGGTCCAGGCAAGACACCAGAGGACAACCTTCGTTTCGTAGTCTTCATCACCGAGACCTTGATGGGTGTATATAAGCACAATGGATTGCTCAAGGCTTCCATCATGAGTGCTACCAACGCACATCGTCTTGGCGCCAACGAGGCACCTCCAGCCATCATCTCTTCATTCCTCGGCAAGCAGCTCACCGACCTCCTCGACCATATCGAGAAAGCCGACAAGGACGAGCTCTTCACCGTGGCTGGCAAGCAGGGCATGAAGCTCGATATCCCAGAGATTCCAGAGTTGATGATTGATAACACCGACCGTAACCGCACATCACCATTCGCCTTCACCGGCAACCGTTTCGAGTTCCGCGCCGTAGGTTCTGAGGCTAACTGCGCATCAGCAATGATCGTATTGAACACAGCCGTAGCCGAGGCTTTGACCGACTTTAAGAAGCGTGTGGATGAGTTGATAGCCAAGGGCGAGGACAAGACATCTGCCATCATCGACATCGTTCGCCAAGACATCAAGGCTTGCAAGCCAATCCGTTTCGACGGCAATGGTTACAGCGATGAGTGGGTAGAGGAAGCAGCTAAGCGTGGCTTGGATTGCGAGAAGAGTTGCCCTAAGATCTTTGAGCGTTACTTGGACCCAGCATCTATCAAGATGTTTGAGGACATGGGCGTGATGAAGAAGAACGAGTTGGAAGCTCGCAACGAAGTGAAATGGGAGACCTACACCAAGAAGATTCAGATTGAGGCTCGTGTGATGGGCGACCTGAGCATGAACCACATCATCCCTGTGGCTACTCACTATCAGAGCCAGTTGGCTAAGAATGTAGAGAACATGATCGACATCTTCGGCGACATGGAAGGCAAGGCTCTCACTGCTCGCAACATCAAGATTATCAAGAAGATTGCCGAGCGTACCCAGTTGATTGAGACAGGTGTAGAGGAGTTGGTAAATGCCCGCAAGGTAGCCAACAAGATAGAGAGCGAGCACGACAAGGCCATCGCTTATCACGACACCGTAGCTCCAAAGATGGAGGAGATCCGTTATCAGATCGACAAGTTGGAGTTGACCGTAGCCGATGAGCTTTGGACATTGCCTAAGTATCGTGAGCTCCTGTTCATCAGATAAACATACAAAGCTCATAGCATTAAATGAGCTACTCTTCATCAGATATAAGAATTGAACGATCAATCTATTTCTTTTATTGGTTGTTTAAGTTTGCGCGGAGTGTGGTTGTGAAATCACGCTCCGCTTTTTTATATTTTCAATCAGTTACAACAAACTAAAAGAAAAATATTTTGGTTTTATAAACCCATTAAGTATCTAAAGTAGTACCTAAACCACATAATAAATGCAAGCCTTTTTGGGGGCACCAGTAAAAACACATTACATTTTATCCGTATATCGTAGCCACAATCTTTCTTGCGCCACCATAATTACGGAACTCACAGAGGTAGATGCCTTGCCATGTTCCTAGATTCAGCCTGCCATTGGTGATGGGGATGGTGAGGCTAACACCGAAGAGGGAACTCTTGGCATGGGCAGGCATGTCATCATCGCCTTCCAACACATGGTCATAGTATGGCTCATTCTCACGCACAATGTGATTCATGATCTTCTCCATATCCGAACGCACATCTGGGTCGGCGTTCTCATTGATGCTGAGGGCACAAGAGGTATGCTTCACAAAGAGATGGAGCAAACCCACCTTGGGCAGCTGACTTGGGAGATGAGACAATATCTCTTGCGTAACGAGATGACATCCCCTGCGCTTGGCAGTAAGCGAAAATTCTGTTTGATCTATCATATTTTGCTTTCTTAATCGTTTAACATATTTGCAAAAGTACGAAAAATATTCAGTTTACCAAAGGATATTACAAACTTATTTCTTAATTATTCCTATCACCTTATTATAATAGGAAGAAATATTGTAACTTTGCACCTTGAAAAAGCGACGTATTTTAGGATAAAAAACAAACTATACATAGTATAAAGACTAAGACAAATAAGAATAAAGCAATGACTCAAAAGAGATTATGGCACTTCTTGGATTCAAGGCATCTGCAGGAAGCCTTGTTTCTGATGATATTCTTGTGGATATTCCCTTCTGCCGTTCATGCACAGAATGACGACGACCTGCACTTCAAGGTGAGCAAGGGAAAGATACAACTGAAAAAAGACCAATATTATTAAGTCAGCGGAGATACCATCACCTTCTTCGCCGATGCCGTCGTATTGCCTGAGGGGGCGATGCTCGACCGACTGTTGCGCAAACTCCCCGGCATGGAATACATGTGGAAGAAGAAGAACCAAGACATGATAGGCTATGCCACCGTGAGCCGAAGCGTGACTGATGCCACCACCGACCAGGACAAAACCAACCTGATGCTCTCTGGTAATACCTATCAGTAGACCAACAGTGTGAGCAGCGCAACACCCACGAGATGATTTGCGGAGTGTATAGATTGAATTAGAAGAAAGTTAGCAATAAGGACAAGGTACATTGGTTTTAGCGCCAATGTACTTTTTTTGTTTTGCCTTCGCATTTAGTCTTCACATTTTCCTTCATCATTTTGAAACAATTCATTCTTCTCATTGTATCATTCTTGCATAAAGTCTGTAATCTAGAACCCGTACCTTTGCACCCGAAAAGATAATATCCATAAAACTAGATGAGAAGAATGAAAAAAAGTAATGTAATCAGAAAAGGTGGATTGTTCATGATGACCATGAGCCTCTGCGGCACCACCTTGGCTGGCACCCCAGAACTGGAAGGTAACGCCACCAGCAGCAACAGCGTAAAGCCACATCGCATCCTTGTGATGGGCATGCAGGATAACGTAAAGTCCAACTATTTCGTAACCGATATGTTGGCAGAGGACACCCATATCCAGGAAGACAGCGTTTGCTATATATATAATAAGGTGATAGAGGACAACCTGGCACAGATGGCACAGAAGACCAAATCGCCTTACACCTTCGTCTATGGCAAGGATGTGCAGGACAATAACCAAGAACTCTTGGATGACATCCAGACCACCGGTGAGGCAGAGAACCAGTCTTCAGACCTCGCCTTCGTCAACAGCAACAAGTTGAAGGGAATGCTCGAACAGGCAGGAGCCGACTATCTCTTGCTCCTCGATTCCCACTATCTGAAATATCAGGAAGAGCCTTTCAAGACCATCTTCCACTACGTGAACTACTCGCTCTATGATGCCAACAAGAAGAAGTTGGGACAGGGCAGCAACTACTTCACCTCCATCAATCCTCAGACAGAGCAGCAGATGATCAAGTCGAGCAAGAAAAGCACGGCAAAAATGCTAGAGGATTTGGAAAGCAAGCTGAAGAAATAACTTGTATAAGTACAAGTGAGACAACAACATAAAATCAATAGAAGATGAATACGTATCGCATGGTCGCCACTGCCATTGTGGCGACTTGTAGCACCGTAAGCCTTTTTGCGCAAAACACACGTGCTACTGTAACTGGAAAGATTGTAGATAACACCAACGAGCCTGTCATAGGTGCCTTGGTAACAGTAAAGAATGAGTCAACAGGATTCTCCCTCTCTGCCACCACTGGCGCCGACGGAACCTACACCATCCGTGAGGTTCCATTGGGAACTCCTTATACCGTAACAGCCAAATACATAGGCTATGGCGACCAGAAGCGCACTGGCTACTCCCTCAACCAGGGTGATATGCTGCGCGTGGATTTCACCATGACCGATGAGAGCCAGGAGTTGAAAGCTGTGGAAGTGGTAGCCAACTCGCTCAAGAAGAACGTAGCCAACGAGGGTGCCTCTACCAGCATTTCGGCACAAGACATTCAGAAGTTGCCAGTCAATGGTCGCAACTTCACCTCCCTCATCGACCTCTCTCCTCTGAGCAACGGCATGAACCTCAGTGGTCAGCTCGCCTCATCCACAGGTTTCAACATCGATGGCATGTCATCCAAGAATCCTATCTCCGGTGGTGCTGCCAACACCCGAAAAGGCAGTCCATACGCCATGACGATGGAAGCCGTGAGAGAGTTTAAGGTGGTAACCAATGCCTACGACGTAACTTACGGACGTGCAGGTGGCGGTTTGATCAATGCCGTAACCCAGTCGGGTACCAACACCCTGAAAGGTTCCGCCTTCACTTATCTCCGCACCGACTGGCTCGCCAGCCAATACGACATCCTCGGCAACAAGCGCACCTCTGATTTCTCCACCTACCAATATGGTTTCTCTCTCGGTGGACCAATTATCAAGGACCGCTTGCACTTCTTCGTGGCATGGGACCACCAGCAGGACACCAAGCCACTCCGCATCGCCGACATCCACGGCACAGCCGATGAGTCTCGCTACAACCTCTCCCAATCCACTCTGGATGCCTTCACCCAGATAGCCAAGGATAAATATGGATTGCCAGACCAGCCAGAGTATGGTTCCTTCAACAAGAAGTCGAGCACCAACTCCGTGTTTACACGCATCGACTGGCAGATCAATTCTACCAACCTGCTCAGTGTTCACAACAACCTGAACATCAACAAGCAGCCATACAGCCAGGGCGACAACACCACCATCAACTTCTTGGAGTCTTACTCTGACTGCAACACCACCGACAACAGTCTGATGGCATCTCTCCGTACCGTATTCGGTCCTAAGATTACCAACGAGGCGAAGGTGCAGTGGATGTACTCGATGGAGGAGACCAAGGCCAACGGATTGCTCCCTAACGGCACCATTCCTCGTGCCATCGTGCAGAACGTTGCATCAGAGGTGGATGGCAAGACATTGATGACCAACATTCAGATTGGTGGCCAGCGATTCACCCCAGAAAACTTCCACGACAATGTTTATCAGTTAGTAGATAACCTCCTCATCAATGCCGGCAAGATCAATTATACCGTAGGTTTCGACTTGATGTATTCTCATCTCTCCTCTCTCTACGGCAGTGAGACCAACGGCAGATTCTACTTCAACGGTTTGGAGGGCTTCAACAACATGACCCCTTATCGCTACGCCCGTGATGTATATATGGTGGATGGCGAGGACAACCAGAAGGTGACCCAGCGCATCGTCAATGCCGGCATCTACGGACAGATGCACACCCAGTTGTTCCCAGGCTTCGACCTCACAGCCGGCGTGCGTATCGACAATGCCTCTTATCTTGACCACGGCAACTACTATGAGCCTGCCGACCATCTGCTCGGTGTGAGAACCGACAAGGGCATCGGACTCTTTTTGGTTCAGCCAAGATTGCAGTTACAGTGGGATATCAACAACAAGCATACAGACATCTTGAAGCTCGGTGGCGGTATCTTTGCATCCGACATCAACAACTATGCCACGGTCAACAGCCAGGTATTCGATGGTAGCCGCATCGTAACCATCGACACCCAGGATGCCAACTTGATACCAACCCCTAACTTCCCAAGTTATCGCCAGGATCCATCCACAGCACCAGGCAGCGACCTGCTGAAGAATCCTAACGTAGAGAAGTTGGTTACCATCAACTGCAACAAGTCTGGTTCCAAGGTGCCTACCATCTACAAGGCAAACATCTCTTACACCCACTACTTCAACGACCGATTCAAGATGGGAGTGGCAGGCTACATGACCTTGGCACGCCACAACTACCTCTACTTGGACCGCAACATGGTGGACGAGCCATACTTCCGCTTGGAGAACGAGGGCGGCAGAGGCGTTTACGTACCAGCCAACACCATCGACAGCAAGGGAAACACCAACTGGCTCGAAGGCAGAAAGACCAAGGAGATAGGTAGAGTATTGGAGCTCAACACCATCGGCAAGGTGAACCAGTTTGCCTTCGTAGTGGATGGCAGCTGGAGATACTTCAAAGACGGATTCCTCTCATTCAGCTATACATGGAACAGCGTGAAAGACAACAACACCTACAACGGTGACGTGGCCAACACCTCTACCCTCGTGAAGATGGTGAAGGACGACCCACGCGACATGAGCCAGTTGGCTTACTCCAACAACCAGTTCCGCCACAAGTTGGTAGTCTATGGTACAGCACCTACCTTCTGGGGCATCCAGGCTGGCATCCGCTTCTCAGGCATCGGCGGCACACGCTATTCCACCATCGTGGGTGGCAATGTAAATGGTGACTTCGTATCCACCAACGACCTCGCCTTCATCTTCGACCCTAACGACCCTAGCACCGACGCAGGCATCCGCAAGGGCTTCGAGGACTTGATGGCAAACCCTAAGGTGGAGAAAGGCTTTAAGGAATATCTTCAGAGCCACTATGGCAAGATGGCAGAGCGCAACGGTGGAAGCAACGGTTTCTATGGCACCTTCGACCTCCACTTGGAAAAGACCTTCAAGCTCTATAAGACCCATGCCTTGGAGGTAGCTCTCGACATTTTCAATGTTGCCAACCTCTTGAACAAGGATTGGGGTGTAGGCAGAAACCTCTCTACCGTGCCTCTCTATTACATCACTGGTTTCGACCAGGAGAAGAAGCAATATAAGTATGCTGTCAACACCAATGCAGGCGTGGCTAGTGGCAATGGAAATCCTTACCAGTGCCAGCTTGGTGTAAGATACAAATTCTAAGAGCTAGCTTAGAAGAAAGAATGTTTTTAAAGATTCATGAAGATTATGAAAAAGATCAGTATGATATTGTGCGGAATGATGCTGTTGGCATCTTCCGCCATGGCTCAAGTAAAAGTTATCGCTCACCGTGGATATTGGAACAGTCCAGGTGCAGCACAGAATACCATCGCCTCCATGCAGAACGCCTACAAGGTGGGCTGCTGGGGCAGCGAGTTTGATGTTCACATCACCACCGACGGCATGGTAGTGGTCAACCACGACGATGACATCCAGGGCGTGATTATCGAGGATGCCAAGTATGACGACATCAAGAACATGAAACTAGCCAATGGTGAGACCCTCCCTACTCTGAAGCAATACTTGGAAGCAGGCAAGAAGTTAGCACCGATGCAGCTCATCCTGGAGATCAAGGCTCATCAGACACCAGAGCGCGAAGACCGTTGCATCAAGGCTTGCCTCGACTTGGTGAAGGCTGCGGGTATGGAGCAGCGTGTGGACTACATCTCGTTCAGTATGCATGCTTGCGAGGAGGTTCTCAAGCAGAATTCGCAAGCCAGAGTTTATTATCTGGGCAGCGATGTGGCTCCAGAGGTCATCAAACAGAAGGGCTTCGCTGGCATCGACTACTATGGTGCAGCTTTGGCAAAGAATCCTCAGTGGATAGAAGAAAGCCACAAGCTTGGGATGAAGGTGAATGCCTGGACCATCACCGAGCTGAAGGACATCCAGAAGACTCTTGCTTCTAGTGTGGATTTCATCACGACCGATAAGCCTGAGGTGGCTAAGAAGTTGGCAGAAGGAAAGAAGTAAGATTTCGAGCAAGATTTTCTCTCTTTATAATATGGTTAAGCGCAGAAAAGTGTAGGGTGATTACACTTTTCTGCGCTATTATTTTTTAGAATTCAGAAAAAAGATGTATCTTTGCAGAAGATAAGCTGCATTCGGCAATTTGAAAGTAAACTTTCATTGCGCTCATTTGCATTATCTTTGCAGTAGATATTACAACGAAACAAACAAAACAACAATTTAAGAATAGCAAGATACGGATATGGATTATAACATGATTGGCACCGCATGGTCGCTGCTTCCTCCTATCGTCGCCATTGCTTTGGCGCTGAAAACCAAGGAGGTATACTCTTCTCTCTTCATCGGCATCGTATTGGGTGCCGTGCAATACTGCATCTCCATGGGCACGGGATTTGAGGGATTTCTGGTGCACCTCACCAATCATACCGTGGGCGAAGGCGATGATGCCAAGGCTTATGGCATGATTCACTGCCTCTCTGACCCTTGGAACGTGGGCATCCTGGTATTCCTCGTGGTATTGGGCAGCATCGTATCGCTGATGAACAAGGCGGGTGGTTCGGCAGCTTTCGGTCGCTGGGCTTCCAAGCACGTGAAGTCGAAGATGGGCGTACAGATAGCCACCATATTATTAGGTATACTGATCTTCATCGACGATTACTTCAACTGCCTCACCGTTGGCTCGGTGATGCGACCTATCGCCGTGCGCAATGGCGTGACGAAGGAAAAGCTGGCTTATCTCATCGACTCTACGGCTGCTCCGGTCTGCATCATCTCCCCTATCTCCAGTTGGGCGGCAGCCGTATCGGGCTTCGTGTCGGGCGGCGAGAACGGACTGGCTCTCTTCTGCAAGGCGATCCCCTTCAATTTCTATGCTTTCTTCACCATCATCTTCATGTTTGGCATCGTATTGCTGGGCTTCGACTTCAAGGCGATGAGCAAGTATGACGCAAGACTGAAAGAATGGTACGAGCGCACGCAGGGTGGCAAACTGGATGAGGTGAGCGATACCAAACTGCATGTGGTGGAACATGGCGTGGGCGCCCAGAAGGGCGAGGACAGCCAGAAGAGCAAGGGCTCAGTATCCGACCTCGTGATACCTATCGTGATGCTCATCATCTTCTGCATGGCGGGCATGGTGTATTCAGGCGGATTCTTTGATGCAGCCAATGAGAACTACCTGGACTTCGTAGAGGCTTTCGCAGCAAGCAATGCCTCCGTGGGATTGGTCATCGGCTCGCTTGCCTCCTTCATCCTCACCGTGATACTCTTTGTATCCAAGAAGACCTTGCCATTCAATGATGCCATGAGTAGCCTCATCAAGGGTTTTGAGGCGATGGTGCCAGCCATCCTCATCCTGACGCTTGCTTGGACATTGAAGAGTATGACCGACTCACTGGGCGCAGCCGAGTATGTTTCGGGCGTAGTGGCAAGCAGTGCGGCAGGACTGCAACAGCTCTTGCCTGCCATCATCTTCATCGTGGCAGCCTTCCTTGCTTTTGCCACGGGTACGTCTTGGGGCACATTTGGTATCTTGATACCTATCTGCATCGCCGTGTTCCCAGAGGCTGATCCGCTGCGCATCATCTCCATCTCCGCTTGTATGGCAGGAGCCGTATGTGGCGACCACATCTCTCCTATCAGCGATACCACCATCATGGCTAGTGCGGGAGCCGAGTGCAAGCACGTGCATCATGTATCCTCCCAGTTGCCATACGCCTTGACCGTAGCCATTGCATCATGCCTCACCTTCGTCGTGGCAGGTTTCACCCACTCGCTGGGCATGGTGACGAGCGCCATCATCTCTTGGATTTGCGGCATGATCTTACTAGGTGGAGCACTGATGGTGCTCAGAAGCCGAAAAGATGCCACTTCTGCTACGGAAAGAGGGCAGATTTAGTTAAAAACAACTAAAGGAAAGAAAAAACTTTCTAATTTGCTTGTAAAATTGGAATAATTTCAATATCTTTGCAATGTGATTAAGAATAAGAGGATTAGAAAACCTATAAGAATCTCCTTTTTATCACGCAGAGATTAGAACAAACATATTAACAACTTTAACACATAAACATTATGAAAGAATTGAAAGGTACTAAGACCGAGAAGAATTTGCAGGAAGCATTCGCAGGTGAGTCACAGGCTCGTAACAAATATACATACTTCGCATCCAAGGCTAAGAAGGATGGCTATGTTCAGATAGCTAACATCTTCGAGGAGACTGCTGCCAATGAGAAGGAGCACGCTAAGTTGTGGTTCAAGTATCTGGAGGGCGGTGCTATCCAGGATACAGAGAAGAACCTGGAGGCTGCTGCGAATGGTGAGCACGATGAGTGGACAGACATGTATCCTCGTATGGCGAAAGAGGCTCGCGAAGAAGGTTTCGAGGAGATTGCAGCTAAGTTTGAGATGGTTGCTGAAATCGAGAAGCACCACGAGGAGCGTTATCGCAAGCTCTTGAAGAACGTTCAGGACAAGCTCGTCTTCTCTCGTGACGGCGATTGCATCTGGCAGTGCTCTAACTGTGGACATATCGTAGTAGGTAAGCAGGCTCCAGAGGTTTGCCCAGTTTGCAACCACCCACAGAGCTACTTCCAGATTGAGGCTCAGAACTACTAAGAAGTTCCGTAAGATAATATCTTACTAAAGTTTTTCCAAGAGGATTTCTATCAATCTTGGAATACCATATTCAGAGATTTCGCTCTCTTTTATCCAAATGTAATCATCGGGTAAAAGAGGGCGTTTTTTCGTTTCTAGCAGATAGAAATCAGCCAAGAGGATGCGATGAGTGAGCACATGCTTCACATCCTTTGCCTTCAATACCAATGGAGCGTCAAAAGTGGGGAGAGCAGAAAGATCGGAAACATTGTATGGCTCCCACAATCCTTGCCAAATGTCTCCTTCGCCACGGCGATGAATGGCAATCTCTCCATTACACCTTATATATATATAGGCAAGACGGCGCGTCTGCACCTTCAGCGTCTTGAGCTTCACAGGTAGTTCCTCCACCCTGCCCTCTCGCAAAGCCACACAGGTTTCGGCTAGCGGACAGAGCAAGCACTTAGGGGATTGAGGCGTACACTGGATGGCACCGAAATCCATCATGCCCTGATTATAGGCCGCTGCATCACTTGCGGGTATCAAACTCTGCGCCAAAGCAGCAAACTCCCTTTTTCCTTGGGTAGAATTGATAGGCGTATCGATGCCGAAGTATCTTGAAAGCACTCGATATACATTGCCATCCACCACAGCCGCAGGAATATCGAAGGCAAAGGAGCCGATGGCGGCTGCCGTATAATCGCCCACTCCCTTCAAGGCTTTGATGTCCTCCAGCGTATCAGGGAATTTGCCTAATGCCACGATTTGCTTGGCAGCAGCATGGAGATTACGGGCACGTGAATAGTAGCCCAAGCCCTGCCACAGCCTCAACACATCATCCTCGCTCGCCGCAGCCAAGTCCTCCACCTTGGGATATTGAGCCATGAATCGCTCCCAATACTCCCAACCTTGGGCTATGCGAGTTTGCTGCAAGATAATCTCACTGAGCCATATTGCGTATGGATCTTTCGTCTCGCGCCAAGGCAAAGCCCTGCCGTTCTCCTGAAACCAAGAAATGATTGTATTAGCAAATTCCATTAATTTTTCTTTTTAAATAGCCATCTTGCTTATTGGGCAGGTAACAAACCCGCCCTCCCAGCGCTTACTGTTCTGGATACTGTTGATAGATGGTCAAACCGAATTCTGCCGAGAGGGCATAGGCATGCTCCATGATTTCGGCAAGGATATGCTCGTAATTGACCCACACCTTATCCTTGACAAAGAAATAAAACTCCATAGGCAGACCGCACTGTGTTGCCTCCAACTGGCGTACCATCAAGGTCATCTCCGTATTCACCTCCGAGCGCTCACGCAGATATTTCTCCATATATTGGCGATAGAACTGAAGATTGGTGGGAGTCTCTTTGAGTTTAAAGGATTCTTCCGTGGCAAAACGCTTCTCCAGGAGACGAGCCTTCAATTCATCGCTCACCAGTCGGATGCTGCGGAAGTCGAAATACACCTTGCGCTGCACTCTTCTGCCGCCACTCTTCTGCATACCTATCCAGTTTTGGAATGAACCATTCACCAAGGTGGCAGGCGAGATGGTGACGATGGTATTGTCGAAATTGCGCACCTTCACCGTGGTGAGCGACATCTCCTCCACGATACCATTGGCATCCACCGACTTCACGGTAATCCAGTCGCCCTTATGCAGCATATCATTGCTCGTGAGCCTGACACCAGCTGCAAGACCGAGAATGGTGTCCTTGAACACCAACATCAATACAGCTGAAGTGGCACCCAGTCCGGCGAAGAGCGCCATCGGGTCCTTGCCCAATACGATAGCCACCACCACTACGCCAGCCACGAAAAGCATCAGCACTCTCAGCACACCGCAGAAGGTATGGAAATACTGCTGGGTGGAAGAACGACGACTGTTCTCCTCCTCCAATCCCTTGAACGAGCCGATGAATACCGTAGCCGTGCGCACCGACATCACTACGATGTAGATGGCAGTGGCACGCTCCAAGATTTCCTTGAAGATAGGATACTCCAGATAAACCAGCGGCATCAGCTTCCATATCACGACAGCAGGCACGATGTGGCAAGCCGAGTTGAGCACCTTCTTATTGAGCAAGATGTCATCCCAGGTAACCTCCGTCTTCTCCGTAATCTTGGTAATCAATGGCACCAAGAGTTTACGGCACAACAAGTCGCTCAGCATCGCCAGCAAGACAGCCGTAATGGTGAGCAATATATGACGCAGAATAGGCACAGCACCACCCGTGATGCCAGCCCATCCTATCATTTCTTCTACTAACTTACGAATTTCCTCCATAACAAATTATTTATTTTTAAGTTTATGGTTGGCACAACAAGGTACAAACCTTATCCGCAAAATTGCGGGCGTTATTGCCGTGCATAATACCATTATTAATAATAGAGAAGCAAAGGTCGTGGCCATTGGCAGCCTTGCAGAAGCCAGCCAGCGAGATGATGCCCGTCAGCGTACCCGTCTTCGCCTTCACATTGCCATGGGTAAAGCTATTCTTCATGCGCTTCTTCAGCGTGCCGTCCACGCCACCGATAGGCAATGACTGTACCAGATGCTCCATGATGTTCTCATTGCGATAAGCATATCTCAGGAGTTTTACCTCCAGTTCGGCACTGAGATAATTATAGAGCGAGAGTCCCGAGCCATCGGCTAGTTTATAGCGCGAAGGGTCCAAGCCTATCTTGCGTATCAGCTGTCGCTCCACATTGCGTGCGCTCTTGGCACTGGCAGGTCTGTTGCCCGTAGAAGCCGCTATCTGATAATACATGCTCTCGGCATAGAGATTGTCACTCTCCTTCATCATCTTGTGCAATATCTGGTCCATCGTATGGAATCGGGTACACACGGTGAAGGCATTGGCAGGGCAGGTCTTGACTGATGCGCCAAAGCTAGCGTATTCGATGCCTGCGTCACGGAGCTTAGCCAAGAAGCGGTCCATGAAGATGTCCTTGCGAGAGAACACCAGGGGCGAAAGCACAGGGTTGTCATCATCCCAGCACCAGCCCTCGCCCAGCAGGTCCTTGTCCTTCATGGAGCGGTCGGCATATACGCTGCCACGGATGGTGTCGATGCCCATCTCCTTCAGGTTGTTGACGAATGCCGCCATGTCATCGCTATTAAATCGAGGATCCATGCCGCCGATGCAATACACATCGCCCGTCAGCACGCCATTCTCGATGGTGCCCGTATACTTGAGCTGGGTCTTAAACTGGTAAGAGCCGCCCAACTTGTCGAGAGCCGTGATAGCCGTCAAGAGCTTCATGGTGCTTGCCGGACGCATCAGCTGCCTCTCATTATACTTATAGATGCAAGAGTCAGCCTCCAGGTCCCAAACCATGAGTCCCACTTGCGAAGTCTCAAACATCTTGCTCTTCAGCAGTTTGTCCAAGCCCACCTGCACCGACTCTGGCCAAGGCAATTTCAATGTATCCACAGCCAACGAATCAATCATCGTCGAATCAACAACGATTTCCTCCTTATTGTCCTCTTCCTCCTGGGCATTCAGCGATGCCTCATTCACGTTTTGGGCATTGATCGGCAATGCGGCAAGCATCACCATCATCCACCCCATCATCACTTGTAAAATTCTTTCCATCTTATCTCTTATAGCCTTATCTCCTTTTTCGGCCATAATTATTAATTTTTAATTCTTAATTACTCTTGTCTTTTCTTGATTTCCTTCTCAAAAGCCTCCTCATTATCAGGCTGCACAGCCACGATGTGGTGATGACCGTACTCTATCACCAGGCAGCGGTCCAGCCCCATGAAAGTCTTCACAGTCTTCACGCTGATAATGTCGCACACGGGCACATTCTTGTTTTGTGAGAATCTGCCCTCATTCACGATGAGATACTCCATCTCGTCATCCCTGTCGATGGGTTTCACTTTCTTGAAAGTATAAGTGGTGTTCAATATGCGCTCTATCATGCCCACGATGACGATGGCGAGCAAGATGCCGATGATGGCCATCTTGACCCAGAAGAAATATCCCGCCAGAAGAGCGAAGACGATGATGCCGATGCGAGCCGACATCGTGAAGCGCTTATGAAATGTTCTATTTGCCATACCTAAAAATTCTGTTTATGTCCCCCTAAAAGACTAATTTGGTACCATTTTGTCCGCTAAAACTACTTCGATACCTTAAATTTCGCTGCAAAATTACAAAAAATCCGTCTCTTATTACGCATTTTAAAGATAAATTATTACTTTTGCAACGAATTAAGAATTGAGAAATAGATAAACTCATGGTTTATAAATATGATTTTCTGATTATCGGTGCAGGAGTTGCCGGTATGAGTTACGCCCTGAAAGTAGCCAGAGCGCATAAAGGTAAGGTGTGCATGATCTGCAAGACTTCGCTCGACGAGGCCAACACATCATTCGCACAAGGTGGTGTTGCTTCAGTAACTAATCTCGAAGTGGACAACTTCGACAAGCATATCCAGGACACAATGATCGCTGGTGACTATATCAGCGACTACAAGGCTGTGAAACAAGTGGTAACCAAGGCACCAGAGCAAATCAAGGAATTGGTGCAGTGGGGAGTCAACTTCGACAAGCAGCAGGACGGCAAGTTCGACCTCCATCGTGAGGGCGGCCATAGCGAGTTCCGCATTCTTCACCACGCCGATGATACCGGTGCGGAGATTCAGCGCGGACTGATGGAGGCTGTGCGCAACAATCCAGACATCGACATCAAGGAGAATCACTTTGCTGTGGAGATTATCACCCAGCACCACTTGGGTGCTCGTGTTACTCGCCGCACTCCTTACATCAACTGCTACGGTGCTTACGTACTGAATCCTGACACCCAGAAGGTGGATACCTATCTGAGCAAGGTAACCGTGATGTGTACCGGTGGATGCGGTGCCGTATATCAGACCACTACCAACCCTGTTATCGCCACTGGCGATGGCGAGGCGATGGTATATCGTGCCAAGGGAACAGTGGCAGACATGGAGTTTGTTCAGTTCCACCCTACAGCCCTCTTCCATCCAGGAGAGACTCACCCAGCCTTCCTCATCACAGAGGCTATGCGTGGCTATGGTGGCATTCTCCGCTTGCCTAACGGCGAGAGCTTCATGGAGAAATATGATGAGCGTCTGAGCCTTGCCCCTCGCGACATCGTGGCTCGTGCCATCGACAAGGAGATGAAGATTCACGGTTTGGATCATGTTTGCCTCGACGTTACTCACAAGAACCCAGAGGAGACCAAGCATCACTTCCCTAACATCTATGCGAAGTGTCTCAGCATCGGCATCGACATCACCAAGGACTACATACCAGTACGCCCAGCAGCTCATTATATGTGTGGTGGTATCAAGGTAGACCTCAACGGCTGTTCTAGCATCAACCGCCTCTATGCCCTTGGCGAGTGTTCTTGCACGGGTCTTCATGGTGGCAACCGCCTTGCCAGCAACTCCCTCATCGAGGCAGTGGTTTATGCCGACACAGCAGCCAAGCACAGCTTGGAGCATGTAGACGAGTACGACTTCAACGACAAGGTTCCAGCATGGAATGACGAGGGCACCCTGACCAATGAGGAGAAGGTATTGATTACCCAGAGCGTGAAGGAAGTGGGCGAATGCATGAGCAATTATGTAGGCATCGTGCGCAGCGACCTCCGCCTGAAGCGTGCATGGGATCGCCTCGACCTGCTCTATGAGGAGACCGAGAACCTCTTCAAGCGTGTGAAGGTAAGCAAGGAGCTCTGCGAGCTTCGCAACATGATCAATGTAGGTTACCTCATCACCCGCATGGCTATCGAGCGCAAGGAGAGCCGTGGTCTTCACTACACCATCGACTACCCTGTACATGCTTACGACAAGAAGTAAAGATTATATTTTATCAAATAGTAAAGCCGCTAGGATATCATCAATGAATATCCTAGCGGCTTTTTCTGTTTGCTTTATGAAGCCTCGATTACTTAATGACACTCATGACACTCGTGACACACCTTTTTTACAGTCTGTTGATTTCGTCGTTGCCAGCTCCTGTGCCTTTGTATTTGCTGCGAGTTGTATTGAATTTATAACGAAGCGTAAAAGTTACATCACGGCTTCCTCTACGAGCATACTGCACAAGCTGCATTTTGTCATTATAGAGTTTGCCTGCATCCCAATCTTGGTAAAACAAGTCATTGCCTTTCACCTCTATGGTTAATGCATCATGCAGGAATGATTTGCTCATTCCTATGTTTAGCTCGTGGCATTCCTTTGGGATGTAAAAGTTTGTGTTATCACCCTTGCTCAGATAGCTATAATCCACATTGAACACCAATCCCCAAGGCAGGGAGAAACCATTATTGAATGTCCCTAAATACATCGGGAGATTCAGTTTGTAGGTATCAATCGAAGTATGGAGCGTGAACCATTGTTTCTGAATGCCAAAGCTAATCTGTGGTGACCAGAATCCTATCTTGGGAGCCGCACTAACAAAGAGGTTCATACTTTTGATACTCTTCTCATTTTTGAAACTAGTCAATGTAATGGCTGGATTTTCTTCCATTTGCTCTCCCCAATAGATGATGGCATTACGAGAGTCCGTGTAGTTGGCTGATAGTTGGAAACACTTCCATACACCCTCCAAACCAATGATGTGATTGGTAGTATTTCCCAATTGGGGGTTACCCGTTAAGCGGGTAAAGCGATTCATGTAAGTCATATTGTTGCTCAACTGAGAATAAGAAGGGCGAACAGTCTTGGCTGAATAACTCAACTGGAATGCCACCTTGCCAATTTTCCCATCATAGCTAAAGCTAGGAAAGAAATTCTTGAACGAACGACTTTGATCTGGCTGATAAATGCCATCATTATAATACTTGAATTTCACATACTCGTATCTCACTCCCACCGATAGGTTACCTATAGGAGTAGGGTGAGAATACTGGAGGAAAGGACTTGCCGTTTGTTCCTCCAGCTTGCTATATGAATTGGCAAGTATATCTGTTCTGTTAACCTCGTAGTCGTCCTTGCGATGCGTATTGATATATTCAGCTCCATAAGTAAGGGAGCCACCCAGTATTGGAGTGTCGAAGACGAGTTTAGAAGCAACCATCAGGTTGCTAACTTTATTCTTCGAATTGATGACACGTGAATCATGCTCTTTGCTCACTTCTGCGGTTTCTGAATAGGCTAACTCTTTGTTGTAAAACACATCAGTATTCAAGTCAACAGTGGTTTTTCCAAAGACACCGTTGTAGTAAGCATTGATTTGATGCTGCGGTTCATCACGATTTACATCTTTTTCTGTAGTTGTGATTTCATCATAAAAATTACCATCTGCTGTTACTAGGCTTTCAACGGTTCCAGTGCCACGAACATATCCAGGAGCACGCAACTGATATTTCAAACCAATAGAATGATTGGTATTAAAATCATAGCTAAATCCTCCTATTAGTCGATGGTACTCTTTACGATGGTGCTCCCAGTCTGTGTTCTTTTGTTTCCAAAGAGTGTCAACATATACGGTTTGCTCAAATGTGGCATCTTGCAGCCATGCAGAATTTGTCAGCTTATAAGTGGCAAAGACATTGAGCCCGTTGTGACGATAATTCATGTTGATTTGCTGGATAGTGTTGCTGGCCTTATTGTACCAATATACAGAGCGAGTATCAAAGGCAAATCCTTCTCCCTTAGGCTTGGAAGTCCTGATTTTCACAACAGCCTTAACTGATGCGTCATAAGAGGCTCCTGGATTCTGTATCACTTCTACACTTTTAATGTCTGTCGACTTAATGTTGTCCAGTTCATTGAGATCTTGTACTTTTTTCCCATTAACATAGATGATAGGGGTGCCTTTTCCAAAGACCTCATAGTTATCATTTTTCTTGATGATGCTTGGCACATGTTTTAGCACATCATCCGCCGTGCCGGCTTTACTGAGAATGGTTCCCTCCACATTTGTGAGCAATCCTTCTCCTGTCATTTTGTATTGAGGCAGATGTCCCTTAACAACCACCTCACCAAGAGAAGTTGATTCATCTTTCAGTTGAATGGTTTCCAAATGCGCACCATTCCATTGCTTGTAGAGAGTTTGATAGCCAATTGAAGAAACTTTCAATATACCATCATTCTGATCAGAGCTAATCGTAAAGTTACCTTGTTCGTCACTCACGCTTCCCTTTACAAATGTAGAATCCTGAACAGAAAGCAGAATAATGTTTACAAAAGGCAAGGGCTCTCCTTGCGCATTAACAACCTTACCAGTAATAGTATTCTGTGCCATTATGGCTTCTGCACAAAATAACAAGCATATATGTAAAAATAGTCTTTTCATTTTATGTATCTATTTTATGTTAGACATGTGTTTGCAATATGAAACAGAAGAGTAAAAAGACCGTCCTTCGAATACTGCATCAATATCTGTGGCATTCTTGCGAAATAACGACAGAAATACATATAACTTGTATGTTATATGATATGCAATTAAATCACATTTATTATATAAGAGATAAGAGTCTTTTGCGTCTTCCCTTAAAACATAATTACAACTTAATAGAAATTTCATATGTTACCTGTTAAAACATGAATGAGGGCATATTGTATGCCCTCATTGCTAATATTACTTTTTGGTGTCATCGTTGTTTATGCAACATTTCCAAAGGCTCCATCACCTGCCATTACCTGGCATTCTTCCTTTCCTAAGACAGCAGCTTTACCAGCTTTTAGCATGTCCATCTCCTTTACACTTAAATCGTTCAAATAACCTTTGTTCATTTCTTTAAACTTTAAATTTTTATATTTTTCCGTCCCGATTTTAACGTTTCAGGAATGTATGCACTTTTACCAGTTGTGTCTGGAATAAATCCATTTTTTGCGAGCTTGGGTGAAATATCTAATTCCGCCGACACCGTGTGCACCTCCAATCTATTAATTACAATGCAAAAGTAACAATATATATGTATATACAGTCAATTTGCTTATATTTTTTTACATTAATTATACGAATGTTTATCATATTTAAACTTTTTACTTATATTACAATTATAATTGATCATACTTTGCCTAAAAGAAACTAGCCGAATATGATATCGTCTCCTTCTTCTTGCTTAATGACACTCATGACACATAACACTCGTGATACGCCTTTTTTAAACCCAAGATTTTGGTAAAACAGAATCTTTGTGCCGTAAAGCATTGAAAATGTGTTGAATAGAGTTTTATGCAAGCCTTATGCTTCGCTTGTAAGCTTCCACAGCCTCTTCTTAGCGTGATTTCCTTCCCAACTGCGGTGCAAAGGTACAACAAAAAATGGCAATTTGTTCCATTTGTCCAGCGATTTGGAGCTGTTTGTGATCTCGTTTATCACAAGTTGCTGATATTCAGTATGGGTTTCGACATGAGTCAAATGACAAAAAAGTCATCGTTCAGTAGTGATGAAGCCACTTGGATGCCCTATCCCTTCACAGGGATTAATTTTTCTACGTGGCGAGGAAAATATTTTTTCTACGCCACGCAGATAGAAAAACGTCGTGAGGGCGCATATATTATAACCTGAGTGGGAACAAGGCAAAAGCCTGCAAGGTGTGTCATGAGTGTCATGTGTCACGAGTGTCATTAAGGATTTCTCCACTCCATTTGCGGGGGGATTTCAGCCCTCTATATAAGAATAAAAATATTTTAATCTTATATAGAGACTTTTTTGCACACACATTTTCAGCTGAAAAGTGATGCAAAATTTCTTAATGACACTCATGACACATGACACTCGTGACACACTTAGACTTTAAAATCTTATGTTACAGCATGTTATAAGCGTTATTGAGCACTAAGAAGAAAGCCTAGCTTCGGTATCGTTTCTAATCTGACAGTCTCATCTATTGACAAAATTTTTCTTAATTGAGAAATATAGTTGTCCAGACTGGCTTCTGAATAGTTTCCGTCATTCCATAACAGTTGCTTCAGTCTTTGGCGAGTAGTCGTTTGCCCCATGTTTTGAGCTAAGACACTGAGCACCTCAAACTGCTTTTTGGTAAGATGAATCTGCTCATTGTTTTGGGCACAAAGAGCGTGAGATGCCATATTCAATGTTAGACTTCCTATTTGAATTGCAGGTGCTGCCGATGCTTCATCTATCTTGGCAAAACGCAGAATATAAGCACCAAGTTCCTCTATTTCAAAGGGCTTTTTCATAAAATGGAAAGCCCCATTTGCCAGGGCTTCAGAGATGTAATCCATCTGAATATGGGAAGACATGATGATGACAGGAATATGGATGGCATGCAACTTTAGTTCTTTCAATTCTTCAATGCCATTCCCGCTGCCTATCTCCACATCTAGCACTAAGATGTTGGGATGAACCTCAGATATTTTATCCAGCAGCCCATCCAGCGAGTTTAGATAATAAGGTTTCATGCCAAGCCCTTCCAATCCAAGTGTCAATGTGGTGCCTAGCAGCTTGTCGTCATCGACTATAATTACCTTCATTTTTTCCATTTTATTTACCATTTTGTTATGCCTTTGGAAGCGTGAAAGTGAAGCAACTTCCCTTTCCCAATTCACTATTTACATGTATCTTGCCGTGATGAGCCTCCACCACATATTTCACCACAGCCAGCCCGATGCCATAACCCTTAACCTGGGAGTGTTGCTGAACACGATAGAACTGTCTGAAAATCAATCTCTGATCCTTTGGTGAAATACCCCATCCATTATCGGATACGCTAACCTCTATATGATTATCATTTTTTCTAATCAGCATGCGAACATCCACGCCTTCGTCAGAATATTTGAGCGCATTCTCCACCAGATTTCGCATCACATTACGGATATATAGTTCGTCGGCATAAGCGATGGCAGTTCCTTGGGTCTCATCGACCACTATAATATTGTGCTGCTTTTCCTTATACAGTATGTCCATGTCCGTCTTGACTATATTCGCCACTTCCAGAACATTGACATCTTTCAAGTTAAGCAATATCCTATTGCTGCCACCTTTAGCCGCAAGCAATATAGACTCTATATCAGTCACTAACAACTTAGCCTTGTCACTCGCTTGTGATACCACATCCTGTAAAGGCTTGTCATCCCTCAGTCTCATCTTTAGCAAACTCAATACGGAGATAACGCTATTGATGGGAGCCTTCAGGTCATGAATGATGCCATTCACACTCAGCTCTCGGTTTCTCAACAATAGTTCTTTTCTCTTGATTACCCAGAGATGGTAGCCGATGCAAACTACTGCTATTAGCAAGAACAGCACAGACAAAACCAATGTCCAGATAGAGTGTACGATAAACTTAGAAGTTGGGACAGACATAGCAACTCTTACATATCGGAGATTGGCTAAATTTACAGCTACCTCTTTTGAACTAATCCACGAGGAAGGCACATTCTTTACACCCTCTGCCTTTATTATCTTTTTATTTTTGTCGAGTAAGAATATGGAATGCTCTACCTTGTCCTCCATTCTCCTTGTTACTATTTCATCCAACTTAGCTAGATTAAGCGGCTTTCCTTCTTGCTCCAACATATCTTGTGACAGCAATACGATAGCATCCCCATAATTACTCACTATTCCTTGTCTTTTTAGGGAACCAATATCTACAGTTTGCAAATCTACGACCGGTTCATTTTTGATCTTCTCTGGGATTTTTTCTGTTGGCTCAAATATTTTATAGTTAATATGGTGTTCTCCATTCTTGTCAGGATTATTTTTAGTTTTTGCTCTATCATGGTATTCCTCGTCAACTGATTGTACCAGCACATCATTAATCTCATCAATACATTTTAGCTTGTATTTTTGATACTGCAAGTGTACATTATATCCTTGCAGGCATACTATCATAAAGACAGCCAACAGTGCTATAGAATATACTTTCTTCATACTTTTTTCATTTTTGGATGCAAAGATACAAATAATAATTGAATTTGCAACAAAAAAATACTATATTAGATAAATATTAGGAAAATATTAGATTTTTGTTAGATGTCGTTAGAAAAACATTGCTTAACTTTGCACTCGAATTAAAAATAAACATAATATGGAAGTTTCAATTAAAAAAGAAATCTCTAATGTAAACGAATAGTTTAAATATGGTAAATATAGGTATAATTAATGCAAAATGTTTAAGCAAATTGGCATGAAATATTATCTTTTTGTTACTTTTGCATTGCAATTAAGAGATTGGAGGTGCACACGGTGTCGGCGGAATTAGATATTTCACCCAAGCTCGCAAAAAATGGATTTATTCCAGACGCAACTGGTAAAAAGCGCATACATTCCTGAAACGTTAAAATCGGGACGGAAAATGAATTATAAACATTTTAAATTTAAACAAAATGAAAAAGGAAAATGAATTAGATGTACTTGATTTGATGCAGGTAAAGGGTGGTGCTGGTAAAGGAATTATTTGTATTTTCTCTCCTGCTGTTAGATGTGATAGTGGTGCCATACCACCAAAGGAACAAAGATAATAGAATCAAAAGGATATGCTGCAATTTTGCAGCATATCCTTTATGTAAAAGTTCTGTATTATGAATGAAAATGAAATTTACATTTTGAATCCAGATTATTCCTTCAAAACCGACAAGGATAGAATCGTTATGTATTCAAAGGAGATAGTTCAAGAGTATAGCACGCCAGATTGGGTCGGTTTTATTCATCCATTACAAGCAAAAATTTTGGATGAATTTACTAATCCTATTTGCCTTTCAGAACAATGTATGAATCTTTCTCATAAATATGGAATCACTCCATTGCAGGCAAAAGAAATGATAGTGCAATACATAAAGAACGAGACCCTTATCTACACAGAATTTAATGGAATCAAAATTGTTTTTCCTAAGAATATATTAATTCCCATTCATTTTGTCAAAGGAAGGGATATTTGTAGAAGACCATCAGATATCGCTTTGAACGATGGTCCCGTAGATTTGACACCAGATAGGATGCACTCAGCTCCTCAATCATTACTTTTCATGCTAACAGCGAAATGTGCAACTAGCTGTAAGTATTGCTATGCAGATAAGAAAACACAGTATACAGCTTTGTCCACACAAAAGATTTTGGATATTATTGACGAGGCTCACTCTTTGAATATGTCATACATAAATGTGATTGGTGGGGAAGTGTTCTGTCGTAAAGATTGGGACGTAATATTGAGCAAATTGGTAGAATGCGATCTCTGTCCAAATTATATTTCCACAAAATATCCCCTAACGGAAAATATGGTAAAGAAGTTGTACGAAACACGGTACAATAATGTCCTACAAATATCATTAGACTCTTTAACCCCATCCATATTGCAGAACTTGATTGGTGTAACTTCAGATTATGTCAACAAGATAAAGCAAACGATAACTTATCTAGAAAAATACAAGTTCAAGATACAAATTAATACAATATTAACAAGGACAACAGCTATAGAAATAGAATTAGAAAAGCTATATGATTTCGTAAAGAACATAAAAGGTTTATACTATTGGGAAATTAGAGTGCCAGAAAAGTCAATATACTCTTCGAAGTCTTTTGATGAAGTAAAGGCACCTAGAATGCAATTAGAAAAGATCTGCAATTATGTTAAGAAAGCCTTAATCCCTAAGGCAAATTTTAAAATAATTTGCAGTGAAGAAGCTTTAAATGAGCATTTGTCAGAGGGAAAGTCTTCGGATGAGTGCTTTGTTGGTGGTACTTGCGGAATATTGCAAAACAAAGCTTTCATATTGCCAGACGGCAAAGTTAGTATCTGCGAACAAATGTACTGGCATCCTCAATTTATCATTGGGGATTTGAAGAGTCAATCATTGCAAGAGGTTTGGAATTCTTCTAAAGCAAAAGAACTCTTTAATATGAATAGGCAAATGTTTCGCAAAGAGAGCAAATGTCACAGTTGCCAAGTTGCTGATTTTTGCAATCAAAAACACCGCCGTTGCTTTGTTAAAATAATTAGAGCTTATGGCAGAAACAATTGGGATTATCCAGACCCAAGATGCGAATTTGCTCCCAAAGCTCAAACACAATATTAAAATGAGAGATTTATGAAGAAAAGTATTTTATTACCACTCATGCCATTTTGGGCAATTGCAGCTATGGGACAGAGTGTAACAGGAAAAGTAGTTAACGCACAGGGGGAAGCCTTACCTTATGCCAATGTATTCCTATTGACTCCTAAAGACTCAACGTTTATAAAGGGTACAATAAGCGATGCAACTGGTGTATTTTCAGTAGATGGATATTCCAAAGGAGACATTCTCAAAGTGTCTGCCATGGGATATAAGACCAGTTATCTTACTTGCCAAAGTGATTCTGTGGGAATCATTGCCATGCAGGAAGATTCCAAGCTATTGGGCGAAGTTGTGGTGAAAGGACATCGCAACTATGTGAAATCCAACAATATGGGATTGACGGTATCCATGATAGACAATCCTTTGTCAAAATTAGGCTCTGCCTTGGATGCCATCAAGCAGATGCCATTGATTAGTGGTATCGGCAATAATATTTCTGTGCTGGGCAAGGGAACGCCTGAAATCTATATCAACCACCGAAAGGTAAGAGATAATTCTGAACTACAGCAGCTCTCTTCACAGAATATCCAAAGCGTAGAAATCATCACCAACCCTGGAGCAAAATATGAGGCAGATGTGAAATCTGTCATCATCATCCACACCAAAAAGCAAGACGCAGGTTGGGCTGGATTGGTCAAGGCTGGCGCCACATTGGCTAGTGTGTCATACGGCAGAACTGGCCTGGATTTGTCATGGACAGGCAATCATGGCTTGGGAGTATACGCAGGAGCTAACTATGCTGGCGATGGAGATAAGCAAACGGGCTACTATCTAGAGCAGTTTGGCAATAATCAGTATGAAACCAAGACGAATGCCACCTATAAGAATCGTGCCCACAATTTGAAAGCTAACATGGGTGTTAGCTATGATTTTGGAACTAATTCTATTGGTATCCGCTATGAGTTCAGTAGAATGCCAAAAAGTAAATATTCGTCAATAAATGATATTGAGACGAATGTGGAAAAAGACAATATGCATCTTACTTCTACGAGCGATCAATCCAAGCAAAATACACGCCATTATGTGAACTCTTATGCTATCTTTAAATTTGGTGAAAAGAAAAACTACCAACTTTCTGCCGACGTAGATTATCTGTACAATCACTCAAATGAGTCTACGGATGTAAAGGAGAATGGGAATGCCTATGCGAACAACGTGGCTACAGCAAGCCATAGTAACAACCACTTGGTGGCAGGAAAAGCAGACTTCAGCGCATCTTGGAAGGTTGTCACCCTAGATTTGGGCGCTCAGTATTCATACACCAAGACTCGTCAATCGTTTGCAGGAAATGCCTCGGAAGGAACTCTATTCATGAATACTTCACGTGATGAGGAACGTCAGCATTTGGTGGCAGGATTTATTGCTGCCAATTGGCAGCTAAGCCCCGCTTGGAGTGCAAGAACTGAGTTGCGTTTAGAGAACACGGACTTTACTTATATGCTGAATGGAGAAAAGGTGGCTGAGCAATCTAAGACATATACGGACTGGCTTCCATACGTAAGTCTTGACTATCAGAAAGATAACTTTAGCTTAGGTTTGTCGTATAGTACTACTGTAAGCCGACCTAGTTATAGTATGCTGAGCAATACTTATTCTTACGCATCCCATACATCATGGATGCTGGGCAACCCATTGTTGAGATCGTCATTGGAGCGAAACCTCAGCTTAAACTTGTATTATAACATGACAAGTCTTAGTCTTACTTATGCCCACAGCATGCGAGAGCTAGCTACCACATACTCTTATATGGAAAGCCAAAAAGTCAATATTATCAAGAATATCAACTTGCCTAGCTATGACTATTTCCAGATTGTTGCTGGTCAAAGCCTGAATGTTGGCAAGTGGCATCCTTCTCTCTATGGAGTGCTGAGATTGCAGAAACTGGAATATGGTGAACCGCAAAAGTCGTACAACAAGCCACTGTTTAACTTGAATTTGCGCAACCGTTTCGACTTGCCATGGGGCATCTATGCATACTTTGATGGTATGTGGATAAGCAAAGGTCATTCTTCTACAAACTATACCAAGAATGATGTGCTCCTAGATATGGGACTCAACAAGAGTCTTGGCAATTGGTCATTTACCATCTATTGGAACGACTGTTTCAAGCTTTGGCGACAAGTTGATCTCATAGAGACAAATGGCGTTTCATTCTATCAGCATTTCAAGGGTGGCACACATAATGTCTCACTCAATGTAACCTATTCTTTCAACAAGAAGAAGAACTATCGAGGCAAGAGCGCTGCACAGGATGAGATCAACCGACTGTAAATAGTAAAAGGTATGCATAGATTTCCACTCACTCTTCAGCATGACAGCATGCAGTGTGGCATCGCTTGTCTGCAAATGATATGTAAGTATTTCGGCAGGGACTATACGCTTAGTGCCCTGTCGAGATATTGTTTTGCCACAACCGAAGGGGTTTCCCTGTTGGGCATCAGTGAGGCTGCTGATACCCTGGGGCTTCATACCCTGAGTGCCCGGGCCACGGTAGATGAACTGGCAGAGAATCCTCTGCCGGCTATCCTGCACTGGAACCAAAACCACTTCGTGGTATTATATAAGGTGAAGAATGGGCGAAAGTTTTATGTCTCTGATCCTGCCAAGGGGCGCATCACTTATAGCTATGATGAATTTATCGACCATTGGGCTAGCACGATGTCGTATGGCAGACCAGCCGGCATCGCAATGTTCTTTGAGACGACACCTGCCTTCTTCGAGTTTAAGATGGAGGGCATGACGGATGCCAGCGAGCGACGCTCCTTCCGATTTCTCTTTGGATATGTCAAGAAATATCGCAAGTACTTTGTACAGATTGTCATCGGGCTGATATTGGGTAGCTGCATGCAGTTGGTATTGCCATTCCTCACCCAAGCCATTGTGGATGTGGGCATCAAGGGCAAGGACCTGAACATCATCTGGCTGATACTCCTGGGACAACTGATGCTAACCGCCAGCCGCACAGCCATCGACTTCTATCGCCGCTGGATATTGCTGCGCATAGGCATGAACATCAATATCTCCCTGCTTAGTGATTTCTTTGTTAAGTTGCTCAAACTGCCGATGTCTTTCTTCGACACCAAGTTGATGGGCGACCTGATGCAACGTATGAGCGACCATAGCCGTGTGAACAACTTCTTGACACAAAACTGCCTGAATGTTACCTTCTCCATGCTCACTTTCATAGTGTTTAGCGTGGTGTTGTTTTTATACAGCAAGTTGGTATTTGGCATATTCCTCTTGGGCAGCTTGGGCTACGGCTGTTGGCTGCTGTCTTTCCTACGTCGCAGAAAGGTGATAGACTATGAACTCTTCGAGCAGCAGTCCATCAACAACAACCGCACCTATGAATTTATCACTTCCATGCAAGAGATAAAACTTCAAGACTGCGAGCGACGCAAATGTAAGGAGTGGGAGACGGTGCAGCACAATCTCTTCAATGTGCAGCAGAAGTCACTCAAGTTGCAGCAGACCCAAGAGGCGGGCAGCATCTTCATCAATGAAATCAAGAACATGGTGATAACCGTAGTGGCGGCGGCATCCGTCATTCATGGCGACATCACCCTGGGTATGATGCTTGCCATCCAATACATCATCGGACAGTTGAACTCTCCGGTGGAGCAATTGATGCAATTTTTCTACTCTCTGCAGGATGTGAAGATTAGTCTGGAGCGTATCAATGAAATCCACCTGATGGAAGACGAGAATGGCAAAGAGGGATTGAAAGAGCAGGTGGAAGATGCCAGCCAAGGCATCACGCTAAGCCATGTGGACTTCAAGTATGACCCACACGCCCTGTATAACACACTGACTGACATTAATATCCACATTCCGCACGGCAAGGTTACTGCCATCGTGGGAGCATCAGGCAGTGGAAAGACCACGCTCATCCGACTGATGCTGGGCTATTATCCTGTATCAGGAGGCAAACTGACCATTGGAGGAACGGATGTCAACACGCTCAACAAGAAGTGGTGGCGCCGCCAGTGTGGCGTAGTGATGCAAGAGGGAGCCATCTTCTCAGAGTCCATCGCTCGCAACATCGCTGTAGACGACCACAATGTGAACCAAGAACAGCTCTATCAAGCTGCCGATCTCGCCTGCATCAAGGACGACATCTTTTACCTTCCCCTGCGCTTTGACACCAAGATAGGCAGGGATGGCATGGGACTGAGCCAAGGGCAGAAGCAACGCATCTTGATAGCCCGTGCCATCTACAAGAATCCTGACTATCTCTTCCTGGACGAGGCAACCAATTCGCTCGATGCCAGCAACGAATATGACATAGTGACGAACCTGGAAAATTTCTATGCGGGCAAGACTGTGGTCATCGTGGCTCACAGGCTCAGCACCGTAAGAAATGCCGACCAGATAATAGTGCTGAAACATGGACAGGTGGTGGAGATTGGCAACCACGAATCACTGACTGCCAAAAGAGGCGCCTACTACCAATTGGTGAGAAACCAATTGGAACTGGGAAGCTAAGCCAAAAAGCCGCTAGGATATTCATTGATGATATCCTAGCGGCTTTTTTCTTATATTGCGTTTTTCTCTAGTTATGACAGAAATAAATGAAAAAATATGAGGAATGTAAAAATATTAGCATTAGTTGCAGTCTTGGTTTTGTTTGCCATACAACTCAAGGCACAGACTATTACAGGAAAGATAATTGATGAAAAAAGACAGCCTGTAGAATTTGCAACAGTCTGTTTGCTATCTTTGCCAGATTCTGCGTTTGTCAGTGGAACTACGAGCGACGAAAATGGTAGTTTCACTCTTTCCGCAGAAGGTAAAAAATGCATGCTACGCATTTCTGCTATCAATTTAGAGACTTGCTATGTGGCTTGTGACAAGGAAAACATGGGTGCTATTGTTGTAAAAGAAAATAGCAAACAGCTTGATGAAGTTGTCATAAAACGCAATCGGAGTCTTTTTAAAATGGAAGGCGATGGAATAAAAGCTAATATCCAAGGAAGTGTGTTAGGTAAATTGGGCTCTCTGAAGGATGTGCTGAACCAGCTGCCTTTGCTAAATTTTCATAATGATGAGGTAAATGTTCTGGGCAAGGGGACACCTCTAGTTTATATCAATCAACATCTAGTTACAGACAATAAAGAGCTCGAACAACTCAAAAGTTCTGAGATAAAGGATATACAGGTCATCCTAAACCCAGGAAGCAAATACCCTTCTGCTACAAATTCCGTAATTCGCATCACTACCATACGTAAGCAAGGGGACGGCTGGTCTGTAATTGCAGAGTGGAAAGGAATGCAGAACAAGCATTTTTGCCAAAACGATTATTTGTCTCTTAATTATCGTACCAAGGGATGGGACTTCTTCGGCTACTTGTATTATAGAATGAGTGAATCGGAGGAGCAGCAGACCAATCAGCTGAATTTTAAATATCAGGGGCTTGATATTAAATCTTTTAATGACAGCCAACAGAATCAACGTACTCGACATCTTGTTCCACGAGTAGGAATGAATTATTCGTCGAATGACAATACGTTGTCCGCTGGTGCTGCTTATTTCTATCAGAACATTGATTGCCCCTTTAAACAGAACTCACGATACCAAACACAAGAATCGGATGAGGAAAATGAGTTTTATAGTCACTATATGAAAAAGGATCATGGCAACTATCAGAACGCAGATGCTTATCTGCAAAAGATTTTTAATAGCAAGTGGCAGCTAGACTATAACATGTCTTTTACGAGATTAAATCTCACTACAGATTTATCAACAACTGAAGAAGAAGATAAAAATAGCATCCATGTAGGCAGCGTAACAACAAGACTCTCAAGTATGTTTGCCGAAAAAATGGTTTTGACAAAAAACACTCCAATAGGTAACTTATCTTTTGGAGAAGAGTATGTATATACTTCTAACAAACAGCAATATCATGTCTCAGACGAAGCGGTATCTTCATATTTGTCATCTAATGAAACTTTGGTGCGCCAAAATTCTGCGGCTGCGTTCTGCGAACTTGCTAAGTCTTGGGGACATTTTAACGTTAACGGTGGATTGCGTTATGAGTATATTTCATATCAATATGAACTGAATGGTCAGAAAATAGAAAATCAGAGCAAAAAATATTCTGTTCTTATGCCTAGCTTGTCATTGAATTATAATCATGCTAATTGGGGGGCTACTCTGTCATTTCGTTCTACGATAGATAGACCTTCATATCAGCAATTGCGAAGCAGCATGGCTTATGACAATCGTTATCTCTATGAGGGTGGCAATCCTATGCTAAAAAATAGCCACATGTATGATTTTGGTTTGTTGATTCGTTATGGTGATTGTGTCTTGAGTACTAATTTTATTCATAGCCAAGATGCCATCATGTTTTATCTTTATCCACTGGAAGACGCTCCGGTTGCAGTATCTTCTTTTACTAATGTTGATTATAATAGCACCAATATCATGGCATCTTATGCGCCAACAATAGGTAGATGGAAGCCTTCTCTTACTTTGCGAGGATATTTCCAGAGTTTGGAATACAATGGTAATAGGTATAATCAGCCCGTGTTTAATTATTCGTTTAAGAATGTGATAACTTGTCCCCATTCATTTATGTTGACAATTAATTTTACAGGTAATAGCATTGGACACAATCAAATGATAAAAAATAGTGCAAATTTCATTTCATCTCTCATGATAACCAAAACATTTCCATTTGGTTTGCAGACCACTTTGGGTGTAGACGATTTGTTTCATACCAATCGTGAAAAATGGATGATGTGTACAAATGGAATACAATCCGAAAAATGGCTTAAAGCAGATTCACGTGTATGCTATTTAACGATTAGCTATAGATTGAATTCCACAAAGACCAAGTTCAAGGGCACTGGTGCTGGTAATTATGAGAAGAGTAGACTCTGAACGTAACAGCAAGCATAATTCTGAAAAGCCGCTAGGACATCATCTACGAATATCCTAGCGGCTTTATGATTTCAAAAGAATTATAATTCATTACCTCGTCAGCGAGAACTTGATGCTCAGACCGAAATCCTGCGTGGTGGTAGGATAACTGCTGCTGGAGAGCAATGGGGTGTTGGTCTGGCGATCATAGTAGAAGCTCATGGTGAGGAGCTTGCTGAGCGTATAATCGGCTGAGAAACTGAGCTTCAGGGCATTGTTGCCGCTGCTGGCACTGCTGGTCATAGTGGCTATGTCGCGCACGATGGCAGCCTGCTTGCGGAAACTGAAGTCCATGCGCAGATTCAGGTCGTGGTTGGCTCTCTTCATCTGCTGCTTCACGCTCTGGTTGCTGCTGTTCTGCTGGCTCTTGCTGCCCGCAGACTTGCCTTTCACCTTTCTGGCACCATCGCCACCAAAGAGGCTGAAGTTGTTGATGCGATAGCCCCAACCGATGACCCAGTCCTTGCTCAACGCCTCGTTGATCTGTACACTCGTCATGCTGAGGTTCAACACACGCGTCTGGCGATACTCTGCCTTGATGGTCATGTTATTGTTGAACGTGAAGTCCATACCCAGCAGTGGCGAGAATGACTCGTTGATGCTCACCTGCGAGATGTTGAACATGCTGCTTGGCGAAGGATTGCCCGTAGAGGCATCGCTCACAAAGCCCAGACCGTTCATATACTCCTGATAGGTGCTGTAACTGTTGTAGCTGCCGATGGCAAAAATGCTCTTGTAGGCATGGTTGATGTTCACACTCTTAAAGTGGTCGCGGAACCATGGCAACTTGCCCAGTCCGGCATATCTCACTGTCCAGTTAGGCAACAGGCGGCTCAGCGCAGGGAAGAGCGAGAGCGAACTGCCACCCATCGAGGTGTAAGCATTGAGGAAGGCTGGTATCATCACATCGCCACTATACTGATTGACCGGTGTGCGAGAGGCATCAAACTTGCCACCGCCCAACTCCGAGCCAGCAGGATAAACTGCTCCAGCATACTGCGCCTCCACTCGCTCACGGAAGGCAGGAAGCGAATTGACAAACTTCTCAAATGTCTTGCTCTTATAGCCACTGTTGGCATTGCCCATGCCCTCGAAGGCTGTGCTCAGCGAGATGGTGGTCATCTGGAATGCACCGCTCTGCGTGGTTGGCGTGCCCTCATACATATACTGTATGCTCTTCTGCGTGGTCTTGGTGCGAGTGGCAGAGAGGTCTATCTTCAAGTCCTTCACAGGCTCCAGGGTGGCACGCAGGGTCAGGTTGTCGGTGCGACTGGTGGTGGCTGGAGTAGCCACGCTGTCATTGCAGAGCAACCAGTCGTTGCGGCGCGCCTTCTCGATGTAATCATCGCCGATGAAACCGAAGGCGAAGTCAAGACCAGGTGCCATCTGTCCCACCTTCTTCTGTCCGAAGGCATCGCCCACACTTGGCGTAAACCCAGGCAGCGTCATCAGATAACTGCTGCGATAATTGATGCTCACATTGCGTACCATCATCGCCAGGCGAGCCGCCATCTGCAGTCCCTTATACCATTTCTTGTTATCCAATGGCTCCTTAGGCAGCACGCTGAGTTTCACCTTTACGGTGCTATCCACCTTGGAGATAATCTTGATCTGGTTGTTGTCCACCTTTTTATATTTTAGGTGGAAGAGCTTGCCGTCTTGTGTCTTCGCCGATACGATGAGGCGCTTCGAGTTCTTGCCATGGCGGATGTTGAAAGCGGTGTCTGGCATGAGCGTTATCTCCTTCTCGAATGCCTTCTTGTTCTTAGGCAGCGCCTTCTTTGGGTCGGCGGCTATCTCCTTGGCTTCCTTCTTTTTCTGCTCTTTCTCCTTTTTCTTCTTCTCTATCTGGCTCTTGGATGGCGTGCGGTCGAACTTCTCGTTCACCTTCTTCAGGAAAGGCACGTGATTGTAGAGTTTCACCAGATTGAACGAACCGTTGAGGGTCAACTCTCGCTGCGTATTGATGGTGTTGCCATACGAATTGCCGTCCTCGTCCTCGGTGCCTCGTTCCCAAGAGTAGCTGCTGTTATAGGCTGCGTCGGTATTGACCCAGTCGAAGATAGGCAGCAGATTGATAGGCAACTTATAGGATGCCGAGAACGTCTGGTTGTAATCCAGCGGTGCTCCCCAGTGCTTGATGCTGGTCCATACCGAGTCCTTCCAGGCATGATACTGGTCGGCATAGAGGTCCTTGTTCACCGGTGTGTATGGCTCCTCTATCTGGGCATGGGTGGCACTCTGGAAGTTCATGTGCAGATTCTTAGTCAAGTCCCAACGCAGGGAGAACTCTCTGTTCCAAAGGAACTGCTCGCTGAATGACAATGGCAGATTGGAGTCCACGCCGCTCACTCCGCTCATGGCACTCTCCATATCCCGCTCCTGAAGCTCATAATAGTCGCGAGTCATCTCCGTATTGAATGCCACATTCTGAGGCAACCAGTTCAGACCGAATCGCTTCAGGATGTCGAGCCACTTGCTCTTGTTCTTCAATTTCTTGAATGGTTCCCACGACTTATACACTGGGCTCCAGGAATAATCCAACGAACCTCGCCAGTTGTCCTTGCGCTCATACACAGTGGTCTCGCCCGTGGTGTTCTGGTGCTGATGACTGTATGAGAACGAGAAGTTGGCTGGGTCGTATGGCATAGGATGACGCTTGGTGGCAATACCCACACGGGCATTGGAGATGGAGAAATTGGTCTGCGTCACCTTGGTCACGGCGATATTCTCGATAGAGTCTCGCTCGTGCTTGGATCCTGCTGCGTCCAGCGCATCCTTCAGTTCCATATCCGTATCCAGCGGATTATACTTAGGCGATGTTTTCTCCTTGGTCACACTATAATATAAAGGTATGCTCACCTTCGCCTTGTCGGGGAAGAACTTGCCCATCTCCAGCGAGGCGGTTACGCTATAGGTGCCGTAATTGTCGGTGGTGCGGCTAGCCACACCATCCTCCAGTCCGCCAAAGCCCTCGCTGATGTAGCGACCCGAGGCATTCACGCTACCAAAGTCGGAAAGCTGCACATTGAGGTTGGCATTGGCAGCCCAACCGCCCTTGCTATTGTGCTCCTTCAGGCGCAATTCGTTCACCCAGACCTCACCGCTCTTGATGTCGCCCGAGAGGTTGCGCACACCTATCATCATCGTCTTCACCTCGCCCAGGCTAGGATTACCCACGATGGTTATCTTGTTGGCAGGATGAGCGGCATCTGGCTGGGTATAAGGTGCCAGGTAAGATGCCAAGCCCTGCGCCTTCGCCTTGTTGCGCTCCTTCTTGAGATTAGTAAATACGCTCAGTGCCACGTCCAGCATGTTCTCCTCTGGCCAAACCTGTCGTCTGTCCGATGTGCTGTAGCGGTTATAGTTGTTGCGAGGCTCCGTGAGTTTGAGCGGAATCTCGTACTCGTAATAGTTGTTCTTATAGTCGCTACCCAAACGGATGAATACCGCCAACTCATTGTCCTTCAGATTGGTGGTATTCTGCTCCAAGGCATTGGCATGGGTAAACATCTGGATGCGCTTGTACTGACGAATGTCGAGGGTGGAGTTCTTGTACACTGCCTTCGATTCGCCACTGCTCATATCCTTCACTACGAGGCTCAGTGCCTGCTCGTTAGCCTCCACCAACTGTGGCTGGCTAGGGTCTTGCTCACGCTTAATGCCTGGAGGCATCACATAGTTGACCGGCATCTTCTCGGCATTTTCCTCCAGGTTTACGGCACTCGCCTCCAAGGTTCCACCATTGGCTGCACCCAACTGCTGGTCGTAAGTACGCCACATGCCACGTACCAAGTCGAGCGTACCAAATCGGAGCACGATAGGCTTCTTGAAACCCGTGAGGAACATACGCATGAAGCGGATGCTGGAGAAATCGTTGATGTTGCCCTGACGGCTCTCAAACTCATCCACTGGGATGCGGAACTGATACCAGGTAACGGTAGAGCGAGTCTGGTCGCGCAAGGTCTGCGTATACTCTCGCTTGTCCACGATGAAGTTGTTGCCCACCACGAGGTCCTCCGGACGAATGCTGACGTGATACTGATAGTACTTCTCATATTCGTTGAGGGTATAGTCTTGGTTGATGTCCTCCACATCAGGGGTCGACTTATAGGATGTATCATAGCTCTCAGTGCGGCTGTCGCTATCTGGCGAGTTGCCCTGAGGATTGTTGATATACTTGTAACGCAAGAGGATAGGCGCACGCATCTCGTCCCAGTCCGAACCACGATAGTAGTGGTAATCGTCACGGGCTGGGTCGGCGAAGATGCTGTCGAATACCGCCTGATTCACCTTACCCTGTATCTGGTCCAGATAAGCACTCTTATAGAAAGCCTGCTCCTCGGCATCGGTCAGTCCGTTGAAGCCCACGTCTTGCAGGGCACGGCTGCCGCTGGTGGTGGCAAAGGCATAGGTCACGGTGCTCTGTGTAGGAATCTTACCCCACTGCGTATACGTAAAGCTATTGCTGCCATCCACTGGCATTCCACTCTCATAGAATTTCTTGCCATCTCGCAAGATGTCCTCGCTCACCTCGCCCAGATTGATGTAGAAATCGCCACCATAATCGGCAGCATCTGCCTGCTCTCGGGAATAGATGAACGGATCGAGCATCCAGAACTCGATATACTCCACATTGGCTTGCTCGAAATCATTGGTGTCCAACTTGCGCATCATTCCGCCCCAGTTGCGCTGCGGATTCAGCAAGGTTCCATCTGGCTGGAGGTCAGCCACATTGAAGTTGTAAGGTCCTGGCTCGCTAGGATAGTAAGCCAAGTTGAGCACGCTCAGCGTATTGGTGGCTCCCTGATAGGTGCTCTGGTCGCGCAATGGGAAAAGCTCTTTCACATAGACCTCACGCACATAGTGATTGCTCAGCTGCTTCAGGTCGCTCTTGATATGGCCCGGAGTGAGCGAACTGCCTCGGCGAGTGAACAATGGGTCGATGGTATACCATGCCATGCGAGAGCGATGGAAACCACTGGAGAGTCCGGTCTTGTCGTTGTAATCGTCCTTGAAATTGAGCGAAGGCACACTGGAGAGCACCCACGATGTAGGGGTCATCACGTCGATGGCGCCCTTGGTATCCTCAAAGTCGTCGATATAAGAGGCATTGTCTTGCGTGCCACCCGCCTCGCCCGCTATCAACTGGGCAAACTCGCCCGTAAAGGAGATGTGGGAAGGCTGGGTAACATGGAGGAAAGGCACCTTGTTGAGCACATTGGTGAGCCACTGGCTCTCCTTCTTCCAGTTCAGGTTGATGCCCCAAAGGGTGTTGTTGAGCGGTTCGGCTCCCATCGCCACCTTGTTGGTCAGCGCCTGCTCAGAGAGATGCTGCAAGGTACCGCTCATCTGAAAATTCTTGGAGAAGTCATACTCCCAATTCACGCCAAACATCGTCTTGCGCATCTGTCCATAGTCGGTATTGCTCTCCAGGGATACATTGACAGCCGTACCGGCATCGATGATGCTCTGGTTCAGGATGGTTACCTCGCCGGCATTATAGTCTACCGAATAGTCGGTGCCCTCTTTCAGGGTTACGCCGCCCGCCGTTACCACCACCGAACCTTGCGGCACATTGTAGGCATCGAGGGATATGACATTGGCTGATGAACCCTTGTACTGGCCCACCATCTGATACTTATTCTTCTCGGCTATCTGCTTAGCCACGGTCTTGGTGCTGTCGTAGAGCTCGGTAAAGGCATACTGCTCTGCCTTGTCTACCGCCACGCCGTGCTTCACCAGGTAATCACGCATATAGCTACCAAATGGCTCTACCTTAGGGATAAATACTCGGCCATTGGATACGGTGTAGCCCTCCACATAGTCAAAGTAGCCGTTGCTGTGCGCCTTGTTGTTATTGTCCAGTCGGTCGGCACCGAGCACTCGGATAATTGGGGTGCTCTTCACCTGCTGCTCAGGGATATAGCTCAGGTATACGCCCGTGGTATCACTCTGATATTTCACGTCGAGGCGGAACTTGTCCTTCTCTATCTGCGAGGCTAGATAGTATACGTTCTTCATCATCAAGTCCCAGTTGCCCTGCTGCGGATTGCTGCTGGTATTCTTGAGCGACTTCACGAAGAGCGCCTGCTTGGTATCGGTGATGTCGGAGGCAAACTCGCCCACCTGGTAAGTTACGCCGCCCGATGTGTATTCATAGGCTACCGCCAGCACTTGGTCGGTCTGTATGCCGCTCTTCAGCGATACATATCCCATCGCCGTATTCACGGTATATTCTGAGGAATTGAGCAGTCGGGCACTCTCTAGCTTCTCGAAGTCGGCACCGCCCACCAGTCCGCCTCCCTCCAAGGTGGCAGCCGCCTGGTCTATATCTCGTGCCGCCGCATACTGGCTGGTCATCGCCTGATACTCAGTATTGGCTTGGTTGGCAGGCACAGAGCCGCTAGCCGCCCACATCTGATTGCTCAAGCGGGAGGTTTCACCCAGGTCGGTCAGTGCCACGATGTTACGAGTATTGGTAGTCGTTCCCGTCTTATTGGTTACCCAGATTTCCACACGGTTGACGGTGATGCCGGTGGTCAGATTAGGCAATTTCTGCATCCAGGCATCATAATGGTCTCGGAAATAGCGCGCTAAGAAATAGTGGCGGTTTTCCTCATAGTCGGCTACGTTGAGCTCGAAAGGTGTGAGCTGCACGCCGCCCTTGGTAGATACGCTCTTGCTGGCAGACTTCTTCTGCGAAGCCACCATCTGGAGCTTGAGCTTGCCAAACTGCATGTCGGTTCTGATACCAAAGAGGCTGCTGGCTCCCTTGATGAGCGAGGAGTTGGATGGGAAGGATACGTTGCCCGCCTCCACGAGCTTGATGATCTCGTCCTCCTTGCCATCATACTTCAACTTCATGTTTTGCGCATCATAGTCGAAGGTGGCATCGGTGTTATAGTTCAGGTTCATGTTCACCTTGTCGCCCACCTTACCGTTCACGTTGAGGTTGATTTTCTCGTCAAAGTCCATCATCGTGGTCTTGCGGTTGCGGATAGGGAGCGATGGGTTGTCGATGCTCTTCTTGTTGATGCCAAACTTGATTTCAGCCGAACCTTGGGTCTTGACACGGATACCGCCAGGACCAAAGATTTTCTCTGCTGGTCCCAGGTCGAAGTGCATGTCAGAGAAGTCAAACTTCTCCTTGCCTTTCTTCTGGTATATCTCATCGTTCTGCTTGCGGAAGTAGGCATTGCGCTCTTGCATCTCGCTCCAGGTCATATACTCCTGGGGCGTCATCATGATAGGAGCCGAGAGCCAGGTATTGCCCATACGGTTGCCCACGATGTAGCGGTCCAGGGTATCATTGTACACCACCTGATACTGCAAGTTGTCAGGACGGCGCAGATCGAGCGGACTCTGGTAGAGATCACTCAGCGAATAAGGTTGCGTCTTCTGGATTTGCCAGCGAGGATGCAGCAGAGAGTCCGGAATGGTATCCTCATCCACCTTCAGCGGCTGGGCATTGACGGAGATGGCATTCTTCTTATCGTCCTGAGGATAAGGCATGGCAAGGGCATAGCCGAAGGTAGAAACCATCAGCCAAGCCAATAATAAATAACTTACTCTTTGTCTTATCTTCATTCGATTCTATTCTACTAAAGCAAGAGAATTCTTCACTCTTCGTTCTTCACTCTTCACTTAAAAAGCTTACTTGATTTGCTTCAAGGCGAGCTTCACCACTTGCTCCACAGGCAGGTCGGGCTGTGCCTTCAGTATCTCCACCACAACCTTTGCCGATGGGGCTGGCGAGAAGCCAAGCATGGTGAGCGCACTGACCGCTTCATCCTTGATATCATTGTTCACCATGACCACATTGCCACCATTTGCTGGCAATTCATCGGCTATGCCCAGGCTCACGATCTTGTCTCTCAGATCGAGTATGATGCGCTGAGCGGTTTTCAGTCCGATGCCCTTTACGCCCTTCAGCATCTTGTCGTTGCCCGAAGAGATGACATTGCAAAGTTCGCTTGGCGACATAGAGGAGAGAATCATTCTCGCCATATTGCCTCCCACGCCCGAAACGGTAATGAGCAGGCGATAGAGTTCACGCTCCTGCTTGGTGGCGAAACCGAAAAGGGTGAAAGAGTCGTCTCTTCCACCAGCCACCAAAACCTCATGTACATAGAGTTTTACTTCTTGTTTGCCCTGAATGGCAGTATATGTGTTGAGCGAGATGTTGAGTCCATACCCCACGCCCGCCGTCTCCACGACAGCCATCGCAGGTGTAAGCTCTGTCAAATCGCCATGAATGTATTCTATCATAATGCAGTTTTTTGCCTCTTTTAAAATTCTTACCTAAAAAGTATATACCTCTTTAATAAATATACATAAAATAAACGAAGAGTTCTCTCTTTTATTGTATTTGATTATATTTTTATCCCCCGTAACTCCTAACTCCTAACTCCCAACTCCTAACTCCTAACTCCTAACTTTTCACTAAAATCACGAATCTGTAAGCCCAGCGCTCTCCCAACCTTACACTTTTGGGGGAGATTATACCTAGAAACTATGATTTTATAACTTTTTGATACTTTTATGAGTTAAAAATCTATTAAAACGTCATTTATTTCAAGAAAAAGCTATACTTTTGCAAACGGAAATAGAATTGACTGAAGCCATCCAGTAGCAAACCTGCCCTCCCAGCGGCAATCCTGCTTACTTATGGCAAACATACAGAATAGAATAGAAACAAAAACAACTAAATAAAAGAAATAACAAGATGAAAAAGTTTAGAGCAGCCGTAGTAGGTTACGGCAACATCGGTAAGTTTACAGTAGAGGCTCTCGAAGCAGCTCCTGATTTCGAGATTGCAGGTATCGTACGTCGCCAGGGTGCTAAGGATAAACCAGCAGAATTGGCTGATTACGAGGTAGTAGACGACATCACCAAGTTGAAGGACGTAGACGTAGCCATCCTTGCTACCCCTACTCGTTCTTGTCCAGAATACGCTGAGAAGATTGTTGCCCTCGGCATCAACACAGTGGATAGCTTCGACATCCACACCAGCATTCTCGACTATCGCACCAAGCAGATGGAGAACTGCAAGAAGGCTGGCAAGGTAAGCGTTATCTCTGCTGGTTGGGACCCAGGATCAGACTCTATCGTACGCGTATTGATGCAGAGCTTGGCTCCTAAGGGATTGACATATACCAACTTTGGTCCAGGTATGAGCATGGGTCACTCAGTTTGCGTACGTGGCAAGAAGGGTGTTAAGAATGCGCTCTCTGTTACCATCCCATTGGGTGAGGGCATCCACCGCCGTATGGTATACGTAGAGTTGGAAGAAGGCGCTACCATCGAGGAGGTTACAGCAGAGATCAAGGCTGACCCATACTTCGCTAGCGATGAGACACACGTATTCGCCGTATCATCAGTAGATGATGTCAAGGATATGGGTCATGGTGTTAACTTGGTTCGCAAGGGTGTATCAGGCAAGACTCAGAACCAGCGCTTCGAGTTCAACATGAGCATCAACAACCCAGCCCTCACCGCTCAGGTATTGGTCAATGTGGCCCGTGCTTCCTTCCGTCTCCAGCCAGGTTGCTACACCATGCCAGAGATTCCAGTCATCGACATGCTCCCAGGCACTCGTGAGGAAATCGTAGCTACCCTCGTGTAATTACAGAGAAAAATATATACATCAACGGCTCGCAAGAAGAATTCATCTTGCGAGCCGTTTTTGTAGCTTTTGGCTTACACTTTTCAGACAATCTTAGGAATTAGTTTCAGACAATCTTAGGAATTAGTTTCAGACAATCTTGGGAATTAGTTTTAAAATTTATAGATTTTTATATAGAAAATCTTGGATTTTTCCAAAATTAATAGTAAATTTGCAGCGTTATTCATATTAATTTAATATATAAAATTATGAAGTATATAAAACGATATGCAGAGAAAGATATCGAGCGTGCCTTGCGCTCATCTGGAGCTGTTGTCGTAGTAGGACCAAAGTTCTGCGGAAAGACAACTACAAGTATGCTATTTCAAAAGAGTTTTATGAAACTAAACACCAATAGTCGCATCAAACTAGCTCGTCTCAACCCCAAACTAGCATTAGAAGGAAAAAATCCGAGATTGATTGATGAGTGGCAAACGGTGCCCGAAATATGGAACTACGTAAAGGAAGATCTTGACAATGAATACCAATTTGGCAAGTATATACTTACGGGGAGCTCTACTCCAGTAGATAAATCAGAGATTCACCACTCAGGAGCAGGAAGAATTGTAGCCGTAAAGATGCGTCCTATGTCTCTCTACGAATCAGGCGAGTCAAAGGGTACCGTTTCACTCTTAGAACTTTTTGAAGGAAAACCTCTCACAACATTCGATGAAAATGAGAGATTCACCTTAGAAGATGTTGCTTTCCTCACATGCCGTGGCGGCTGGCCCATCTCGGTCATCTCGGACCAAGCCGTATCATTAGATGTTACACGCAACTACTATAACAGCCTCTTCGTTTTTGAAGATTGTGACAATGAGAACTTCCGCAACAAACGCGCAGACATTTTAAAGATGATACTGCGCAGCTACGCACGCAACATCTCTACGGAAGCTTCAAAACAAAGTATCATAGACGATGTAAAACAAAGCAATGAGCGAACAATGGACAGCAAGACATTCGACGATTATATAGAAGCCCTTCAAGACCTTTATATCATTTCAGATATTGAGGCTTGGAATCCCAACATCCGTTCCAAGACCTCTATCAGAACTACCCCTACACGTCATTTTGTAGATACATCAATAGCCTGCCGTGCATTAAATATTTTTCCAGAAGATTTGATGAACGATCTCGAATCCTTTGGCTTGTTCTTCGAAGATTTAGCAGTTCGCGACTTATCGATCTATGCCCAAGCGCATGGAGGAGAAATACGCCACTACAGAGACAAGAATGGTTTGGAATGTGATGCCATCGTGCATCTAGAAGATGGCAGATGGGGAGCTGTAGAGATAAAACTTGGTGGTGACAAGCTCATTGAAGATGGCGCAAAATCACTAACTGCTCTCAAAAACAAAATAGAAAAGAAAAGTAAAGAGCCCAATCCTTCATTTTTGATGATTCTCACAGCTCGTGGCTCACTTTATCAAAGAGAGGATGGAATATATGTAGTACCTATCAATTGCTTAAAGGATTAATAGGGATGCTATCATAACTTAAAAACGGCTCGCAAGATGCAACCATCATCTTGCGAGCCGTTACTTTTTATTTTCTAAGAATCATCTTCTTATGATTCACGATATACACACATCCAGCTTGTATAGTAGTAGCCTCTGTGCCATTTAAGTTATATACCCTCACTGGCACATTTCGAGACACATTTACATTAGGGATTGAGGTTTCCACATCATCCTGTCCTGTACCATTCGGATCACTTGGGTTGTCTGGGCTATATACAAACTTAGCCGTAAGATACACATCTGCTGATGGCATTGTATAGTAGAAGCTCTCACTGGCACTAAGCAGCTCTTCACCATTATACCAACCTTTGAACTTATACCCCTGACTCAAATATGCATTAAGCCAAACCGAAGTTCCAGCTTCTATTTTCTCGCCACTGGTATAATTAAACGAGCAATTGGCAGCATCATCCGAGGTTAGATACAATCTGTACTTGTTCATTGGAGAAGGCTCGCTTGGATTAACCGGTACATAATCATATACTGCCTCAAACACTACATGAATATCAGTCATCACATACGAGAAGCTTGGCTGATCCGTATACCTTTCTCCATCTTTCATCCAGTAAGCAAACTGGTAATTTTCATTACCCGACGAAGTATAGATATAAACCGTCTCGCCCTCACCATACATTCCTCCCCCAGAACAATAAGCATAAGGAGAAGTCTTCACCTCAACCTTAAACTTCACATTGGGCTCTGGAGGATTGGAGGGATCGAAATCATCACCCCTAAATGAAGCAGCCATCAACATGTTGCTGCCCCAAAAGAGCAGCAACCATGTTGTGATACTATATTTTATGATCTTTCTCATAGGCCTCGCTATTTCACCATAACCTTTGTACTCATATTATCTACCTTGACAATATATACACCAGCCATTAAGTTGAGCATACCATCACTGCTTCTCGTAGCTAGCAAGGTTCCGTTAGTTGAGTATATTGTTACATCCTTTCCATTCAAGCCGGTGATATTGAGACCTGATTCTGTTGGCATAATGTTGACACCCGTCTTGCTTACAATGTCGGCAATTCCTGTGGTGCCTCTTGATGGAACAAGAACGAAACGGTTATTAAACGTACCAGCATCCGAAGTAAACTGATAATCACCATCTGTCAAGTCATAAGTAGCACCCGTCTCATTGTCTTGCAACAACATTGGCTGATCCAAGCGCTTAGCAGAGATTGTAAATTCACCACCTTTCTTAGCCTTGAAACCTAAGTTCACACTGCCCATAGGGCGCTCGTTAATAGCGAGATTGCCAGCCTGAGCCTCAATAGAATAAAGCTGAGGAGCATCTGATACGCTTTCAAACTTAGCAGCATCGCAATCTAATTCGTATGCCTGGCTCTTATTTTCATTAAATGCAACACGAGTATTGTCGATATTCTTACCATCAGTTACACTCAAATTGATGAGTAAACGGTCAGGCGTAATACCTTTCTCAACTCTTCTCGCTCTTGCTGCCTTTGCATTATTAGTAGCCTCTTCCTTGGTTAGTCGGTCTTCTGCCTTAAACTCAATGCTATTCACATCTGTAGGCTTTTGAACAAAGAATGCTTGGAAAGGATGCAAAACCAACTCATCATCCCCTGGGCGAACAGCCTCATAACTGCTACCATTCCAGTAGGTAATTGGTGCATTATAACCGAGAGCATCTACATCCATATAACTTGTCTGGGTATTGCCAACAAAGTTCCAGCTAGCATCCTGCACATTTCTAGCAGCGTATGTATTAAGAACAGTACTGATGTCCTTAGCCTCCATATTTCCAAACTGATCTTTCTCAACCTTGAGAATGAACTCTCCACTAGAAGCAGTTTGGAAAATATAACCTACACCCTGCTTAAGTGAATCCTCATCAGCAGCCAAGTCTACCCAACCACCATATCCATTGTTAGCACGCTGTGCTCCATCATACTTGCGAATCACATATTTGCCAGGAGCCTTGATGTTGGCAAACTTAATACTAAATGGGAAACTGAGGAAATACCACTGATTGGCATTGACAGTGATATCAAACTGCAGTTCATTGGCATCCAAGTTGCCATTACCAATAACTGATCCACCAGTAGTTCCATCGCTCTTTACTGTTACAAGATTAGCATTTTGCTTTTCGGAGCCCACAATCTTCAGAGCGCCATTATCCTTTACATCAATATTAGGCACTCCCTCAAAACGCTTTGAAAGAACAAATACATTATCGAGATAGAAGTACTCATAAGGCTCATTAAACTCCTTGATTTCACGGAACTGGCTCCACTGGGTATTCCAGTAATAGTTGTCGTAGCTCTGTGTTGGAACATAGAGGGTCGTCGCCTTAAAATTAGTAAATGTATTCTGATCAATATTGATTGGCAATACAGTATAAGTATATACATTGCTCAGATTATTACAATTGGCAAAAGCGTTATCACCTATACGTTCCAAAGTACTTGGCACTCGAACCTCGGTCAGTTTACTGCAATTCGAGAAAGTATTCTCATCAATATAAGTCAAACTTGGAAGACTGATGTTTTCAAGTTGACTACAACTATTGAATGCAGACCTGCTAATCGTCTTCAAAGAAGGAGGGAACTGGACAGAAGTTAACTCGTAACAATTTGAGAAAGCATAACTACCAATAGACTCCACGCTATCAGGTAATACAACATTCTTTAATCCACTACGATAAAAAGCACTAGAACAAATTCTCTTTAAATTTTGTGGCAACACTATCTCTTTCAAAGAAGAACAATAATAGAAAGAATTTGCTCCTAACACATTGCAAGAAGGCATAATGACCTCTTTCAACATTTGGCAATTGCTAAATACGCCAACACCACCAATTCCCCAATTATCACCAAGACTATCACCAAGACAAACCAGTTTTTGGGGTAATGTTACAGATTTCAATTGATCACAATCATTGAAAGCAGCCTTGATATACTTTACACTATTAGGCAATTTAACCGTTAGCAACTTGCTAAGACCAGAAAAAGAATGAGGACCAAGTACGCTATCCTGCGTACAATATCCTGTATAATATTGATAAGGATTTGCTACAACATCAACATCTGACAAGTCTAGATAATGGAGGTTATCCATTTTGTTGCGCATAATCATAATATCATAGCTATTGATAGTTCCTTTTACCTTCAATGTCACGACACTTCTGAGTTTTTCTTGTGGAATCGCTTGCTGGATACCAGAAGTCATAGATTGAGCAGTAGCCTCTATGTCATAGTCGAACTGAGTACCCATAGGGAAGATTCTTTCGCTCATCATTTTCCAGACTTCAGTCTTTTGATAATCAGCAAGAGATGCCTCTGGTACGATAATCAATACATTCTTACCAAGGGATAAGGTATCAATATTCATACCAGGCATACCAGTATCGCCCTTTCCCATATAATTATTGTTTTTTGCCTCTAAAGCTGGGACCTCAGTAGCATAAAGAGTCAACAATGTATTACCATCAAAACATCTATAGCCCAAACTTTTGATGGTCTCTGGGAGAGAAACTTCATTCAAACTATTACATGTCCCAAACGCTCCCATACCTATATATTGGCTCATAGGAGCATTCAAAACCGATAAATTATTACAACCACGGAAAGCATAATTACCCAAAGACTCACACTTTGGCAAATCTACCTTTTGAATGTTTGGACAAGAAGAAAAGGCATTATCAGCAATAGTTGTACAATTAGGAAGAGAAAGGTCTCCTAGTGCTGTATTACTAAATGCAGCATCAGGAATAGTTGCGAATTGCTCTATGCCTTTTACCTCGCTCAGATTAGAGCAACCATTAAAAGCCGAACTACCAATAGTTGTACAGTTTGAAATATCAATTGACTTAAGTTTTGAGCAACAAGAAAATGTACTATTAGAAATAGACGTAATAAGATTGAGATTCTTGACAGATTCTAGATTTGAACAGTTAGAGAAAGCAGACTCACCTAGATATTTACAACTTGACAAGTCTATGCTTGTAAGTTTGCGACACTCGTTAAAGGCATTCAGCCCAATTGAAGTACATTTAGAAACATCAACATCTTCCAAAGCTAGACATTGTTGAAAAGCGCAATCACCTATTGAAGTACAATTTTTCAAATCTACATTCTTCAAAGAGGAGCAACAACCAAAAGCATCATTACCTATAAATGTACAATTTGAAATATCCCCAACAGAATGTAAGCTACTAAGACCTGAAAATGCGTAGTTTTCAATTCTCTTACAGGCCTTTAAAATTACTTTTCTCAAATTTTTACAACTAGATAAGCCCGAAACTACTTCACAAGCACTTAAGTCTAATTCTGTAATAGAATTACAGCCCTCAAAAGTAGACCAATCAATTGAAACTAATTGAGACGTATTCCCTATGCTGCTCAAAGAACTACAATTATAAAAGAAATGGTATGGTAACTTTTTAATCATCTTTGGCAACGTAACTTTCTTCAATGTCTTATTTTCAGAGAACACACTCCCCATCTGCATCACAGTGTAATTCTGACCTAAATAAGGAATAGTTGATGGTACAACCACTTCATCCCCATAGTTACTAGCTCCATTGATCTGTACATTTGGTTCATTCACCCACGTTCCATCAGATGTATTATAACCTGACGAGGCATAGCAATTCCATGTTACACCATTTTCATCTGTATAATCAAAGTTTTGTGCGTAACTTTGAATAATCCCTATACAGAAGACAAAAGTCATTAGTAAAATTCTTCTCATAACCGAATAATTTTATTGATTATTAATTGTTTATTCTTCATTCTAAATCTCATAGTTCCGACACCAATCACTCATTCATTAGTTAGGATAAAGTAAAAAGGCGTGTAACTGTCCGTAGTTTGCTCATCTATGGGTTACCGCCAAGTTACCTGCACAAATACAAACGACAAAACAGTCCACGCCTAAGAGCGTGAACTTCTAGTACGCTTGTTTCATTTATGCGAATATTGGCGGTATTCATAGATGAGAAACAAGAGCCCAAAAGCTCAATATCTTAATATGTATATAATCTACTTACTTTCTATTTCGTATAAATCTCGTTTTAAATGTTCAACAATCTGTTATGTATTGTTTGCGATAACAAAGACTACAATCCTCTCTGCATCCCAATTCACGCTGCAAATATAACAAAAAGTTTTGAAACTGAGTGAGAAAAATGAAGAAATCTGCAATTTTTTTGGGTGAAAATATTAGAAAATACGCAAATCTTTGGTTCATTAGAGGCTTAAATGAAGCTGGGAATGGGCTCTTTTGAAGCTGGGAAGAGGCTCATTTCGACCGCAGATGTGGCTCTTCCCAACCGCAAAAGGGGCTTACTTCGACCGCAAAAGAGACTTACTTGAAGTGCATTGGAACGTCATTTGCTGTGCATTGGAACGTCATTTACGATGGCTAACAGACGTTCCCACGACACCTCAACACGGCATTCACTACATCACGATGCCTTCAAAACTACTACCTCGTAGTAGCTGCAATTACATCCTCGATGTCGATACAACGACATCCCCGATGCAGTTACAACTAGTACCTCGATGGAGTTGGATCTACATCCTCGTAGAAATTCCAACGGTATCGGGGTAGTATTTTGCTCAAAAAGCGCAGCATTTTCCCATATATTGCGTTAAGTTTTGCTAATATTCTCAATGCAAAGGCTATTTACAGCCATAAAAGAGCTAAAAAAGCCCCATATTATGGCAATACATGGCAGATTATGACAATTAGCAAAGAATTGCCATAGATATAACCCATTATGTATCAATATATTAATTACATCTATGGCAATATGGCAATTCTTTCAAAAAATATCGTGCGTGATAGTAACCAGCATCAGATTGAGGGTAAACCTTGCAGTCCTACCATTCCCATCCATATAAGGATGAATATAGGCAAAAAAAAAATATTCTAAAAAATTAACGAATAAAAAAAAAGAAAGAATGCACTTCTCATACATTCTTTCTTTGTTTTGCATATAATCTTTAGCACTTCTTATGTGTCATAATGTCCAGCACCATATCATCGGTAGCCTTCATCGCATCGGCTCCGATGGAGGTGAGGTTGTGGATGCACTTGTCCACATCATCATCCACAATGCCCTCGGCAGATGTTACGCACTTGCCTTCCATCGACAGTAAGGCAGACAACAGGGCGGTGCTGACACCAGAGGAAATCTTCAGGGCACAGCTAGGCTTGGCACCATCGCAAATCATACCGGTGAGGTTAGCCACCATGTTCTTGACGGAATTGCAAATGCGGGTGTAGTCGCCCCCCATCAGATAAGTGATGCCACAACTGCTGCCCGTACTTGCTACCACACAACCACAGAGGGCAGACAACTTGCCCAGGCTCTGCTTGATATAGATGGCTGTGAGATGACTGAGCATCAAGGCACGAATCAACTCCTCCTCGGTATTCTCATTTTCCATGGCATATACCACCACAGGATTGGTGGCGCAGATGCCCTGGTTTCCACTGCCACTATTACTCATCACAGGAATCATGGCTCCACCCATACGGGCATCACATGCCGAAGCGGTACGAGACAGGATATGAGAAAAAATGTTGTTGCCAAAGATGCCATGACTCAATGGGCGATCCATCGTCTTGCCCAAACAATGACCATAATTGCCCTTGATGGAGAGTTCGGCAGCCTTCATGTTATACTCCTTGGTCTTGAGGATGAAAGAAATCTCATCCAGTGGAGATGTGGTGGCAAACTCATATACCAATGGGAAGTTGAGCTGGATGTCATCCTCTGCCTCATCAGCAGCCGAGCCACCACGCTTATCCATCACCACCTCGCCATTTCGCTCGATATACACGAAATGGGTATGTCCACCAGAGATGATTGCCGTAGCCTGTGCATCGCCCGCATAACAATTTACCTCGATATAGAGTTTGTCTACATCGCCCTGCTTCAACTTGATGTCGATGTCGGCATCCTGAATGTATTTCTTGCCCTGCTCCAAGGTATCGGGAGTCAGATCCTTCAGTACTTCAAGCTGATACTCAGGCTTGCCTATCAAGGCACCGAGTGATACGGCGATAGGAAGACCTATCATGCCCGTGCCCGGAATGCCCACGCCCATGGCGTTCTTCAGCATATTGGGACTCAGCAAAACCTCAATGCGCTCTGGTCGCTTGCCCAATGTAGTGGCAGCCTGCGCTGTACAAAGAGCCACTGCCATTGGCTCTGTACAACCAATGGCAGGGACTACTTCCTTATTAATAAGAGCGATGATTCGCTCACGCTTACTTTTCTCTAACATATTATCTATTGAAATATATTTGCTTCTTCTATATATAACGTATTCACCGTCATTTAGGGTACAAAAGAGCAAAAATATTTTAGTCTTCGAGTTGGAACAAAGGATCGTCTGGAGTCAACATGGTTGGCTTCTGGTCGAAGTCCTTGAGCTGCTGCTCAGAAGCATACTTCTTATCCACTACCAAGCGGAACATATACTCATTAAACCAATCATTGGTCATGATGAAACAGCCACCAAAACCATTGTCAGCACCCCAGCTGTTCTCCACCTTCCACTTCACTGGCTTGCCATTGGCATCGAGGTCTACGGCTGTCAAGGTCATGGCATGGGTAGAACCGCTATCAAATGTGGAGATGCGATCAGCCTTGTTCATAGGGAAAGAGGTATTGAAGAGGCTGGCATAATCGAAGTTGTCGAGTGCCAAATAGCCACGCTTGCGGTCAAGCTGCTTGCCCACATCGTAGCTGGAATACATTTTATGTCCATCCTTCAAGGAAGCGATGGCGAGATTGGCTATCTCATCCATAGGCAAGTTGAGGTACTTCCAGTTATGACCATCGTAGGTGTGGCGGTCGTACTCCACCTCGTATGTCTTATGGTAAGGGCGGCGAGGATCGTTCATCACCATGAGGAAGGTGCCGTTGAGGTCTTTTCCTACTGTCTCCTCATAGAAACTCTTAGGGGTATACTTCTTAGCCTCACCCACCTGCTTGCCGTCCTTATCACGGAAAGCGTAGGTAAACTCCTTCACTGGCTCACCCAATGTAAGGCAGAGCATGTGGTATACCTGACCGAGCATCTCCTGCTTGCGAGCCTGGATGGCAGCAACCTTCTTGCCCTGGGCTATCATCTTGCGGAGCTCCAAGCCATACTCACGAAGCTTGCTGCTCACCAGGCGGCTCATCTTAGAGGTGTTGTTGCTAGAGTAAGTCTCTGGCTGTGCGCTCATTGGTACCAATCCATACTTGGCAGCCAAGTCGGCAACGCCGCAGAAGGTACCGCCATCATTGAGCGGATTCTTGAAGAAGAACTGCACCTGAGGATCCTCAATGCTCTTCTTGCCCAAGTCGATGACGCCCTGAAGCATCAAGTTGGCTTTCTCCAACTGGTCGTAGAAGAAGAGATAATCCTGTGAATACTCCACTACCCTGCCCTGCTCATCATTCTTGGCGAAATTAGAACGCAGCACATTCAGACCGCTAAACATCCAGCAACGACCAGAACTCTTCTGATTGTGGATGCTCTGTGAAGGAGTCTCGATGCTGAAATGAGTATCCACCGGAGCCTCATTGGCATGATTCTTCACCAGGTCATCAATATTATTGTTGGCAATGGCATTGAAGAGGGCCTTGTTGGCAGCACCGCCGCCATTCTGGGTCTTCTCCATCTGTTGCAACATAGACTGGCTGATGCCGCCCGTCTTGCTCTGAGCCATCAAAGCAGTGGAAGCCATCAACATGGCGCCCACGAGGAATAAATTCTTTCTCATATTTATATTTATTTAATTATTTTGCTGCAAAAATACAAAGAATATTCGTAAAAAGAGAAAATATCCGCTTAAAAGTGTAATATATTGAAAAAAAGCAGTATCTTTGCACGGAAATTGATAAAGGAAATATGGACAAAAGCAAGTTTAGTCTATTAAATAACATAAAATATCCAGAGGATTTGCGCAAACTAAGCATTGACCAGTTGCCACAAGTCTGCAAGGAATTAAGAGAAGACATCATTGACGAGGTGGCAGTAAACCCGGGTCATTTTGCCTCCTCTCTGGGTGTCGTGGAGATAACCGTAGCCCTGCATTACGTTTACAACACACCATACGACCGAATTGTTTGGGATGTAGGACACCAGGCTTACGGTCACAAGATACTGACGGGGCGCAGGGACAACTTCTGCACCAACCGCAAACTGCACGGCATCCGCCCATTCCCTACTCCACTGGAGAGCGAATACGACACCTTTGCCTGCGGACATGCAAGCAATTCCATCTCAGCAGCACTGGGCATGGCTGTGGCAGCACGAGAAACGGGCTGCCCGGATCGTCATGTCGTAGCCGTCATAGGCGATGGTGCCATGAGTGGCGGTTTGGCTTTTGAGGGCTTGAACAATGTTTCGAGCACCCCTAACGACATGCTCATCATCCTCAACGACAATGACATGAGCATCGACCGTGCCGTGGGAGGCATGGAGAAATACCTGCTGCAACTGGATACCAACGAGACATACAACAAGCTCCGCTTCAAGGCCTCGCAGTGGCTCCACTCCAAGGGTTACCTCAACGACGACCGCCGCAAGGGAATCCTCCGACTGAACAATGCGCTGAAATCTGCATTGAGCCATCAGCAGAACATCTTCGAGGGCATGAACATCCGATATTTCGGTCCTTTTGATGGTCATGACGTAAAGGAAGTGGCTAGAGTATTGAAGCAACTCAAGAACATGAAGGGACCTAAGTTGCTGCACCTGCACACCACCAAGGGCAAGGGCTACGAACCTGCAGAGAAGAATGCCACTACATGGCATGCACCTGGCAAATTCGACCCAGAGACTGGCGAACGAATCATTGCAGACACCAGCAACCAGCCGCCTAAATACCAAGATGTATTTGGCGAGACACTGCTGGAACTTGCCAAACAGAACCCAAAGATAGTAGGTGTGACACCAGCCATGCCTACAGGATGCTCCATGAACATCATGATGAAGGC
>ERZ1035006.42-NODE-42-length-94399-cov-10.941576_pt1 | contig 94399 bp, 76 predicted proteins | sample MGYA00520694_ERZ1035006 | MGnify/ENA primary metagenome ERZ1035006 (study PRJEB33766, sample SAMN09781746) | gut metagenome | biome: gut microbiome | host: Homo sapiens | place: Madagascar | study: EMG produced TPA metagenomics assembly of the PRJNA485056 data set...
AAAAAGGAACAAAACAGAAAGGCAGGATGGGGAATCAAGGCAGGAGTGGCAGCGGCACTGCTGGCAATATCTGCTTTCCTCTTAAAAAGCGATGTATGGACCTTCTGGACCTGGTGGCTTCTGGCTGCTGTGATGGGATTTGCGGCAATGCCCGTTACAGGAAGGCTGTTCTGGAGGTTCGAGGATAAAGGCTGGATATTTTCAAAGGTACTGGCAATTGCTGTTACAGGCTTTTTGACCTGGTTTCTTGTGTCTGTCAAGCTGCTTCCTTTTACAGCTATTACCTGTGTAGGCGTGGTTCTGGTATGTGCAGCTGTCTGCCTGGTAATCCTGAAATGGGAGACAAAGCAGAAAATAGAGTGTTTTCCTTCTGATAAGATTTCTCTGATCTTCTGGGAAGAGGTTCTGTTTTTTGCGGCGTTTCTTATCTGGACCTATGTGGCAGGCTTTCGCCCGGCTGCTTATGGAACGGAGAAATTTATGGATTATGGATTTATGGAAGCCATGATGCGCAGTAAGACCCTTCCAGCTACAGACCTGTGGTATTCAGAAGGACATATTAACTATTACTATGGCGGACAGTATTTTGCAGTGTTTCTTACAAAGCTGTCCCACTCTAAGGTAGAGCTTACCTATAATCTTATGCGTACCTTCGTTGCAGGACTTGCATTTATCATGCCGTTCTCCCTGGTGTACCAGATGATGGCAGACAGAATGAAAGGACAGCCAGGAAGTGAAAAAAAGAGAAAAATCCTTCCTTATGTTTCCGGACTCACAGCAGGAACAGCTGTTTCCTTTGCCGGAAATATGCACTATGTAATCTATGCGAGAATCGTTCCCTTTATTGAGAAACTGACAGGCAAGGAAATAGAAGGCTACTGGTTCCCGGATGCTACCCGTTATATCGGCTACAATCCATATCGTGAGGAAGACCGTACGATCCACGAATTTCCCTGCTATTCCTTCGTACTGGGAGATCTTCATGCCCATGTGGTAAATATTATGTTTGTGCTTCTTCTGATAGCACTTTTGTATGTATGGCTCCGGGGAGCAAGGAAGAAAACTGTGCCTGTGGAAGCTTCTATGAAGTCAGGAAAATTCTGGAAGGAACAGCTTCTTATTCCTCATCTTTTGCTGGTAAGTATGCTCCTTGGAATGTTTCAGTGGACAAACTTCTGGGATTTTGTAATTTATTATGTGGTGACTCTTGGAACGGTACTGTTTGCCAATATCATCCGCTTCCAGGGAAAGGTTAAAAAAATACTGGCTGTGACGCTTGTACAGATGGCAGAGATCTACCTTCTTGCATATCTGGTTATTGTGCCGTTTACGATACAGTTTGATACTATGGTAGATGGCATTGCCCTTGCGAAATACCATTCCTATTTTTACCAGCTCCTGGTATTATGGGGACTTCCTGCCCTTGTGGTCATTCTGTTTGTTGTGGCAATTCTCTGGGAAAAGCTTCGTGGACTCCAGCACAAGAGCCTGTACTGCCTGATGAAGGCAATTCGCACAGCAGATCTTTTTGCCATTATCATGGGACTTTGTGCAATTGGTCTTGTGGTCATTCCGGAGCTGGTATATGTGCGTGACATTTACGAAAACGGAAATGCCAGGGCAAATACCATGTTTAAGCTTACCTACCAGGCTTATATTATGTTTGCCATGACGATGGGATATGGCATTTACCGCCTGCTTGTTGTTTCCAAACAGCTGATATTTAAGCTCATTTCTGGAATCTGCCTGTTTTTCCTTGTGTGGACAGTGGGATATTTCGGAAAGAGTGTGAATTCCTGGTTCGGAAATGTTCTGGACCCGTCAGGATATCAGGGACTTTATGCACTGGGATATCTGGACACGGATTTTTCCGAGGATGTATCTGCTATTATGTGGCTGAAGGAAAATGTGAAGGATTCCCCTGTTGTATTGGAGGCAAACGGAGACAGCTATACAGGCTTTGAGCGTGTATCTGCTTCTACCGGGCTCCCCACGATCCTGGGCTGGTATGTCCATGAATGGCTGTGGAGAAATGATACGGCGGATCTGAACCAGAAGAGCGAGGATATCAGAACCATTTATACCTCTTCGGATGTGGAACAGGTAAGAGCACTTCTCACAGAGTATGATGTTTCCTATATTTTCGTAGGCTCCAAGGAGCGGGAGAAGTATGAATGGGAAGTAAACGATACCGTTCTTCAAAGCCTTGGTGAGAAGGCGTTTGAGGATGAGGAATCCGGTACCTATATTATAAAGGTAGATTGACAGCATTTAAGGGCTGGTGGTATAGTAACATTTGCAGAAAATCAAAGATTTCACCGTAAAAAATGAAAAATCTGACCCTTGCGGCGGCCCTACAGGCTCTATCAGAAGTTTGAGGAGCCTGTTTGGAAGATGGCCGCAGGAATAAAAAAGAAAGCTGGATGAAAATGAAAGCAGAAGTTGTAGTCATGACGGCAGAGGCAATTGATGAAAAAGCCATTGCCAGAGGCGGAGAAATATTGAAAAAGGGCGGCCTGGTAGCCTTTCCTACAGAGACAGTATACGGCCTTGGAGGAAACGCCCTGGATCCAAAAGCATCCTGTAAAATATATGCAGCAAAGGGAAGACCATCAGATAATCCTCTTATTGTGCATATTGCAAACATTAAGGATCTGGCATCCATTGTCAAAAATATTCCAGAGAAAGCGATGATTCTGGCGAAGAAGTTTTGGCCGGGCCCGCTTACCATGATCTTTGAGAAGTCCGATCTGGTTCCGTTGGAGACAACAGGTGGTCTGAACAGCGTTGCCGTACGTTTTCCAAGTGATCCCATTGCAGCAGCTTTGATCCTGGCAGCCGGCGGCTATGTGGCCGCACCAAGTGCCAACACCTCTGGCAGGCCAAGTCCTACCACTGCACAGCACGTAGAGGAAGATCTGGGAGATGCCATAGACATGATCATTGATGGCGGTCCGGTAGGAATCGGTCTGGAATCTACCATTGTAGATTTCACAGAAGAGGTTCCGGTAGTGTTGAGACCTGGTTACATTTCCCTGGAGATGCTAAGGGAAACCTTAGGAGATGTGAGAATGGATAAAGGGCTGATCAGTCCTGACAGCAGTATCCATCCTAAGGCACCGGGGATGAAATACCGGCATTATGCGCCCAGGGCAGATCTGTCCATTGTGGAGGGAAAGACTGACGAAGTAGTAGAGGCGATTAATCAATTTGTGAAAGAGGATCAGGAGAAGGGAATCCTTTCTGGAATCATTGCCACAGAAGAGACTCTTTCCAGATATCCCTCTGGAATCGTGAAGTGCATTGGAAGCAGGGAAGCAGAGGAGACCATTGCACATAATCTTTATGAGGTGCTTCGTGAATTTGACCAATGCCAGGTGAGCAGGATCTATTCAGAGGCATTTTACACCCCGAAAATGGGACAGGCCATTATGAACCGTCTTTTAAAAGCAGCAGGACATAAAATAATTAATGTAGGGAGAGAAGAATAATGAAAATAGCTTTAGGTTGTGATCACGGCGGATTTGAACTGAAACAGGAGATTATCAAATATCTGGAAGAAAAAAAAATCGAGTATAAGGACTATGGATGCAATAGCACAGAGTCTACAGATTACCCCATTTATGCCAAAAGAGTTGCACATGGCATCCTGGACGGAGAGTGCGACCTGGGAATCCTTGTCTGCGGAACCGGAATCGGCATTTCCATCACTGCAAATAAGATCAAGGGTATCCGTGCAGCTGTTTGCACAGACTGCTTTACTGCAGAGGCTACCAGACTCCACAATGATGCCAATATCCTGGCACTTGGCGGCCGTGTGGTAGGTCCTGGACTTGCCCTTAAGATTGTTGAAACATTCCTGAATACACCATTTTCCGGAGACGAGCGTCACATTCGCAGAATCGCTCAGATTGAGACAGAATAGGAGGAAATCTTCTATGGAAAATACCAAGCACAGGCAAATGGAGCCAAGAGCGGCGGCAGGAGCCATGAATCATAAAAGGGAGGGCTATCTTACCTGGGATGAATATTTCATGGGAGTTGCCATGCTATCCGGAATGCGCTCTAAGGATCCTAATTCCCAGGTTGGAGCCTGCATTGTAAGTGAGGACAATAAAATCCTTTCTATGGGCTATAATGGTTTCCCAAAGGGCTGTTCGGATGATGAGTTTCCCTGGGCAAGAGAAGGGGAACCTCTTGAAACCAAATATCTGTATGTTACGCACAGTGAGCTGAATGCAATTTTAAATTACCGCGGGGGAAGCCTGGAGGGTGCCAAAATGTATGTAACCCTTTTCCCTTGTAACGAGTGTGCCAAAGCCATCATTCAGGCTGGCATCAAAACACTGGTTTACGACTGTGATAAATATGCGGCCACACCGTCTGTCCTGGCTTCCAAGAGAATGCTGGATTCTGCTGGTGTACGATATTATCAGTATAAGAGAACCGGACGTAACATTTTGCTGGAAGTTTAGGCAGAGGTGAATTGTGGAAAATACAAATAAAAATACAGAATTAAAAAGGTCTGCCAGAATAGAGAAAATAGCAGGACTGTTTTTTAGTGTTGCCATTTTGCTGTTAGTGGATATCCTGATTATCTATGCCATGGTGGACAGTGAAAAAAATCCTTTCAATGGGAACTGGAAGAAGCTGCTGTTGATAGCTGTTGGGAACTTTATCTATCTCCTTCTTTTGTTCCTTGGAGACTGGATTTGCAAAAAGGCTGAAGATACGCTTTTGTTTAAGATAGCAGATGTTCTTTTGCTGCTTGTTACACCTGTGGCAGTGCTGATCTTTGTACAGATGATCGCATGGCAGTCCGGGTACAAAAATAAGGCAGTAAGCTCCATAAAGGGGCTGATCGGAAGCGCAATGTCAATGACAGGTGCAGATATTTTCTGGAATCTGCTGATTTATTTCCTGATTTTTGCATTGCTGATCCTTCTTTTTCGTAAGGTGGGCAGGGCCTCCGTTGTTTTCGGGTATCTTATGGTGATTCTTGCCCTGGTAAACTATTTCGTAATGGAATTTCGGGGAGAGCCCTTTTTTATCCTGGATATTGTCGGTGTAGGAACGGCAGCAGAGGTTGCTGGAGAGTATACCTTTAAGCTACCTCTTCTGGCCGGATTTACGCTGATCTGTGCACTGGTATTTGTTCAGTTTGCAGCCAGATTTCAGAAGCTGGAGCTTGGGAAGAAGAGCAGGAAAAATACCATATGCAGAATGGGAGTTTTGGCGGGAGCTGCCATTGCACTGGCTCTGTCTTTTAAACCTGTGCTACAGAAGACGGAAAATGTTTATTTATGGAACGTAAATAAAGATTACAGAAATCGTGGATATGTGTACACTCTGGTTCGGGAAATCAGATATATTTTTGTGGAACAGCCAGAAGGCTATTCCGCAGACAGAGTAGCAGAACTGGCAGAGGGGCTTGAAAAGGAAACAGAAGAAAAGAATGAAACTGCTGCTTCCTCAGAGATTGTCCAGCCGAAGAATATTATTATGATCATGAATGAGAGTCTGGCTGATTTTGAGAGTGTGGGAGAGATTGCCACAGATGCCCAGATCCTTCCTTTTATTCACAGCCTTGATAAAAACGTGAAACATGGAAATCTTCATATGCCAACCTTCGGAGGTGGCACGGCACGTTCTGAGTATGAGGCACTTACCGGAAACAGCATGACTTTTCTTCCGGCAGGCTGTGTTCCATACCAGCTTTATGTGCGGGAACCGGAATACGGAATGGCAGACATTTTGAAATCTCAGGGATATTACACCATTGCCATGCATCCAAACAAGGCACGGAACTGGAATCGTGATAATGTATATCCTGATATGGGCTTTGATGAATTTATCAGCCTTCAGAATTGGGGAGATGAGTATCGGGATAAGATACGTAATAACATCAGTGATCAGGCTACTTACGATAAGATCATCCGTCTTTATGAAAATAAGGGAACGCATGACAAGTTGTTTACCTTCTGTGTGACCATGCAAAATCACGGCGGTTATACAGAGAGTACCTTAAATGGCTTCGAGCCTGGTGTGAAGCTGAATTATGATCAGGATTACCCTCTGGCAGAGACGTATCTGTCCCTGGCGCAGGAGTCAGATAAAGCATTTCAGAATCTTCTGGAATACTTTGAGAAAGTGGATGAGCCAACTATGATCGTGATGTTTGGAGATCACTGGCCGAAGATCGAGGAAAATTTTATGGCGGAGGTTCTGGGAAAGAACAGACAGAACCTGAGCCTGGAGGAGAGCCAGATAACCTATGCCACACCTTATGTGATCTGGACCAATTATCCTTCTGAGACCGTGGAGGAAGATTTCAGTGCCAATTATCTGGGAAGCTATGTACTCCAGCTTGCCGGAGCTCAGATGACAGGGTACAACCAGTTCCTTTTGAATACAAAGGAGCAGCTGCCCATCATAGGTGTTGGCGCAGTGCGGGATAAGGAGGGAAACTGGTATGCCACAGAGAAACTTCCAAAGGAATATCAGGAACTCCTTACCAATTACAATATTCTGGAATATAACAATCAGTTTGAGAAGAAGAACGTAGCAGAGAGCTTGTTTACACTTGGAAACTGAGAAGAAAAAGTGCTGTAAAAGGCACTTTTTCTATTAGAGTGTGTTTGGAAAATGCTTTCTGCAAAATGGGGCGTGCAGATTGCTGGAATGATTTTTCAAACACGCTCCAGGGTCTGTCAGAAAAAGATGCAGGAACTCAAAAAGAAATTCAATTCTCCACTTGACACTTGAGAATATTTCGCATAGAATAAATAAGAATCTATAACAGAAACGGCGATGAAGAGAATAGTACATGAGGAGCAATCTCAGAGAGAAATCCGGTTTTCGGGAGAGAATGTGGGCAGGGCGACATATATCAGGTGAACAGTCCTGCTGACACGATTTCGGGAAATGATGGTGTGAGGATTTTGTGCGTGAATCATGGAACCGGCCTCGGAGCTCCATATAATTGAAGTATGGCGTTTTTCCACGTTACAGGAAGCTTAAGAGAGCATTGGAGGATAAGAAACCAGTGCTAATCAGGGTGGTACCGCCGAAGCCTTTCGGTCCCTTTTAGTGAGGGATGGAGGGCTCTTTTTTATGTCTGGAGGAGAATCCGGCAACCAGGATTCTTTAAGAAGTGACAGGAACCCTTTCCCCCCTTTCTGAGGCGTTTCGCTTTAAATGAAATAGAAAAGGAGAATAATCATGGCAAAAGAAAAGAAAATGGTAGAAGCCATTACTTCCATGGATGTGGATTTTGCACAGTGGTATACGGATGTTGTTAAGAAAGCTGAACTCTGCGGCTACACCAGTGTAAAAGGATGTATGGCAATCAAACCGGCAGGATATGCAATCTGGGAAAATATCCAGAAAGAGCTTGACCGAAGATTCAAAGAAACAGGCGTAGAGAATGTTTATATGCCAATGTTCATTCCGGAATCTCTTTTGGACAAAGAGAAAGATCATGTAGAAGGCTTCGCACCAGAGGTTGCATGGGTAACACATGGCGGACTGGATCAGCTTCAGGAGCGTCTTTGCGTTCGTCCGACCTCCGAAACTCTGTTCTGCGATTTTTATCAGAAAGAGATCCAGTCTCACAGAGACCTTCCAAAGGTGTATAACCAGTGGTGCTCTGTAGTACGTTGGGAGAAAACAACTCGTCCGTTCCTTCGTTCCCGTGAGTTCTTATGGCAGGAGGGTCACACTGCCCATGCAACTGCTGAGGAAGCAAAAGAGCGTACCATTCAGATGTTGAATCTGTATGCAGACTTCTGTGAGGAGGTTCTTGCAATTCCGGTTATCAAAGGACAGAAAACGGATAAAGAGAAATTCGCAGGTGCTGAGGCAACTTACACCATCGAGTCCCTGATGCATGATGGAAAAGCTCTTCAGTCCGGAACCAGCCATAACTTCGGGGATGGATTTGCAAGAGCATTTGGAATCCAGTACACAGACAAGAACAACCAGCTTCAGTATGTACACCAGACATCCTGGGGAATGACGACCCGTATGATCGGTGCACTTATCATGGTTCACGGTGATAACAGCGGTCTTGTGCTTCCGCCAAGGATCGCACCTGTACAGGCAGTGATCATCCCGATCCAGCAGAGAAAAGAAGGCGTTCTGGAGAAGGCTGACGAGCTGAACAAGATCCTGAAGGATGCTGGCATCCGTGTAAAAACAGATGATACAGACAAGAGTCCGGGATTCAAATTTGCAGAGCAGGAAATGCGTGGTATTCCGGTAAGAATCGAGTGCGGACCAAAAGACATCGAAAATGGCCAGGCTGTTATCTGCAGAAGAGATACCAGAGAAAAATATGTTGTGAAATTTGAAGAGCTGGCTGTAAAGGTTCAGGAGATTCTGGATACTATGCAGAAGGAAATGCTGGAAAGAGCAAGAGCTCACAGAGATGCACATACTTATGTGGCAACAAATTACGAGGAATTCAAGGAAACCATCAATACAAAGCCTGGATTTGTAAAGGCTATGTGGTGTGGAAACCGTGAGTGCGAGGATAAGATCAAAGAAGACGTACAGGCTACTTCCAGATGTATGCCCTTCGAGCAGGAACATTTAAGTGACGTATGCGTATGCTGCGGAAAACCTGCCAAGAAGATGGTATATTGGGGAAGAGCATACTAAAATAAAGACATATCATGATATCACAATACGGGAAAAATCCAAAGGCTGTCTGCTAAGAGAAAGCCTTTGGATTTATGAAAACTATCAGATGGCTGCTTCGGCAGCCATTAAATATTACAGCAGGTGATCGCTATGAAATTTGAAATTCCGCCAAACGTGGAAATGATTATTAATACACTGGAAAAAGCAGGCTTTGAGGCATATGCAGTAGGTGGCTGCGTACGGGATACCCTTCTTGGAAGAGTGCCTAATGACTGGGATATCACCACATCTGCTACGCCTTGGCAGGTGAAGGATCTTTTTCGCAGAACGGTTGATACGGGCCTTGCTCACGGAACCGTAACTGTGCTGGTGGACAAAGAGGGCTTTGAAGTGACCACTTACCGGGTTGACGGAGAATATGAGGATGGCCGTCATCCCAAAGAAGTAACTTTTACCGCAAGTCTGGAAGAGGATTTAAAAAGAAGAGATTTTACCATTAATGCAATGGCCTACAACCCCAAAAAGGGATTGGTGGATCTGTTTGACGGAAAAAGGGATCTGGAAAACAAGGTGATCCGCTGTGTGGGAAATCCACTGGAGCGGTTTACTGAGGATGCCCTTAGGATCATGCGTGCAGTTCGCTTTTCCGCCCAGCTGGGCTTTAAACTGGAACTGGAAACCAGAAAGGCACTGTCTGTATTGGCTCCCAATCTAAAGCACGTAAGTGCGGAAAGAATCCAGGTAGAGCTTGTGAAGCTTCTGATTTCCCCTCATCCGGATTATCTTCGCATTGCATATGAGGCGGGAATTACCAGGGAATTTTTGCCGGAGTTTGATAAATGCATGGAAACAGAGCAGAACACTCCCCATCACTGTTACACAGTAGGAGAGCACATTCTCCACAGTCTTTTGTATGTTCGGGAGGATAAGGTCCTCCGCATTACCATGCTCCTTCATGATATTGGAAAGCCGGTTGTAAGGATTACAGACAAAAATGGCAGGGATCATTTTAAAACACATGGATCTGTTGGGGAGAAAATGGCAAAGGAGATCCTGCGACGCCTGAAATTTGACAACAATACCATTGGACAGGTGTGCCGCCTGATCAAGTGGCATGATCTAAGGCCTGCATCGGTTCCTGTTGAGGTGCGAAAGGTCATGAATCTGATCGGTGAGGATCTTTTTCCTATGTGGATGGAGGTGCAAAGAGCTGACAGCCTGGCGCAGAGCCTTTATCGCAGGGGAGAAAAGGAGGCCCGTCAGGAGGGAGTCCGAAAGCTCTGGGAAGAAATCGTAAAAGAAGGACAGTGCGTTTCTCTGAAAGGGCTTCAGGTAAACGGAGGAGATCTGATCGCAGCAGGAATGAAGCCTGGGAAGAAGATTGGGCTTATGCTGGAATGGCTTTTAGAACAGGTGCTTGAGAAACCGGAATTAAATCAGAGGGATAAGCTTCTGGAACTTGCAGAGACAAAATTAGCAGAGTAGGGATAACGCCCCCCGCACACTCATAAGATAGAAGGTATCGTAGTACATCATTTCGCAAACACGCTCTAGTTACTGCCGCAGGCAGTTCGTGTAGGAAAGTGACGGGGGGATTTTTATTGTATGATTATGGTATCAGTACTCTGAAGCAATATGGCCTCACAGTACAGTCTTCATCCCGGACCCGCGGCGCACTTCTTTGCCGCACAGATTCGGGACTTCTGATTCTGCGGGAATTTCACGGCTCAGAAAAGAAGCTGCAGTTTCAGCAGGAACTGCTGCAGATACTTCAAAGAGAAGGGTGTCCTGTGGATGTGTATCTTGAAAATCAAACTGGTTCTTATATTTCCAGGGACAAAGACAACATTCCCTATACGCTTCAGAAGTGGTATGACGGCAGGGAATGCGATACGAAGTCAGTGGAAGACATCAAAAAAAGTGTGGAAATGCTGGCAAAAATACATAAATTTATGAAAATGCCAGAAAAAGTGCCGTATATTGCAAGATCTCTTGAGGAAGAGTATACAAGGCATAATTGTGAACTGCGAAAGATAAGGAAATATATCCGGAAAAAAGGAGCTTCCTCTGAATTTGAGAAGCTTTATCTGAAAAATGCAGAGTGGTTTCTGGAAAAAGGGGAGCAGGCACTGACCGCACTGAAAGCTTCCGGCTATGAGGCTCTTCGGAAGGAGGCTCTTTTACAGGGATGTTTTTGCCACGGAGAGTTTAATCAGCACAATGTACTCCTTTGGAAAAATGAGACTATAGTAACCAATTTTGATCATCTTGCCTGCGATGTCCAGATTGTAGACCTGTACCATTTCATGAGAAAAATTCTGGAAAAGTATAACTGGGATGTGCGCCTGGCCAGGAAGATGCTGGAAATCTACCATGAAATCCGGAATATTTCACCAGCAGAGTGGGAGAACCTGAAAATCCGTTTTTCCTATCCGGAGAAGTTCTGGAAGCTGGCAAATTATTATTACTGCCACAATAAAGCCTGGATTTCAGAGAAGAATACCCAGAAGCTTGGAAGGGTAATTTCCCAGAAGGAAATATGGGAATCTTTTCCCTCAAAATGCTTTGGAAAATCCCCTTTCTGAGGCAAAAACCTTGACAACAGGGGGCAAAAGGTATATATATAGATAGAAGAATCATCAAATAGGAGGAAACACCATGAATAAGACTGAATTAGTAGCAGCTATGGCGAAAGACACCAACCTGTCCAAAAAGGATGTTGAAGCTGTTTTAAAATCTTTCATCGACGTAGTATCTGAAGAGCTGAAAAAAGGCGAGAAGGTTCAGTTAGTTGGCTTTGGTACATTTGAAGTCAGCGAGAGAGCAGCCAGAGAGGGAAGAAATCCTCAGACTGGTGAGACCATGAAGATCGAAGCATCCAAGGCTCCGAAATTTAAAGCAGGAAAAGCTTTAAAGGATATGGTAAACGCATAATCGTACAGGCTTTTGCCAGGGGAACTGTTTGGTTCCCCTTTTTTTATGCAATAGGAAATTCCGTTGGAATCCCCTATTGCATAAAAAGCCCTACCGGGCAGGATTGCACTGCGGCGGAAAGGCAGATGTCGCCGAAGCGACCCGCCGCAGGCGGAGAATCCTGCAAGCAGGATTCTTTTTTATATTACAGAAGCTTACGTACACAAAAAGGAGTTACACATGAGATTAGATAAATTTTTAAAAGTTTCCCGTCTGATCAAAAGAAGAACAGTAGCCAACGAAGCCTGTGATGCAGGCAGAGTGCTGGTAAACGATAAGCCTGCAAAGGCCTCTGTTCAGGTAAAGACAGGAGATACCATTGAAATCCAGTTTGGAAGCCGCAATGTGAAGGTTGAAGTTCTGGATGTAAAAGAAACCGTAAAGAAGGAAGAAGTAGAAAATCTTTACAAATATATTTAACGATCAGGGAAGCATGAGTCCGGTCTAAAGCGTCCGGACTCGTCATAGACTATCATTGAACTCATATCTATGGGAGAGAGGGTCTTGGAGGAAAAAGACATTCACATAGTTCACAGGCTGACAATGGATAACCGAAAGGAAGCGTTTGTAACAGGAGTTAAGGAGGTTGTGTCTTTTGATGAAAAGGAAATCCTTCTCCTGACTGCAGAAGGAAAGCTACAGATAAGAGGCACACAGCTTCATGTGAAAGGACTGAATCTGGAAAAGGGTGAGGCTTTTCTTTCCGGCCATATAGATTCCTTTACCTATCTTTCAAAAGAATCCCCCAAAAAAGAAGAATCTGTTTTAAAAAGGCTGTTCCGCTGATTTATGAGCGCCTATATACAATATGAAATGAGTCTGTTTCTTCAGGCTGTGTTTATGGGGGCAGTTTTGCTTTTGACCTACAGCATCCTCAATGCCATAAGAAAGCTTTTACGTGTAGATTCCCGAATATCGGGCTGGTTGGATATTTTGTTCTGGCTGGCTGCTGCGATGGTGATATTTGTCAGGCTTTATCAGACAAATGATGGAAGGCCGAGATTTTTTTATTTTCTGGGAATCTTGCTGGGAGCTGCTGTCTTTGCCTGTTGGTTCAGGCCATTTTTTGAGAAGCTGTGCTATCGTATTTTCCATGTTCCTGTCAGAATATTAAAAAAATGCATAAACCAGTTGCTATTTTGGAAGAAAAGTTGTAGAATTTTGATTGAACAATTCTGGAATCAGTACAAAAATAGTACTGGAAAATATTTTAGAGCAAAGAGAGGCAGGAAGCTTGGGAAAATCAGGGAAAAAGAGCAGAAAAAAGGGAATAGGGTATAATCATCTCGGTATGTTTGGCATTGCCCTGATCGTGTTGATTCTTTTGTCCACGCTTATGGTACAGAGCCGTGAGATGCAGGTGACTCTTGCCACCTATGAAACCCGAGCCGAATCCCTGAATCAGCAGATTGAGGATGAGAAGGCACGTACAGATGAGATTGAGAATCTGAAGGAATATATGCTTACAGACGAGTTTGCAGAACAAGCTGCCCGTGAGAAGCTGGGACTGATTAAAGAAAATGAGATCATATTCCAGGAGGAAAAATAAGGAATGCCTATTCAGGCGAAATCCTGGATTTTATGACGAAATGTTTTTCTTGACATTCGCCTGTATTTGACAGGCATTTTGAAACCGTTCCCCTATAATAGCATTTAAGGCTGTACAGGGGAGGGGAGAATATGCAGGAATGGATAATTGCCATGCTCGTGATCAGTGTACTGCTGATTTTGCGGGACATGGCAAAAGCTTTCTTAAAAGGAAGAAAATTACTGCAGGCGGAGCAGCTGCCTGAGGAGAAGAACCCGCAGAAGGAAAAGGTTGAGCGCTATGCGGCATCCTTTCGGAAGCTGGCAGACAGTTTTTACGGAATGCCTTATAAGAAGGAATATCTTAGCAGTGGTCAGGTGGATAATGTGATCCGGGAAGCCTGCGAAAGTGTATGCAGCAGATGCTATCAAAAAGAAGTCTGCTGGAACAGTTCCTCAGTGGATATGTATCGTGGGAGTGAGCAGCTGATCCGTTCCATTGAAGAAGGAAATGAAGGAAAAATACAGGAAAACAGAAGTGACTGGATGAGTATCTGCAGCCGCTTTCTCCAGTATTATGATGCACTTTTCCAGGCTTTTACAAGGGAAAGGCAGAAGCTGGTCTGGGACAATCGAATGATCGAAAGCAGGCTTGCAGTAGCCCAGCAGCTTCAGGAAATGTCCAGGATCATGGATATGGTGGCAGAGGATCTCTATGAGATTTCACTGGCAGAGCCACAGCTTGCAGAGGAGCTGAAGAAGCTTCTTCGGAAACGCCATATTGTGGTGAAGCAGATCTGGGTGATGGACAAGGTGGAAGGCAGGCGGCAGATTTTTCTTACCATGCGGGCAAGGAGCGGACAGTGCATTTCTGTAAATGAAGTAGCACAGATTTTGTCCCGGACCTTTGAGACTCCCATGGCAGCCTCAGGGGGCAGGCGAATCGTAAATGGGGAATACCATACCGTTCATTTTGTGGAGGATGTCAGCTATCAGATCCTTTACGGAGTGGCCAGGCTTACCCGTGAGAAGGAGAAGGTTTCCGGAGATAACTATATCTGCCGCCAGGAGGAGGCAGGAAAATTTGTGATGTGCCTTTCTGACGGAATGGGCTCCGGAATGGAGGCCTGCAGGGAAAGTGAGGAAGTAGTGGACCTTCTGGAACAGTTTCTGGAATCTGGCTTTTCCCAGGAGACAGCTGCCAAGATGGTAAATGCTGCACTTGTTCTAAAGGGCCAGGAGGGAATGTTTTCCACCATGGATATCTGTGCAGTAGACCTTTACACCGGTATCTGCAGCTTTTTGAAGGCGGGAGCATCGGCCACTTTTATCAAACGGGATCACTGGGTGGAGGCAATTTCCTCAGAAAGTCTTGCAGCAGGGCTTTTGCAGCAAATAGACTTTGACACTTCCCAGAGAAAACTGTATCATGGAGATTATCTGATCATGATGACAGATGGAGTTCTGGACGCTCTTCCAAGAGAAAGAGAAGAAGAAACCATGAAAGAGATCATTATGGACATCAAGGAGGAGACTCCAAAGGATATAAGCAGAGGAATTCTGGAGCGGGTGCTGGGGTACAGCGATTACTGTGCAAAGGATGACATGACAGTGCTGGTTGCCGGAATGTGGAAGAAATAATGGGGATATTTGACGGAATAGAAAAAATAACGAATAAAGGGCGGGCTTTGGATGTATCGTAAGATAAAAACCTATATGGAAGAACATGGTATGATAGAAGCAGGAGACATGGTCTGCGCCGGCGTTTCCGGTGGCGGTGATTCCATGGCTATGCTGTCTGCGCTAAAAAGGTATCGGGAGGAGATACCTTTTTCGCTGTGTGCAGTTCATGTGAACCACGGTATCCGTGGGGAAGAGGCAATGCGGGATGAAAATCTTGTAAAGGATATTTGCGAAAAGTGGAAGATTCCTCTCTTTTCCTATCACTATCCGGTACCGGAGCTTGCTAAGGAGTGGAAAAGCGGGCTGGAAGAAACCGGGCGGCTTGTGAGAAAGGAAGCTTTTTCCAGGGCAGCGTCAGAATTTGAAAAAATGGCTTGCTGTAAATGTGGAGAAAAGGGACGTCGTCTCACAGCTCTGGCTCACAATGAGAATGATCTGGCAGAAACTGTTATCCACAATCTGTGCAGAGGAACCGGCCTGAAGGGGCTTTGTACCATGCAGCCGGTAAGCGGCAGCATCATCCGCCCGGTTCTCTGTCTGAAAAAAGAAGAAATCCTGAAATATCTGGAAGAAAATCAGGTTCCCTATGAGACGGACAGCACCAATCTCTCTGATGCTTATACAAGAAATAAGCTTCGCCACAAGGTCCTGCCTCTTTTGGAGAGGGAGATTAACAGTGGAAGCATTCGGCATATTGCGGAGAGTGCAGAGCTGGTAAGTGAGGCAGAGATTTATATAAAAAAACAGAGCCTTACTCTTCTTGACAGCTACAGGGAATACCGGGAAGAGGGAATTTTCCTGCCGGATGCTTTCTGGAGAGAGGATCCGGCACTGGTTTCTTACGGCGTTCTGGATGTTTTGGGAAAGCTTGCCGGAAAAAGAAAGTATTTGGGGGCAGTTCATGTAAAAACAGTGAAAGACCTTTCTGGAAGGCAGGTGGGGAGAAAGGTGAACTTGCCTTATGGACTCACCGCTCTCCGAATTTATGGCGGAATTTACATTGGGCAGGAAAAAAAGGAAAGAAAAGAAGCGGGAACACAGAAGCTTTTGTTGCCTGGAACCACTTTTGCGGGGGAAAACAGGTTTACTGCAAAAATATTTTCCTATGAAGGGCAGAAGATTGAAGAAAAAACGTATACGAAATGGTTAGATTATGATAAAATAAAACAGGAATTGTCCATTCGCACCAGACAGCCCGGAGATTTTCTTGCTGTGAACGATTCAGGAAGCCAGAAGAAATTGAATCGCTATTTTATTGATGAGAAGATCCCGGCCCCAAGGCGGGATGAAATATGGCTGGTGGCAGCAGGGGCAGAGATCTTATGGGTTGTGGGAGGCAGGATAAATTCAGATTACAAGATCACTTCCCGAACCAGAAGGGTTTTGGAAATACAATACCAAGGAGGAAAAAATCATGAGTGAAAAAATCAGGGTTTTACTGGATGAGGAAACTGTAGAAAAGCGTATCTGCGAAATCGCAGCACAGATCAGTGAAGAGTACAAGGGCAAGGAAATCCATATGATCTGTGTCCTGAAGGGCGGCGTATTTTTCATGTGCGAGCTTGCCAAGAGAATTACAGTACCGGTAACTCTTGATTTTATGTCCGTTTCCAGCTATGGAGATGACACCAAATCAAGCGGCGTGGTAAAGATTGTCAAGGATCTGGATCAGCCTCTTGAAGATAAGGAGGTTCTTGTCGTGGAAGATATTATCGATTCCGGAAGAACCTTAAGCTATCTTCTGGATGTCCTTAAGAGACGTAATCCGAACAGTGTGAAGCTTTGTACATTGCTGGATAAGCCGGATCGAAGAGTGGTAGAGGGTGTTGATGTAGATTACTGCTGCTTCAATATTCCGGATGAATTTGTTGTGGGCTATGGTCTTGACTATGCCCAGAAATACAGAAATCTGCCATATATAGGAGTGGTAGAGTTCGATTGAAAGGAGAATTAAGCAAGTGAATAGGCAGTCAGGCAGAGTTGGTTTGTATATTGTATTGATCGTGGCTTTGATTGCGGGTTACCTGTATTTAAATAATCAGGTGGAATCTCAGGGTGAGTATACATTAGGACAGCTTGAACAGGCACTGGAGGATGGAAAGGTAAGTGATGCCAAAATCCATCAGAACAGTGAGGTACCCACCGGTTCTGTGATCGTAAACATTACAGGCGAAGGACAGAAACGGATTTATGTAGCAGATGTAAAGGAGGCAGAGTCACTTCTTCGTGAAAATGGCCTGGATCCGGCTACAGAAGACGTACCAAAGCAGAGTGTATTTTTCACATCTGTTTTTCCGGTGATTCTTACCTGTGGACTTATTCTGTTTCTCATGCTGATGATGAGCCGTCAGATGTCAGCAGGAGGGGGCGGAAATGCCAAAATGATGAATTTTGGGAAGAGCCGTGCCAGAATGTCCATGCCAGATGACAGGAAAGTAACCTTTCAGAATGTTGCAGGTCTGGAAGAGGAGAAAGAGGAATTGAAGGAAGTTGTGGATTTCCTGAAATCCCCTGAGAAGTATACCAAGGTAGGGGCCAGAATCCCAAAGGGTGTCATTCTTGTGGGTCCTCCAGGTACTGGTAAAACACTTCTTGCAAAGGCAGTAGCGGGGGAGGCGGGAGTCCCCTTTTTCTCCATCTCTGGTTCTGACTTTGTGGAGATGTTTGTTGGTGTAGGTGCATCCCGTGTCCGCGACCTTTTTGAGGAAGGCAAGCGCCATGCACCATGTATTATTTTTATTGACGAAATTGACGCTGTTGCAAGACAGCGTGGAACCGGAATGGGCGGCGGCCATGATGAGAGAGAGCAGACACTGAACCAGCTCCTTGTAGAGATGGATGGTTTCGGTGTAAATGAAGGAATCATCGTAATGGCAGCTACCAACCGTGTGGATATTCTGGACCCTGCGATCCTCCGTCCGGGACGTTTTGACCGTAAGGTAGGTGTGGGCCGTCCGGATATCAAGGGCAGAGAGGAAATCCTCCGTGTCCATGCAAAGGATAAGCCTCTGGGAGAGGATGTGGACCTGAAGCAGATCGCACAGACAACAGCCGGATTTACAGGAGCAGATCTGGAGAACCTGATGAATGAGGCCGCCATTGCAGCTGCAAAGAAAGGTCATGCATTTATCCGACAGAAGGATATTAAGAATTCTTTTATCAAGGTTGGAATTGGTGCTGAGAAGAAGAGTAAGGTCATCTCCGACAAGGAAAAACGAATCACGGCTTATCATGAGGCTGGACATGCGATCCTGTTTCATGTTCTTCCGGACATGGAGTCTGTCTATACCATTTCCATCATTCCTACAGGTATGGGAGCAGCTGGTTATACAATGCCACTTCCGGAGAATGATGAGATGTTCAACACCAGGGGAAAGATGCTTCAGGACATCACCACCCTTTTGGGAGGCCGTGTGGCTGAGGAACTGATCTTCGGAGATATTACGACAGGTGCCTCCAATGACATTAAGCGTGCTACAAATGAGGCAAGAGCTATGGTCACAAAGTATGGTATGTCTGATAAGATTGGTTTGATTTCCTATGGGGATGATGATGACGAGGTATTTATAGGAAGAGATCTGGCTCATACCCGGGGTTACAGTGAGGATGTTGCCAAGGCTATTGACAGCGAGATCCACACCATTATCCAGGAATGCCATGAGAATGCAAGGAAGATCATTTCCCAGCATATGGATGTTCTCCACGGCTGTGCGAAACTCCTTCTTGAGAAGGAAAAAGTGCACCGAGAAGAGTTTGAAGCACTTTTTACAATGGAAAATCAGGAAGAAAGAAAAGAAACTATATAAAATAGACAAAAATGTGTGCCAACTTTTGTGAAGTTTGTGCACACTTTTTTGTTGCCTCATGGTACTATATACATCGTAAAAACCCCCCAATACATTATATAGTTTTTGCTACACCCCATAAGAAGAAATACCTTCTCCAAAAAAGACAGCTTTTACCGGCTGTCTTTTTTACGTAGTATGGATGTATTTTGGTGAAAAGAATGGAGTGGGGATTTTGGTGAAAACGTCAGTAAGGTAGAAGGAAGTTTGGGAAATAAGCCGAATTTTAATTGTTGTGAAAGAGAATCGTTTCGGTTACAATATATAATAAACATACTCTAAGGTGAAAGAGGGATATTATGGAGCGCAAAGATGCAGATGTAATGAAGAAAATGCAGTATATACTAAATATGAGGCCGGTTTTGAATACAGAGGCGCTGTTCAGTGACGGTTCTGATTATTACCGTTGTCCGTCCAGTCCGAAAGCCGGAGATTCTGTGCGCATCCGCTTCCGTACTCAGCGTAACAATGTGGATATGGTATATCTTGTCTACGATGGAAAACGCCAGCAGATGGAGCGGTGTGCCAAGTCTAATGGATTCGATTACTATGAGACCACTATTACGATGGGGGAGGAGATTATCCGCTATCATTTTGAAATTATATATGGATGGGTTACCTGTTATTACAATTATCAGGGTGTTTCTATGAATCCGGAAGAGCGTCTGGAGTTCGAGATTTATCCGGATTATGATACTCCCCAGTGGGCCAAGGGTGCTGTCATGTACCAGATCTTTGTGGATCGTTTTTATAACGGGGATCCGTCTAATAATGTGGAAGACAGAGAATATTTCTATATTGGTGATACAACTGTGAAGGTAAAGGACTGGAATAAGATCCCGGCTGTTATGGGTGTCAGGGAATTTTACGGAGGAGATCTCCAGGGAGTTCTTAACAAGCTGGGCTATCTTCAGGATCTGGGCGTGGATGTCCTTTATTTCAATCCTATTTTTGTATCTCCGAGTAATCACAAATATGATATTCAGGATTATGAGTATGTAGATCCCCATTATGGAAAAATTGTGGAAGATATGGAAGGCGGCCTTCTCAATGAGGGAGACAGGGAAAATGCCCATGCTCTCAAATATATCCGCCGTGTGACAGACAAGCGGAACCTGGAGGCAAGCAATGCCCTGTTTGTGAAGCTGGTGGAGGAAGTCCATAAGAGAGGAATGAAGGTAATCCTGGATGGTGTATTCAATCATTGCGGTTCCTTTAACAAGTGGATGGACAGAGAGCGGATCTATGAGAATCAGGAAGGGTATCCCAAGGGTGCTTATATTTCCGCAGACAGTCCTTATAGAAGCTATTTTACTTTCTATGATGAAAATCGCTGGCCTTATAATCCTACCTATGATGGATGGTGGACACACGATACGCTGCCTAAGCTGAATTACGAGGCTTCCCCGGATCTTTACAATAAGATACTGGAAGTGGGAAAGAAGTGGGTCTCCCCGCCTTTTAATGTAGATGGCTGGAGACTGGATGTGGCTGCTGACCTTGGCCACAGCAATGAATTTAATCATAAATTCTGGAAGGATTTTCGAAAGGCTGTAAAAGAGGCGAATCCAAACGCCATCATTCTGGCAGAGCACTATGGAAATCCGGAGAGCTGGCTTCAGGGTGATGAGTGGGATACTGTCATGAACTATGATGCCTTTATGGAGCCTTTAACCTGGTTCCTTACCGGTATGGAGAAACACAGTGATGAGTGCAGGGATGACCTTTATGGAAACAGTGATGCCTTTATCGGTGCCATGAAGACTCATATGAGAGCCCTTCATATGTCTGCCCTTTACACTTCTATGAACGAGCTGTCCAACCATGATCATTCCAGATTCCTTACCCGTACCAATAGAAGGGTAGGAAGGATTTCCTATGCGGGTGCGGAGGCTGCTTCCCAGAATGTTAATCCGGCAGTAATGCGTGAGGGCGTTGTGGTCCAGATGACATGGCCTGGTGCACCTACGGTATATTATGGAGATGAGGCTGGAGTCTGTGGCTTTACAGACCCGGACAGCAGAAGAAGCTATCCGTGGGGACAGGAAGATCAGATGATGATTGCATTTCATAGAGATATGATAAGGATCCACAAGGAATATCCGTTCCTTAGCAATGGCTCCCTTGTATTCTTGTGGAATGATTATCAGGGACTTTGCTTCGGAAGATTTTCCCATGATGAGAGAATGATCGTGATCCTCAACAACCGTATGGAGGACCGTGAAGTGGAGATTGAAGTGTGGAAAACAGGAATCAGCAGGCTTCAGGATTCTGTACTGAAACGGATCATGCTGTCCTACAGAGACGGTTACACAACAGAAGAATATGAATATACAGCGCAAGCTGGCGTGATCAGGGTACCAATGCCTGCATTTGGAGCAATGGTTCTCTATCACAAATGTGAAAACCCTGCCATTTTTCTTGAGAAATAAATAAGGCTGTTTTCAGAAAGAAGGAAAACGAAGAAAGCATTTTTCAAATATGCTCTGGCAAAAGATGTCGTTTTTTTATCAAAGTGGTAGACGAATGGGAAAAAATCTGCTAAACTACAGTCAATGGAAATAGTTAAGGTGTTTCCAAAGATAGGAGGAATTTTATCATGTATGAGTTAGTGAATGCAACAGAGATGCTTAAAAAAGCAAAAGCTGGACATTACGCAGTTGGACAGTTTAATATCAACAATCTTGAGTGGACCAAGGCTATCCTGCTTACAGCACAGGAACTGAATTCTCCGGTTATCCTGGGTGTTTCTGAAGGCGCTGGAAAGTATATGACAGGATATAAGACTGTTGTTGGTATGGTAAAAGGTATGATGGAAGAGCTGAAGATCACTGTTCCGGTAGCACTTCACCTGGATCACGGCTCCTATGAAGGATGCCTGAAATGTGTAGAGGCAGGATTCTCATCCATTATGTTCGACGGTTCTCATTATCCGATCGAAGAGAACGTTGCTAAGACGAAAGAACTGGTTAAGATCACCAGAGAGCATGGAATGTCCTTAGAGGCAGAGGTTGGTTCTATTGGTGGTGAGGAAGACGGCGTTATCGGTATGGGCGAGTGCGCAGATCCTAAGGAATGCAAGATGATTGCTGATCTTGGTATCGACTTCCTGGCTGCAGGTATCGGTAATATTCATGGTAAATATCCGGCTAACTGGAAGGGCTTAAGCTTTGAGACTCTGGATGCGATCCAGCAGCTTACAGGTGATATGCCGTTAGTACTTCACGGTGGCACAGGTATTCCTACAGACATGATCAAGAAAGCAATTGACCTTGGTGTTTCCAAGATCAACGTAAATACAGAGTGCCAGCTTTCATTTGCAGCAGCTACACGTAAATATATCGAGGAAGGCAAAGATGAGCAGGGTAAAGGATATGACCCACGTAAACTTCTTGCACCTGGATTTGATGCGATCAAGGCTACTGTTAAAGAGAAAATGGAGATTTTCGGATCTGTTGGAAAAGCCTGAATATAATTTTTCTTCGAACTAAACGAAATGAGAAAGAGGACTGCCTTTGGCAGTCCTCTTTTTCAGGATCTGTATGGAAGTACGTAATAGAAGGAAAAAGCTTTCCTGTGTGGAAAAATCCTACAACAAAGGCTTGTGAAAACAATTTTTTGTATAAAATGCAATAAAATATTCATGTTTTAATAGCATTTTCTAAAAAAAAGAACACGTTTCTTGAATTTTTATCATGTTTTTTAAATATAAAAATGGGTATTATATAGTCAGCTTGAGAAATGAATCTTAAAGAAAAGGAGATCAAGAATTATGAAAATGAGAAAAATCGCAGCAATGGGATTAAGTGCAGTTATGGCAGCATCTATGATTCCAGCATTACCAGTAATGGCTGATGATGCATCTGGAAAGGTTTATTATCTGAACTTCAAACCAGAGCAGGATGAAGATTGGCAGAACCTTGCAGCAAAATATACAGAGGAGACAGGCGTTCCGGTAACAGTTGTTACAGCAGCTTCCGGTCAGTATGAGACAACACTTCAGTCTGAGATGGCTAAGAGTGATGCTCCTACATTGTTCCAGGTAAACGGACCTGTAGGACTGAAGAGCTGGAAAGATTATTGCTATGATCTGTCCGGATCTGATATCTATTCACAGCTGACATCTGATGCCTTCACTGTAAAAGATGGTGATTCAGTTGCCGGTATTGCATACGTAATCGAGTCCTATGGACTTATCGTAAATAAGACCTTACTTGAGAAGGCTGGATACACAGTAGATGACATCAAGAGCTTTGATGACCTGAAGAAGGTTGCTGATGACATCCAGGCTAGAAAAGATGAGCTGGGCGTTAAAGGTGCTTTCACAAGTGCTGGTATGGACGGATCCTCCGACTGGAGATTCAAAACACACCTTGCAAACCTTCCAATCTACTATGAGTATCAGGCAGATGGAGTTGATGACACAGATGCAATCAAAGGTACATATCTTGACAACTACAAGAACGTATTTGATCTTTACATCACAGATTCTACCTGCGAGGGAGCAGAGCTTTCCGCTAAGACAGCTGATGATTCCCGTAACGAGTTCATCAACGGTGAAGCAGTATTCTATCAGAATGGTTCCTGGGAGTATGGCGAACTGTCCAAAACATACAGCGATGACGAGCTGGCTATGATCCCGATCTACTTCGGCGTTGACGATGCGACCGAAGGACTTGCAACCGGTACAGAGAACTTCTGGTGTGTAAACAAAGAAGCATCTGAGGAAGATATCCAGGCAACACTTGATTTCATGAATTGGTGTGTAACTTCCGAAGAAGGAACAAAAGCTATGTCTGAGGACATGGGATTCACAATTCCTTTCAAGACAGCAGAAGAGTCTACCAACGTATTTGTAAAACAGGATGCTGAGTACACAGCTTCTGGTCTTACACCTGTATCATGGAACTTCACAACAATGCCATCTGAAGAGTGGAAGAACGGTCTTGGTACTGCTCTTACATTATATGCAGCAGGATCTGGTTCCTGGGATGATGTAGTATCTGCATTCGTTGACGGATGGGCAACAGAGAAAGCTCTTACCGAGTAATTTAACTCAATAAGAATAAAGCGGTGAATAGGGTGGGGAGGCAATAAAATGGCCTCCCCATTTTATCGGAAAAGCAATTTTTATATGGTGTCGGGGAAAAAGGAGGAGTAAAAGAATGGTAGGAAAATCTTTGAAAAAGTGGTGGCCAGCGTTTGTTTTACCGACTTTGGCTGCATTTATCATCGGTTTTTTGTGGCCGTTTATCTGGGGAATTTATCTTTCATTCTGTAAATTTACTACAGTAAAAGATGTTGTCTGGGTTGGCATTAGCAACTATAAGAAAATTTTTATCGGCGGTGATTTCAGCCATGCATTCTGGCTCACGGTACTGTTTGCTTTCGTATCAAGTATTTTGATCAATGTTCTGGCTTTTTCCATCGCACTTGCATTAACAAAAGGCTACAAAGGAACAAACGTGTTCCGTACTGTATTTTTTATGCCGAACCTGATCGGTGGTATTGTTCTTGGTTATATCTGGCAGACATTGTTAAACGGACTTCTCTCCGCATGGGGACAGCCGCTTCTGAAGCTGTCTGCAAGAAATGGTTTTATTGGAATGATCATCCTGCTTCTGTGGCAGCAGATCGGATATATGATGATCATTTATGTAGCAGGACTTAATAACGTATCACCTGACCTGATCGAGGCAGCACAGATTGATGGCGCAACAGCATCACAGATTCTGTTTAAGATCAAAATCCCGATGATCATGCCATCTGTTACCATCTGTACTTTCCTCACTCTTACAAACGGATTCAAGATGTTCGACCAGAACCTTTCCCTTACAGGAGGAGATCCTGGAAAGCAGTCCCAGTTACTGGCTCTGAACATTTATGATACATTCTATGGACGAAGCGGCCCTGCATGGAAGGGTATCGGCCAGGCAAAGGCAGTTGTGTTCTTTGTACTGGTTGTTGTGATCGCACTGATTCAGCTTCGTGCAACATCATCTAAGGAGGTGCAGGCATAATGGCAGATAAGAAAAAAAGTATTATCCCAACTATAATTCTTTCTATTATTTCCCTTATCTGGATTTACCCGATCGTTATGATCCTGTTTAACTCCTTAAAGGTAGAGCAGGCAATTACAACTTCCGGAGTTTTCAAGCTCCCAACTTCTGAAACATGGAACGGAATCCAGAACTTTATAACAAGTGTGACACAGCTGGATTTTCTGCAGTCTTTCTGGTACAGCCTTGTGATCTCCGTAATGTCTGTTGTACTGATTTTGCTTTGCTGCTCCATGTGTGCATGGTATATTGTTCGTGTAAATGGTCTTTTTTCAAAGATTCTCTATTACCTCTGTGTATTCAGTATGGTTGTTCCTTTCCAGATGGTAATGTTTACACTGGCAAAAACAGCAGATACCCTGAAGCTGAACAGCCCTTACACAATCTGCATCGTTTATCTTGGATTTGGTGCAGGTCTTGCAGTATTTATGTTTACAGGTTTTGTAAAAGGTAGTCCGCTGGAAATCGAGGAAGCTGCCATGATCGATGGCTGCAGCCCTCTCCAGGTATATTTCAAGATCCTGATTCCGATTCTGAAGCCTACGATTATTTCCACAGCAATTCTGGAGCTGATGTGGGTATGGAACGATTACCTTCTTCCAACACTGGTTCTGGATCTGAAGAAATACAAAACCATTCCAATGGCAATCCAGTATTTCCGTGGAAGCTATGGACATGTACAGATGGGACCGATGATGGCCTGCATTATGATCGACATTATTCCGATTATCGTTGTTTATCTGGCTTGTCAGAAATACATCATTGAAGGTGTTGTTGCCGGTGCAGTAAAAGGTTGATAAAGTCAGAAGGGCAGTGAAAATGGAATGCAGCTATTTTCCTGAATTTGCCCTTGCAAAATCCATTTTTAACAAATAAAGTTCTTTTCAATCCGACATCTGGATGGTAAAATAAAGATAGTTTCCTGCAAGAATACAGGGGGCTATCTTTATCTTTATCAGAAAATAGGAGATCGGAGTAGGAATAAATGTACAGAGTTTTGATTGCTGATGACGAAAAAATCGAAAGAGACGGGATTAAATTCCTGCTTTCTCAGGAAGAGGGAGAATTTGAGATACATGAGGCTTCTAATGGAAAACAGGCGTTGAATATTCTGAAAAGTCAGGGAATAGATTTTCTTCTTACAGACATTAAGATGCCTCACATGGATGGCCTTGAGCTTGCAGGGAAGGTAAGCCAGGAGAATCCGGAGCTCCCGATTGTGATTTTCAGCGGATACAGTGATTTTTCCTTTGCACAGGAGGCTATGCGTTACGGTGTGAAGGATTATGTGCTGAAGCCGGTAGACCCGGATACCTTCCATAATACGATCAACAAGGTGAAATGCGAGATTGCCAATACCAAGAACAGGCAGAGAAAGGCAGCTAAGGAGAAGAATTTCCTTCTTCAGTATTTCCTTCAGACTTATCTGTATTCGGGGAAAGAAGAAATTATTGAGAAAGCCGGGGATATTCTGGATTCCAGCAGCCTGGAGCAGTGGCATTGCGCTATTTTGATCGAGTCGGATAAGACATTTTTTGATATGGTGTCTGATGAAATTGATGAGGAATTAATGGAAGGACTTCACAGAAAATTCTTTTACCTGAATTTAAATACCAGACAGTCTATTCTTTTCTTCTCAGATGTTTACTGTGATTATCAGCTGGTAGCTAAGCATTTATATGATCTTCTGAAACAGAAATATTCAGGAAGCTTCCATTTGGCTGTGAGCAGCAGGTTTGAAGGACATGAGGCTCTCCCTGAGATCCTGTCTCAGCTGGAGCAGACCATGGAAGAGAAATTTTATCATCCGGATACCCACATCTTTGTCAGCAGTGAGGCTGATGATAGTATGCCTGTGAATGCGGAGACACAGGATTCCCAGCTGATGGAGAAGATTTCAGAGGATATTACCCGCAAGGACGTAGAGCAGCTGAAGAAACACTTCGACTGCCTGGTGAAGAAATATGAGAAAGATACTCGTTTTTCTGCCATGTATGTGAAATTCGTATTTTCCAATGTAATCCAGGAGCTTTTCCAGGAAAATCAGTTTTCTGAGGAGCGTAAACTGGATCATGAGGTTGAGCGTCTTTACAGTTGTACAGATTTGAAACAGATCCTTGCCATCACCCAGGAGAATATTAAGGAATATGAGGAATTTCTGGAACGGTCGATGAGTGGATCCAGAGATGAAGTTGCAGCTGTGAAAAATTATATTTACCAGCATTATGCAGAGGATCTTTCGCTGGAGACTCTTGCAGAAAAAGTATATCTTTCATCCGGTTATCTCAGCTTTATCTTCAAAAAGGAAACCGGTATGAATCTGAACCGCTTTATCCGTGTTGTTCGCATGGAGAAGGCAAAAGATCTTTTGTGCTCTTCCAACATGAAGGTGGCACAGGTAAGTGAACAGGTGGGAATTCCAAATGTTTCCTATTTCTGCCGAAGTTTCAGGGAATATTATGGAAGCAGCCCGGAGTCCTACCGGAAAGGAACCGGCGAAGATGAGGAAAATACCGGTAGCCATAAGGAATAAAATTAATAATATGAAATATCGTCACAAGCTAACGATTCTTCTTGTGACAGTAAGTCTTGTTCCTATGCTTCTGCTTGTGTGGTTTACTCATGAGCGTATGAGAAGCCTGCTCCAGGAGAAGGAAATAGAAGATATGCATTCTATCCTGGAGCAGACAGGGGAGGGACTTGATAGTCAGGTTGAAGTATACACAAGTCTCTTGAATTATCTTACTTATTCTCCAGATATTGAAGATTTGATTGCGGAAACGAATATGGATAATTATTATGCATATCAGAAATATACAGAAGTAGCAGATCCTTTATTATCTGTTCCAAAATCCTACCACGATGCGATCCAGCAGATTCAGCTGTTTTCTGAAAGCATCAAGGTACGTCACGAATTTACCCTGGTTCCAATTTCTGAGGTGGATAAGGAGTGGTGGTATGACCAGCTGGCAGAGGATGTTTCTGTTCAGTGGATCGTAGACAGCCAGAAGCCGGAGATCGCAGCAGTGCGAAGGATTTACAATGGAAAGAAACAGATTGCAGTTCTGTGTATTACCCTTGATTATGATAAGATATTCAAGTCTTTTGAGAATATCGTTACAGAAGAATCCGGTGGTATGATCGTAAATGCGCAGGGGAAGATTTTGTTCCAGAAAGAAGCATTTACAGAAGAACGCAATGGGAAATGTGAGATTACATCTCCTGAAATACTGGATGTGGAAAAAGGAAAGTATGCCTATGTCAGCAGAGAAAATGCTACCTGCGGCTGGAAATTTTTCCTGTATAAACCACAGAGCGTTGTGGACAGATCCGTATCTGGAATCCTGGTTAGTGAAATCCCGCTTATTGCAGCCTGCCTGGCAATTATCCTTTTCCTGGGAACTTCTTTTTCCAGAATCTTTACGAAGAAAATAGAAGAACTGACAGAGAACATGAACCAGATGAACCAGGGAAGCCGGGTAGTTACGGTAGAGAGTGATTCGGAGGATGAGATCGGACTTCTTGTGCGAAGCTTCCGCAGCATGATGGGCGAAATTAACAGGCTGATCCATGAGGTTTATGAAAATAAGATCGCATTAAAGGAATTTGAACTGAAGGCACTGACTGCCCAGATTAACCCCCATTTTCTTTATAATTCTCTTTCTATTATTAACTGGATGGCGATCCGTGGCAATCAGAGGGAAATCAGTAAGGTTACACTGTCTTTGTCCATGTTTTATCGAACTGCCTTAAGTAAGGGGCAGGATATGGTAACTGTGGATAACTGCATCCAGAATATTAAAGCATATCTGGATATCCAGCTGGTGATGCATGACAATGAGTTTCAGATTGTCTGGGATATTGATCAGGAGGTAAGAGGCTGTATTGTTCCCAAGCTTTTGCTTCAGCCTGTGGTAGAAAATGCCCTGGAGCACGGTCTTGATATGAAAGAAGAGGGAGAGAAGATCCTGAAGCTGTTTTTCCGGCAGGATGGCGAAGATGTGCTGATGGCTGTTGAGGATAACGGACCTGGAATGGAGCAGGAGGAGGCAGACAAGCTTGTTACCTATCAGGCTTCCGGATATGGACTAAAGAATGTAAATGACAGATTAAAGCTTCTGTATGGAGAAAAATACGGCGTTCTTGTATTTAGTAAGGTTGGAGAGGGAACCAGAGTAGAGATGCGAATTCCCATGGATGGCGTTGCCAGTGAAAGAAAGCCAGAGCAAAAAGGAGGGGAAATAGATGCATAGGAAGGGAAGATTTCTTGCAAGTATGCTGGTTTGTTCCCTGACCGTTTCTCTTTGGGGATGTGGAGCAGATTTATCTGACGGGAAAGAAAAGGGTACTGCTGATTCGGTGGAAGAGAGTCAGACTGAGAAGGATATTGACGCCTGGAAGAAAGCATCTTCCACTCCCTATGGGAAATATCCGGAGTTGATGACCTATACCTTAGGGCAGCCAAGTGGAGCAAACAATTCCAACTTGCCGGCAGGGAATACCTATGAGGATAGTGCCTATACCAGATATCTGAAGGAAGTTTTAAACATTCAGAATAAAAATGTCTATATGGAGCGGGATGATCGTTATGACGATTATGTGAATGTTCTGGTGAATGATCATACGCTTCCGGATGTACTGGTGGTATCTTCCAGGGAAACGCTGGAAACGCTGGTGGAAAATGATCTGATCGAGGATCTGACTGATGTTTATGCCAGCTGTACTTCCCAAAGAATCAAGGCAATGTACAACAGCTATGGAACACAGCTTCTTGATGCCGGAACCTTTGACGGGAAGCTGATGGCTCTTCCGGAAGCGGTAATTGATCACGGTCCTTGTCTTTTATGGCTTAGAAAGGACTGGATGGAGGAGCTTGGACTGGAGGAACCTGAATCATTAGAGGATGCCATGGATATTATCGAAGCTTTTCAGGAAAATTCCATGGGAGCAGAGGCTGGAGAGGAACCGGTAGGCCTTGTCTGTGATACCAGCTTCGTTTCTACTACCAGCCAGAATTATTCTGTGGAACCGATCTTTAATATGTTTTCCGCTTATCCAAGGCGTTGGATCAGGGATTCCTCCGGACAGATCGTATATGGTTCTCTTACAGAGGAGACAAAAGAGGCAGTAGGTTATCTTAGAACGATTTATGAAAGAGGGATTCTGGATCAGAATTTTGCCCTACGTGCCCAGAATAATATTCGTGATCTTGTGGTGGAGGGAAAATGCGGTGCCTTTTTCGGTCTTTGGTGGGCACCGAACAATCCTTTGATGGATGCTGTGGAAAGGAATCCGGATGCAGACTGGGAGCCGTATTACCTTACTGCTGATTATCAGCAGAAGGACAATGTTTATGATTCTTTTCGAAACAATAAATACGTGGTGGTCCGAAAAGGATATGAACATCCGGAAATCGTGATGAAGATCATAAGTGCTTTGTTTGATTACAGCCGGTATGAGGACACGGAAAATGCAGAAGAAATGAACAGCTATTTTGCTTTGAATGTAGACCCTACCGCTAGGCCTCTTGTGATTAATGTAGACTATAATGAAGCTCTTTATAATGTGACCCGGGATATCCGAAGAGTAATGAACGGAGATCAAAAGGAGAGTACGCTTAGCGCTCTTGAAAAATCCTATTATGATGCCTGTATGAAATTTGTGAAATCGGAGGATACGACTGCAGAGGACTGGGCAGCTTACAAATCCAGAATAGCGGCTGTAGGTGTAGAGGTGGATAAGAATTACCATCCGGTGAGGTCTTTGTATCTCAATGAATCAGATGGAGAAATTCCGAATATGCTTGCGACTTTGGAAAAGAACGTCTTTATCCAGATCATTCTGGGAGAAAAGCCGTTGGATTATTTTGACACCTTTGTGGAGACCTGGTATCAGCAGGGAGGACAGGAACTGACGGACATGATCAGGGAGGAGAACTCATAATTTGAAAGTATTGGAAGATTGTACCTTGTGTCCAAGGGAGTGTCATGTAAACAGAAAAGCAGGACATTCAGGTTATTGCGGCATGGACGGCACACTGCGTGTGGCCCGTGCCGCTCTTCATATGTGGGAGGAGCCCTGTATTTCCGGGAAGAAGGGTTCTGGTGCGGTTTTTTTTTCCGGCTGTGGTCTTCGCTGTGTCTATTGTCAGAACCGGGATATTGCCATTGGAGACTGGGGAAAGGAAATTACAGTGGAAAGGCTGGCTGAGATTTTTCTGGAGCTGGAGGAGAAAGGAGCAGCCAATTTGAATTTGGTCACTGGAGTACACTATGTAGATCATATTATAGAAGCTTTGGATCTTGGAAAAAAGAGAGGATTGGGACTTCGGGTGGTATATAATTCCGGAGGATATGAAAAGGCAGAGACCTTGAGGAGGCTGGAAGGATATGTGGATGTTTATCTGCCGGATATGAAATATGCAGAAGCGGAGCTTGCAAAAGCTTTTTCTAATGCGCCGGATTATCCGGAGGTTTCCAGGAGTGCCATTGAAGAGATGGTCCGTCAGACAGGACCTTGCGTATTTGACGAGGACGGATATATTAAAAGAGGAACCATAGTTCGTCATCTTATTTTGCCAGGACATACCAGAAATTCTATTGCAGTTTTGAAATATCTGCACCAGACCTATGGGGATAAAATTATGATCTCCATGATGAATCAGTTTACACCGGTGCACAAACAGGAGAAATATACAGAGCTGAACAGGCGGGTAACGAAGCGGGAATATGAGAAGGTTTTGGATGTGGCTCTTGAACTTGGCATTGAGAATGGCTATTTTCAAGAGGGAGAAACAGCAAAGGAAAGTTTTATTCCAGCTTTTGACTGCGAAGGAGTTTGAGAAATCATTCCTGCAATCTGCACGCCCCACTTTGCGGTATATTTTATCCGAATTCGGCCTACGTAGCCCGCTACGACGTCCTCATCTGGGATAAATTTTCCACAAACTGTGACGTACATCTTGCAGAAAAGCTTTTTTAGTTTGTTTCCGGAGCGCAGCTTGCCTTACAAGGATTGTCAAAGCTTGGGTTAAATGCATAGAAATTCTTTGCATCCAACTGCTCCTGCACAGAGCGCAGAGCCTCGCCGAAACGCTGGAAGTGGACAATTTCTCTTGCACGGAGGAAACGGATTGGGTCTGCTACTTCCGGAATATTCTGTACTACTCGCAGAATATTATCGTAGGTAGAACGTGCCTTCTGTTCTGCAGCCAGGTCCTCAAACAAATCAGTAATGGGATCTCCTTTACTCTGGAATTCACAGGAATTAAAGGGAATGCCTCCTGCCGCCTGGGGCCATACTGCCACTGTGTGGTCAATATAATAGGGGCCAAGACCGGATGCTTCGATTTCTTCCATGGTAAGATTGCGGGTAAGCTGATGAACAATGGTGGAAACCATCTCCAAATGAGAAAGTTCTTCCGTTCCTATATCATTCAGCACAGCTGTTGACATACGGTTCGGCATAGTGAAACGTTGGGAAAGGTAGCGCATAGAAGCGCCAATCTCACCATCCGGGCCACCATACTGGCTCATAATGAACAATGCCAGCTTCGCATTGGGAGTTGAAATGCTGATGGGGTATTGCAGCCTTTTTTCATAATTCCACATATACGGTCACGCTCCTTTCTATTCCCATGGAAATGGCTGTTCCATCCATTTCCATGAATTTTCGCTGTTTTTTGCTGCATTATCAATGATCAGGGGACCATATTTTTCAGCATATTCATTCAGGAGCTTGTTGCGTCTGGCAGATGCATCTGCAAAAAAAGTCAGGGCTTTTTCATCCTCAGGATGTGTATCCAGGTAGAGGATGATGTCATTTACTGCAAAACTTACTTCATTGATTGCCTGCATAAGGCAGGATCTCTGAGATTTCTGATTCTGCATCATCTGCGCCTACCTCTCTTTCCACAAAATGGCTTGCACAGCTGAGGAAAAATAGTTCCTGCTGATAAGGCATAGTCCAGATCATAAGCTGACGTAAAGTTCTGCATGGGAACATATGCCATTGCAGGAATGAGATGTTTCAGATGTTCATACATATTTTCATCAGAGGTGCGCTGCCCGAAATTTGTGCAGAGGCAGCCGCATTGTCTTGCGGTATCACAGGCTATGCTCCTATTGCATTCAGGAACCCTGGATCCACCATGACCGTCTTCATTTTTGCAGCGTGCATCAGGGGTCCTGATAGAAGAATTCATCATTCCGCAGGTTCTATTATAAGGGCGGCACCCGTAACGATTCACCTGATAATTTTCCATAAACAGATCCTTTCAGATTGAAGCTTTTCGTTCCCTCTATCTTATGTAAAATCTGTCCGAAATGCTTCTCATTTATGTCTCGGTTTTAAAAAATATATATGTATTATGCTGAGAACAGCCGGAATAAAAAAAAGAAGGTTAACATTGTTAGCACCATAGTGTAAATAAAATGGCTCTTTCATCAGAAAGGCAAGAATCAGATAAATTACTGCCGAGAAGCAACTAAATAAAAGATTTCCACAGCCCAGCCATCCGAAAAGTCCAGCAAGGGCAACACCGGCTTCTTTGTAGTGATAAAACAAGTCTTTTGGTGAAAATGGCCATACTTCTGTCAGCAGATAAAATCCCAGAAGGGTACAAAGACAATTTATCACATTAAACAATATCCAAAATGGACTTGCACTTTTCAGAAGGGAACAATTTTCCCATAACTGAACATCCAGCTTCTCGGCTGCATTCCTGGCTGCCCTGGTATAGGTGCCGTTTGTCATTACTACAAAACGGTCACAATCGTAATATTTTCCACCTGCATAAACTTCCTGCACTGCCTTATTTCCAACAGGATAGGAATAATATTTGCACTGAAAGGCATATTTTGAAAACCATTTGTATCCAATAATATCTACGCCCTGATCTCCACTTGAGGGAGTCACTTTTACATGATGAAAACCTTTACGGCGCAGCATTCTTGCACATTTATATTCAAATTTGTGTCCGTTCATTTATTAAATTCCTTTTCATTTCACTTTTTTTTCAAAAGTCTTTCACATTTTCTTCACACTTATTCCGTATATTATTGCCTGTAGAAAGCACCAAGTCTTTCTTAATTTAATATTTTTCTTTTTCATACGCGCCGGTGCGAAAGCACCGGCCTCCTTCCTTTTTCGGGGAACTCTCTCATGTGAATTATTTTTATCATACTATATGTATATTCAAAAGTAAACATTTGTTCGCTAATTAACGTAACTTTTGAATTAAAAAACAGAAGACCAGGAGCAAAAAGATATGTCCTGGTCTTCTGCCATTTATGCATATAAAAATAGTTTAACCAATCTCACAGCAGCTTTTTTGCAATGGCCTCTGCGGTAGCGGAACGTGCGGCAGCAGTAGCCTCCGGATTTCGCCTGCAAAAACCGTAGAAAAGGCAGTCAATAAGAAGCATCTGTCCAACCTTTGCAGGGATAGAGCCTGATTGGAGTGGTCCCTCATTATAACCGCAAAGAAGCGTTACATTTGCAAACTGGGCAGCCCTGGAATTGGGATAGTGGGTGATCAATATAATGGGAACTCCCCGATTTTTGGCAACCTGCAGGGTATCCTCCATATCTTTGGTAGAACCAGAATAGGAAAAAAACAAAATTGCATCATTTTCAGAGGAAAGAGCAGCAGCCATAATCTGCATATGGGAATCCGTAATCTGGATAAAACGGGAGGAAGCAGTGGAAAAACGAGCCCAGGCTTCCATAGCCATGACCATGCTTCCTCCATGTCCAAGGCAATAAACCCTTTTTGATTTTACCAGCAGGTCAACTGCTTTGCTTATGGCAGTTTCATCCAGCAGAGCCAGGGTTTCATTGAGAGATAAAACACTGGCATCGTGTATCTTCTGAAAAATAGTGCTCAGACTGTCCTCAGATGCAATAGACTGTGGAGAATCTGATAATTCTCCCAGATCGGTTACCCTGTCAGTTTTTGCCAGGGCAAGCTTGAAATCATTATATCCTGCAAGTCCAAGTCCGTGGCAGAAGCGGGTAATGGACGCTTCAGAAACCCCACTGTTTTCTGCCAGTGTGGAGATGGAAAAATACTGTGCCTCACCGGTATGGGCGAAAATATAGTCTGCCAGTTTCTTCCCGGAACGGGTGAGCGAATGATACTGAGCCGTAATAGACTCTAGAATATTACCAGCCAAGATGGAACTCTCCTTTCCTATTTTTGCAACGTATCCAAAACAGAAGCACCAAGCATTCCAGCCTGATTACCCAGCTGCGCTTTTTGGATGGAAAGCTGTCGGAAGCTTGGCATGACCGATGGAAGCAAAAGCTCTTCAATCCGCTTGGAAATGTACGGCTGCTCCATAATCCCCCCACCCAGCACGATGCAGGAAGGATTCAGCATATGAACAATGGAAACAAGCCCATAAACAATTTCCTGTATCCATAGGTCAAGAATCTTCTGAATTTCCTTTTCTCCGATCCTCTGAAAAAGAATCTTTCCATTGGCAATAGAAGGATCATAGTCTTGGGCTCTGGCAATCAGGGCAGTGGCAGAGGCATACTTTTCATAGCAGCCGGAATACATATCCTTCTGAGGAACACGATCCTCCGGATGAACAATAAGAGCTCCAAATTCTCCTGCAGAAAAAGAACTTCCGCGATACAGCTTTCCATCCAGAAAAGCAGCACCGCCCACACCGGTTCCGTAGGTAAGACAGATAAAATTTTTTTCTCCTCTTCCGGCTCCATAGAAAGCTTCTCCAAGAGCAGCCGCATTTACATCATTATCTACATATACAGGAACCTGGAAGGCTTCTTCCATAATTTTACGGACAGGAGTTCCTGTATAGCCTGGAATATTCTGATTGGCATAAATAATATGACCGCTTACCGGATTTACCTGGCCGGCTGTGCTGATGCCAATTTGGGAAAAATCATAAGTTTCTTTATAGGATTGAACAATTCCCTTTACCACAGCCATAACATGAGCTCCGCCAAGAGATGCCTGAGTAGGTGTTTCACGGATGTCAGACAATGCTCCATGTTCAAAGACTGCAGATTTTATGGAAGTTCCTCCAATATCAAGAACTATCTTCTTCATAATACATACTCCTTTGTTGGAATTTCATAAGCAGACCTCTATCCATTTACAGAACCATCATAGCACAGGTATATTTGGATTTTCAAGAAAAATGTAAAAGATTTTCAAAAACAAAATAAAATGAAAATTTTTTTAAAATACTATTGACAAACAGTACAATAAAAGATATTATATAGCCATGATCATTAGCAAGATTTCACAAACCCGGGTGTGGATTTTGCTAATTCCGTGTAAAGTATGTAAGCGATGGGGGCATACGAACACTATGGCAAAAACAATCAAATATTATTAAGAAGGTTAAGGTTCAGAAAGAGAGGGCTTATTTATGAAATTCCGTAAAATTATGGCACTTGCACTTGTGGCTAGCATGGCAGTTTCTATGAATGCAGTGAGTGTTATGGCTGAGGGCGGCGACACTACAGATATTACATTGTGGACATATCCAGTTGGAAGCTGGGGAGACTCTTCAGTTGTTGATCAGATGATCGCAAACTTCAACGAAGCTCATCCAGAGATCAATGTAAAAGTTGAATATCTTGACTATACAAATGGTGATGATCAGATTAATACTGCTATTGAAGGTGGACAGGCTCCTGATATCGTTCTGGAAGGACCGGAGCGTCTGGTAGCAAACTGGGGCGCAAGAGGACTTATGGCAGATCTTTCTGATCTGTGGACAGATGATGCAAAAGAAGCTATCTATGATTCTGTAGAATCCGCTTGCCAGAATAATGACGGTGTATTTTATGAGTATCCTCTTTGTATGACAGCTCATACAATGGCAATCAACAGAGACATCTTCGAGCAGGCAGATGCACTTCAGTATCTGGATGAAGAGACACATACCTGGACTACAGACAATTTTATCAAAGCTGTAAAAGCAGTTTATGATTACGGTCAGGAGAACGTTGGTGCTGTATATTGCAGCGGCCAGGGTGGTGACCAGGGTACAAGAGCACTTGTAAACAACCTCTATGGCGGAACATTTACAAACCCAGAGCATACCGAATATACTGCAAACAGCGAAGAAAACATCAAAGCACTTGAGCTCCTTTCCTCTATGGAGGGAATCAACTTTGATGCATCCATCGCAGGTGGCGATGAGATCAACCTTTTCTGCAACGGAACACTGGCAATGGCATTCTGCTGGAACGTTGCTCAGGAGAAGAACAACGCAGAAAACTTAAGCTTTGACGTATTACCAATGGCATTCCCTTCAGAAGATAACAATCCACAGCTTTGCGGTGGTATCTGGGGATTTGGTGTATTTGATAACGGCGATGAAGCAAAGATCGAAGCTTCCAAGACCTTCATTGATTTCATGGCAAACGACGAGACACAGGTTGTTGAAAGTGTTAAGGCTTCCAGCTACTGGCCGGTAAAAGATCTTGGAAACATTTACGAAGGTGATGACCTGATGACTGAGTACTCCACATTTATCCAGTACATGGGTGACTACTATCAGGTAGTTGGCGGATGGGCAGAAGCTCGTACAGCATGGTGGAATATGCTTCAGCAGATCGGTTCTGGCACTGATGTAACAGAAGCTGTTGAGGAATTCGTTACAACTGCAAACGCAGCAGCTGCAGCAAACTAACAAGAATCAAAAATGAAAAGACTTTCTAACTAAAAGTCACGCACCCTTCCTGTATATTACGTGCGGGAAGGGTGTTTTTGTGAAAAAGGAGGAGTTTTTGTGTCTACGAAAAACCGTATGTCAAAGGCACTGGTCAGAAGAGAAACCATAGCAGGCTATGCGTTTATGCTTCCCAGTCTCATCTTCTTTGTAGGATTCGTGATCTATCCGATGATCCAGTGCGTAATTACCAGTTTTTTTGACTCGACCATGAACCGGGATGACATCTTTGTCGGTTTCGGAAATTATATAGAACTGTTTCAGGATAAGGTGTTCTTAGGAGCACTGAGAAACACGGTCATCATCGTAGTAGTTTCTGTGCCGGTTGTATGTATTTTCTCGTTGTGGGTAAGTTCTGTTATCCACAATCTTACGGGGCCGCTTTGCTCTGTTTTCCGCTGTATATTCTATCTTCCGGTAGTAACTGGTTCTGTAGCTGTAACCGTTGTATGGAAATGGATGTTCAACAATTATTATGGAATCTTTAACTACGTTGGGAAAACAACCGGACTGATCAAACAGAATATCAACTGGCTGGGAGATGAGAGATATGCTTTGGGCTGTATCATCCTGATCCTTCTGACTACTTCTGTAGGGCAGCCTATCGTGCTGTATGTATCCGCACTGAATAACGTGGATCAGAGCCTTGTAGAAGCAGCAGAAGTAGACGGTGCAACTAAGCTTCAGTGTTTCTGGAAAATCAAATGGCCACAGATCAAGCCTACCACGCTGTATATTCTGGTTATCACTACCATTAACAGTTTCCAGTGCTTCGCCCTGATCCAGCTGCTTACAAGTGGCGGACCGAACCACAGCACAGATACGATTATGTACTACATTTACCATACCGCATTCAAGCTGTACCGCTATGGATATGGAAACGCAATGGGCGTAGTTCTTGCTATTGCTATCGCAATCCTGTCCGGTATTCAGTTTAAAGTCGCAAAATCAGAGTAAGAAAGGGGGAAAAGCAAATGAAAAAAAGTAATAAAGCAAGCTCTAAGTTTTACCGTATTTTTTCATTGGTAGTCATTACCATTGTTGCCATTGGATTTGCATTTCCTCTGTATTGGATTATTACAGGCTCCTTCAAAACCAGCATGGCAATTAATGCTCCTGCACCTCAGTGGTGGCCGCAGGAATGGGTTGCATCGAACTATCAGAAGCTTTTCAGCAGGCAGACAGCACCATTATGGGAAATAGGCATTCCTTTTTCCGGCAGTGCCCTGACAGGACCTGAGGTTCCGGCTGCTATCCGCTGGCTGTTAAATACAATTTTCATGGCAGTGGTTTCTATGCTTCTTACCTGCTTTACTTCTGCAATGGCAGGTTATGCACTGGCAAAGAAAAGATTTATAGGACGTTCTGTTGTATTTACTCTGATCGTATGCGCTATGGCACTTCCGAAACAGGTTATCCTGATCCCATTGCTTCGTGAAATGTCAGCACTGAATCTTTACAATACCATCTGGGCAGTTATTTTCCCGATCGTAGGCTGGCCCTTTGGTGTATTTCTTATTAAACAGTTTGCAGAAGGCATTCCAGGAGAGATGATGGAGGCTGCCAAAATTGACGGTGCCAACGAATGGAAAACCTTTACATCCATTGCATATCCAATGATCAAGCCTGGTGTAGGAGCACTGGCTATCTTCACATTTATCAGTTCCTGGAATGATTATTTCATGCAGCTGATCATGCTGAGCAGTACAAGCAATCTTACCATTTCCCTTGGTATTGCCAAGCTGCAGGCTGAGAATGCAACGGATTTTGGTCTTATTATGGCAGGTGCGGCACTTGCGGCTGTTCCGATCATCATTGTATTCCTTATGTTCCAGAAATACTTTACAAAGGGAATTACAATGGGGGCTGTAAAGGGCTGATGCTCCAGATCGTGTCGCAAAAATGAGGATATGCAGAAAGCATTTTCCAAACACGCTCTAATTGGAAAGGAGAATATCTTATGACAAAACAGGAAATTTTTGACAGCATAAAGGGAAAAGTGATCGTATCTTGTCAGGCAGTACCTGGAGAACCGCTGTATGTAGAAGAAAAATCTATTATGTATCTCATGGCGAGAGCAGCAAAGCAGGCTGGAACACCGGCAATCCGTACCAGCAGCATCCGTGATGTTGTTGCTATCAAAGAAGAAACAGGACTTCCGGTGATCGGACTTATCAAGATCAAATATCCAGGATTTGAAAGCTATATTACTCCTACCATGAAAGAAGTAGATGAACTGGTAGAAGCTGGCTCTGACGTGATTGCACTGGACTGCACGGATATGAGACGCGGAGATGGAAAAACAATAGACCAATTTATTACAGAAGTAAGAGCAAAATACCCAGATGCCATTTTGATGGCAGATATTTCTACTTATGAAGAAGGTGTGCGGGCATGGAAGCTTGGCATGGACATTGTGGGAACCACGATGAGTGGATACACCAGCCAGTCCCCGAAACTGGACGGACCAGATTACGAGCTGGTAAAGAGACTGTCCGAGACCGTAGACATTCCAGTTATCGGTGAGGGAAGGGTCCATTCACCAGAGGAAGCTGTGAAAATGCTGGAAGCAGGAGCATTTGCAGTTGTAGTAGGCGGAGCTATCACAAGACCTCTTGAAATTGCTTCCCGCTTCATAAATGCAGTAGAAAACAGGGGCTAAGAGAAAGTGAGGAAGAAGCTATGTCAAAATATGATGTAAGTAAATTCAGAAACGTAACCGTTGCGTTAAATACTCCTTTTCAGAAGGATGGAAGCGTAGATGTAGAGGCTGTTAAGGCTGTCTGCAGATATTTCCGTGACAAAGGGATCAAACAGATGTATGTATGCGGAAGTACAGGAGAAGGCTTCCTTCTGGATACGGAAGAGAGAATGCTGGTTGCGGAAACTGTAGTCAGCGAAGTTGGAAAGGACATGAATATCATCGTACACGTAGGATGCCCGGATACCAGACATTCCTGTATGCTGGCTGCCCACGCAGAAAAAATCGGCGCAGCAGCTACCTCCGCAGTTCCGTGTGTTTACTACAGACCAAGTGAGGAAAGCGTTTACCAGCACTGGACCAAGATTACAGAGGCTGCAGATCTTCCTTTCTTCATTTATAACATTCCTCAGCTTACCGGATTTAACCTTTCCATGAATCTGTTTAACAGAATGCTGGAGAATGAAAGAGTTGCAGGTGTAAAATGCTCTTCTGATCCGGCACAGGATATTCTTAGATTTAAGCTGGCCGGCGGAAAAGACTTCATCGTGTTCAACGGTCCGGATGAGCAGTTCGTGGCAGGAAGACTTCTTGGCGCAGATGCAGGAATCGGAGGAACCTACGGCGCAATGCCGGAGCTTTATCTGAAAATGGATGAGCTGATCCAAAGAAATGAATGGGAGAAGGCTGCCAGGGTACAGGAAATCGTAACACCTCTTATTTATCGCCTGTGCAGTTTCCCATCTATGCACGGTGCTGTGAAGGGAATCATCACTTTGGATGGCTGCCCGATGGGAGACCCAAGACTTCCATTCCTTCCGGTTTCTGTTGATGATCCAGAGTTAAAGAAGCTCTACCATGATATCAGACAGGCGGTTGAAGAGACGAAGGAGTGGTAACAGATGAAAAAGCATATCGTGTGTTTCGGCGACTCCAATACCCATGGCTATTGCGCCATGAATGACGGCAGATTTACGGAGGAGGAGCGCTGGACCTGTCTTTTACAGAAGAATCTGGGAGAAGAATACCTGATCCTGGAGGAGGGGCTGAGCGGAAGGACCACCTGCTTTGATGACCCACTGTTTGAGGGATTAAGTGGTTTGAATTATATTTATCCCTGTCTTATGAGCCATGAGCCCGTTGATCTTCTTGTTATCATGCTGGGCACAAATGACACAAAGGAGCGTTTTGGAGCGTCTGCACCCTGTATTGGTCTGGGAATGAAGAGACTTGTGCAGAAAGCAATATCTGTAACAGATTGCTGGAAAGATAAGAAACCGAATATCCTGATCGTAACACCTCAGAATATTGGAAAAGAGTACGAGAACTCAGGCGTACGGGGCACGATGGGAGCCGGCTGTGCAGAGAAATCCCAGGGTCTTGGAAAAGAGTTTAAGGAAATTGCCCGTCTCACTGGCTGTCATTATCTGGATGCAAATGAAGCAGTAACCGCTGCACCAAATGACATTGACCATATGCATCTCACAAAAAAAGGGCACAGACAGCTTGCAGAAGTACTGACTGAAAAAATAAAAGAAATCCTGTAATTGACAGAAACCGTGAATTTCCGGTTTCTGCCAGAGAGTCCCGACATAAACTAATGCCGGGATTCTCTTTGTCTGCTGTAAGAAAATGACTATTTCCAAAAGCATACAGTGGTGATATAATAGCACTGTTTTCAAGTTGAATATTTATATATTTGGAGGAGCTATGCAAATTATTATTGTCGGGTGCGGAAAGGTTGGACGTACCCTTGCAGAGCAATTACAGGAAGAGGATACAGACATAACTCTTATTGATACCAGCGCTGACAAGATCAACGAGATCACAGATGAAGTGGATGCCATGGGAATCGTGGGAAATGGAGCCAGTATCAATACACTGATGGAAGCAGGCATTGAGACTGCGGATATCCTGATTGCCGTAACCGCATCAGATGAGATGAACCTTCTCTGTTGCCTGATCGCTCAGAAGACAGGACATTGCCATACCATTGCCCGTGTAAGAAATCCAATCTACAGCAAGGAAATCGGATTTATTAAGGAGCGTCTGGGTGTTACCATGATCATCAATCCGGAGCTGGCAGCAGCTCAGGAAATTTCAAGACTGCTGAGATTCCCTTCTGCCATCAAGATCGATACCTTTGCCAGGGGCAGGGTAGAGCTTTTGAAATTTAAGGTGCTCCCGGAATTTGGGCTGGATGGAAAAAGTATTCAGGAAATCACAGAGCATTTTAAGTGCGATATTCTTTTCTGTGCCATTGAGGGAAAAGATTATACCACCATTCCTGGCGGTATGAATATGATCCGAAACGGAGATGTCGTTTCTATTTTGGCCACACCCCAGAATGCAGCGGCATTTTTTAAAAAAATCGGCTTAAAGACCCATCAGGTGAAGAACGCAATTATTGTAGGTGGTGGCACGATTTCCTATTATCTTGCCAAGGCTTTACTTGCAATGAAGATAAAGGTAAAGGTCATCGAAAAAGATAAAAACCGCTGCGAGTTCTTAAGCGAGGAGCTGACAGATGCGACTATTATAAACGGAGACGGTACAGACCGTTCCCTTCTTCTGGAAGAAGGACTGGAAAGTGCAGAATCCTTTGTTACACTGACAAATATGGACGAAGAGAATGTCTTTCTCTCTCTCTTTGCCAAGACCATATCCAATGCCAAGCTGGTTGCGAAGGTAAACCGTCTTGCATATGACGATATTATTGATAGTCTGGATATTGGAAGTGTAATATATCCGAAATACATTACCGCAGACTATATCCTGCAGTATGTACGAGCTGCTCAGAACTCCATTGGAAGCAATGTGGAGACACTGTATCACATTCTGGATGGAAAAGCAGAGGCCCTGGAGTTTAAGATCTGTGAGAATTCTCCGGTTGTGGGGAAAACGCTTTCCGAGCTGAATCTGAAAAAGAATCTTCTGGTTGGCTGCCTGAACCGTGATGGCAGCGTAAGGATCCCGCGTGGACATGATACTTTGCAGATTGGTGATACTGTGGTTATCGTAACTACCAACAGAGGTCTTTGTGACATCAGAGATATTCTTGAGAAATAAGGGAGTCCGGATATGAATTATTCTATGATATTTTTTATTCTGGGCTGGATCTTTAACATTGAAGCTGCATTTATGGTTTTACCTGGAATTACAGCCATTATTTATCAGGAGAAAAACGGGCTTGCCTTTCTTGTAACCATGGTGATCTGTCTTGTGATCGGAATTCCCCTTACAAGGAAGAAGCCGGATAACAAGGTATTTCATGCGAAAGAGGGGGCTGTGACAGTTGCCCTTAGCTGGATCGTACTGAGTATGGCAGGAGCCTTTCCTTTTGTGATTTCAGGAAGCATTCCGCATCCCATTGATGCTATGTTTGAAACTGTTTCCGGTTTTACTACAACAGGAGCAAGCATTCTTTCAGATGTGGAGGCACTTTCCCACTGTATGCTGCTGTGGAGAAGCTTTACTCACTGGATCGGCGGTATGGGAGTACTGGTATTTATCCTTTGCCTGCTGCCGCTCACCGGCGGTTATCACATGAACCTGATGAAAGCAGAGAGCCCGGGGCCGTCTGTAAGCAAACTGGTACCGAAGGTACAGACTACAGCTAAGATTTTGTACACGATTTATCTGATGCTTACTGTGGCACAGGTAATCCTTTTGCTCATCGGAAGAATGCCTTTTTTTGACGCAATCTGCCTTACCTTCGGAACTGCCGGAACAGGTGGTTTCGGAGTGCGAAATGACAGCATTGCAAGCTACAGTACTTATAATCAGGTTGTAATTACGGTATTTATGATTCTATTTGGAGTAAACTTTAATGCTTACTACCTGCTTCTTACAAAAAAGGTTATGCAGGCAGCCAGAAGTGAAGAGGTCCGCTATTATCTGGGAATCATCGCAGCGGCGATCATTGCCATTGCCATCAATACAAGGGGGATGTTTACCAGCTTCGGAAGAGCATTCCAGCAGGCTGCATTTCAGGTTGGCTCTATCATAACCACCACAGGATATGCAACCACGGATTTTAACGTGTGGCCGATATTTTCCAAAACTATTCTGGTCATGCTGATGTTTGTGGGAGCCTGTGCAGGCAGTACAGGAGGCGGAATCAAGGTTTCACGCCTGATGATCCTGTGCAAGTCTGCACGTAAGGAGCTCCAGCTGTATCTTCATCCCAATGCGGTGAAGAAGATTAAAATGGACGATAAGCCCATTCCACACGAGGTTGTGAGGGCTACGAATATGTTTCTGTTTGTATATATTCTTATTTTTTCTATCTCACTGTTGATCGTCAGTCTGGATAATTTTGACCTGGTTTCCAATTTTACAGCGATTGCTGCTACGCTGAATAACATTGGTCCCGGACTTGGGGCTGTTGGACCTACAGGAAACTTTGGATGTTATTCTTATGTGTCAAAAATTGTTATGATTTTTGATATGCTGGCAGGTCGACTGGAAATTTTCCCGTTACTGCTTTTATTTAAACGAGATACCTGGAGAAAGTTCTAGAGCATATAAAAAGCTCTGTAATCATTCCAAACACATCCTGGAGTGTGTTTTGAATGACTACAGAGCTTTTCTTTCAGCTGCCATATTGGCTTGCTTTTATTTATCCATGGTATAAGGCTCATCAGCCGGATATCCCCCTGCCGCTTTTTGCATCCCCCGGGGAAGTGCATCCTTTGAGGTACGCCAGTCTGCATCCCTGTTGCGGTAATCGAACTTGTCACAGAACCATTCCAGGTCGTCAGCGAGTCTTTGCATATTCTGCTCCATCATAGGGAAAAGAATGTCATAAAATTTTTTCTTTTCCTTTTCGGACAGAGTCTCTTCTGATTTTTCCACCAGATCACCGAAATGAGGGATACAGAATCCCTTGCAGCTTTTTAACAGGGACAGAAATTCCGGATTTTTTTTGAAGAGCTCAAAAAAGGTGTCCAGATAACGGTTATAAGTGTCCTTATAAAAATTACAGATATAGCAGGTTTGTTCCTGCTCCTGTGCCCAGACACCAAGGGAGGTTCTGAAACCTGCCGGACCAGAAGCTCCTTTTTTGAAACGGGAAAAAAGAGAGGCTTTTCCAGGAGAAAACATTTTAATTTGCTCCTGAAGCTCTTTTGTCTTGTACTGGAAATGGGTTTTCAGAATCAGTCCTGTTCCAAGACGATTTCCGTAGTCGTACATCTTTTTGTAATGCGTGCGGCAAAATCCCATTTTATCTGTTTCTGCCCGAACGTCATCCTCCATATAAGAGGCTCCGGCACCAAGAACAAAGTCCATGGCGTGCTGCTCCAGCTGCTTTTCCACGAAACAGAAGGGACACTCATCCTCAGCCTTAAAGGCATCCATCAGCGGAATGGTGTACAGTTTTTCTTTCATTGGCATATCTCCCTGATACGATTTTTTTAATTACCTGTCATACTCTTGGAGGCAGCATACAGACGGAGTCTTCACTGAATGCCTGGAGAATACAGTCAATGGTTTTGTGAAGATAAGGTCTGTAGTCGCTAAGACAGACTGGCTGCGAATAGAGGATGCAGCTATAGCTTGTGGAGCTTACCAGCTCAATGATGGTGAAAAGCAGAAGTTCCGGTGTGCGATAAGTGATATCAGACTTCTGCAGAAGATCCAGATATGCCTGATAAAACTGATAGTCCTCTTCATCTGCCTGCTCCTGGAAGGCTGCCTTAAAAACACCCCAGGAAAGATTCTTGGAAATAAATCCCAAAAGGCTGTTCTCTCTTTCCAGTCTGTCCAGAATATTATCGATAAGGAAATGAAGCTGCTCCCTGAAATCAGTAATGCCGGTTTTCCCCAGAGCCTCATGGGCCTCATAGAAAAGCTCGCCGGCTTTGTGGGAGATCAGCTTATTTCTTATGTCATATTTATCTTTAAAATAGAGATAGAAAGTGCCCTTTGCAACTCCTGCGCTTTCTACGATGTCAGAGATGGTGGTCTTAGCCAGCCCCTTGGTAGTAAAGAGTTCAAAGGCAGTATTGTACAGGGCATTTTTCTTTTTTTTCTTATTTAATTCCAGTTTACCCATACCTATTCCTCCCTCTGGATACTGTAATATATAGGTTTAGATTTTATTTTAATCAAAAATGACCAAAAGTCAATAACAAAACAGAAAAAGAATTGGACAAAAAGCAGATATTGACTACTGGTCATTTTTGTTGTATAACTTTCATAGGTTAAGAAATGACTAACTGTCATTATATAACGAAACTCTAGAGCTTTTCTCAAACAGGTTCTAATAAGACCAATGAATATAAGGAGTTGTGTCAGATGAATAGAAATAAAAAAATTCTGAATGTTACAATGGCTGCCGGAATGGCAGCAGTTCTTGGAACCACTCCTGTACTGGCTGCAGCACAGGAAGCTGATAATGCGGTATCCAAGGAAGAAACAGTATATGTAAATGCCACAGCAGAAGGCGATGTAAAGGATATCACAGTATCTGACTGGTTGAAAAATTCCGGAGCGGCTGAGGGTGAGGTGTCTGACGTATCTGATCTCAATGATATTAAGAACGTAAAAGGTGATGAGACATTTACCCAGGACGGAGACAAGGTTACATGGAGCACAGACAGCAATGATATTTATTATCAGGGAACAAGTGATAAAGATCTTCCTGTTAATATGAAAATCAAATATTACCTGGATGATCAGGAAATTACTCCTGAGGAGCTGGCTGGAAAGAGCGGACATCTTCGCATGGAAGTTTCCTATACAAATAATTCCAAAAAGACAGTAAAAGTAAATGACGAGGATGTTGAGGTATATTCCCCATTCGTTATGGTAACAGGAATGATCCTTTCCTCTGACAATTTTTCCAATATTACCATTGACAATGGAAAAGTAATTTCTGATGGAGATAAAGAGATGGTTGTGGGCGTTGCAATCCCAGGACTGAAGGACAGCCTGGATCTTAGCGATGACCTTTCTGATAAGATTGATATTCCGGAAGGCTTTACAATGGAAGCTGACGTAACAGACTGCTCCATGGGAAATACCTTCACAATGGCGGTGACAGATCTTCTTAACAGCCTGAATCTGGATGATGTAGACAGCCTGGATGACCTGAAGGATTCACTGGATGAGCTGGATGATGCAGCTGTAGAGCTGGTTGATGGTTCCAAAGATTTGTTTGACGCAACCGAGGAGCTTTATGATGGAACCAAGGATCTGAAAGATGGAACAAAGGATCTCTATGATGGAGCCAAAGACCTGGATGACGGAGCCGGAGATCTGGCAGATGGTACCAAGACCCTATACGATGGAGCCAGGGATCTGGATAACGGAGCCAGGGATCTGAATGATGGAGCAGGAGACCTCTATGACGGAGCCAAGACGCTGAACACAGGAGCCGGACAGCTTTATACGGGAACCAATTCCCTATACAGTGGAACAAAGACCTTATACGATGGGACCAGAACTCTTTACAGTGGAGCAAGCACTCTTGCTTCCAGCTATAACGAATTTGACGCAGGTGTGGCAAGCGCCAAGACTGGTGCTTCACAGCTGAACAGCGGAGCAAAATCTCTGAAAAGTGGTGTACAGCAGTACACAGCAGGAGTTGCTTCTCTGGCATCTGGTATTCAGAACTATACGGCAGGAGTAGATACTTTAAACACGAAATCAAAAGAGTATCAGAACGGAATGAACAGTCTGGTAACAGGGATGAATCAGTATACAACAGGTGGGAATTCCCTGGCTCAGGGTGTAACTGCTTATGTAAATGGAGCAAAGCAGCTGACAGATCGTGTTTCTACATATGCAGACGGGGCCAAAGAAGTAGCAGATGGTGCAGTTGCCTATGTAGCGGGAACCAATGACCTGGTAGCTGGTGTTGGAGGTCTTGCACCTGGAATCGCAGAGGCATCTGCCGGAATCTCAACAGCATCCCAGAAGCTTTCCGCAATGACAGCGAAGCTGAAGGAAGCAAACATTTCCGGTATGACAGAAAGCCTGACCAATTATGTGGCAGCTGCTGATAAACTGACAGAGAGCACAAAAGGATATGCACAGAACGTAGCAAATGTGGCAGCCGGCAGCCAGCAGACAGCAGATGGAGCAGCACAGCTTGCAACAGATGCAGGAACTGTAAGTAATCAGGCTGCTGCTATTCAGACACAGCTGGAAGCTTTACAGGCATCTCTTGCAAATTCCGGCTCCGGAGAGACTTCCGGACAGGATATGAGCCAGACTGTACAGTCCATCCGCACACAGGCTGGCAATATTCAGACAAGCGTTGACGTACAGACAGAGGGCGTTTCTACTGAGGCTGCATCTGGACAGGTAAGTGCAGCATCCGGTTCCATCAGCAATGCAATTGCAAACCTTGAGAGCATCAATATGGACGGTCTGGATGAAGGCACAAAGGCAGCTATCAGCGCAGCATTGAACCAGCTGTATAGCGGTGCAGATAATGCGAATGCAGCGCAGAGCTCCCTTTCTTCTATATCAGCACCTTCTACTGTAACCGTTCAGACAAACGGAGCGGAGATTCAGCAGCAGTTATATGCTATTGCAGACCAGCTGGAAGGTTCTGTAAGCACACAGTCTTCTGAGGGTGCCGGCAGCACAACAAAGCAGGCTGTAGATGGTCTCGTGGAAAGCGCAAAAACTCTTTCCACAGGAGCTGCTGGTGTGAAACAGGAGGCTGATGTTGTAAATGCAGGAGCAAAGGGTGTAAACGATAGTATGACTGCGATCACGGCCAAAAATGAATCCCTGATCCAGCTGGCAGATGGAGTAGCAGCTGCAGGTACAGAGGTTACGAAGAGCCTTGGCACAGTGCAGGAGCTTGCAAAGGAACTTACACCAGAGAATGTAGAAGCAATGGAGCAGGAGGCACAGAAGCTTGCTGCCGGTTCCACACAGATCAGTGCAGGAAATGATCAGCTTCAGGATGGCTACAAGACCCTGACAGATACAAAGGCTGGTGAGAAGCTGACAGCAGGAGCAGCTCAGATTTCCGGTTACAGTGATCAGATTAAAGCAGGTATCACAACCCTTCAGGGTGAGAATAACGCCAATGCAGATAATCTTCTCAACGGTGCAGCTGCTCTTACAGCAGCAAAGAGCAGTCTGGATAAGGGTGTAAAGGATATCAGCAAAGCGACTGGCCAGCTGGTAGCTGGTATCAGTACGCTTGCAGGAAACAACAGCACATTGAACAGCGGAGCATCCCAGCTTACAGCAAACAGCAGTTCTCTGAACAGCGGAGCATCTCAGCTGGCAGCAGGAACCAAGGATCTTGTAAGCGGAGCCGGCACTCTGGTAGCAGCAAGCAGTCAGGTAAAATCCGGTATCGCACAGTTGAAGAGTGGTGCAGCAGATTTAAGAAGCGGAGCATCTCAGCTGAGAAGTGGTGCAAACAGCGTAAATAATGGAACACGTGACCTGAAGAATGGAACCGGTTCTCTTGTAAGCGGAGCAAAAGACCTGAAAGATGGAACCAAGACATTAAAAGACGGAACCAAGACATTAAAAGACGGTGCTAAGGATCTGAATTCCGGAGCAAATACTCTGAAAGATGGAACCAAGACATTAAGAGATGGCGCTAAGGATCTGGATAGCGGTGTTAAGGATCTTCAGGATGGTGCCAAGAAATTAAAAGACGGAGCAAAAGACCTGAAAGACGGCGAGAAGAAGTTTTATGATGAAGGTATCAAGAAGCTGAAAGAAACCATGGAAGATGATCTGGAAGCTGTTCTGGACCGTCTGGAAGCAATCCAGTCTGATGATGCTACTTACACTACTTTTACAGGCAAAGCTGATTCTATGAAGGGAAGCGTAAAATTCATTATCGAGACAGAAGGCTTCGATGCTGACGAGAAAGAATAAGCAGGAAATATACGGAGACTTTTATAGGGAACGGAAATTACCGTTCCCTTTTTTATCATTAAAAAGGAGAACCTTGCTTATAAAAACAGAGTCTGTTATAATAGGAGCACTTAAAGTCTGCAAAATTGGGCAGGCGTAAAAGATAAAAAAGAAACAGGTGATGGAATGGATGCTGTAAATCAGAAAAAGAGGAAACCCGTTTCGAGGACGAATACAAAAAAAAGAAAGGCTTCACATAGAAAATCAGCCAGACCTTCAGGCATGAGGCAGAGTATTACTTTGAAAAATGGTACCTCTGATTATTATGACTATAATCTGGTGGCTGTGATCATCCTGATCATGTGTTTTGGCCTCATCATGCTTTACAGTACAAGCTCCTACATGGCACAGATCAATGCGGGAGACGATATGTTTTATTTTAAAAAGCAGGCGCTGTACAGCATAGGATGCCTTCTGGTCGCTTTGGCAGAGTCCTGTATGGATTATCATCTTCTGGAAAAATTGCCTTCGGCTTTGTATGGTGCGGCAATTGTCCTTATGGCTTTGGTTAAGACCCCGCTTGGCGTAACCTCCCACGGAGCCAGGAGATGGCTGAAACTGGGAGTTCAGTTCCAGCCGGCAGAGGTAGCCAAGATCGCAGTAATCGTTTTCCTGTCTTATCTTATTGTGAAAATGGGAAGAAAGGTGAAAACTTTAAAGGCAACCATGGTTCTTCTGGGAGCCGGAGGCTTTCAGGCCCTGTGTGCTTATATACTTACCGATAACTTAAGTACAGCACTGATCATTTTTGGAATTACAATCGGACTTGTATTTATCGCACATCCCAAGATAAAGCCTTTTATCATTTTTGCAGGGGTGGTGATCGTGCTGGCTGTGATTCTGGTATATTTTCTTTCCAATATGCAGCAGAGCTCCAACTTCCGTCTGCGCCGTATTCAGGTATGGCTTCATCCGGAGGATTATGCAAGCGGAGATGGTTACCAGACTTTACAGGCTCTGTATGCCATTGGTTCAGGCGGCCTTTTTGGGCGAGGCCTTGGAAATAGCATTCAGAAGCTGGGAAGTGTGCCAGAGGCCCAGAATGATATGATCTTCTCCATTATCTGTGAGGAACTGGGAATTTTCGGAGCACTGATGGTACTTGCATTATTTGCCTACCTGCTTTATCGGCTGTATTTTATCGCACAGAATGCACCGGATATGTTTGGTTCTCTGCTGGTTAGCGGCGTGTTCATACATATTGCCCTGCAGGTGATCATGAATGTTGCCGTAGTATTGAATATTATTCCAAACACAGGTGTTACCCTTCCTTTTATCAGCTATGGAGGCACCTCCGTACTGTTCCTGATGACTGAGATGGGACTGGCTCTTAGCGTGGCAAGGCAGATTAAATTCCAGGAACCGGAATTTATACTATAATTCTCTTGACAAATGGTTCATCAGATTATATACTTTGCGCAGTGTATGACATACGGCAGAGCAGAAGCCGATTTCCAGATATCATATTTATTTTAAAGGAGAAAAAGCAATGTTAGAAAAAATGAGTGAGATGATCGCAGAACAGCTTAATTGCGATGCAGAGACAATTACAGCAGATACTTCTTTTAAGGATGACCTGGGAGCTGATTCCCTTGATCTCTTTGAGCTTGTTATGGCCCTGGAAGATGAGTATAACATCGAGATCCCGGCAGAAGAGCTTACCGAACTGAATACAGTTGGCGACGTTATCGACTATCTGAGAGAAAAAGGAATCGATGCCTAATCCATTTTGTAAATGAGGATCTCCCTGAAGCCCGGAGCATTTTTCAAACACGCTCTAAGGTTCAGGGGGATTTTTTTCCGCAGTTCACAGGGAAACACCTATGGACATTTTGAAAGTTTTGGGTATATAATGTTAAAGATAAAAACGAAGTATTTATTATACGAAAATATATAACAGGAGAAGCAGAAATTATGAAAATCAGAACCAGATTTGCACCAAGCCCTACAGGCAGAATGCACGTTGGAAATTTACGTACTGCATTATATGCATATCTTATTGCGAAGCATGAAGGCGGAGATTTCATCCTCCGTATTGAAGATACAGACCAGGAGCGCTACGTAGAGGGCGCCGTTGACATTATCTACCGTACCATGGAGAAAACAGGTCTCCTTCACGATGAGGGTCCGGACAAGGACGGCGGAGTAGGCCCGTATGTACAGAGCGAGCGTCAGGCACAGGGAATCTACCTGAAATATGCACAGCAGCTCGTGGAACAGGGCAATGCGTACTATTGCTTCTGCAAGAAGGAAGAACTGGAGAATATGAAGCGCATCGTTGCAGGCAAGGAGATTTCTATCTATGATAAACGATGCCTGAAGCTTTCCAGGGAAGAGGTAGAGCGTCGTCTGGCAGCAGGAGAGCCTCACGTAATCCGTTTCAATATGCCTACAGAGGGAACCACCACTTTCCACGATGTTATTTACGGAGACATTACAGTTAATAATGAGGAGCTGGAGGACCTGATCCTGATCAAATCTGACGGATATCCGACTTATAATTTTGCAAACGTTGTAGACGACCATCTCATGGGAATCACACACGTAGTAAGAGGAAATGAGTACCTTTCTTCTGCACCGAAGTACAACCGTATTTATGAGGCCTTTGGCTGGGAAATCCCGGTATATGTACACTGTCCTCTCATCACGGATGAGACACACGCCAAGCTTTCCAAGCGTTCCGGACATTCTTCCTATGAGGATCTTCTGGATGCAGGGTTTGTTTCTGAAGCAATTGTAAACTATGTGGCACTTCTTGGATGGAGCCCTCAGGATAACAATGAGATCTTTTCCCTTCAGGAGCTTGTGGAGAAATTTGATTATCATCATATCAACAAATCTCCGGCTGTATTTGACATTACCAAGCTTCGCTGGATGAATGGTGAGTACATTAAGAAGATGGACCCGGAGGTTTTCTATGAGAAAGCACTTCCATACATGAAAGAGGTTCTGAAAAGGGACTACAACTTTAAGAAGATCGCAGCTATGGTACAGACAAGAATCGAGACATTTCCGGATATCCCGGCACTCATTGACTTCTTTGAAGCAGTTCCAGAGTACGATGCGGCAATGTACTGCCACAAGAAAATGAAAACAACCCAGGAGACTTCTCTTGCAGTCCTGAAGGAAGTACTTCCGGTTCTGGAGGCACAGGAGGATTACAGGAACGATCCTTTATATGCTTCCTTAAGCGAATTTGTTAAGGAGAAAGGTTACAAGAACGGTTATGTAATGTGGCCGCTTCGTACTGCTGTTTCCGGCAAACAGATGACACCTGCCGGTGCTACAGAGATCATGGAGATCATCGGCAAAGAGGAAACCATCAGCCGTGTGAAAGCAGCAATAGAAAAACTTGAAAATCTGTAATGAAAAGAAATCCATCTCAATTAAGGGCAATCGCTCACCTGTCAGGACCAATGATGGTTCTGGCAGGCCCCGGTTCGGGGAAAACCTCAGTTATTGTAGAACGAACTGCATATATGACCCGTGAGGGGAAGATACCACCTTCCTCTGTTCTTGTTGTGACCTTTTCCAGGGCGGCAGCGAAAGAAATGAAAGAGCGATTTCTGAAATTTACCAGACAGACCAGTACAGCTGTCACCTTTGGAACCTTCCACGGTGTTTTTTATGGAATCCTGAAGCAGGCATACAATCTTGGAACTGGCAATATTTTATCTGAGGACGAGAAATATACGATCCTGAAGGAGCTGACCCTGGAACATGGACAGGAACTGGCACAGGAAGGAGACTTTCCGGAAGAGGTGGCAAAAGAAATCAGCATTGTAAAAGGAGGCAGGATCTCCTTGGAGCATTATTATTCCTCCTGCTGCCCGAACGAAGTGTTCCGACAGATCTATACCGATTACCAGAAAGCCATCCGCCAGAGAAGAAAACTGGATTTTGATGATATGCTTCTTTGCTGTTATGAGCTGTTTAATAAGAGAAGGGACATACTGGCTGCCTGGCAGAATAAGTTTCAGTATATCATGGTGGATGAGTTTCAGGATATCAACCATCTTCAATACGACATTGTGCGGATGCTGGCAAAGCCCAGGAACAATCTTTTCATTGTAGGAGATGACGATCAGTCCATTTATCATTTCCGAGGCGCCAAGCCGGAGATTATGCTGAATTTCACAAAGGACTATCCAGAGGCAAAACAGGTACTTCTGGATGTGAATTACCGGTGCAGTTCCAACATTCTTCAGACGGCAATGAACGTAATAGACTGCAACAAAAAGCGTTTTCCAAAACAGCTGTCTACTCCAAATAAGGCTGGCTCACCTGTAAAGCTGTTGGAGTATGAAAATCCAAGGGAAGAATACATGAACCTTGCAGCTTCCCTGAAAAAACGCCTGGATGGGGAGGAGACAATTGAAGATACTGCTGTCCTTTTTCGCACCAATCAGGAGGCTGAGGGACTTGTGGGGGCATTGATGGAATATCAGATTCCCTTTACCATGAAGGAACAGCTTCCCAACCTTTTCCGCCACTGGATCAGCCGAAATCTCCAGGCTTATCTGAAAATGGCTGCAGGAGACAGAAGCAGGAAAATCTTTTTAGAAATCATGAACCGTCCCAACCGGTATATCGCAAGGGACGCCCTTGGCTCTTCCACGATATCCTTTGGTGAGCTGCGGGAATTTTACAAAGATAAGGACTGGATGTGCGACCGAATCACAACACTGGAAACACACCTCCGCATTCTCTCCACTCTGGCACCCTACGCAGCTATCAATTTTATCCGGAAAGGGATGGGGTATGAGGAGTATCTGATGGAATACGCCCAGTATCGGAAAATCCGGCCGGAGGAACTTCTGGAGGTGCTGGACCGGCTCCAGGAAAGTGCAAAAGGCATGAAGAATCTGGAAGAGTGGGAAGCCTACATCGAAGAGTACACCAGAAAGCTTGCAGAACAGGCCAAAAAACAGGAAACGAAAAAAGAGGGAGTGGTGATATCCACCCTTCATGCGGTAAAGGGCCTGGAGTATGACAAGGTTTACATCATGAACGTAAATGAGGGCAGTATTCCCTACAAAAAGGCGGTGCTGGAGGATGCCATGGAAGAAGAGCGGCGGCTTTTTTATGTGGGAATGACAAGGGCAAAAAAAGAACTGATGCTTTGCTATGTAAGGCGGCAGTATGAAAAGGAGCGGGACCCATCCAGATTTCTGGAAGAAACAGGCTTGTAAATAGAGTCAATATAAAGTATAATGTGGGATGAATTTTTTCAAATACGATTTAGAGCGTGTTTGAAAAATCATTCCTGCAATCTGCACGCCCCACTTTGCGGTATATTTCACCCGAATTCGGTTGCCGTAGCCCGCTACGACGCCCTCATCCGGGTGAAATCTCCCACAAATTGTGACGCACATCTTGCAGAAAGCCTTTTTCAAACACGCTCTAGGTGAATTCCGGAAAGAATGCTATAAATGTCCGGATATTTTAGAAACAGTGAGAATACATGACGAGAAAGAAAAAATGGAAAAAACGCATCTTCTGGATCCAGATCCTGTTTATGGTCCTGGTTCTTGCAGGTTCTTATTGCGCCTATGCATTTATATACAGAGGAAGAAATGAGCCGCCCACTAAGAGAAAGACAACGAACCAGGAAGCGGCCTTTTATACCTTAAGAGGACAGATCCAGATGCTTTCCCAGAAGGAAGCACTGATGGCCTTTGCCTTTGAGGACAGAAAAAAGGAGAGAGAATACGGGACTTATATCATCCCCGGACTGAAATCCACCAGGACCCTTCTTACCAGTGAAGGTGATATGCCGGCAATCTGTACCAGTATGACACCTCAGGGGCTGGCAGTAACAGAGAAATATGTTTTTGTAAGTGCATACTGCCACACAAAAAAGCACAATTCTGTTATCTATATGATCAACAAGGAAACCCACAGATTTATAAAGGAAATTGTTCTTCCGGGACAGCCTCATGTGGGAGGACTGGCCTATGACAGCGAGCATCAGATTTTGTGGTACTCTTCCAATACCCAGGAGCTGGCCCAGGCAGTAAGCCTGACCATGGATGCCATTGAAGCTTATGATTATGATGAGGGCCGACATCCGATTGACATCAATCAGATCAGCAGTCTTTACGGAATCGTAAGGGATTCCTTTATGACCTTTTATGAAGGCTGTCTATATGTTGGCTGCTTTACCAAATATACAGAAAGCGCCATTGCCAGATATCCGGTAGATAATCAGGGAAAACTGCTCAGTACCTCAGATGAGAGTCTTGAAATGAACTTTGATATGGCTGTTCCTCTTGATTACTCTACCATTTCCGAGCAGGCTCAGGGAATGACCTTTTATAACGATAAACTCCTTTTATCTCACTCCTACGGAATCCTTCCCTCCAGAGTGGTATTTTATGAAAAATCAGATAAACGTCTCTATGTAGACGAAAATTCTGCTATCAGCTACCGTTTTCCAGAGCGTATCGAGCAGATCTTCGTAGATGGAGATGACTTATATGTATTGTTTGAATCAGCTGCCTATGCATATAGTGCGGCGTCTGTGAATATAGTGGACAGGGTGCTGAAGCTGAGCATTCCCAAGATGGAGGAATACCAGAAAAGCACAGAAGAGTATTTTCAGAAATGATTTGGAAGAATGAAAACAGGATTGTCCACATATATTAAAAGTGAGAGGTGATACAGATAGAAGCAGAACAGATTCAGAACCTGTTTGCCGGAAATATCCGCAGACTTTTGCTGGAAGCAGACCTTGATTATGATAAAATCTATGAGATACGCCTGAGAGTCGGCAGACCCTTGTTCTATACTTATGATGGAGGAGAAGGCTTCCTCATGGATCATGATGGAACCTACGTGGTGACCCGTGAGGACTTGAAAGAAACCATGGAGTATGTAAGCGGCTATTCCCTTTATTCCTATGAGGATGAGCTGCGTCAGGGCTTTTTAAGCGTACAGGGCGGCCATCGGGTAGGAGTGACCGGCAAGGTGATCCTGGACGGCAATCAGATCAGGGGGATGAAATATATTTCCTGCATCAATGTGAGGCTGGCCCATGAGGTGGTAGGCTGTGCAGATTCCGTAATGCCCTATATCCGGAAAAAAGACTGGGTGGCACATACCCTGATCGTTTCTCCACCACGAGGGGGGAAAACAACACTTCTTCGGGATATTATCCGCCAGCTCAGCAATGGGCAGGGGAAAATGCCTGGAATGACAGTTGGGGTTGTAGACGAAAGAAGTGAGCTGGCGGGCTCCTACCAGGGGGTTCCCCAGAATGACCTGGGAATGCGCACCGATGTCCTGGACGGCTGTCCTAAGGCAGAGGGAATGGAAATGCTGATCCGCTCCATGTCTCCTTCTGTGGTAGCGGTAGACGAGCTTGGCAGAAAAGAGGATTTTAAGGCAGTAGAGTCTGTGATACACAGTGGCTGCAAGGTTATCGCAACGGCCCATGGCAGCTCGATTGAGGATGTGATCCAGCAGCCGTTTTTTGATAAGCTGATCCGAAACAGGGTTTTTGAGCGTTATATTTTCCTCGAAAGAGGAGAACACGCAGGGGTGATTCATGGAGTTTATGACAGAAATGGGAGGCCTTGTTGAAAATAGCAGGAATCATTCTCATTGTTTTTTCAGGAGCAGGTCTTGGAATCTGTAAAAGCCTGGAGCTTTCCAGAAGGGAAAAAATACTGGAACAGCTTGGAAAGATGATTTTGCTTTTAAAAAACCAGATCCGCTGCACTGGCGATACCATACCAGATGCCCTCCTGGAGGTGGCTGGCAAAATGTCAGGAGAGTACAGGGAGTTTCTCTTAAGCACATCCAGGGCAGTCCAGAAAAGAAATGGAAATACCTTTGGGGAAATATTCAAAGACTGCGCCAGAGAACTGCTTCCTTTGTCTAAAGTCTCGGAGGAGGAGCAAGGCTGTTTTCTCTCCATAGGAGAGCGTCTTGGATATTTGGACCGGGAAATGCAGGTGGCACAGCTTTCCCTTCTGGAAGCAGATATGGACAGATGTCTTAGCTCTCTTCGCAGAACCATGAAGGAGAAAAAGAAGCTTTATCAGAATATGGGGATTATGGGAGGGATTTTCCTTGCCATATTGATGTGGTAATGGCAAAGCCTGGAAGGAAGGGAGAAAACCTTGGAGGTCAGTATTATCTTTAAAATTGCTGCGGTTGGAATCCTGGTTTCTGTTCTCTCTCAGGTCCTGAAGCACAGCGGAAGGGAAGAACAGGCCTTTCTGGTAAGCCTTGCAGGGCTTTTGGTGGTACTGTTCTGGATCGTTCCCTATATTTACGAGCTGTTTGACAGCATCCAAAAACTGTTCGAGATTTGACCGGATCAGGGACACCTGCACGCCCCATTTTGCGGGACTTTTGTCCCGAATTCGGTTGTCGTAGCCCGCTACGACGCCCTCATCCGGGACAAATTTCCCACAAACTGTGACGCACATCTTGCAGAAAGCATTTTCCAAACACGCTCTGGGGAGGGAGGCAGCTGTGGATATCATAAAGATTTCGTTACTAGGCGTATGCGGTGTAATGCTTGGTTTCCTGATGAAGGGAACCAGACCGGAATACGCCTGTTTTATTACCGTGGGCATCAGTCTGGTGATCATGGGGCTGGCAGTAGGGAAGCTCAGCTATCTTTTTTCCACCCTGGAGCAGATCCGGGAAACCATTCCTGTAGACACTGAATATATTTCCACCCTTGTGAAAATGGTGGGAATTACCTACATCGGACAGTTTGCTTCCGGAATCTGCAAAGATGCAGGATACAGCACCACAGCTTCCCAGATCGAGCTGTTCTGCAAATTGTCGGTTATGGTTCTTTGTATGCCGGTTTTGCTGGCACTTCTGAAAATGATACAGGAGTTTATGGTATGAAAAGGTGGCTGCTGATTTTGCTGCTGCTTTGTTTTTTCGCCGGGGGAAAAGAAGCATCAGCAGAAACCGTGGAACAGCAGGAGGAAAGCCAAAAAGAGGAAGCAGCTTCCGGACTGACCACAAAAATCACAGAGGAAATCCTCAGCGATATGTCTCTGGACCAGGTGCAGAGTTTGTTGGATGAGATACTGGGAGGCGAGAGCTTTTCTTTGGAAAAAGCATTAAAGTCAATGATAAACGGAGAAACGTTTTTTACAAAAGAGGCAATGCAGGAGTTCTTGCATGGCCTTTTTTTTGACCGTCTGGAAAAAGAAAAGAAAAATTTTTCCCTGCTCCTGCTTCTGATCCTGATTGCCGCAGTGTTCTCCAATTTTGCAGCTGTTTTTGAAAATGGCCAGGTGGGGGAAGTGAGCTTTTATATGATTTATCTGCTTTTGTTTACCATTCTCATGAATAGCTTTGCTGTCCTTTGTACCGCCCTTGGCAAACAGCTGGACTGGCTGGTGGAATTTATGAAAGGCCTTACCCCGGCCTATTATGTTGTGATATCTGCCTCAGCAGGTACCTTTACGTCAGCCGCTTTTTATGAGGGGGTTCTCATGCTGGTAGGATTGATCCAGTGGCTGCTTTTGAATTTTCTGTTGCCAGGCGCCAATTTGTATGTACTCCTTCGCCTGGTGAACCACCTGTCGAAGGAAGATATGCTCAGCAAGATGGCAGAGTTTCTGGAAACCCTTATCAGCTGGAGCCTGAAAACCATGACCGGGGCAGTGCTGGGGCTTCAGGCAGTGAGAGGGCTTGTGACTCCGGCTATGGATGCAGTGAAACGGACTGCCATCGGCAAAACAGCAGGCGCCATTCCGGCTGTAGGAAATGCGGTAAACGTAGTGACTGAGCTGATCCTTACCGGTGCAGTTCTGGTGAAAAACTGTCTTGGAGCAGCTGCTGTGGTGATTTTTTTGCTGGCAGGAGCAGGCCCGGTGATCCATTACGGAATGCTGTCCTTGTCCTACCGGTTTCTGGCTGCCGTTTCCCAGCCCATCTCGGATAAAAGAATCGTAGGCTGCCTTGGTACATTGGGAGAGGGCTGTGCCCTGCTTCTTCGCATTCTTATAAGTGCAGAGCTTCTTTGCATCCTGACCTTTGTGATTCTTATGGCATCTGTTGGAAGATAGGAGGACAAGCCGTGCAAGATGCAATCTACAGCTGGGTGAAAGGCATTGCTGTATTTTATATTTTTCTGACCATGCTTCTTCACCTGGTTCCTACGGAAAGGTATCAGCGCTATATTCGGTTTTTTATGGGGCTTCTGCTGATTGTCCTGGTGATTTCCCCTGTGCTTTCTGTGCTGGAAAAAAGTAGGGGAGTGTCTGTGGATTTCGGAAAGCTTTACCAGCAGGAGGAAAAAAAACGGTTGCAGCTGGAAATGGAGAATCTTCAGAAAAACTGGCTGGAAAAGGGATGTGAAGAGCAGCTGGGAGAAAATATAGCAGAATTTTTGAAAAATGATGGCATAGAAGTGGCAAGGTGTGAAGTACATATAGAAGGGGGGAGGTTAAAAGCAGTTGTCTGGGTAAAGGAGGTGCCAGATGAAGAACTGGAAGGGGGAATAAAGGATGCACTTGGAAAGGAATGGGGAATCCGGGCTGAAAATTGTAAAATCTTTCCTTGGGAAGATGGGGAGCAGACAGTGGGTGATTCTTCTTTTGCTGGGCCTTTTGCTGTGTGTGATCGCGCTTCCGGTATCTGGCAAAAAAGATACACAGGGAACCGGAACCACCTCGGATAAAAGCCTTTTTGGAAGTACAGAGCCCGAAAGCCTGACAGAAAGTACCAGCCTTGAAAAGAAGCTGGAGGAGCTTTTATCACAGGCAGAAGGAGTAGGAAAAGTAAAGGTTATCCTTATGCTTGGAGAGGACGAGAACTGCCAGGGGTTTTACAGCTCTGGAAAGCAGAAGGTGACAGGAGTCCTGATCGCTGCCCAGGGAGCAGATAATTCTGTGGTTTCCAGAAATATTGTGGAGGCGGTAATGGCATTATTTGAAGTTGAGGCTCATAGAATCAGAGTGATAACAATGAAATGAGGAGAGGTAAAGTGAAAAAGGTTTTAAAAAGGAATCAGGTGATTATCACTTCACTTGCAGTGCTCATTGCAGTAGCTGGATACCTGAATTTTGCAGATACGGATTTTGGCCTTGCAGACCAGGAAGCAAGCTCAGATAGCAGCAGTATTCTGGAAGATGTGAATTACGATCTCACAGATGAAACAGCCCTTCTGGATGAGGACGGGGCAGATCGCTCTCTTACGGATACCACAAGTATTCCTGGAGAAGCTGTACTTACTGCGGCATCGGATTTTGCTGCCCAGGCGAAGCTGTCACGGGAACAGGTGCGCTCTCAGAACAAGGCAGATCTTCAGTCTATTATCAACAATCAGGAACTGGGAGATGAACAGAAACAGGAGGCGGTAAGTACCATGGTTTCCCTGGCGGATCTTTCCGAAAAGGAGGCGGCAGCAGAGCTTTTGCTGGAGGCGAAGGGATTTGATAATGTGATCGTAAATCTTACCGGAGAAACTGCAGACGTGGTTGTCCCTGAGGCTGATCTGGAGGATGCAAAAAGGGCGCAGATTGAAGATATCGTAAAGAGGAAAACAGGAATTGCCCCTGAGAATATTGTGATCACTCCTTTAAAGGAAAGTGAGGAGGTAACGGAAGAGCAGGAGACATCTGCACAGTCTGTGGATATAGATGACAATTTGGAAGAATAAATAAAAGTATGAGATGACAGCAGGTTCAAAAGGGAAAAGCATCTTTTGGACCTGCTGTCGTTGGATTTCGCCTGTTGGCAGGTAGGGAAGCCAGTTTTGAGCATCTTCCAAAAACAAGTCATTTTTGCTAAATAATAGGTCATTTTCTTTGCTTGTGTTGAAATATGTTACCTTTTTTGCTAAATTATAGATAAATATGTGCACAAAAGTTAAAAAAAATTAGTAATATTTCATAATGAAAAAGGGGATGAACGTGTGGAAAAAAGAAACAACAGACTGCTGAATGCAAAGCTGAATAAGTACATTGTTCCAGGTATTATGATGTCGCTGGCCCTTCAGCTGGGAAACATTGTAGACACGATTCTTGTAAGTAATTTAATTGGCGTAGAGGCAATGTCCGCAGTTACCATGAGCCTTCCGGTGGAAACCATAGTTCAGCTTACCGGTTACTGTCTGGGAGTAGGAGGCTCCATAGCAGTGGGAAATCTTCTTGGTAAACGTGACAAGGAGAGTGCCTCCAAATTATTTTCAGTAACTTTTATTGTGACGCTTGCTGTAGGCCTCCTTTTTTCAATCTGTGCCTTTCCGGCAGCAGGACCTATTGCCAGACTTTTGGTATCCGGCGACGGAATCCTGACAGCTTATACGAGAGATTACATCCGCATCAGTATGCTTGGTGCCCCGGTAATCGGAATTGGTTTGATGATGGTAAGTTACCTCGGTGTGGAAAACCATCCGGAGCTGGCATCTGTCTATCTGATTTCTGCCAATGTGATTAATCTTGTCCTTGATTACATATTCCTTAGATTTACGCCTCTTGGAATTGCAGGTGCCTCTTTGTCTACAGTACTTGGCTTCCTGCTTGCCATGGCAGTTTTTCTTTTTTATGTTCGCTCTGACAAACGAAATATCTGCTTTGTCCGGCTGAAAGCAAAGGATTTCGCAATCCTCAGGGAAGCGGTAGTGACAGGAGTCCCCATGCTTGTATTCATGGCAACGAATTTTATAAAGGCTCTTGGCCTGAATACGATCATTATGAATCAGATCGGGGAAGAAGGAATGGCAGTATTCACCGTTTGTGACAATGTTCTGTTGATCGTGGAAATGCTTACAGGGGGAATTATTGGTGTGATCCCCAATGTTGCAGGTGTTCTTTTTGGAGAAAAGGATTACGTGGGAATCCGTGTCCTCTGTAAAAAAATGCTGAAATACAGTTACATAGTGCTGGCAGCGATCTTTGTTTTTGTAATGCTGTTTACGGAGCAGATTACCGTTCTCTTTGGAAGCGGAGGAGGAGAACTGGGCAGGCAGATGGTTCATGCCCTTCGTATTTTTATTTTATGCGTGATCCCTTATCTCTGGAATAAATTTATCGTAAGCTATTATGAGACAATCGAAGAAACAGCAATCGCAAGTTTTGTTACGTTCCTTGAAAATGCAGTAGCAGTTTTACCTGCAACCTTCGTCGGCATTTATATCTGGAAGCAGATTGACGGAATCGGCATAAACGGAATTGCTGCAGGCTTCGTTGCTACGGAAATCGTAACGGTAATTGCGTCCTGCATCTTCAGAAAGATCAAACACAAAAATGCAAGCTTTTATATCGTTCCAGACAAAAATCCTGGAATTAACCTGGACTTTTCCATCAAGAGTACCATGGAAGAGGCTGGAACTGTTAACAGAAAGATCATGGATTTTTGCAGGGAAAACAAAGTTGCCTCAAAGCGGGCAAACCTTGCCGCTGTATGTGCAGAAGAAATGACGGTAAACATTATTAAATTTGGTGGAAAAACCTCTAACTGGATTGACATCAATCTTTGTCTGGAAGATGATATCTGCAGATTGAGAATCCGAGATAACGGAATCATCTTCAACCCTCTGGAATACAGCCATGATCATGAGGATTTCGACATCCATGGAATAGAGCTTGTAAAGAAAATTTCAAAATCAATGGATTACATCCGTGCGATTGATATGAATAATACCATAATATCTTTTTAGGAGGTGCTGGAGAATGTCCGAAATTAACAAAAGAAGCAATTTTACCTTTTCCTTTCAGCCAGTAACAAAGCTGTTTGAAGAACAGGTGCGGATTCATCCTGACAAATGTGCTGTGGCTACAAGCAAGGAAAGCCTTACCTATGCACAGCTGAATGAAAAAGCAAATAGAATTGCAAATTTTCTCATTGAGAAAGGCGTGAAATGCGAAACCATCGTAGGCGTGGTTTTGGAGCGTTGCTGCGATTTTTATGCAGTGCGTCAGGGCATTTTAAAGTCAGGAGGTGCATTTGCAGTTGCTGCCCCTGATTATCCTGATGACAGAATCCGGTTCATATTTGAAGATGCAAAGGTTCCCTTTGTTATAACTACAAGAGAAATTGCAAAAGAACGTCAGGAACTGTTTTCCGGTCTTCCATGCACCGTGCTTTTCATTGAAGAGCTGCTGGAAAACAGGAACGTGGAAGATCCAAATGTTGAGATTAGGGAACACGATCTTTGTTATTGCATCTACACATCCGGTTCCACCGGAAAGCCAAAAGGTGTTATGATCGAGCATATGAATCTTGCAAACTTTGTAAATCCGGATCCCAGGAATGGAGAAACCTATGGCTATGTAAGCAGGGGAAGTGTGTCCCTTTCTATGGCAGCCATGACCTTTGATGTTTCCGTACTGGAAGAGTTTCTTCCACTTACAAACGGGCTTACAGCAGTAATCGCAAGCGATGAGGAGATTCTCAATCCCCTTATGCTTGGAGATCTGATCCTGAAGCATCATGTAGATATTATGACCACAACCCCTACTTATCTGTCGAATATGATCGATCTGCCTCAGCTTCAGAAGGCTGTTTCCCAAATCAAAGTTTTTGACGTAGGAGCAGAGGCATTCCCGCCTGCCCTCTATGACAAGATCCGCAGTGTCAATCCGGATGCTTATATCATGAATGGCTACGGTCCCACAGAAACAACCATCAGCTGTACCATGAAGGTGGTCACAGACAGCAAAAACATTACAATTGGTGCACCAAATGGCAATGTCAGGGTATATGTGGTGGACAAGGAGAATAAAATCCTTCCTGAAGGGGAAACAGGAGAACTTGTAGTTGCCGGCCTCGGAGTAGGAAGGGGCTATATCAACCTGCCGGAAAAGACAGCGGATGTTTTTATTGACCTGAATGGAGAAAAAGCGTACAAAACAGGCGACCTTGCGAAGATCACTCTGGAAGGGGAAATCGAATTCTTCGGAAGAATTGACAATCAGATTAAGCTTCGTGGATTAAGAATTGAGCTAGGTGAGATTGAAGAAGTGATAAACAGCTTCCCGGGAATCGTCACCAGCATCACAGTGCCGGTTGACAACAAGTATCTCTGTTGCTACTTTATGGCAGACCGCCAGATCGATCCGGAAGAGCTCACCACCTATGGGGCAGAATCTCTGGCTCATTACATGGTTCCTGACGTTTTTATCCAGATGGATAAAATGCCGTTAACCCAGAATGGAAAAATTGATAAAAAAGCATTGCCGAAGCCGGTGGCACAGCCAAGGAACCTGAAAGAGCCGGAAACCCCAATGCAGAAGAAAATATTTGAAATCGTTGCCAGAGTAGTAGAAAACGACTTCTTTGGAATTGACACCAGCTTTTACAAGGCCGGTCTTTCTTCCATAAGTGCCATGAAGCTCTGCATCCTGATCTCAGAGGAATTCGGTGTTACCGTAAAGACAAGTGATATCCATGAAAATAACACAGTGGAAAAGCTGGAAAAATACGTAATGCTTGCACCGAAGATCAGAACCTACGAAAAAAGAGAGGTTTATCCTCTTACCGGTTCCCAGAAAGGAATTTTTGCAGAGTGTATCAAAAATCCCCAGAGCACGGTGTATAATATCCCATTCCTTTTTGAACTGGAGCAGGCAGTAGATATACAGAAATTAGCAAATGCCATTACAGAAATGGTAAATGCCCATTCCTATCTGCTTACAAAAGTATATCTCAGTGATACTGGTGAGATGGTACAGCGGCCTTGTAACGAAACATTTGTGCCGGAAGTGATCGAAACCACAGAGGAAGAATTTGCCCGTTTGAAGGAAAAGCTTGTGCGTCCGTTTAAACTGGAAAAGGGACGCTTGTTCCGGGCTGTAATTTATCATACAGAAGATAGAAGCTATCTTTTCACTGATTTCCACCACATTATTGCAGATGGCAATTCTTACGATATTATTTTTGAAGATATTAACAGGGCCTATATAGGAGAAAAACCGGAAAAAGAAATCTATACGGGATTTGATGCTGCGCTGGATGAAGAGCAGCAGATGAAAGAGGGAAAATACAAAAAAGCCGAGAAATATTATGACAGTATTTTTGAAGGCATTGAGACAGAATCCCTGCCTCTTCCGGATCAGTTTGGTAAAGCTCCTGAAAAAGGATATCTGGAAAAACCGATGACCATGAAGGAGGAGAAAATCCTTTCCTGCTGTGAGAAGCTGGGCGTTACGCCAAACATTTTGTTTACCGGTTTGTTTGGTATTTTGCTTACCAGATATTCCAATTCCGAGGACAGTCTTTTTTCCACAATCTACAATGGAAGAAATGATTCAAGACTTGAAAATACCGTTTGTATGCTGGTAAAAACGCTTCCTGTTTACTGCAGAGCTGACAGGGATACTACCATACAGGCGTATATGACAGCACTCTCAGAGCAGATGCTTTCCTCAATGGCAAATGATATTTTTCCATTTTCCGATATCTGCGCAAAGTATGGCTTTAACTCAGATCTTACTTTCGCATACCAGGCGGAGCTTAGCGACGATTATCCAATTGGAGATACGGTTGCAAAAGGTCACGATCTTTCTCTGGATATGGCGAAGATGCCTCTTCTGATACAGGTAAGAGAGTACGATCATACCTATGTCCTTACTGCTGAATACCGCAGAGATATGTACAGTGAGACGTTTGTTGAAGGAATCCTGGATTCCTATGAAGCGGCAATGAACTCTCTGCTTAAGAGCAAATATGTTTCTGAGATTTCTGTGATCTCCCGGAATGGGGTAAACAAAATTGCAGAGTTTAACCAGACAAAGCAGGAATATGACAGAAGCAAGACAATTTCTGATATGTTTGGAGAAATGGTACAGAATGTGCCGGATCATACAGCTGTTGTGTTTAAAGATAAAAAATATACGTATAAAGAACTGGATGAGATCAGTGATAAGCTTGGAAAGTATCTTGTATCCCAGGGAATTGGCAGAGAAGATGTGGTATCCATTCTGATCCCACGCTGTGAATATATGGCCATTGCTCCTATGGGCGTTATCAAAGCCGGGGCAGCCTATCAGCCACTTGATCCAACTTATCCGAAGGACCGCCTTATGTATATGCTGGAGGATTCCTCCGCCAGGCTTCTGATCGCAGACAGAGAGCTTTTACCGCTGGTAGACGGATATCGGGGACCTGTTTTATTTACAGACGAGATCTGCCAGATGGAAGAGAAAGAGGCAGAACTTAAGAAGCCGCAGCTGCACGATCTGTTTATTTTACTGTATACATCAGGCTCAACGGGCGTACCAAAGGGATGTATGCTGGAATACGGAAATATTACGGCATTCTGCCATTGGTACAGAAAATATTATGGAATAGATTCCAGTTCTAAGGTAGCAGCTTATGCCTCCTTTGGCTTTGATGCCTCCATGATGGATATTTATGGTGCCATTGCAAACGGCGCAGAGCTTCATATCATCCCAGAGGAAATACGCCTGGATTTCATTGGACTTCAGCGCTACTTTGAAGAAAATGGCATTACCCATTCCTTTATGACTACTCAGGTTGGAAGACAGTTTGCAATGGAAATGGACTGCAAGAGCCTGAAATATCTTTCGGTAGGTGGAGAGAAGCTGGTTCCACTGGAACCGCCGACAGGTTATAAGCTGCTTAATGCCTATGGCCCTACAGAATGTACTATTTTTACAACTATATTTGAGATTGACAGGTATTATCCAAACGTTCCGATCGGAAAAGCACTTGATAATTTCAAACTTTACATAACCGATAAGTTCGGACACCTTCTTCCATACGGTGCCTGCGGAGAATTGATGATATCCGGATGGCAGGTTTCAAGAGGATATCTGAACAAGCCGGAGAAAACAGCTGAGGTTTATACGAAGAATATTTATGACGATGAGGAAGGCTATGAAGTGCTCTATCATTCCGGTGATGTTGCAAGATATCTTCCAGACGGAAATATCCAGATTATCGGAAGAAAGGATTCCCAGGTTAAGGTCAGAGGCTTTCGTATTGAGCTTTCCGAGGTGGAAGAAGTTATAAGAAGATATAAAGGCATAAAGGATGCAACAGTTGTTGCCTTTGACGATCCCAACGGTGGTGGAAAATACATTGCTGCATACGTGGTATCTGACAGCAAGGTTGATATCAGCCAGTTAAATTCCTTTATAAAAGAGACAAAACCTCCATATATGGTGCCGGCAGTGACTATGCAGATTGACAAGATCCCGCTGAACCAGAACCAGAAGGTAAATAAAAAAGCCCTTCCACTGCCTGAGAGAAAAATTGAGGAAATCGTTAAACCGGAAAACGAGACTCAGCAGAAATTATTTGACTGTGCTGCAGAAGTACTCGGTTATACGGAGTTTGGTATTACGACAGATATTTACGAGGCAGGACTGACATCCATCACTGCCATCAAGCTGAACATTCTTATTTCCAAAGCCTTTGACATTGTGATCAAAACATCTGATATTAAGGATCATCCTACCATTCAGATGCTGGAAGGCTTCGTGAAGACTGCAGGAAAAGAGATAAAACGTGAGACACAGGAAACGTATCCTCTTACCAATACCCAGGAGGGAATTTTCATTGAGTGTACGGCCAATATGGGTTCCACCATTTATAACATCCCGTATCTTCTGAAGCTTGACAAAAAGGTGGATCTGGACAAGCTTGCAGCAGCGATCGACTGCACAGTCGAGGCACATCCTTATCTGAAAACCAGACTCTTTATGAGTGAAGAGGGAGAGGTCCTTCAGAGGAGAGACGATGCATTAAGCTACAGAACACAGATCCTCAATGGAATGAACAGAGAAACTCTGGTTCGTCCATATATGCTGTTTAACGAGCAGCTTTTCCGTTTTGAAATATACAGAACCTGCGACGGAAATTACCTGTTTCTTGACATTCATCATATTATCGCAGACGGCACTTCCCTTGGCATCATCCTTAATGATATCAACAGGGCTTACAGTGGAGAAAAGCTGGAAACAGAAGGCTATACCTCCTATGACCTTGCCCTTGACAACAGAGATGCCCTTGCGAGTGATGCATACAAAAATGCAGAGAGCTACTATAAATCTATTTTTGAAAATGCAGGAGGAAGCATAAACTTCTATCCGGATAAGAATGGATCAGTTCCGACAGCAGAGCTTTACCACAGGGAGACCAGCGAGTTTTCTGTACAGGATGTGAAGGAGTTCTGTAAAAAGCATGGGATTACAGAGAACATATTTTTCATTTCTGCCTTCGGTATTACACTTGGAAAATACAATTTCAGAAAAGATGCCGTGTTTACCACGATTTACCACGGTCGAAATGATTCCAGACTTTCTGATACAGTTGGTATGCTGGTAAAAACACTCCCTGTTTACTGTGACTTTTCTGGAAGTACAAAGAAATGCCTGGCAGATGTCCAGCAGCAGCTGATCGGTTCTATGAACAACGATATTTATCCTTTCGCACAGATCAGCCATGAATTTAATATCAAAGCAGATGCCATGGTAATCTACCAGGGAGATAACTTTGCATTTGATAACATTGGCGGTGAATATGCACAGGAAGAGCCGGTTCAGCTGAATATGGCAAAGGCACCTGTTTCCATCAGCATTTCCATTGAGAGAAACAAATTTGTCTTTGAAATCGAATACAGAGGCGATATGTATCATGAGGAAACCATCCGATACCTTGCAGACAACCTTGAAACAGCAGCAGGTGGAATCCTTAAAGGATGCGAGCCGTCAGATATCAGGCTCATGTTTGAAGAAGAAACGAAGATGACAGATGATCCCTCTCATGCCGGAAAAACCTTTGTGGATCTTTTCAAGGAAACAGTTGAAAAATATCCGGATAAACCGGCTGTAAGAGATGGAATGGGACAGCTTACCTACAAAGAACTGGACCGTATGTCTGACTGCATAGCTGAGAAGCTTACCAAAAATGGATTTGGCAGGGAAAAGGTAGCTGGCATCCTGTGCGGCAGAACAAAGGAATATGCAGCAGCATATATTGGCGTTATGAAGGCAGGTGGAGCCTACGTTCCTTTGGATCCGGAATATCCACAGAGCAGGATCGAGTATATGCTGACAGATTCCCAGGCGGAAAACCTGCTTGTAATCGACCGGTACCGTAGTCTGGTAGGCTTCTATGACCAGAATGTCATCAGCCTGGATGCTGTGGCTGAGGAAGCAGAGGAATTTGCACTTTCGGTAGAACTTACCGCTCCGAAGCCAGAGAACCTTGCTTATATGATCTACACCTCCGGCTCCACCGGAAAGCCAAAAGGTGTTATGATCGAGCAGCGAAACCTAATGAACCTGATCGAATACGTCACCGATGCGAAAACCATCACAGAAAATGATATCGTTGCAGAGTTTGCAAGCTTCTGCTTTGACGCATCTGTAATCGACCTGTTCGCACCTCTTACAGTAGGTGCTGTGCTGTACATTTTACCGGAAAGCATCCGAAAAGATGCTGTTTCCGTTGGCAGGTTTATAAAAGAGGAAAATATTACCATAGCGACCTTCCCTACACAGATGGGAGAACTGGTTGCAGAACTGCTGGAAGATGCTCCAAGCCTTCGATTTGTCACTCTTGGAGGAGAGAAATTCAAGCACTACAGAAATCGTACCTATCAGATGGTAAATGGCTATGGTCCAACAGAAAATACGGTATCTTCAACAGAATTTTTCGTTGACAGGCAGTACGACAACATTCCGATCGGAAAATCCCAGCGGAATGTACGCAGCTATATTGTGGACAAGGATCTGAACCGGCTTCCGGTTGGAGCATCTGGAGAGCTTTGTCATGCCGGCCGACAGATTGCAAGAGGATATCATAATCTTCCGGAAAAGACAGCCTCTGTATTTGTGGAAAACCCATTCTCTGTATGTGATGAGGACAAACGTCTTTACAGAACCGGTGATATGGTCCGTATGAAGGGTGACGGAAATATTGAGTATATCGGCAGAATCGATTCCCAGGTAAAAATCAGGGGTTACCGTATTGAGCTTGGTGAGATTGAAGGAGCTCTTCTGAAGCATGAAATGGTGAAACAGACAGCTGTTACCGTGATTGAAAAAGGCGGAAATAAATACATCACTGCCTATTATACAGGGGAGAGCATTCCGGATGACCAGCTTAAAACATTCCTGAACCCGCTGATCCCGGATTATATGATGCCGTCTTTCTTCGTTCATATTGAGGAAATGCCGGTAACTCCAGGAGGCAAGACCGATAAAAAAGCCCTTCCGGTGCCGGAGATAACCACAGCCACAAGTGCTGATTATGTAGAGCCGGTTACCGTTGTTCAGACTACACTTTGTGAAATTTTTGAAAAAGCACTTGGTATTGAAAAAGTGGGTATTGAGGATAATTTCTTTGAATTGGGTGGTTCTTCCCTCACAGCCTCCAAGGTTGCTGTTATGTGCCTTTCAAAGAATATTTCCATCGTATATGCGGATATTTTCAAATATCCCACAATACGTGAGCTGTCAGCAATCGTGGATGACAGTGCTGCATTTGAAAATCCGCAAAGTGAGAATGAATTCTCCGGTTATAATTACAACAAGATACAGAGTGTGATCAGCGGAAACATAGAAGAAAACGTGAATCAGGTGACAAAAGAGCAGCTAGGTGATATTATGATTACAGGTGCTACCGGTTTCCTTGGAATTCACATTCTGAAAGCATACCTGGACAATTATGAGGGCAGAGTTTACTGTCTGGTACGCAAGGGAAAATATGAGTCTATGGAGAAGCGAATGATGCATATGCTGATGTATTATTTCGATCATCCATGCCAGGAACTGTTTAAGGATCGTATTATCTGTGTAGACGGCGATATCACTTCCATGGAACAGGTGGAAAAGTTTGCTGATTATAAATTCAATACCATAATCAACTGCGCAGCCTGCGTAAAGCATTTTGCAGCCGGTGATGTACTTGAAAAGATAAATGTACATGGTGTTGAGAATCTGATCGAATTCTGTAAAAATAACGGCCGCAGACTGATCCAGATCTCTACAGTTTCCGTTGCAGGGGAAGGCTCGAATGGTGTTCCGCCAATGGAAAGAGTCTTTAATGAAAACGATCTGTTTATTGGCCAGAATATTACAAATGAATATATCCGCACCAAATTCCTTGCAGAAAGGGCGGTGCTGGAGGCTGTTGCAAATGGACTTGACGGAAAAGTCATCCGTGTAGGAAATCTGATGAGCAGAGATTCTGACGGCGAATTCCAGATCAATTTTATTACAAATGGATTCCTGCGCAGCCTGAGAGGTTATAAGGCAGTTGGCAAATTCCCGATGGGTGCTATGCATGAGATTACAGAGTTTTCACCTATTGATTCCACTGCACTGGCAGTTTTGAGACTTGTGCAGACAGACAGAAGATTCACCGTATTCCATGCCTGCAACAGCCATCATATCTATATGGCGGATCTGATCTATGCAATGCGTAGATATGGCTTCCACCTTGATATTGTAAGAGATGAGGAATTTGAGGCCGCTGTGAAGGAATTTGCGAAGAACAGTGATGACTCAGACGTTGTTTCTGGACTGATCGCCTATACTTCTCATAATGAAAATGAGATCTATACTCTGGACTACAGCAACCGGTTTACTGCACAGGTACTTTACAGACTGGATTACAAATGGCCTGTAACAGATGACAGATATCTGGAAAAGGCAATCGAAGCACTTGACAGACTTGCATTTTTTGACTGATTATAAACAAAGGTTACTGTCCATACTCCCCTGTTGGCAGAGTGTGGACAGTAGCAGACTTAAAGGAGGAAATTATCATGGAAATTGTAAGCAGAACAGAGGGAAATAAAGTAACGATGGAAATCAGCGGATGGCTGGACACCCAGACCGCACCGGAACTTGAGAAGGTTCTTTTGGGTCTTGATGATTCCGTTACCAGTCTTGTATTTGATTTCGGAAAACTTGAGTATATTTCTTCAGCAGGATTGCGTCTGGTAATCACTGCATACAAAAAAATGGTTGGAAAAGAGGGCTTTAGAATCATAAACGTTTCAGACGAAGTATTTGACGTTTTCAGCCTTACCGGATTTGATCAGAAGCTCGATATTGAAAAAGCGAAATAAATATTTGAGGCACAGGCAGTTCTCGGATTGAAATATACAGATGGCGTAAGAAATGGAATTATATCGAGTAAATATTAAAAATTTTGAAGACCCTTTGGAAAATCAAAAACTTCTGGAACTGGTTGATTCCAAAAGGAAAAATAAGGTCGTCAGGTATCGTATGCCTGATGACCGGAAGAGAAGCCTGGGTGCAGGTATTCTCATAAAAAAAATCCTGAATGAAAATGGGCTTTCGGAAAGCAGTCTGAAGTACTCTGAAAATGAGAAACCCTTTGCAGATAATCTTTTCTTTAATATATCCCATAGCGGTGATTATGTTGTGGGAGTGGTGTCAGACTGTGACGTGGGGTGTGACATTGAACGGATATCCGGGGCACCTCTTGAAGTGGCAGAGCATTACTTTTGCCCGGGAGAGCTTGCCTATATAAAAAATGCGAAAAATAAAGACAAGGTCTTTTTTACTCTTTGGACATTAAAAGAAAGTTATATGAAAATGACAGGCCGGGGAATGAGTCTTTCTCTTGATTCATTTGAAATTGTTCCCAGGGCAGGTGGATTTACCATTGGAAATCCTCCGGAGAACCACTGCTTTTTTAAAACAGTGGAATTTGAAGACTATGTTTTTTCAATTTGTAATGAAAATAAATTTACTTTATCTCAGACTTGTTTTTACGATCTGAGTAAGGAAGGTGATAAATATGTTTTCCTTAAAGGACAAAGAGGTGAATGTAGGACGGCAAAGAGAGCTTGATTTAGTAAAAGGCTTTCTCATGATCATGATCGTATTCATACATTCCTTTCAGACAATCGCAGGAGCAGATGCAGCAGAATCCGCTGTACATAAGATGATGTTTGCCCTGTTTATGCCCACAGGTGCCTGTCTGTATCTTTTTACCATGGGCTTTGGGAGTGCTTTCACACGCCATTCCCAGCCGAAGGATATGGTGAAAAATGGTGTAAAATTATTGCTTTATCAGGGCTTAAGCAATTTATGCTATGGGGCAGTGATGACAATCAGTTTCTATATAAGAAATTTGCTCACAGGGGAAGCAGCAGGCAGCAGGGAGTTATATCATGCAAACCTATATTCCATGCTTACTTTTGTAAACATATTTTTTATATCCGGTATGTGTTACCTGATACTTGCATTATACAGGAAATTAAATGTGAAGCTGGAAGGGTACGTAATAAGTGCTGTGATCGTGGGACTGGTATCACCGTTTACCAAATTGTTAGTTTCCGATAATCAGGCACTGAACTGGATCTTAGATATGACCTTTGGTGGAAAAGGGGAAACAAGCTTCTGTTTTTTTCCTTATTTAAGCTACGTATTTCTGGGATATGTTTTCGGAAAAGTGCTTAGAAGAGTTCCAGAAAACGAAAAAGGAAATTTCTACAAAAAGAGTGGACTTGTAACTGGAATCCTAGCAGCAATCTGGTTTATTGGATGTGTGGTGCGGCATCCTGGTGTTGACGGATTTTTCAATTATATGATAGAACAGTACAGAACACCAGGCCTTATAAAGGTGCTGGGAAGCTTTTGCATGATCCTGTTTGTATTTGCAGTTTCGTTTTGGATCATGCCTCTTGTAGAGAAGTGGAAATTCGGATACAGGAAATTGTGTTTTTATTCCAGACAGATCTCCAAGATGTATGCGGTGCATATCGGAGTGTATTGGGTGATCGGCGGCTTTGCTGCGTTTTACGAATTTAATGTAAAAGAATGTCTGATATGGTCTGTAATCGTACTGTTTATAACGGATTTACTTGTGCAGGGATGTCTTATGCTCACAGATAAGAGAAAGTCCCCGTCGAAGGCATAAATAACAGATGGCATCTGGGGGTGTGATCTCAGATGCAAATTTTTTTATCAAAAGGAAATACATAGATATGGCTGAAAAAAAGAAAAAACATTTGGGAACTACGCTGCTGGTTACCAGTATCATTTTTGCTTTGTGTATCTGTATTGTAATGGGGAGCGTTGGCTTTGCCATTTATGGAAAAAGCACAAGAAAGCAATATGAAAAATATTTATCCGGTATTCTTAACATTACTGCGGCCCATCTGGATGGGGATGATCTTGAACACTGCATCGACACGAAGACAGAATCTTCCCGGTATGAGGATAGCCAGGAATTTATGAATCAGATCCGGGATAATTATGACATTGAATACATTTATCTGTTGAAGCCCCTGAAAAAAGAAGGAACAGATACGATGATGTATGTGATGGCCGGTGTCAGTAAAGAGGAACTAAATGATTCGGACAATGTCTACCTTGGAAAGCTTACCGGAACAGAATATGATGCGAAGGTGACGGAATATTATATTTCTTCCATGTCTGCGGATGGCATTACATATTACGAGAATAAAACCGCCTTTGGATATATGTACAGTGGACTTATGGCTATAAAAAACAGTGCCGGAGAACCTGTTGCCGTACTGGCAGTAGATACTTCCATGAAAGAGATGGATAGTGTATTTCTGGAATATGCACGAAGTATTGCCGTTGCCGGTATTATCAACGCCCTGGTATTCTTTGTGATGTTATATTTATGGATACGCAATAAAGTAATCCTGCCAATCCGTAAACTGGATGTTTCTGCAAATGCGTTTGTCCAAAGCAGCCATGAAGGAGCACAGCCGGAAGATTTGAAATTTATCGATCCTGAAATTCATTCTGGGGACGAGATGCAGGCCTTGTCTGATTCTCTGATGACTTTGTCACAGGATATTAAGAAATATATGAGCAGCCTGTTAAGGGAAACGAAAGAGAAGGAACGGATTGAATCGGAATTAAACATTGCGACGCATATACAGGCAAGTATGCTGCCATGCATTTTCCCTCCATTTCCGGATGTATCGGAATTTGATATTTATGCAAGTATGTCTCCTGCAAAAGAGGTTGGTGGCGACTTCTACGATTTCTTTATGATCGATAAAAATCATCTGGCTGTTGTAATGGCCGATGTATCCGGAAAGGGAGTTCCGGCTGCCTTGTTTATGGTAATCGGAAAAACATTGATCAAAGATTATTCCGGATTTGAAGCTTCCTTAGGGGATGTATTTACCAAAGTAAATGATCTTCTATGTGAATCCAATAACGAAGGGTTGTTTATTACCGCTTTTGAAGGAATTCTGGATCTGAGGACCGGAGAACTGGAATTTGTAAATGCAGGTCATGAGAAGCCTATCATATACCATAAAGAAGAAAGTACCTGGGAAGTTTACCAAACCAAGCCTGCTTTTGTGCTGGCAGGACTGGAAGGAATGAACTACCGCTCCGGAAAGATGAATCTCAAGAAGGGGGATAAGCTGTTTCTTTACACAGATGGCATTCCGGAAGCTGTGAATTTGTCCAAGGAGCAATACGGAATGGACAGACTGCAGAAGGTATTAAAGGCCAATGAGAAGGAGGACCTGAAAACACTGCTTAACAATGTGCGGGCAAACGTAGACGAATTTACCGATGGCGCACAGCAGTTTGACGATATTACTATGTTATGTATGGAGTATAAAGAGAATAAATGATTACAAATTTAAAAGAGCTGCTATCCAGAACACATACCTTAATAGAAGAAACCCCGTATTGTAAGAAACAGGAGGAAATGCTGGATTATTCCATTGTTTCAGGTGATTTTTACGATATAAAACCGAACTGTCTTGGAGAGAAAAAAATTCGGTTTAAAAATACGGTAAATATCTCTGATTTTGAGGGAATTATAAAAAGAGTTCCGGCTCTGGCACAGGCAGATTTTCCGGATAAAGAGCAAATGCCGTATTTTACGGCAAATTTGAAAAAACTCCAGGAAGCATTAAAGGAGAATCGAAAGGTCGCAGTAGAGGGAGGCCCCTGTCTGTTTGGTGCTCATGAAGTAGATGTGGAGATATTGCTAAAGAATGGAACTACCTGTTTCTTTGATTACTGCACAGGAAAGAGATATGGGGAAATCGGGAAATATTCCGAAGAGAATATGGAAAACTTTATTAAGGATCATATGGAGGAGATTGATCAGTTCTTTTTCCATGACAAGAAAAAGGGGCTTACACATCAGGAATATGACAGCATTCTTTGTGTATTTGAAGCCGCAGAAGCACTTGGTGCACCTGCGGTGATCCCTTTGCCGGATATGTCCTATATCAAGTACCTTTCAGCAGTTCTCAGTGACTTTCCGGAGGAGAAAAAAGAACAGATACTGAAGGATTTCAGAAAAGTGTCCTGGCGGATCAGTGATCTTTACATTGATCTGATCCATTCCCTGGAAACACGTTATCCAGATGTAAACTGCCTGATCGTCCATGAAAGAGATGTGGAATCATGCCGGCGTTTTTGGGAAGAACGTGCTCCATACATAGAAAGAAATAAAATACTTCGTACCATTACCGCAATTGAGCAGAGACTGGAATCCGTAAAAGATTATATTTCCATGCCTGCACTGCCGTTTTATCTTCTGGGAATCCGGGATATTCTGGAAATTGACAGCGTAGACGAAACAGACTCTTTTCGCAAATGTGCGAAAGCACACAAGGGAACGATCAATTTAAGCTGCATTTTGTATCCGGAAAAGCTAAGCGAAGATGGAAGAAATACGATATACCATGCAGAGCAGGAGTTTAAGGAATATTTATGAAAAGCAAACAAAACAAAGGAAAACGATTGGTTTTTCTTATCATGATACTGGTGGGATTTGTTTATCTGTATTTTAATGGATTTTCCTATCCTGGAAATATGAAAATCAGCCAGGCCTATCTGCTGAAAGAAGGAGAGGATGGCAGACGATATCTTCTGGACGAAGGACATAAGCGATTATTATGCATAAATAAACAGAATAAAGTCTTATATTCTGTGGAAAATCCCCAGGATTCTCAGAAGAATACACTGTACATTGATGATTTTTGTGTGGATAAATCCGGAAATCTCTATCTTCAGACCAGTTGTTGGGATGGAATGCATTTGTCAGAAGAATTGATTCTGAAGTATGATTCTGATGGAAAGCAAAAAGAAGTGATAAACAAGTGGGGCTACAGCTCTACCTGGGTTTACAAGCACAAAATCTATGGGCTTTCCCTATATCAGGATCAGCTGCGGTATGCAATTCTGGATAAAGACCAGATAGAATTGTCAGGAGGGAAAAGTGCAGAAATTCCTTATCAGGATGCAGAAACCAGAATCAGTGACTGTGTTTTTCAGGAAGATACGCTTTATATATTGGATAAAAATGGGAGAATTTATAAAAAAAAGGACGTTTCTTCAGAGGAAGATGTCAGAGAAATTTTTGATGTAAATAAATCTGAATTTTCGGATGGAATTCCCTACGATCTAAGTATTTCCCAGAATGGAAAGCTGTTTTATACAGATATCCGCAGTCGCATGGTAGTGATGCTGGAGCCAGATCATTATCTTCCGGTTCCGGTTGTGGAGGACACAGATACGCTGACGGTATGGACCATGCAGTCTGAGAATGGGGAGCTTATTTTTACAGCTGATTCAGAAGCCGGCCAAATATGGCGGACAGACGGAACTCTGCAAGGTGAGATTAAGGAGATTCATGGAGACGGAATAAAAATTGCCCTGTGGAGAATTGCTATCTTTCTTGTTCTGGCTGGAGCTGTGGGAAGTATTATCCCTCTTCTTTTTTGGGTGAAAAGTCATTACGGTGTATTGTCCAATGTGAAACGCCTGGGGCTTCTGATCGGGGCAATGCTTTTGATGGTGGCAGGAACGGTATCTGCCATGCTGATCAAGGAGTTCCGCAGCAATTACCGGCAAAAAGTAGAGGAACAAATTGAAATCGCAGCTTATATGGAAGCGGAGCAGATCAAGAAGGAAGATATCGGGGCCATAAAAACAGCGGCTGATTATGATAGTACGGCATATAAGAATATCTGCCAGATCATGAGTGATACCTTTCCTGTAGATATCGAATTTTATCAGAACATTTACTGTAATATCCTGGTAATGAATGAGCAGAAAAATGCTTATGCCATCGCATATCTGGACCAGTCAATCGGTGATTTTTTTCCTCTGGATGAAACGGAAGCCGAAGAGGTGCGGCAGGTTTATGAGACTGGAAAGGCTGTATGGAATAAGGGAAAAGAGGATATTAGCGGTGATTATATTTACATAAAGGTTCCAGTTAAAGCCGAGACAGGCGAAGTGACCGGTGTTGTTGCTGTGGGAACGGAATTGATCGTATTGGATCAGATACTGGCGGATATCATCAAGAATATTCTGTCTGTACTTCTGGTTCTTATTTTGCTGTTTTGTATCCTTTTTGAAGAAGTGCTTTCTTTTCTGGAAGAGAGCAAAAAATATCAGGAAGCAAAAAAGGAAGGGTCCAAGTCTTCACCAAGCCATTTGATGAGACTGATCATTTTCGGTGTATTTGCTGCTTACAATATGACGGCATCCTTTCTTCCTGTATATCTTATGCGCTATGCAAAGAGCGCACATTTTGGCAATACAGAGCTGGCAGCCTCCATTCCGGTTACTTTAAACATATTTGTGATAGGGGCAACCTCGCTGATCTGCCAGAAGCTGACTGTGAAACTGGGAATCCGGAAGCTGTCGGCTCTTAGCGGGATCTGCTCCTTTGCAGGAAACGTACTGCTCTTTTTCGCACCTTCCTATATAGCAATCGTGGCTGGATTGATCCTGGATGGGATTGGTGTTGGTTTCATGACAAATGCAGTTTATATCCTGATCAGCAGAATTGCAGATGCCAGGAACCGGATGGAGGGACTGGCTGTATACAATAGCGCCTATCTTGCGGGACTTAACTTCGGTGTGATGCTGGGAAGTCTTCTGGCTGTGCAGTTCGGACAATCCATTGTTTTTGTATTTGTTTCCTCCGTGTGGGTGTTCCTTGTTGGAATTATTGTGAGCATTGGCCACGTATTGGACCAGAGGGAAGAAAAAGAGGAAAGCAATGGTGCCGCTCAGGCAGGAAGCCAAGTAGAGAAGACAGGAGGGAAGGGCATAAGAAAGTTTTTGTCTGACAAGGCAGTGCCCAGCTTTTTCATTTTAATCCAGAACCCATATATTGTGTTTGGAAGCTTTGTTTTTTATTATGTACCGCTGTTCTGTGACCAGGAGGGCTTTTCAGAACTGGCCTCTACCCTGTTGTTGCTTTTGTATGCGGAAATTCCGGTGGTTATGGGAAACTGGACGACAAAGTGGATGGTAGAAAAGCTGAAATACAAATCTATGTATCTGGCCTGTGGAATCAATGTTCTGGCATTGCTGACCTTTGTATTTTATCCAAGGCTTCCGGGAATGATTCTTGCACTGATCCTTATGGGCCTGGGCGCCTGCTTTGGAAAAACAGTACAGCAGATGTATTTTCTGGATCTGGAATCCGTAAAAGAGTATGGGGAAGACAAGTCCATAGGTATTTACAATTTTACAGAGAATATTGGAGAATCCCTGGGACCTATTGTGTTTGGACAGCTGATGTTTGTTTCTCCTTTGATAAAGGGTGTGCTGCCATTTTGTATTGTCGTTACAGGAATGGGTGGAATTTATTATTTTATTAACAGAAAAAGAGGATAGAGCTGATTATCCCTTGACAGCAAAGCGGTCCTTATACTAGAATAGGAATGCTGCAAAAAAAGAAATTATCGTAAGTGAAGTACGTAATATATAGTATATATAGGAGGCTAAGCGTGTCGAAATATACGAAAGAAATAGAAAAAAGAAGAACCTTTGCCATTATTTCCCATCCGGATGCAGGTAAGACAACTCTTACAGAGAAGTTCCTGCTTTATGGCGGAGCTATCAATCTGGCCGGAAGCGTTAAAGGAAAGGCAACAGCCCGCCATGCAGTATCAGACTGGATGGAAATTGAAAAAGAGAGAGGTATTTCCGTTACTTCTTCCGTATTACAGTTTCATTATGACGGATATTGCATCAACATTCTGGATACACCAGGACATCAGGACTTCTCAGAGGATACCTACCGTACCCTGATGGCAGCAGACTCTGCAGTCATGGTCATTGATGGTTCCAAGGGTGTTGAGGCACAGACAAGGAAGCTGTTTAAGGTCTGTGTCATGAGACATATCCCCATCTTTACTTTTATCAACAAAATGGACCGTGATGCCAATGATACCTTCGATCTTCTGGATGAGATTGAGAAAGAGCTTGGAATTGCAACCTGCCCGATTAACTGGCCGATTGGCTCCGGCAAGAAGTTCCGCGGTGTTTATGACAGAAACACCAACAATATCCTTACCTTCTCAGACACACAGAAGGGTACCAAGGAGGGACGCTTTGAAGAAATTTCCCTGGATGATCCTCATGCCCTGGAGGTAATGGATCCAGAGCAGAAGGAGCAGCTTCTGGAGGAAATCGAGCTTCTGGACGGAGCAAGTGCAGAATTTGACCAGGAGCTGGTAAGCAAGGGAGAGCTGACACCGGTATTTTTTGGTTCTGCGCTGACCAATTTTGGTGTGGAGACATTCCTGGAGCATTTCCTGAAAATGACCACATCTCCACTTCCAAGAACTGCAGATTGTGGAAAGATCGATCCTATGAGTGACGATTTTTCTGCCTTTGTATTTAAGATCCAGGCAAATATGAACAAGTCACACCGTGACAGAATTGCATTTATGCGTATCTGCTCCGGTAAATTTGACGCTTCCCAGGAAGTTTACCATGTACAGGGAGATAAGAAGATGCGTCTTTTACAGCCACAGCAGATGATGGCAGAATCCCGCCATGTGGTAGATGAGGCGTATGCAGGAGATATTATCGGTGTATTTGACCCGGGTATTTTTTCTATTGGCGATACCATCTGCGCAGCAGGGAAAAAGTTTGCCTTCGAGGGAATCCCTACCTTTGCACCAGAGCATTTCGCAAGGGTAAGACTCCTTGATACCATGAAGCGTAAACAGTTTGTAAAGGGAATCAATCAGATTGCACAGGAAGGTGCTATCCAGATTTTCCAGGAGCTTTACGGAAATATGGAAGAGATCATCGTAGGTGTAGTCGGTGTGCTTCAGTTTGACGTTTTAAAATACCGTCTGGAAAATGAATACAATGTGGAGATTCGACTTGAGAACCTGCCTTATGAGCATATCCGATGGATTGCAAATAAGGACGAGGTAAAGGTAGACAAGATCGTAGGTACTTCTGACATGAAGAAGGTTACCGACCTGAAGGGCAACCCACTTCTTCTGTTTATCAATGCATGGAGCATAGGCATGACGGAGGACCGTAATCCGGATTTAATATTAACAGAATTCAGTAAATAACTCTTTTCATTTGTGTGACGTTTTGCTATAATAAGGGATATACTAGAGTCTGTTTGAAAAATCAGTAACTATTAGACTACTCAGGAGGTTTTGGGTATGGCAGAGAAGAGAACAACATATAAGATACAGGAACTGGAAGGCATCGGAGAAGTTCAGATCGCAGATGAGGTTGTGACCATTATTGCAGGACTTGCTGCTACAGAGGTAGACGGTGTTGCTTCCATGGCTGGCAATATTACAAATGAGCTGGTAAGCAAGCTTGGAATGAAGAATCTTTCCAAGGGCGTGAAGGCAGAGATACTTGATGGAGTTGTGACAGTTGATCTTACACTGAACATTGAGTATGGCATGAATATCCTGGAGACAAGCAAGAAGGTTCAGGAGCGAGTGAAGTCAGCCATTGAGAACATGACTGGGCTTGAGGTTGCAGATGTAAATATTCATATTGCAAGTGTAGATATGGAGAATGAAAAAGGAAAGTAAACCTTTCCTTTTTTTCTATGTAACGGGGAAGTATTAATAGGAGGAAATATGAGAAGAAGGGAACAGAGAGAACACATTTTTAAACTGCTTTTTATGAGTGAATTTAATTCACAGAAAGAGATGGAAGAGCAGCTTGCATTATATTTTGGAGATATTGAGAATCTGGATGCGAAGGATAAGGAATATATCAGCCAGAAATATATGAACATCATGAATCATACACAGGAGCTTGACGAGAAGCTGAACAGCATCAGTATGGGATGGAAGACAGGAAGAATGAACCGTGTGGATCTGACTGTGCTTCGTCTGGCTGTATATGAGCTGGAATTTGAGAAAGAAGAGGTGCCGGTGGGCGTTGCCATCAATGAGGCAGTAGAGCTGGCAAAATGCTTTGGCTCTGAAGAGTCAGGCGCATTTGTAAACGGAATCCTTGGCAAGATCGCAAACCCGGATAAGAAGGTTGTTTCCAGGAAATCCCCGGGTAAGAACCAGGAAAAGGTACCTTCCAGACCGAAATTCGGATTTAAGGTAAAAGATCCTTCCAAGACCATTGTAGTTGTCAATTCCAATGTAAAACCAAAGGCACCGGAAGATAAGAATGAATAATGTATATTCTGTTGGCCAGGTAAACCGATATGTGAAGAATATGTTTACCCAGGACTATTTTTTGCAGAATATTTATATAAAAGGAGAGGTATCCAACTGCAAATACCATTCCAGAGGCCACATCTATTTTTCCCTGAAGGATGAAAGCGGGAAAATAGACTGCGTTATGTTTGCTGGTTCCAGAAAGGGGCTGGCATTTCGCATGAAAGACGGCGATAAGGTAGTGGCAGGGGGCAAGATGGATACCTATGAAAGAGATGGCAGTTATCAGTTCTATGTCCGGGAGATCACCCTGGAAGGCGCAGGAGCACTTTATGAGAGATATCTTGCGCTGAAACAGGAACTGGAGGATATGGGAATGTTTGCCCAGGAGTATAAGCAGCCCATACCGGAATTTGCCCGCAGGGTAGGTGTGGTAACTTCTCCCACAGGTGCGGCAATTCGTGACATTGCCAATGTTTCCGGCAGGCGGAATCCCTTTATCCAGACCATTCTCTATCCTGCACTTGTGCAGGGTGAGGGTGCTGTGGCAAGCATTGTAAAGGGAATCCGTATGCTGGATGAAGCGGGTGTGGATGTGATCATTATAGGCAGAGGCGGCGGTTCCATTGAGGAACTGTGGGCATTTAATGAGGAAGAAGTAGCCCGGGCCATTTTTGAATGCCACACACCTGTAATTTCAGCTGTGGGCCATGAGACCGATTTTACAATTGCTGATTTTGTGGCAGACCTTCGGGCACCTACACCTTCCGCAGCAGCGGAGCTGGCTTATTTTGACTGCAGAAATGTTCTGGATGCCATGAATGGCTACCAGGAGCGGCTGGAACGTGCAGTATGGAATAAGATTGATGTAAACCGGGCAAAACTGGAACGATACCAGATACGCCTTCAGTATCTGAATCCAGAGAGCAGACTGCGGGAACAGCAGCAATATGTGGCGGATATGGAGGAACGCCTCCAGGCTGCCATGGAACAGAAGATAAAAGAGAAAAGACACAGGCTGTCCCTTTACCTGGAACGTTTCAACGGTCTTTCCCCTCTTCGCAAGCTGAATCAGGGCTATTCCTATGTTTCAGATGAAAAGGGAAAGACGCTGATCTCTGTTTCTCAGGTGAAAAAAGGAGATGGTCTAGTGGTTTATGTGACAGATGGCGTGATCACTGCCACTGTACAGAATACAAGAAAGGAGGTACGGGAAGATGGCTGAGGAGAAAAAAGAAGAGAAAACTTTGGAAGAGGCTTTTTCAGAGCTGGATATTCTGGCTGACAGGCTGGAAGACCGTGAAACCTCCCTGGAGGATTCCTTCCGCCTTTACAAGCAGGGGATGGAACTTTTGAAATACTGCAATGACAAGCTTGACACTGTAGAGAAGAAAATGCTTCAGATGAATGAGGATGGTACCCTTGGTGAATTTTCAAGATGAGTTAAAGAAAAGAACAGAAGAAATCGAAAAGGTGCTTGCGTCCTATCTTCCCAAAGAAGAGGGTTTTGCCAGGACAATGGCTCAGGCGATGAACTACAGCGTAAAGGCAGGAGGCAAACGCCTCCGCCCCATGATGATTCTGGAAACCCTTCGGATGTTCGGAGGGGATGAAAAACTTGCATATCCTTTTATGGCAGCTATGGAGATGATCCATACCCATTCCCTGGTCCATGACGACCTGCCTGCCCTTGACAATGACGATTACCGCAGAGGACGTCTCACCACTCACAAGGTTTACGGGGAGGCAATGGGAGTACTTAGCGGTGTTGCCCTTTTAAATTATGCCTATGAGGTGATGTTCACTGCCTTTGACCTGGGAAAGGACGAGAAGAGCCAGGCACGTATCATAAAGGCACTGAAGATCATGTCCCATAAGACCGGAATTTACGGAATGCTTGGAGGACAGAGCGTAGACGTGGAAAATGACGGCAAGCCTATGAGCCGGGAGATGGTGGATTATATTTACGAAAACAAAACCTCAGCGCTGATCCAGGCGTCAATGATGACTGGAGCTGTCCTTGGAGGGGCTTCCCCGGAAGAAGTATCTGTGATAGAGAAGGCAGCTGGAAATATCGGTCTGGCATTTCAGATCCAGGATGACATCCTGGATGTGACCAGCACGGCAGAAGAGCTTGGAAAGCCGATCCACAGTGACGAGAAGAACCATAAGACAACTTACGTGACCCTGATGGGAATCCAGAATGCATCCCGGCAGGTGGCGAAGCTGTCAGAAGAAGCAGTGCAGCTTCTTGAAGGAATGGATAAGAACAATGAATTTCTGTTTACACTGGTAAGGGAACTGGTGGAACGCAGAAAGTGAAAGAAGGTTACAAATGATTCTGGATAAAATAAAAAAGCCCAACGATATTCACAAGATTCCTCTGGCTGAATTTCCGCAGCTGGCTGATGAAATACGAAGCTTTTTGATTGAATCCGTCAGCAGGACAGGAGGACATCTGGCATCCAATCTTGGAGTGGTGGAGCTTACACTGGCACTGCATAATGTACTGGATTTTCCAGATGACAAGCTGATCTGGGATGTGGGACATCAGGCCTACACCCACAAAATACTCACCGGCCGTAAGGGAGAGTTTGAGACCCTGCGTAAGGAAGGAGGATTAAGCGGCTTCCCCAAGCGAGGAGAAAGCAGCTGTGATTCCTTTGATGCAGGACACAGCTCAGATTCTATTTCAGCAGGTCTTGGCTATGTAAGGGCGAGGGATCTGTTAGGTGAAAAATACCATGTGGTTTCCGTGATCGGAGATGGCGCCCTTACAGGGGGGATGGCTTACGAGGCACTGAACAATGCCGCAGAGCTGGAAACCAATTTCATTATCGTGCTTAATGACAACAATATGTCCATTTCTCCAAATGTAGGAGGAATGTCAAACTATCTTAGTGTGCTTCGCACTGCGGAAGCTTACACAGGAATGAAGATAAGCATTAACAAGGCGGTGAAGAAGATTCCTCATGTAGGTACGGCCATGGTGGATGCCATGAGAAGGACAAAAAGCAGCATTAAGCAGCTGTTTATTCCCGGAATGCTCTTTGAAAATATGGGGCTTACCTACCTGGGACCTGTAGATGGCCATAATATGCGCCAGATGATGCGCCTTTTTAATGAGGCGAAGCGGGTAAAGGGACCTGTTGTGGTTCATGTTCTTACAGAAAAGGGAAGAGGTTATGAGCCTGCAAGACGAAACCCGGATATGTTCCACGGTATCGGGCCTTTTGATATCAAAACAGGCAGACCGACTCAGAAAGAGAGCTTTCCGGGTTATACAGAGGTATTTTCAGAAGCTTTGTGCGAAATTGCAGAGGAAGAGAAGAGGATAGTTGCCATTACTGCTGCCATGCCAGGCGGTACCGGGCTGAAAAAGTTTTCCCAGAGGTATCCGGAGAGGTTCTTTGATGTGGGAATCGCAGAGGAGCACGCTGTTTCCTTTGCAGCAGGGCTGGCACTTGGAGGCGTGATCCCTGTAGTTGCCATTTATTCCTCTTTTTTACAAAGGGCAGTAGACCAGATGCTTCACGATGTATGTATGCAGAAGCTTCATGTGGTTTTCGCAATCGACAGGGCTGGTCTGGTAGGCGCAGATGGTGAGACACATCAGGGGAATTTTGATCTTTCCTATCTTGGCATGATGCCTGGAATGACAGTAATGGCACCGAAGAATGACTGGGAGCTAAAAGAAATGCTCCGTTTTGCGGTAAAGGCAGAGGGACCTGTGGCAATCCGCTATCCAAGAGGCAATGCCTGTCAGAAGTTTGAGGAATACCAGGCACCTGTAGAAGCCGGGAAAAGCGAAGTTCTCCATAAAGGGAGGAATGTGGCAGTCCTGGCACTGGGAAGTATGGTGGAAGTCTGTCAGGAAATCTGTGAAGAACTGGAAAAAGAGGGTACCGACCCTACTTTTGTAAATGTACGTTTCGTAAAACCTATGGATACAGCACTGCTGGATGAATTGACAGAGGATCACAGCCTGCTGGTAACAGTAGAGGAAAATGTGGAAAACGGAGGCTTTGGCCAGCAGGTATGCGGCTATATGGAAGCTCACCATCCTGGATGCCAGGTGCTGCCGGTCGCAATTCCGGATCGTTTTGTTGCCCATGGAAGTGTGGACAGCCTCAGGGAGCAGCTTGGTCTTTGCACCTCTGCCATTGTGAAGAAGATAAAGAATTGCGGGAAGGAATAAGAGAATGAAAAAAAGATTGGATATACTGCTGGTGGAGCGCACTCTTGCACCTTCCAGAGAAAAAGCAAAAGCGTATATTATGGCTGGCCAGGTTTATGTAGACGGTCAGAAGGAAGATAAAGCAGGCTCCATGTTTGCAGATACTGTGAAGGTGGAGGTAAGGGGAAATACCCTTCCTTATGTAAGCCGGGGCGGTCTGAAGCTGGAGAAAGCCATGAAAGAATTTGATGTAAGCCTTTCTGGAAAGATCTGTATGGATGTGGGCGCTTCCACAGGAGGCTTTACAGATTGTATGCTTCAGAATGGCGGCGTGAAGGTTTATTCCATTGATGTTGGATATGGACAGCTGGACTGGAAACTGCGCAATGACCCTCGTGTGGTATGTATGGAGAAAACCAATATCCGGTATGTGGTGCCGGAGGATATTGAGGAAAGACCTGCTTTTTCCTCTATTGACGTCTCTTTTATTTCCCTGACAAAGGTACTTCTTCCTGTGAGAAATCTTCTTACAGAGGATGGCGAGATTGTCTGCCTGATCAAACCACAGTTTGAGGCTGGCAGAGAGAAGGTTGGGAAAAAGGGGGTTGTCCGTGACCCCGCAGTACATGAGGAAGTGATCGAGAAGGTAAGGGATTATGCTATGAGCATTGCCCTTGAGCCCTGTCATCTCTCTTTCTCCCCAATCAAGGGGCCGGAGGGAAATATCGAGTATCTTCTTCATTTGAAGAAACATCCGGAGGGAACTGCTGTATCGGATAGCCTGACTGTAAAGGTGGAGGATGTGGTAGCACAGGCTCACGGAGCACTGGATAAACCTGAAACCGATACAGGAAAATAATTTGCCATGGATAATTTTTATATTATAACCAACAGTGAAAAAGACAAAAATCTGGAATTTACAAACAATGTGGTAAAATACATTGAAAAAAACGGAGGACACTGTGAGGTACAGCTTGCGGGAAGGCAGAAGGATAGTCCCTTTCATTACACGGATCCCAGGAAAATCCCGGAGGAAACCCAGTGCGTGCTGGTACTTGGGGGAGATGGAACCCTTCTGCAGGCTGCCCGTGACATTCAGGCTGTCCACAATGAGAAGAGCAGCCAGCTTCTTCTCCTGGGAGTGAATCTGGGGCATCTGGGCTTTCTTGCAGAGGTGGACAGTCAGTCCGTTTATTCTGCTATAGACAAGCTTACGGCAGATATTTATGAGGTGGAAGAGCGGATGATGCTGTCAGGAACGGTTTATCGTGATGGGAAGGCCATCGGGCAGGACATTGCCCTGAACGATATTGTGATCGCCAGGGCAGGACATCCCCGTGTTGTACGGTTTAAGAATTTTGTCAATGATGAATATCTGAACTCCTATAATGCAGATGGGATTATTATTTCCACACCTACAGGTTCTACCGGCTACAGCCTTTCGGTAGGAGGTCCCATTGTATCTCCAAGTGGAGAGATGACTATTATGACACCCATCGCTCCTCATACCCTGAACAGCAGGAGCATTGTTTTTCCTGCTGAAGATGTGATCACAGTGGAGATGGGAGAGGGACGCCATCAGGACTGCGAAAAGGGACTGGCATCCTTTGACGGGGATTCTGAGATTCCGATGATCACAGGAGATCGGATCGTAATCCGTAAGGCAGAGGTAAAAACCAGGATACTGAAGTTAAACCATTTGAGCTTTGTAGAGGTTCTGCGACAGAAAATGCGGGACAGCTGATGCTGGTGCAGAAAGCATTTTCCAAACAGACATATAACATTTTCAGGAAACAAATATGCAGGAATACAGATGGAACAGAGTATTCCGGCAGGGAGGGTGAAACGTGAAATTAGCAAGGCATGAGAAGATTATCGAACTGATCAAGGAATATGATATTGATACCCAGGAAGAGCTTGCGGCGAGATTGAATGACGCAGGCTTCAAGGTAACACAGGCGACGGTTTCACGAGATATCCGTGCACTGAAAATGACAAAGGTAGCTGGAAAAGACGGGAAATCCCGTTATGCTATTTTACAGGATACACAGCCAGGTCTTGGAGATCAGTATACAAGGGTTCTGAACGATGCTGTGGTTTCCATTGAGGTAGGACAGAATCTTGTTGTCATTAAGACAGTAATCGGAATGGCAATGGGAGTTGCCACTGCACTGGATGCTCTGAAATGGCCGGAAATCTTAGGATGTATTGCCGGGGATGACACCATCATGTGTGCCTGCAAAAGCACAGAGCTGGCAGAAGGTGTGATGGAAAAGCTTAGCAGCATTCTAAACAGAGGATAAGGAAAAGAAGTGGATCGGATATGAGAAAACAGTAGGGAGGCAGACTTTGTTAGTACATTTACATATCAAAAACCTTGCACTCATAGATGAAATTGAGGTAGAATTCGGACCTGGACTGAACATCCTCACTGGTGAAACCGGTGCTGGTAAGTCCATTCTTCTTGGTTCCATGCAGCTGATCCTTGGCGGAAAGACTTCCAGAGGCCTGATACGGGAAAATGCATCCTATGCACTGGTGGAGCTTTTGTTTCAGGTAGAAAATACAAAAGCAAAGGAAGCACTTGCTGCACTTGACATTTATCCGGAGGATGGACAGATCCTGATGTCCAGGAAAATTATGGATGGCAGGAGCATCAATAAGATAAACGGAGAGACAAGTACAGTGGGACAGATGAAGGCAGCAGCAGCCTGCCTTCTTGATATTCATGGCCAGCATGAGCACCAGTCCCTTCTCTATGAGGAGAAGCAGCTGGAGATTCTGGATGCCTATGGCCGTGAGAAAATCTTTCCGGAGAAAGGAAAGGTAAAAGCGGCTTATCAGGAGTATAGGAAGTGTCAGGCAGAGCTGAAATCCCTTGATATGGATGAAGAACAGAAGAACCGGGAAATGGCCTTTCTGGAATTTGAAATCAATGAAATTGAGAAGGCCGCCCTGACACATGGGGAAGATGAAGAGCTGGAGAAACAATACCGGAAGCTGTCAAATGGACGCAGAATCATCGATTCCCTCCAAAACACCCACTCCCTTACCGGATATGAAGGACAAGGAGCGGGAGATGCTGTGGGAGAGGCCCTGCGGGAGCTTTCCAGAGTGACGGAATACGATGAACAGCTGGAATCTCTTTTCCAGACTCTTTCTGAAGTGGATGGGCTCCTTAACGATTTTAACAGAGAACTGTCTTCTTATATGGAGGATATGACCTTTGATGAATCGATATTTTATGAGACAGAGCGGCGTCTTGATCTCATCAATGGCCTGAAGGCAAAATATGGACAGAGCATTGAATTGATCCTGGAATATCAGAAGAAACAGAAGGAGAAGCTAGCCAAGCTGCAGAAATATGAAGAAATCTTTGAAGCTGCCAAGGAAAATCTGAAAAATGCACAGAAGAAGCTGGAAACAGCCTGCGGACAGCTTTCCGAAGTGCGCAGGCAATATAGTCACCAGCTGGAAGAAAAGGTGGTTCAGGGACTGAAAGACTTGAATTTCCTGGATGTCCGGTTTGCCATTACATTTGCCAGAAAAAATGGTTATACAGAAAATGGTTTTGATGAGATTGAGTATGAGATTTCCACGAATCCCGGAGAGAGCCTGAAGCCTCTGGGCAAGATCGTCTCCGGTGGTGAGTTATCCAGGATCATGCTTGCCCTGAAAGCCATTTTGGCTGACCGTGACCAGATCGAAACTCTGATCTTCGATGAAATCGATACCGGGATCAGCGGCCGTACAGCGCAGAAGGTTTCAGAGAAAATGGCAGTGATCGGACATCACCATCAGGTTCTTTGTATTACGCATCTGCCCCAGATTGCGGCTATGGCTGATTCTCATTTTGAGATTGAGAAACACATCCGGGAAAATGAGACGACTACACAGATCCACACCCTGGATGAGGAAAACTCTGTCCGGGAGCTTGCCCGTTTGTTAGGCGGTGCCCAGATTACAGACGCAGTCCTTGAAAATGCTCAGGAGATGAAAAAGCTGGCGGAAGAATATAAATCCGGAATGGAGCTGTAAAGATCACTGCAGGACAGCCGGAACTGGAAAATTTTACAGGTGCGTATTACAGTTGGAAAAGAGGCTGTAATACGCACCTGTTTGAAAAATCATTCCTCCAGCATATTTTCAATAAAAATCCCGTATCCGCTTGCCGCATCCTGTACAAAAACGTGTGTGACGGCGCCCACGATCTTTCCATTCTGGAGAATAGGACTTCCGGACATTCCCTGAACAATGCCTCCTGTTTTATTTAACAGCTCCTTATCTGTAACCTGTATGACAAAGCTTTTATTACTGTCTTCATGGTTCATATCAATTTTCGTGATCTTTGCTTCATATTCTTTTACCCCATCGCCTACGTTGCACAAAATGGAAGCCAGCCCTGTTTTTAGTTCCTGTTTATATCCGATCTTCATCTGCCGGAGGGAAATGGAATGGTTCAGGTCCTCTCCATAGGTGCCATAAATGCCCTTCTGACTGTTGCAGCAGATGGATCCAATCTGATTGTCCTGCCGGTAACGGATCAGCCCGGAAAGTTCTCCCGGATATCCTCTTTCCCCTTTTTGTACGCCAAGTATTTCCGCACCATAGAGACTTCCCCCTTTGATGGAAAGCAGATCTCCGGTGTCGATATCGCTGATTCCATGGCCAAGAGCTCCGAAAGTGCCGGACTGGGTAACGTATGTGAGTGTGCCGATTCCCTGGGTATCATCACGTACCCAGACACCGAGCTTGTATTTTCCGGATGCGTCCTTTACAGGAGTAAGGGAAACGGGGATAGTCGTTTCTTCCCTTAAGACCTTCACTGTGACAGTCTGGCCGTCAAGCTGTTCCATATCTTCGATTAAATCCTTTTTACAGGAAATTTTCTGCTGGTTCATGGAAATAATGTAGTCACCTGGTTTCAGAAGGTTTTTCGCCGGATTTCTTGATTCGCCATCCTGTGAGAGGATTTCTCCGGTGTCGATGACCAGCACACCATCTGTTTCCATGTAAATGCCCACTGTACTTCCGCTTACAAGAAGAGTATCAGTTTTTGCGGGGACAATTTTAATGTCCTTAAATGGAATCCTGCCCAAAATCCGACAGGGCAGAAGATAGCTTCCCTCACCGGAAACCGGAATGGCGTCTCCGAAGGAAACAAAAGGAATTTTGGTCAGCTGTGAAAAATCAAGTCCGCAGTTTTTGTTGAACTGGATTTCATCAGGGATTTTCCGGTTCAGGTAGCGGTAACCCAGAAACACCATTGCCAGAAGATCCAGAACAAGACAAAGCAGGATAAATTTTTTATATTTTACTTTTGATTCCATTTTCATCACATCCTTTTCATTTGTTTGACAGACGATGCAGTTCTTTGTCTGTTTCCTTTATAGTATGTGGTGAAAATGAGATTTCAGTCTTGAATTTTTATGAATGGATTCCAATTCTTTCAATAGAAAAGTGCGAAAAAAGGTAAAAAAGGTTTAAAAGGTAAGCTTGTGGGGAATGCTGTCTTATTAGAAAAATATCTCTTGAAAAATTGCTTTTTATGCAGCCTCAATGCGCAAAAAAACTCGAAACAAATCGAACGAAAATCCAGTAAAATCGGCACTTTCGGCTTGATTTTGCCATGAGAGTTCCACTATAATAGACGGTGTTACAGAAAAGGAAAATTTTTCTGAAAAGAGTGCAAGAGCAAACAGGGCCCTGCTGTTTTGTACAGACGATAGAAGAGATTTGGGAGAAAAGGCCTTTTTCCCGGATCGTATGCCGGCGTTTTTTTGACAGGCATCGTTATAGAAGGAATCGATTTTCGATGGCAATAAACCGGAGAGGTTTCAAAATAGTGGGAGGAGAATGGCCTCATGGAAAAATTAAATGTTGCAATCGCAGATGATAACGAGAAAATGGTTGAGGTATTAAGTCAGATCATTGATCAGGATGAAGATCTCAGACTGGTTGGAAAAGCACATAATGGAGAAGAAATCTGTAATATTATAAAGGAGAAACAGCCAGATGTGGTTGTTTTGGATATTATTATGCCGAAGATAGACGGGCTGTCTGTGATGGAGCGGTTCAGCCACGATGAAAAAATGAAGAAAATTCCGTCTTTTATTGTAGTATCTGCAGTGGGCCAGGAGCGGATCACAGAGGATGCCTTTGACCTTGGAGCAGATTATTTTATTCTGAAACCTTTTGATAATAAAATGCTGCTGAACCGGATCAAGCATATCCGCCGTGCAGGGGAGCGAAGGACCAGAGAGGTGAACCGTCCGAGGCCAAAGGAGCAGGAGGTTCCCGGTGAGAGTGGAAATCTGGAAACGGATGTGACGGACATTATCCATGAAATCGGAGTACCGGCACATATAAAAGGGTATCAGTATTTAAGAGATGCCATCATTCTTTCTGTAAATGATATGGAAATGCTGAATTCTATAACAAAGATTCTTTATCCGACCATAGCGAAGCGCCATCAGACAACGCCAAGCCGTGTGGAGAGAGCCATACGCCATGCCATAGAAGTGGCCTGGAGCCGTGGAAAAATGGACACGATAGACGAGTTATTCGGCTATACAGTAAGTAATGGGAAGGGAAAACCTACAAATTCAGAATTTATTGCATTAATCGCAGATAAAATCCGACTGGAATATAAAAAACGTTCTTTCCAATAAACAGAAAATAGGTTATAATAATGTCATTAAGAAGCTATTGGCTATTACTAAGGAGGGTTTTTTGAATGAAAAGAATTCTTTATGCAACATCAGAAGCAGTGCCTTTTATAAAGACAGGAGGACTTGCTGATGTAGCTGGTTCGCTG
>ERZ1035006.45-NODE-45-length-92911-cov-17.657620_pt1 | contig 92911 bp, 74 predicted proteins | sample MGYA00520694_ERZ1035006 | MGnify/ENA primary metagenome ERZ1035006 (study PRJEB33766, sample SAMN09781746) | gut metagenome | biome: gut microbiome | host: Homo sapiens | place: Madagascar | study: EMG produced TPA metagenomics assembly of the PRJNA485056 data set...
CATTGTAGCTCACTTTGCTCGCAAAGTGAGGGCCACGAACACGTAGCGAATATGTCTAACGCTTTAGCGCATGACTTTGTTGGATTTTTAGCCGTGTTTGGCCGCCACAATATTCGTGGGCCCTCACTTTGCGAGCAAAGTGAGCTACAGTGCTTCGCCTCAGACATTCACCGAATGTTCGCGCAGCGCCGCTTGTTGCTAAGTTGCAACCGCTATGCTATTTGGTCAAAAACGCGTAGAGTTTTTTCTGGATTTTGAACCGCTTTTTACTTTTCCCGATTTCATGGGTCTTATTACTAAGTCATGAAAACCAGCAAAAATACAGGTCAAAATGGCTCAACTTATTCCTTCAGCATACAAAACAAGATACGTTATTATGAGAATTAAGTTATTAAGTTTATTCCTTTTACAGTCCGTCATATCCTTTGCTCAAGTGGCAAACGATAGCGAACTTTCGTTTGTTGGATTGCAGCGCAATTTTGCTGGCGTCAATCTCAATTATCGCAAGGCAAACATTGAAGGCCAGGCTGGAGACGCCAAAGCCTTGGTGATATACCTGCATGGTGGTTCAAGTTGCGGCACCGACAACACCACCCAGATGAGCGAACCTGGCATTGACTCCATTGCCAATTATTTGTTTAACCATCACAAAGCGACTGTCTTCATAGTGCCACAATGTCCCGACCGCAATAAGGGATGGGGAGGAATCACAAAGAACGTAAAAGCTCTTCTCGACTTCACCGCTAATACCGAAAGTGTCGACCCCAGCCAGATTTATATATTCGGCGGTTCGATGGGAGGCACTGGCACATGGAAGATGCTATCTTCTTATCCCGACTATTTCGCGGCTGCAATGCCTTGTGCCGCCAACCCGAAGGGCATGAACGTCGAGACAGTTGCCACCACTCCCGTCTACAATGTCATGGGCTTGGCTGACAAGATCATGAATAGTGATGTGAGGAGCATTGCAGAAGACTTTATCTCTCAGTTGCAACAGCTTGGCGACGAAGCGGTGTATGAGACGGTGCCTGATTGGACACACGAGGTCACATGTGTACAGAGCTACAGCAAATCACGTATGGACTGGGTGTTTGCTCATACCAAGCATGACACAAGCAGCATTCTGACCCTATATAACGAACAGCGGAAAACGGATGATGCCTGGTACACGCTCTCAGGAGTAAGAATAGCAAAACCCTCGTCTCCAGGATTGTATATTCGAGGAAGTTAAGTAGTCTGAGATAACAAACAATAATTATCGGAAAACAAATCCGTGTAGCTCAATGAGTTACGCGGATTTTCCGTTTTAAAGGGTTTGCTGATGCTTATCGATTTCTACTGATTCGTTGATTTTCTGTGTTCCATATTTGTACCTTAACAAAAAAGTAGGAAATTTGAAACAAAAACATATAAATACATACAATAACTATTTTAGGAAAGAAATTATGGCAGGTATTGCATTGGAAATCAACAGGAAATGCAAAGTTTGTGGAAAAGTATTCCGTGTAAAGAAACTCGACTCACAAGTTTGTTCTAAACGATGCAGCAACATCGCTCTTAAACGTCGCCGTGACGCAGAATTAAAAGAAGCCCGATTAGACAATATAGCGGCTCAGGTTCCAGACATTCGAGAGTATATCTCAGTAAAAGAAGCAGTAGCTATGTTCAATATTGAACGTGGCACTTTGTATCGCCTTATTAGGTTAGGGCGTATTCCTGCTATAAATATGGGGAAACATCTTATCCGTATCAAGCGGTCAGAATTTGAAGCCAACTTGCAGATAAGACCAATAGCCAGAGAAGAAAAAGCTAAACCAACTCCGAAACTCTACAGTCTTGAACCGGAGGATTGCTATACTATTTCAGAGGTATGCAAGAAATATCGTATCAATGACTCTACTGTTTGGGCTCATGTACGCAAATACTCTATTCCATCTCGTCAGATTGGGAACTATGTTTACGTACCGAAAGAAGAAATCGATAACTTATATAAATCAGACATCCTATGAAGAAAGCAATGTTACATACTAAGGTTTCTGTAAAGCTTCGTAAATCAGAGCTTCGTGCTGAATGGTATCTTTATTTGGAAGCCTATCCTGTTTTCAAGGCTGGGTATGACAAACCACAACGAGAGCGTGAGTATCTTAATCGTATTATTACTACTCCTATGTGGGACAAGTCACGTCTGGCACGTCTTAATGCCAATGGTGAGCAATCATATAAGCCCAAGCGTGACCAAAACGGCATAATTGTCTGTCGTTCCAAAATTGATCGGGAGACTTGTATCTTTGCTGATAACGTGCGAAATATCCGCCAGCATGAGTATGATAATGCAGAACTCTATTCTGAGGCAGACCAAGCTATGGCTGAGAAAATAGAAATGAGCAAAACCAATTTCATTGAGTATTTCGCCAAGGTTGCCGAAAATCGACATAAGAAAGGTTTCAAGTCTATTATTGTCAATTGGAATCGTGTCTATGAACTTATTAAAATTTATGCAGAGGGTGATTTTCTCCCATTTTCAAAGATTACTTTGAGAATGATGGAAAGTTTCAAAACATTCATGCTGACTGCACCACAAGGAGGCGGTAAATCAGGTATTGTTTCTCAGAACACTGCTGCGACCTACTTCGCCATATTTAAAGCAGCCGTTCATCAGGCATTCATAGACGGTTACCTTGATGTTGATATTGCAGCTAAGGTCAAAGGCATTCAAGAGGAAGAAAGTCGTCGTGAACACCTCACAATTGATGAACTGAACCAACTGGCTGCAACACCTTGCGATTATCCTATGCTCAAAAAGGCGGCATTATTCAGTGCTCTCACTGGACTTCGCCATTGTGATATAATGAAAATGAAATGGAGGGAAATATCAAAAGAGGGTGAGCATTACCGTATCAACTTCAATCAGAAAAAGACAGGTGGAGTGGAATATATGCCAATCTCAGATCAGGCTTATCTTATTTGCGGCGAACCAAGAGACCCAGACCAGTTGGTGTTCGAGGGACTTCAGGCTCCATCATGGATAAATAAGCCCGTAAAGCGATGGGTAGAGAGTGCTGGTATCAAAAAGAAAATCACCTTCCATTGCTTCCGACACTCGTACGCTACCAATCAACTTAGTGAAGGAACTGACCTATTTACCGTTAGTAAAATGCTTGGACATACCAACATCAAGACAACGCAGATATATACAAAAGTTGTTGACTCCAAGAAGGAACAGGCAGCTAACGCCATCAAACTCATTCTTCATAGTGACGTGATGGAATAATCCTTACAATATCCTTTATTACCCTATTGCCACTTATGCTTTATGTATAGGTGGCTTTTACTTTTTGTTTCCTTTTTTGAGGTCTGTTAATACGGTAGTACATACGGCAAATTCCCGTATGTACTACCGTATTAACAGAAAAATGCAATTTTTCGTGTTAAACATTGTTGTAGTATTTGCTTAGTGTCAACTATTTACGGTTATGGTTTTTCATTTATTTAATACGGTGTAGGAGATGATGAAAATCATCCTCATTTCCGTATCTTGCAAACATCCATAAACAACAGTAATTTTGTCGGTGAATTCAATAATACAAGTTGGCTGCGCAGTCACAATCCGTAATAAACAAAAAGAATCAAAACAAATGGAAAATCAAAGACAGAAATCCAACAATGTTCCTACGTTTGACATGATTCCGATGTTGATGGCAAATCTTCTGGAGGATAACAGAATCCTATCTGCAAAGATTGATGCTCTCAATAAGAAGATAAGTATGTCGGCACCTGAGAACAAAAAGGATGATGACAACGAGCGTATGGATGTTACAGAAGCCCAGAAATACCTCCCCGGTCATCCTGCTATCCAAACCATCTATGGATGGACATCAAACGGGCAGATTCCTTACCATAAGATTGGTAAGCGCATCTATTTCGTTAAGTCTGAACTTGACAAATGGCTATCTCATGGTCTGCACAAGTCCGATGATACTCTGAGCAAGGAGGCTGAGGAATATGTTAAACGTCACCCTAAACATTAACATCATTCATTATTACTATGGGTATTCCATCAAACGTAATTGAAACCATCAAGTCTAAGGCAGACATTGTTGATGTCATAGGTGAGTACGTATCTCTCACCAAAGAGGGGCATAATTATAAAGGTATCTGTCCGTTCCACAATGACCATTCGCCTTCATTGATGGTCAGTCCCGCCAAGGGTATCTACAAATGTTTTTCCTGTGGAGCGTCTGGCGATGTGGTAAAGTTTCTCGAAGAACATCTTAACCTATCCTTTCCTGAGGCAATCAAGATGCTTATCAAGAAATATGGAATTGAGACTCCAAAGGAGAATCTTTGTCTTGAAGACGTGGAACTCCATAAGAAATGCGAATCCATGTATATTGCTAATGAGTATGCCTTGCAGTATTTCATAGATAATCTTTTCAATGATACCGATGAGTCTAATAAAGCATTGCGGTATGTTACCAGTCGTTGGCATTTGGAGTTTATAAAGTCTTTCGGCATCGGATATGCAGCCAATGGCTGGCAGAACTTTCATGACTATGCAAAGGCTAAAGGGTTAAGCGAGGAGGTACTTCTTGAAGTTGGACTACTGACCAAACATCCAACAAAAGGCAATATCTATGACACCTACCGTGGCAGAGTGATAATCCCCATCCGTGACAAGCAGAAAAGAATCATTGGCTTTACAGCTCGCCTTGTGCCGGCTCTTTCTGAATCCCCAAAACAGCAGCCGAAGTATATCAATTCACCTACTTCCCTCATTTTCGAGAAAGGGGCTGCTTTGTTTGGCATTGATCAGGCTATACCGGAAGCAGGTAAGGTTGACGAGATGAATCTTGTTGAAGGTGCTCCTGATGTTTTACGACTTCAAGCTATAGGTGTCGCAAACTCAGTGGCTCCATTGGGAACGTCATTGACAGAACAGCAGTTGAACATCATCAAGCGCAGCACGGCTAACATTAACCTCATTCCTGATAGTGATAAGGTTAAAGGAGAGCAGGAATTTGGTGCAGGTTTTACAAGTGCTATTCGGGCTGGTAAAATGGCAATGGCGTTAGGTTTTCACGTGACAGTTCAAGAAATTCCTTCATCGGACGGAAAAAGTGATCCAGATTCATATCTTACATCTAAGGAGGTTCTTAATTCTTTGCCGAAGAAGGACTTTGTGCTCTGGTATGCAGAAAAATTGTTTGTTTCAGCTCACGATAATATTGTTTTGCGAGCAAAGGCGATTCATGACATTGTTGATGTCGTAAAATCAACAAAAGACAATGTGCTTATGGAAACTTATGCAGAAAGACTTACAGAAGTCTATGGCCATAAAGATATGTGGCAATGTGAACTTTCCTGCAAGCATCCTCAGGTTCTTATGCCATGTGATAAGATGTCACACGAGGAATATGCCTCTCTTTTCAAGAATACGGAAATCAAAGTCGGAAATAATTGCTATTTCTGCTACAGCAAAGATGGTGAGACGGAAATCTCAAACTTTATCATGATTCCTCTATATCTCATTCGGGATGGAGCAACAGCCACCCGTGTATTCATTCTTCGTAATGTATTGGGATATGAGGTGAGAATAGAATTTTCCATTGAAGAAATGACGGTACTCCAAAAGTTTCGCAATCGTATTGAGCGTGAAGTAAACTTTATGTGGTATGGCTCATCCGCAAAGTTTAACAAACTTCGTGGCATTCTTTATTCAAGCATGGAGGTCATCACAAAAATATCCACGCTTGGATGGCAGAAGCAGGGATTCTATGCTTTCGGTAATGGCGTGGTATATGATGGAAAATGGTTCCCTATTGATAAGGAAGGTATTGTGCGCCTTTCATCCTCATTAGGTTCTTTCTATCTTCCTGCTTTCTCCCAAATGAATGAAGATAATGCAGACAAATTCCTGTTTGAACAAAAATTCGTTCATCATACTGATAGCACAGTACGTTTCTATGCTTTTGCAAACCAGATGATAGTCGTTTATGGTGACAATGCCATCATTGGCATCTGCTTCATCATCGTGTGCCTATTCCGTGACATCATCATTCGGCATCGACGTGAGTTTCCTTCTCTATTCTTGTTTGGTCCAAAGGGAACTGGCAAGACTGCTTTCGGTGAACTGTTACAAAGTCCGTTTATCTATTGTGGTGACCATCCCAACCTTCGTACATCTACCATGCCGAGCCTTGCCATTGTGCTTTCACAGGCTGAGAATGCTATGATGCACCTTGATGAGTACAAGAATGATATAGATGTGGAGAAGATTGAGTTATTGAAAGGACTTTGGGATTGCCAGGGGCGCAGCAAGTTGGATATGGAAACCCACAAGCGTGAACAGTCGAAAGTCCTTAGTGGTGTAATCGTCAGCGGTCAGGAGAAACCTACTGTTGATATTGCTCTCTATTCTCGCCAATGCGTATTGCCTTTTCACAAAGGAACTCATACTGTAGATGAAAAAACGAACTTCCGCATACTGAAAGACTATGAGCATGAAGGAACATCATACGTTATTCTTGAACTCTTACAGATAAGGAAACAGTTTGCACACTTGTATGCATCATGCTATGAACAAGCGGTAAAGGATATATGTTCTGCTCTCACCTATAGCATAGATGAGCGTATCCTTCATAACTGGTCTGTGATACTTGCGTCTTTTATGGCTTCTTGTGATTCTATCAAATTTCCGTTCTCATACAATCAGGTCTTTAAGACCGTCATCAGCGGTGTGGAATACCAGAATGAGGAATGTCTGCACAGTAATGAATTAAGTGTATTCTGGAAGACTGTGGATTACCTCAAACAGGGCAATCAGATATTTGGCCTTTGTGACTATCGTATTCACGAATACTCTTCATTGAAGGTGGACATCAAGATTGACGGAAGAAGACAAACCGTTACACGTGATTTCGGCAACTCCAAGAAAATCCTAATGATACCGACAAATAGCAGACTCTTTGCTTTATATACGCTGCACTTGCAGAGAACTCACGAAAAGGTTATCCCAGAGAACACATTGAAGTATTATATTGAGAATTCCTCAGAGTATATAGGAAAAATGAACAGTGTACGCTTTGCATCTGTGGAGAATGTGAAGGAATGGCCACGACAGTACGAACTTAAGATTCCCAACTGTCAGCCACGTCTGAGTGAGAAACCCGTGCAGGCTTTCTGTCTCGATTTTTATGCAGTCGAAACAGCATACGGAACGAATCTCTATTCGGATTACATGGGGTTTGACTTAATCCACACTTCGTGATAGCATCTACATTTTCTACAATATCTACATATTTGATATATAGTTGATTGTGGAGAATATTCTATAAATACAAACATCAATATAGCAGAGTAATGGTATTCAGCATTAATCAATTTAATAAAGATGTATAAAAATAAGTTAATGTATGGAATCTTGCTGACCAAGGAGCAGCTCGATTTCTTAAAGGATGACAGGCAGGGCTTCCACCGCATGACCGCCTTCAACACTTTTGTTTCAATGGCTTCCACCAAGCCGAGTGTTTATCAGAAGACAGGCTTCTCCGCTCCACTCTCAATCGGACAGTTTGCAATCTCCACGGTTGAGTTGTCTGCCCTTTGGAAGTGTGACCGCAAGACGTCAGCAAAGGTGGTGGAACTGTTCAATCAGGTGGGTATTCTCTCAACCGAGAGGAACAACCGCACCTCCATTCATACGATACTCTGCATCGCCTTTTGGTATGTTGACGGCATCAAGGAAGCCATCAAGAACCCTTTCTATAACCGTCAAGCCGTGACTTCCGCCACCCAAGAGAAACCGTTGTCCGATGTCCCATCCGATACCGTTTACTCTTCGGGAAACAATCTCTCCAATGGCATAGGACATCTGAAAGACAGCAGCGTCAATCCTGCCACTGCTGACATTCCGCAACCCCATGTTCCTGCCTCTTATAATACTGCTTCCCCTTCCGTTAATTCTCATGCCATCGGGGACGGACTTTCAGATCCTTCTCCGATGCCACAGGACATCAAACAAAGGGAAGAGAAAGGTGATACCTGTTTTGAGCATGAGGTTGGACAGCCGTCAGAAGATGATTACAACCAAGGCGAAGAGACTCCATCTGCTGAACTGCTGCCGCCTCCTGTTTATGATGACGAGGGCAACCTCTTGCAGCCTTCAGCCGATGAGAGTATATACGAGGAGAAAACGGATTGCCAAGATGCGCACAACACCCCAAGGCACTCATGATGCCATTTCTTCTATTCCCTTATTTCAACTATTGACTGTCCTAACAGACACGCTATCCAGGAGCCACCACCTCTATTAGCCGTAGTTTTTTTCGGAGGTCTAAACAAGAAGTACCAGTGTCAGACGGTTTCGCTTCGCCCACCGCTTCCTACTGGCATTCTTGAATGTTCGCAGGCTCACATTGGCTGCCCTGTTATATCAGAGTATAAACTTTCTAACCCCATTTACAATGGCAAAAGACAAGAACAACAATACGGAGAAGACCTCAATGAAGAGACCTCCGAAGACCAGACACATTGACGTTCGTTTCACAGAGGAAGAAAACAATGCGGTAGTGCATAATGCCCGATTGTCAGGCAGGAGCAAGAGCACCTATCTCCATGACTTAGGCATCGGGCACAAACCTTCCCTACTCATGACCGAAGGGCAGGAGGAAGCCTTGAAGAGCTTAATCGGGGCAAGGTCTGAACTGGTTTATGTACGCAATGCGCTTCATGCCCTGCCACAGGCTGAGAGAGTGAAACTATTCAAAAGAGCCGACTTCATGGAGCGTTGGCTACAAGGCATCAACACCCTGATAGAGGAACTGAGCCGCATTAGGGACAAATTCATAGATATGTTATGATAGCAAAAGCATCGGCAATTCAGCATGGGCAGGCAATGACCAATTACGCAACCAAGAACAACCGTGCGGACATCGTCAAGACCAACCATCTTAGCGAGGGTCTGCCGCCTATGGGTATGTGGGACGAAATGGTGCTGCATCAGTCTATGTTCAAGCAGAGGTATGCCAAGAAGCCCATAGAACTGACGTCCATCCGCTTTGAACTTTCCCCATCTGAGGAAGAGGCACGGAACTGGACGATGGAAGACTGGCGGAGATTCCTTGACGAGTTCATCCGTGAGATAGATGGTATCTCCAAGGTGAACCACATCGGAAAGAAGAATGGCAAGGCTGCATCTTCTGTCAAGCCAACCAACATCGCCAACTCTCAGTATTTTGCTGTCCTTCACAGAGACTCCAAGAGTGGCATTCCCCACCTGCATTTGGTGGTGAACCGCATAGATATGGATGGCAATATCAATGATGTGAAGTTCATCGGTGAGCGTGCCGTGATGACTGCGAAAGCTGTCAATCAGCGTCATGGCTGGAAGGATGCTATGGATATTCGTCAGGAGCGTATTGCAGAGGTGACCAAAGCATGTATGGATGTGCTGCGCTCAATGCCGTTCTTTGACTGGGATGAATATGCCGACCGATTGAAGGCAAAGGGATATGACATCGAACTTATCCGTGGCAGGACTGGTCAAGGTAGGGTGCATGCCTATCGCTTCAAGTTCGGCAGAACGACCATCAAGGCATCTGAACTGGGTGTGGGCAGGAATCTCACAGCATCAAAAATCGGGAATACTTTCCGTAAACTGCACCCACAGCCAACACCTGTTGCAGTTGGTCAAAGACCTTCTTCATCTGTTTCAAACGCTACCACATTGGACAGCAGAAATACGGCAGTTTCAAGCGGTCAGTTTCGGACAGTCGATGATGGCAAACTTGTACTTCCTGCCAGATTGAGAAAGGTTATTGAGGTCGATGGCGAGCGTTTCAACATAGTCATGCCGAGGGCTGCATACGACACGATGAACAGTTGTATCGAAGTCCCTGAGAATGGATCTGCAAGCCACAATGACATTCTTAATGTGGCTATGCTGCTCTTCATGGACTACCTATATGCTGCCACATCGATGTCTGAGTCCTGTGGTGGCGGTGGCAGTCCTGGCAGTGGTTGGGGACGTGACAAGGACGATGATGACCGTGACTGGGCAAGACGTTGCGCAAGGCAAGCAAACAGCCTCTGCAAATCGATTAAGAGAGGCATGAAACGATAATTTTCAAACAAAGCGATATGGGAAGAAATAAGAAAGATGCCGCTCAGGATGTGCTTAACCTGTACAATCAGATGCATGAGGACGAGAACATAGAGAGTGGTAAGGAAGAAATCAAGGTGACTCTGGAGGAGATTGAATCAGCCAAAGCTGCACTCAATGAAGCAAAGGAGGAACTGGGCAATGCCTATCGGAGGTTAGAATCAACGAAAGTGGCACTTATGGCTGCCCACAGGAGTACGGATAACATCGTTGACGGCATCTGCCATGCCATAGTCAAGGCAGAGCAAAGCAACCTCAAAGTTGGAATCAACGATGAAGGACTTGCTCAGTTAGATGAGCGGAATAACACCGCCATTTCCGCCTTCAAGCAAACCCTTGACGAGTTTGAGAAGCGGATAAAGGAACAGTTCGTTCACCAGCAGAAGGAACTTAAACGCATTCGCAATATCGAGGAAGGTGCATACTTCAACGGTCACACCTATGCCTGGATGTTCGGCTTGGCTTTTATAAGTTGGGCAATAATGTTAGTTGAAATAACCATTTGGATATGTATCAAACTTTTTTAGCAAACTCAAAACATCAAGATTATGACAGACAACGAATACTGCAAGACAAGAAAAGCAGCCGCCGATGCCCTTATCTACTGGGCAAAGACAGGCATGAGACAGTTCACCATGCGTGACGCAGTAAACGACTATATGGAGGCGAGCGGTGCAAACCGCCCCTCCATCGGTGGCGAAGAGACCATCCTCGCACATCGTAAAATTGCCACCAGTCGTCTGACTATCGACTGCATCTACGCGTTGACAAGGTCAGAACTTACAAAAATAGATAGGGAACTTGAAGCAATAGCCAATGATATTCCTAAGGAGAGCAATGGGCTAAAACGCTAGAAAATCGATAACCGACTTATTATAGGATGTCTTTTATAATAAGTCGGTTACATATGAATAACATACCATTGTTTCACTATTTATGGTCTCAATTCATTTCCTCGTTTGAAACACTAAATTGTACATTTTTCACAAGGTTTGCCCAATCTCTAAATTTCATTTGTGGTAAATCACCATAAAACTGTTGCGTCACCTTTATTGCCTCTAATGTATGAGGTGTATCTGTATTGAGAAGCGGTTTAAGTTTCTGTAGCAACGTCTTATCGGTGATATTTTTTATTTTACCATCAACGATGATGTCTTTTACATCTTCACTTCCTGTAGGTTTTCCAAAGAATGAATCAATAGACCGGAAGAAGGTTATTATATCTTTCCTTTTGAACAATACAGGTGTATCTCCATTTTTAAGTTCTTTTCTTAAAAATTCTCCAGAAACGACTTCTTCTTGGAAATAACTTCTTGAATAGAAAGACACACTCTTCCTTTCGTTTAATCTTTGTTTGGCTGTGTGATAATTCCAACAGACAATTACATCATTGACACTGTCATATCCAAGAAAGACAAAAGGAATAGCAGAATGTTTGATTTCTTCAAAATCTTCCCTAACAGGCAACTGAGCTCTTGTCGTATCTGGTCTAGTCTTGAAATATGCAGACGAAAGATTTTTAACATAGATATAGAATTCTCTTCCCCCCTATCTCCATTAAAAAAGGCTGGATGCCATTCTTATATACAAAATCAGGGGTAGTCTCAAACACATTGAGCATGAGTTGAAGCAATGTCTCTGGTAAAATCTTCTCTGTTTTCATTTCACAAGGCTTTATATAATTCACTATTGGGATATGCTACAGATGGTACTTCGACAGATTTGACAGAGGACAAATCACAATCATAATGGATGTTATCTATCTCTTCAGGAATACTACGACCTTCTATACACGGGATGTCATTAATATCGAAAATTCGGTAGGAATCACATGCCAACGCATAATCAAAATTACATTCATGAGCCTTGTCAAAATCAGCTCCTAACGTTTTTGTTATGACATCTATTAGTTTGAATCGTAAGTCTGGTGCATTCAGTTTAGACTCGATAGATTCCCTCAAATCATGAATGCTTTTCCCCAGTCCTGATTGTACTATTTGGATTGATGCGATAACAACATTTGACCCTTTGTTTGGTGTAAGTTGGTTATGAGAAAAATGATGAATTCTATTGCTTCGTGAAGTACTCTTAACTTCTATTTTGTCAGTTCCATCATTGAAATCAAATGTATCTATGGCTGATGTGTGCCATGATTTAACCAAATATTTAGGGTCGTTTGCTCTTTCAATCACAAACAATTCCGCCCATAATCCTTGAATTGTTTTCAAAGGAGGTGCTGAAAAACGCCTAAATAAGGCTATTATCTTCTGTATTTCTGTCAATAACACCTGCTGTGATGGAGTCTCACCAATCTTTTCCAATACAATACATACTATATCAAGAAAATATCTAACATAGTCAGGCAAGTTGGTCTTTAAAGTTATTACTGTATAATAACTCTCAATGATGTTTTTAGGGGCATTATTTTTCTTTAGCCTACACAATTCGTTGAATTGTACAGACATCAATTCTAGGTTGATGTTAGGAACTTTATCGGTTATTGAACTTTGTATAAAGAACATAGGTCTTCCCTCCTTGTCAATTCCAAGTTTATGTGCCTTTAAGGGTGGAATGTTAGCTACTGTGTAACAATTCTCGGTTAAAGAATCGTTACACAATAGCTTTTTGAATATTTGATGAATAGTATTCTTCATTTTATTCCTCCGTTTCAACATAGTTTATTGCGAAGTCTTCAGGATAGTAAATAGCAATCGTATAGGCCTCTCTACCAGACCAAATCAAAGAATCACAATTTAATTTAACTTTATGTATCTGAATTGTTAGTGAATCCTCAAACTTAATTGCAGCATCTCCAGGATAAACCGAACTTGCTGTTGTTGAGCGTCCAGAGTGCAGGTTAACGAGTCGTTGTGTTTCAACATTGAAAGCACGTAAACGCGCGTCACCTTTATAGGCCATGTGTATGATGTAGGCATGACTGAGCGGGTATGACGTTTTAGTCGTCAGGTACTTTATATAGCGCAAAGTAGCTTGTTTGCGAGCAGCATCTGGCATATTTTGGAATTTGAATTCTGTCAAGAACTCAATTAATTCTTGTATCGGAATTTTTACATAAGCATGATTTCTATCAGTCGTTTTATAGTCCTCATACAATTTCCACTCATGTTTTGAAAGGAAATCCTCTATGAAAGAAGTGTTTTCTGAAATGGCTTGGAAAGCATTCATTTTACGCCATCCAGACAACTTTGTCGTCACTGTATTTTTAGACAGGATATTTTTCCTTGTCGCATTTAATCTGTTGGAAATCAGAAGAAGGCGTTCAACATCTTCAAGGCTCTTATTCTCTAATAGCCAATTTCTCATTTCCTCCTCATGCTCCACATATTCTCTATATTCAAGAATAGCCTCGAAAGGAAGAAATACTCGACAAGACCATAAATAATTCTTTTTGTAGCCAAAGAATCTGCATCTCTGTTGAATAGTGTCGGCAGTCGATTTGCCAACACTATATCGGGGCATATATGTAACAGCAAGGTGTTCCACTGTAAATCCTCTGTTCAGCATATCGGCCCCTACTAATATGTGAGAGCAACTACTAGACCAATCAATTTCTTTATTTTCGCCTTGCCGTTTATTTCGGCTAATCACAAGTTCTAAGTTAGTATCGAGAATAATATCATGAACATACTCCCATATTTCCTCAAAAGAAGGATAGTCTTCTTCATGGTTCTTATACAAACGGATAGCTTCCTCGTAGTTAGATTGAAACGATAATTTTAGTTCTTGATATCCAGGATCAAGTTCTCCGTTTGCCAACATATTAGCCCATGCATCTATCAATTTTTTTATCCAACCATAAAATTTCTCACTCGCATCCTGCTCTCTATCTGCATGAACCATCATGGACAAAAAAGACTCTTTCTCCTTGATGTTCACTATGATTGCCACCCCCATTATATGGAGTTGCAGAGCATTGACTAAAGAATCTGGACAGTCTGTCAAATCATTATGTCTGGAATGATAAACTTGTTCTGGTTGTATTGTGATTACAAGTCCAGGCTGGTCACAAAAGAAAGTCTTTCCACCCGTGTAACCCTTGCCTGGGGTCAACACTGTATGATGCTTTGGGGAAAGCAAATCCATAATACTTATAAGCAGTGGTCCTTGCGGCGTTGCTGTATATTGTACATATGAATGGTTGTCTAATGCGCCACGCAACTTCAATATGCTACTATATGTTGTAGTATATTCATCGTCTTCCCATTCCTGAGACTTGCTGTTTTTATATGCGTAGCCATTCAAACTTGCCTGATCTGCCTCGTCATCAATAATGAGCACTCCTGATTTAGCCACGGTATTCTTAATTTGAACATTATCGAACATAGCAGCCAACTCAGAGATATACTTATGATGTTTTAATACTGTGATTAAAATTGTTGGTTTAGAACTCAGAGAAAGTGCATTACGGATTCTTTGTGAGTCGTTCTTTGTGGGATTTTCAAACAATTTATAATGCTTGGAGTTAGCATTCCCATTAATCAAGTCCTTCCTCAATCGTTTAGTCGTTTGAGATAGAAGATTATTCTTCGTACCAGCAAAATATATAATGATCCGAAACCCATTGTCATGTGCAAGTGCAGATAATGTTGTAAAAGACATGGTTTTACCACTCTGAACGTATCCGACTACAAGATTCGTTACTGACTGGCATTCTCGTTTATTTGGATCAGTACACTTTGAAAGTATATCGACTGTCTCTTTTTTTAGCACGTCAATACCTTCACTATCAACTTTCTCACTTAATCGAGAGAGTAATTCGAGTGTCATATCTCCAATTTCGGGAGAAAAGCCTATGTTGCTATTTTTTACAATTTCTATTTCCATTACAACTGAATAATACTTTGATTAAACAAAATTCTGACATTAGATGCGAATTTAGTTCCTTTGTCTGGAGCCATTATTTCAGCCAAAGTCAGTGCTTTAAATATTGCTATGATTGGCGTGTAATCTTGCCCTTTTTTGAATTGGTCAAACCGAGTGAAGAAAGGATGTGCTAGATTTACCTTGCATACTATTGGAGTCGCCTCAGAAACTGTTACATCTTCACTTTTTTCCTTCACTACAGAATACAAAGAGTCTGTCGCCGAATTATTAACCTCCGTTGTATATAAGCCATATATGCCGACTGAGATACAACCAAGGTACAAGGCACCCATTTTTGACCCTTGTCGCAGCCCCAAACGAGGTTCTCACTCTCCTCTTTTCCTTTTTCGACCGTCTCATCTTTATGGCAGATGAAAATGGTACTTTTCATCAAGAACACGCTCTTTGGATAGCAATCAGGCAAAATCCAGAATGGTTACGTTAAGAACACGAATTTATGAAGATGCTTACCTTTTATATTGCATTTTTTCATGTTTTGACTCAAAAAGTCTTTTTTAAGTTGCTTAAATCCTGAAAATCACTATTTTTCTCGTATTTTACAAAAAATATTTATACCTTTGCACGAAACACAAAGAAATAGAAATATGAGCAACATGGATAATATCCCAAATACGAATAATATGCCTAAGGGCGATATTAACCGCTTGAAGGTTGTGTTGGTAGAGCAGAAAAGAACAGCTAAATGGCTTGCTGAACAGGTTGGTCGTGATCCTGCAACTGTAAGCAAATGGTGCACTAACATAGTGCAGCCAACTTTAGAGACTTTACGTCAGGTTGCCTTTATCCTCGATGTGGATATTAGGGACTTGATTTGGCCGACAAAATAAAGATTATACATTATATAATATATAGCGTATGGCATTGCCAATAAATATAGACGAATTGCTGAAAGGCAAAACCGTAGAATGGGAACGTCTGGATTTCAAACGTGGGTGGAATCCGGAAGATGTTATCCATTCTGCTTGCGCCTTTGCTAACGACATCCATAACTGGGGTGGCGGTTATATCATCGTAGGTGTTGATGAACAGGATGGTGTGCCTGTTTTACCTCCAGTAGGAATAGACTTGCACTCCATTGATGGCATACAGAAAGAATTGGTGAACTTGTGTAATCAGGTACAGCCAACAGTGAACGTATTGGCAGAGCCTGTGGAGTTCATGGACAAAATGATACTTGTAATCTATGTGCCTGGTGGAGAAGTGCGTCCATATAAGGCTCCGAAACACCTTGGTAAGGAAGCTCAAAAGGCAGGTAAGATGTATTTTGTCCGCAAAGGTTCGGTTACAAAGATTGCTGATCAGGAAGAAGAACGCATGCTGATGGGACTTTGCAATAAAGTCCCATTCGATGACCGTACCAATCATACTGCCGACATCGAAGAACTTGACCGTATGCTTATCGAAAACTTCTTGAAGCGTGTTGGAAGCAAGATGACGCATGAGGGAATCATGCACATGCCGATGGCAGAACTTGGCTGGCAGTTACAGATAATTGGTGGCAGCACTGAGGATTTGCATCCAAAGAATGTTGGATTGTTGCTTTTCTCACAGGAGCCAGAGAAATATTTCCCATACGCTCGTATCGAGATTGTTCATTTTCTGGATGAAGTGGGTGACCGTTTCACTGAGAAAATTCTTCACGGTCCTATACATCTGCAATTGGAAGCTGCATTGAAGTACATCCGAGAGCAGGTGTTATTGGAGAAAGTCATAAAAGTACGTGGTGAAGCTGAAGCTATCCGCTGTTACAACTATCCATACGAGGCTTTAGAAGAAATCTTGGCTAATGCCGTATTCCATAAATCTTGGGATGACCGCAATCCTATCGAGGTGCGTATTAACCATAATTGCATTGAGGTTCTTAACTTTGAGGGACCAATGCCACCGATAACTAATGCAGATTTGCAGAAACCACGAGTGATATCACGTCATTATCGTAATCGTCGTATAGGCGATTTCCTCAAAGAGATGCACTTGACCGAGGGGCGTTCAACAGGATTCCCGAAGATTTACCAAGCAGTCAAGCGTAATGACTCACCTATGCCTATATTTGAAACCGATGACCGCAATATGCACTTTCTTGCAACTATGCCAATACATCAGGCTTTCGTTGACGAAAAGGCTTATCTTGCATCAAAGGGGAAAGAATTGGATGAGGAAATCAAGGATGATTTCGGGAAAGATGGAAAGAAAGATTTCCTAAAGGATTTCCTAAAAGGTTTCCTAAAAGAAAATGGCATTGAACTCACTGACAGACAGAAATATATCTTGTGGGCGATATCTGTTGATAACACTCTTTCAGGAAAAGCTATTTCCCAAAAGATTTCGGAAAATACTTCTGGAAAGATTTCTGTAACAGATAGGACTATAAGGACGGACATCGCAGACCTTCAAGCCAAAGGTATTCTAACACGTGAAGGAGGTCGCAAAGATGGTCGTTGGGTAATCATAAAGAAATAAGATGACATGATAAAAATCTTCAAGATAATAGAGAAGGTCGTTTGGACACTGGTTGCAATAGCAGTAATCATGATTCTTGCTTTAATTGCAATCAGTGTTGCCAATAGTGCAGATAATATCTGGAATGATTTCCGACCATATACTTCCTTGTTATATGGAGTTGCAATGCTTGTCGTGGCATTTAAGGCTGTTATTCTTGGAGTACAGATGTATTTAGAAACAAAAATCGAGGAAAAGACAAAGCATTTGCAAACTATCATTGAAAAGCAGCAATCACAGCAAGTAAAACAAGAGAAGAAGGTTTCTAGCAAACTGGACAAGATTATCAATGACATTGCTGCTATCCCAAACACCGATACGGATGCTATTGTGGATTTTCTAAAAGCGAATCTACCAAATATTGTTTCAAATCTTGTTGACCAGCAGGTTTGCCAACAGGTGTCTTATGAGAAACAGAAGTTGGCTCTGGAATACGAAAACAGAGAAGCAGAATTAAAACGTAAATCACTTACCGTTGATGCAATCATCGAAAGACAAGACAGGATTGACAAACTCAACAAGGCAATTCAACTACGAGAACAACAGGAACGTGAGGAAAGAATGAAGAAAACAGAGGAATATACAATGCTTATATTCTCCCTTGCGAAAACTCCTGTAGAAGATGTAGAAAAAGTATGGCAGGTTACAAAACTCTTTCTTGAATCAGGTCATGTGTTGGCAGATAAAGATTCAACGATAGCTCTCAACAAAAATCTTCGCAATGCTGAGTTGAAGCAATATGCCATCAACATCGTGAAGTACAACCGAAAGGAAAACCTTGATGTTGAATCCTACCTGATGACCGTCTTCGGAGAATGGTTCACTGGCAAGAAAGAAAATATTTCCAAGAACTATAATGTACTTCCGAAAGATTCACTTGTCTCCAAGGATGGAGTTGAAGAGGATTTGGAATGTTTACACATGGAATGTGGTATAGAAATCTCTACAGGATGAAGATTTTGTCCCTGTCAATATTTATAAATATCATTCGAGTATATAATAAAAAGTCAAATCATCCAGCTATACCTGCGAACTATTATAATTCTGCGCAGATTGGTTGGAACTAAAATAATAAATTTATGGTTGATAATACAATTCTTGGATATGCCATTCTTGACTATTTCGCAGAAAAGGATTTAGATGTGCTTGATGCATATATACCTTTGTTTTGTAAAGCTATAATGGCTGAAAATATAAAAACTGTAGACAGAGATACTATGAAGCATATTGTTACAGAACGATATGGTCTAAAATCAATTACTCTCGGTGCTGTTGATAGTATTCTTAAAAGAATGGTCTCTTCTGATTATTTAAAAAGAGACCATCATGAGTTATGTGTAAACGATTCCAAAATTATAAAGTTTAACGAGGAGCATCCTGAAACTAAAATAGAACAAGATTATGAAAATCTTATTCACAGCATATCAAAATATGCAATAGAGACCTTCGAAGAGACGTATAATCTTGAGGATATTGGCAAAGCGTTGATGGTTTTTATAGATGCACATGGCGCAGAAATGATTTTGGATAAAGAAAAGACTGTAACTACTTTAAAAAAGCAGAAAGTTAAGAAGCAAATTAACTATATAATATCTAGTTATGTGTTATATGCTTATGAAAAGAACTATTCTGATTTAAAGGTTTTATTAAGACTTTCAAAAGGAAGAATCATAGCAAGAGTTGTAACTTTATCTGAATTTGATTCTTATATAGGGCGATTAGATAAAGTGCAAATAGCTTTAGATGCTCCAATTATTTTCAATCTGTTAGGTCTCAATGGTGATTCTGGATATAATCTGACGGATGAGTTGCTCAATATACTTAAAGAAAATGGGGCAAAATTTATTGTATTTAACAACAATTACCGTGAGATTACAAATACCTTAAATAATGCAATATGGAGGCTGCGCACACATAATTGGGAATATGATAAAAGCTCCAGGGTCTTGAAGTATGCAATAAGAAATCATCTAAGTGCTTATTTTATTCAAACAAAACTTTCACAAGTTGATTCTCTGCTTGAATCATTGAGAATTGAAAAGATAGATGCTCCACAATATCCTGATAAATACAAAGAAATAGATATTGAGAGACTTACAGATATAATAAGTCGTAAATATTCGAATAATGGAGAAATCGAGTTAGACGAAAGTCAACAGGATCGGATTGCAACCGATGTCGATTCTATCTCTTATATATTTAGAATTCGCGGTAATTCTCCTGCTACAAATTTGAAACGATGTAAAGCAATCTTAGTAACAAATAATGCGGCTATATCATATGCCTCAAATGATGGTAAATTGAGTGCCATTAGACATAATATACCAGCCTGTGTCACAGACGTATTTTTATCAACAATTCTTTGGACTGCATATCCTGGTAAAAAATCAGATCTTAATGACAAAATATTATTGTGTGAGTGTGCTTCAAATATGTTGCTTGATGATGATATAATTAAGAGTTATTATAAGAAGGTTTATCAGCTGAATAAGCAAAATAGAATAACTAAGGAACAAGTTCTAATTCTTACTTCGACAAACATTGCGATGAATCTTTTAGAGAAATATACATTGAATGACCCCGAAAGATATACAGATGAAACACCAGAAGAAATTCTTCGAGAGATAGAAGAACGACAGAACAGAAAAATTACAAATGCTGATATAAAACTAAAAAAGCTATCTCATACACTCGCAATAGTATTCTACTGGATTATTTGGATGGTAATAACATTTATATTTGCTTTAAAATTTATTGATTATTCAAAATGGTGTAGCACATTGAATATATCGCTTAGCATCCTGCAAACTGTTACAGCATTTTGGGGTGTTCTGTCATGGGGTGGAATAATATGGTCAAAGATTAACATTATTTCAACTATAGAGCAATATCTATATAAATCTATGCATTCTCAGTTATTTAACAAGGGCTGATTTAAAAGTTAAAAATATATGCAGAAAAATCAATGTGTTGTTTTTCACTTCGTCTCCATATTTGTCTCAAATTAATTTGCCCATGTGCGGAAAAATGACTACCTTTACAGAAGGAAAAATAAAAATGCAGAGACAACAATAAGTATTGTCGGCAGAGCGAGAGCACGGATAGCTCTCGATAGTTATTGGTAGAAAACATACAGGATGCTTATGGCGTTCCAAATTTGTACCATAAAATTATAAATAGCTGATTATCAGCAGTGGTTAAATTAATGGAGGGAAAATAACGGCTTGGGGTGTCAACACTCCTTTTTCCTTAAAATAATCACAAAGCCCTAACTTGCAACATTACTTAAGGCTTTGCTATGTCTAAACGATATTTGTGCTTTTAGATAAAAAGAGTCCGTTTTCCAGTCGCGTCCGTTGCCCTCATTCTGTCGTGCTTCAATTACATCAGTCATCCAATCCGTCATCATAGAAACGGCAAAGTGCTTCAGAAGTCAGATGAAGCACTTTACTTTTTATCTGCTTACGGCCGCAGGTAATGCGAATCGCGGCCGCAGGTAGCGCGAACTGCGGCCGCAAGTAACGCGAATCGCGGCCGCAAGTAGTGCGAATCGCGGCCGCAGGTAGATGACCATCTTCGCTTTCCCATCCCACAGATCATTCATTAAGCCAGAAAAAGGGGTCAGTCCGAAAATTCGGTTGCAAGCAACAAGCCTATGCACACAGTTTTGTTAATCTGAAAAGGAAAAAAGGAATATCGGCAACACCTCTGAATTGGCTTCTGAACGCTTTCACCTTGGCGTTGAACGATTCCGCTCCAGCATTGGTTTGCCTGTTTACAAAATAGTTCAAGATAGTTTCGTAGTGATTTGTAAAGGTATCGATGACCGTGCGAAAGGCATCTCCAGACAACTGCTCTACCTTGTTGAACCACTTGGCCAGTTTCGTCCTGGCTACATCTTTAACACACTTAGTATTGAATATATCTGTCAATTCCATGGCAAGTCCGTACGCCTCCTTCAATTCTGGATAGAATTCAAAAATAATATCGGCTCTCCACCGCTGCGACGGTGTCCACTTGGATTCATGTTTCGTGAGTATAAATTTGGCACGGGCCAAAAGCTGCTTGCGGGTATCACCGTTGGCATGTCTGAAAGGTATGTACCTGATGTCTTCCTCACGACATTTCCTCATCTCTTCGTTCTCCAGGTCGCGCACCATCCAGCGCAGTGAGATGCGCAGGTCATCCACAGCCTCATAGTATATTTTCTGTACGTGAAAACGATCGTTCGTGATGCGTGCTTTGGGAAACACCGTGCGGGTAATCAGCATCATGGAGGATGAAAGGTCCAACGTAATCTCCTCAACGCGAAGGCGTTTCTTCCGTGAGATTGTTTCTATCACAGTAATTACATTCTCAGCCTTCGTGCCGTGTACAACGGCCACGATAGTACCAGGACCGCCATGACCGTCCTTGTTCGTGAGAAATGTGTAAACCTCGCCGCTGCTTAGACAGGTTTCGTCTATGCTTAGATGCGGACCCATATTTTCTGGGAATATCAAATATTCGGAAGCATGCTCCAACTGCTCCCACAGCCAGAAGTCACTAAAATGGTCCTTATACTGGGCGCAGAGCAATTTTCCCTTTACGCCATAGTGAGTTGCGATTCCCTGAATGCTTTCAGCTATGGTCTCAATCTTCCTCTTTTAAAAAAGCCACAAACTCAGGGGTGAGTTTGGAGCCAGATTCAGTCAGATTATCATATTCGTAAGTAAATATTTCGCCAGTGGAACGGTCTATCCATTTGCGTCGGCGAACATGCAGGTATACACCGCGCCCACGAATTGGAAAGTCCTGGATGGTCTTGTAGTCTGTAAAGCCGTAGGGCCGTACCGTACCTTTCTTGTAATCCTCACGGGACATATATTCACGTTCCTCAAGCCAATAGTTTATGCTATCAGGGGTTTCTTCACAATTGGTAAATTCAAAATTCTCTGTAATTACCTTAGGAAATACTGTCTGTAATACTTGCCATTGTTTCATGGCATAAAGATACAAAACTATATCCACTTAATAAAATTGCAACCGAGTTTTCGGACTGACCCCAGAAAAAGGGGTTACGCACGTTTATGCGCAACCCCTTTTTCTGATATGTTTATCCTCGGTAAAAATCCGAATCTTATTCGCCAACACCGCAGATGCTGACTTCAGCATTTCCTTTGCAAATCTTAGCAATCATGCCCTGCAAAGCCTTGCCCGGACCGCATTCAGTGAAGTTCGTGGCGCCGGCAGCAACCATGTTGGTCACTTCCTTCGTCCAGAGTACGCTGGCAGTCAGCTGCTTGATGAGGTTGGCCTTGATTTCTTCAGGATTCGTGTGAGCCATGCCGTCTACGTTCTGGTAAACAGGGCAGATAGGCTTCTGGAATTCCGTCACGGCAATGGCAGCTTCCAGTTCTTCCTTGGCAGGCTGCATCAATGGGCTGTGGAAAGCACCGCCAACAGGCAATACCAATGCACGCTTGGCACCAGCCTCTTTCAGGCGAACGCAGGCAGCGTCGATGCCGGCTTTCGTTCCGCTGATGACCAGCTGACCCGGGCAGTTGTAGTTGGCTGGAATCACGGTTTCGCCAGTTTCCTCGCTCACTTCGCGGCAGATTTTCTCCACCACGTCGTCAGCCAAAGCGATGATGGCAGCCATGGTGCCAGGAGCAGCTTCACAAGCCTTCTGCATGGCGATGGCACGGGCGGCCACCAATTTCAAACCGTCTTCAAAGCTCAAGCAGCGTGTTGCGGTCAAAGCAGAGAGTTCACCCAAAGAGTGGCCTGCTGCCATTTCAGGGTTGAAGTCCTGTCCTAAGCACAAAGCGCTGATCACGCTGTGCAAGAAAACGGCAGGCTGAGTAACCTTCGTCTGCTTCAGTTCCTCGTCAGTGCCGTTGAACATGATTTCGGTGATGTCGAATCCCAAAATCTTATTGGCCAAATCAAAGTGTTGTTTTGCAATGGGATGCTTCTCGTACAGGGCTTTGCCCATACCTACAAACTGTGACCCTTGGCCAGGAAATACAAATGCGTTCATACGAATGTTGGTTTTATATTTGAAAGTATAAAATATTATCCTCTAAATAGGCGTTGCAAAATTACTCATTTTTATTTGATTAAGTAGGTGCTGAAAGAATAAATTGAGCAATTTTGACCTGTATTTTTGTTGGTCAACTTATTCTTTCATCATTGCTTACCGTGTCATGAGTTCATGCCCCTCAAAGAAATGGTTCATGCTACCATGCCCTTTTCCTGCGTTGATTTCAGCGCCGGCCGCCAGAGCGTGTTCAACATAAGCCTTTGCTTTCCCAACTGCTTCCGGCATCGACACCCCCTGCGCGGCATAGGCCGCGATGGCCGATGATAGCGTACATCCCGTGCCGTGCGTGTTGCGGGTATCAACGCGACGGCCGGGGAAATCCCATGTCCTGTTGGCCGATACGAGGCAGTCGGTCGGTTGTCCTTCAAGATGCCCACCTTTCACCAGGACGAAAGTGCATTTCGTCTCTTCAATCACCTTCCGCGCCGCAGCAATACCTTCCGCGCCGCCAGAAAGCACCTCCAGCTCCGGTATGTTGGGCGTCACCAGCGTGCAGAGCGGCATCAGTTCCTTCCTCAGCTCTCTGATTGCCTCCTCGTCGAGCAGGCGGTGGCCAGACGACGAAACCATGACAGGGTCGAGGACAATGGTGGCAGGATGATATGCCTTGATGAGACGCGTGATGGCGCGTATGATGTCGCTGTTCACCGTCATTCCGATTTTCAGAGCATCAATGGTGATGTCGTCGAAAACCGCCGCCGCCTGCTCGTAAACCATCTGTGCGTCAACGGCAACAGATCTTTTGACCCCCGTGGAGTTTTGCACCGTCAGCGCCGTGATGGCCGCAGATCCATAACACCCCAAGGCCGAAAACGTTTTCAAGTCGGCTTGTATTCCCGCGCCGCCGTAGGGGTCGGAACCGGCAATGCTTAGGCAGTTGATATATCTCTTCATGAAAAACTCAGTTTTAAGTAATGGTGAAAGAATCAGTAGGAATAGAGTGGGGCGTTGGGTAGGGGAAAATCCAGAAAAATTAAATTGTGCGGATATTTGGCGAATCCCTGGGGCGCAATGCTGGCGCCGCAACAGACTCCTGCCGTCTTGCCATTTTCCTTGCTGTCGCAATCCCGCTGTGAAGCGTCCTGCAAAGTTAAGCAATCATGAGCAATGAGGCATGGTTTCGTCCGTAACTTATGTGCTACGGCACAGGCAGAGCGTTATTCTTTCCAAAATCTTCGTTTATTTCGACCATTTTGAGTAAGTTTGCATGTATTTCCGGCTTGCGTCCGGAAGAGATGCCGTGTGTGCTCTCCAAAATGAAGAATACAATTTATGAGAAAAATATTCGTGACATTTATGTGGAGTGTCTTCGTGCTGCTGGTGTTGCTGGTGGCAGGAGGATTCTTTTGCATCCGTGAGGGTTGGATTGGATATATGCCCCCGTTGGATGAACTCCAAAGCCCCATCAGCAAATATGCCTCGCAAATCATCACTTCCGATGGCAAAGTCATCGGTACGTGGTCGCGCAACGAAAACCGCGTCTTTGTTGATTACGACAGTATCTCCCCCTATGTCTTTCAAGCCCTTGTGGCCACGGAAGACGTCCGTTTCTATGAACATTCTGGCATCGACGTCCGTGCCTTGGGACGTGCCATTGTGAAACGCGGACTCTTGCGCCATCACGAGGCCGGAGGTGGTAGTACCATCACCCAGCAGTTGGCCAAGCAGCTCTATTCGTCGACCACGGAGAGCACCACGCGTCGACTCATGCAGAAACCCATAGAGTGGGTCATCGCTGTCGAGCTGGAGCGCCATTACACCAAAGAGGAAATCCTTACGCTCTATCTCAATTATTTCGATTTTCTCCACAACGCGGTCGGCATCAAGACCGCAGCACAGGTCTATTTCAACAAGCAGCCTCGCGACCTAACCATCACGGAGGCTGCCACCTTGATTGGCATGTGTAAGAATCCCTCCTATTTCAATCCCGTGCGGGAACCCGAACGTTGTCGTGAACGCCGTAATGTCGTTTTGCACCAGATGCTCAAGGCTGGCTACATCACGGATGCCGAATATGCCGAACATTGCGAGAAACCGTTGGCGCTGAACTTCCACCGCGTTGACCACAAAGACGGGCAGGCCGCCTATCTGCGTGAATATTTGCGCCGCATCATGATGGCCAAGGAACCCAATAAGGCCGATTACCGCGCTTGGCAGCAACAGCAATATTATGCCGACTCGTTGGCGTGGGCAAAAGACCCGTTGTATGGCTGGTGTAACAAGAATTTCAAGAAAGACGGTACGCCGTATGACATCTATGTCGACGGACTGAAAGTGTACACCACCATCGATTCGCGCATGCAGCGCTATGCAGAAGAAGCCGTTCGCGGACACGTTGGGCTTTACCTCCAAAAGCAGTTTGAGAAAGAGCGTGCCTCTTCTCCCAACTTCCCGTATGCTTCCTCCCTCTCTTCGGCCGACGTGAAGCGCTCGTTGCAGCGTGCCATGCAGCAGACCGACCGCTACCGCCTCATGAAACAGGCTGGCGCCAGCGATGAGGAAATCCAGAAGGCTTTCAATACGCCAGTGCAGATGACCATCTTCACCTATCAGGGTGAGAAAGACGTGCAGATGACACCGATGGATTCCATCCGTTATTATAAATCATTCCTCCGCTCTGGACTCGTCTCCATCGACCCTTCCAACGGCTATGTGAAGGCGTATGTCGGCGGACTCGACTATACGCATTTCCAGTATGACATGGCTATGGTGGGCCGCCGTCAGGTTGGTTCAACCATGAAGCCTTTTGTCTACACCATGGCAATGGAAGACGGCTATACGCCCAACTCCACCATCCTCAACGTGCAGCGCACGTATGGCGGATGGACACCGCGCAACAGCAGCCGCTCAAGATATGGCGAGGCGGTGACGCTGAAGTGGGGCTTGAGCCAGTCAAACAACTGGATTACGGCTGAACTCATGTATCAGATTGACCCCTATGGTACGCGCCTCGTTGACTATCTGCATGAATTTGGAGTGGCCAACAACCAGATTTATCCGTCGTTGCCGCTTTGCTTGGGTGCCTGCGAAATCACGGTAGGCGAAATGGCCAGCGCTTACACGGCCTTTGTCAATAAAGGCATCCGTTGCGCCCCGATTCTCGTCACCAAGATTGAAGACGACCAAGGAAACATCGTTGCGGAGTTTACGCCGCGTATGAGCGAAGTAATCAGTGAGGAGACATCCTATAAGATGCTCGACATGATGCAGGCCGTCATCGACCAAGGTACGGGCCGCCGCCTCCGTTTCAAATACGACATCAAGGGGCAGATTGCAGGCAAGACTGGTACGACGAACGAAAACTCCGACGGATGGTTTATGGGCTGTGTGCCACGCTTGGTAACGGCTTGCTGGGTTGGCGGTGAAGAACGCTCCATTCATTTCGCTTCCATGGCAATGGGGCAGGGCGCTTCTTCTGCCCTCCCAATTTGGGCCTACTATATGAAGAAAATTTATCGCGACCGTTCTTTGGGATATAAAGACACTGAGGAATTTGACATTCCGAAGCCCAAGCCGAAACCCGTGAACGATTCCGAACAGGAGGAAGAAACGCCTCCTGCCGCCACGGCTCCCAATGACAACAGCCGACAGAAGTCGGAGGCTTTGTTTGAGTGAGTCTGATGCGGGCTGAACTTATCTTGTCGCACTTCCGTGCGTCAGAAGTTTTAACCGAAAGAAAAAAAGAAAATGAAGAAATTCTTGGCAATCATACCTGCGCGTTACGCATCAACGCGCTTCCCAGGCAAACCGTTGGCCCTCTTGGGCGGCAAGCCCATCGTTCAGAGGGTTTACGAACGTGTGAACCGGGTATTTGAACATACCATTGTGGCAACCGACGACCAGCGCATTTTCGATTGCGTGGAGCAGTTTGGCGGTAAGGCCGTTATGACGAGCACCAACCACAAGAGCGGCACCGACCGCTGTTTTGAGGCCTTGAACAAATCGGGCGTCGAAGCCGACGTGGTTGTCAATGTTCAGGGCGACGAACCATTCATCGCTGCTTCGCAACTGGAGTCCATCAAACGGTGTTTTGAAGATGAGAACACCGACATCGCCACTTTGGTACAACCCTTTGCCCCAAGCGATGGCATTGGAGCGTTGCGGAATCCCAACAGCCCGAAAGTGGTGGTCGGAGCCAACGATTATGCGCTCTATTTCAGCCGTTCGGTCATTCCTTATTTGCGTGGTGTGGAACCTTCAGAATGGCTCAATCACCACACGTTCTACAAGCACATCGGACTCTATGCCTACCGCGTCCCTACGCTCGAGAAAATCACGTCCATGCCGCAAGGCGTGTTGGAAAAAGCGGAGTCTTTGGAGCAATTGCGCTGGCTTGAAGCCGGTTTGCGCATCAAGGTGGGCTACACCGACGTGAAAACCATCGGCATTGACACACCGCATGATTTGGAACTGGCACAGCTGGCGTTGCGGATGAACTTGGAATAATCCGTCCGGCAGGTGGATTCTTTAGATAATGCCATTACTTAGTAAAAAAAAACAGTCATAGATTTTTCAGACTCTTCACTGCGGGGGAGGTCGCTCAGTTCGTCCTTCCACCGTTGCTCAAGGTCAACAACAAACAGACATGAAGCATATTATCATCACATCGTTGTTTGCAATGGCATCGGTGTTGACTCTTTCAGCCCAAAAGATAGAAGTGGGCTCATACACGTTCAAAGACGGTTCTGTCTATACTGGCAGCCTTTACAACGGAAAACCCAATGGCACTGGCCGCACCATTTTCAAGAACGGCGACAGCTATGAAGGCGATTACGTGAAGGGAAAACGCGACGGCTCTGGCATTTTCAACTATGCCAATGGCGAACGCTACGACGGGCAGTGGTATCAAAACCAACGCCACGGCCGTGGCACGTTTTTCTCGTTGAACAACAACCGTTATGAAGGTTTGTGGTATCGCGACAGCAAGGAAGGTCCTGGCACGATGTTCTATTACAACGGCGACACTTACGTCGGCGAATGGAAAGACGACCTGCGAAATGGCAAGGGAACGTACACCTATAAGAATGGCGCTTATTACAAGGGCGACTGGGTGGACGACAAGAAAACAGGACACGGCGTTTTCGACTGGCATGACGGTTCGAAATATGAAGGCGGCATGCTCAACAACCTTCGGAATGGAAAGGGCACGTATTTCTATCCAGACGGCGACTATTATAGCGGCGACTGGAAAAACGATGTGCAGGAAGGCCGTGGCATCTATAAGTTCAGAAACGGCGACATCTATGAGGGCGACTACAAAAATGGAGAGAGAACGGGCGAGGGCGTGTTCACCTTTGCCAACGGCGATGTCTACAAAGGCTCGTTCCTGAAGGGAGAGCAGAGCGGACAAGGTACGTTCATCTGGAAAAATGTGGCCGTCTACACCGGAAGCTGGAAAAACAATAAGCGCAATGGATTCGGCCGTTACAAATGGAAGAACGGCGACGAATATGAGGGCAACTGGAAAGACAACCTCATGGACGGAGAAGGCGTTTGGCGCCGCACCAATGGCGAAAAATACAAAGGCATGTTCAAGATGGGCCGCAAGGACGGTCGTGCCATTGAAATCTCTGCCGACGGTACGCGTTTCGACGGCTATTATAAAGACGGTGAGCGCGACGGTGCTTTCACGGAATATGACAGCAACGGCAATGTCCTCAGAAAAGGCACGTACACCAACGGCCGCTTGAATAAGTGATAAATCGAGCGGAACATCTGGGCGTTCATGGCGTTCTTTTGCTCCGCAATATTTGGGGGCAAAATCCGGAAAAAACTGAGGCGAAGCACTGTAGCTCACTTTGCTCGCAAAGTGAGGGGGGCGAATATTGCGGCGGCCAAGCACGAGCTGAAAATCCAACAAAGTCATGCCCAAAAGCGCTGGTCATGTTCGCTACGTGTTCGTGGCCCTCACTTTGCGAGCAAAGTGAGCTACAGTGCTGGCGCCGCAACAGACGATTGTGCGAGCCAGTGCAAATTTTTGCCCCTTCCCGCAATATCAATAAGCATTTCCCATCAATTAAATTCTGACAGAGAAATCGTCAGTCATAAAATTTTTTGTTTATGAAAAAGATCGTAAAGAAACCGGCTGCCGCGAAAGCGAAGATGCTGAAGATCGTGAAAAACGATGCCTGGCTCGAGCCTTATAACGATGCCATCCAAGGACGGCACGATGCGGTGTTGCACAAAATTGATGAGTTGACGGGTGGCAAGACGTCTCTCTCTGACTTTGCAGACGGCCATCTCTATTTCGGACTTCACAAAACGGCCCGTCAGTGGGTTTTCCGTGAGTGGGCGCCGAATGCCACGAAGATTTATCTTGTCGGAGATTTTAATGGATGGAAGGAGAGCGAGAAATATCGCCTCTGTCCTGTTGGCACCTCTGGCAATTGGGAATTGAAGTTGCCCCTAAAGGCTATGAAACACCTTGACCTCTATAAGATGAAGGTCTATTGGAACGGTGGCTGCGGAGAACGCATTCCTGCCTGGTGTCAGCGCGTTGTTCAAGACGAAAGCACAAAGATTTTCAGCGCTCAGGTTTGGGATCCTGAAAAACCTTATGTGTTCTCCAAGCGTACGTTCCGTCCGCACCGTGATCCGCTTCTGATTTATGAATGCCACATCGGTATGGGTCAGGATGCTGAAAAGGTTGGCTCATACAATGAATTTCGCGAGAATGTCCTGCCGCGTGTCGTTAAGGAAGGCTACAACTGCCTCCAGATAATGGCCCTTCAGGAACATCCTTATTATGGTAGTTTTGGCTATCACGTGAGCAGTTTCTTTGCAGCTTCCAGCCGTTTCGGTACGCCCGACGAACTCAAACAGCTCATTGATGAAGCCCACAAGAATGGTATCGCTGTCATCATGGACTTGGTGCAGAGCCATGCCGTTAAGAATGAAGTGGAAGGCTTGGGCAATTTGGCTGGCGACCCCAACCAGTATTTCTATCCGGGCGACCGTCATGAGCATCCAGCATGGGACAGCCTTTGCTTCGACTATGGAAAGAATGAAGTGATTCATTTCCTCCTCTCTAACTGCAAGTTTTGGCTCACGGAATATCATTTAGACGGATTCCGCTTCGATGGTGTCACCTCAATGCTCTATTACAACCACGGATTGGGCGCTGCTTTCGGAGGTTACGGCGATTATTATAACGGCAGTCAGGACGACAATGCCATCTGCTATCTCACCTTGGCCAACCTCTTGATTCATGAAGTAAACCCGAAGGCCATCACCATCGCTGAGGAAGTTAGCGGTATGCCAGGTTTGGCATCGACGTTCAAGGACGGCGGCTATGGTTTCGACTACCGCATGGCCATGAACATTCCCGACTATTGGATTAAGATTATCAAGGAACAGCGCGACGAAGACTGGAAGCCGAGCAGCATTTTCTGGGAACTGACCAACCGCCGCGCCGACGAGCACAACATCTCTTATTGCGAAAGCCACGACCAGGCACTTGTTGGCGACAAAACCATCATCTTCCGCCTGATTGACGCCGATATGTATTGGCACTTCCGTAAGGGCGACGAAAACGATGTGGCCCACCGCGGCATTGCGCTCCACAAGATGATTCGCCTCGCAACGGCTTCCACCATCAACGGCGGCTACCTCAACTTTATGGGCAACGAGTTTGGACATCCTGAATGGATTGACTTCCCACGCGAAGGCAACGGATGGAGCTATAAGTATGCCCGTCGCCAGTGGAACTTGGTTGACAACAAGGAACTTTGCTACCATTATCTCGGCGACTTCGACCACGACATGTTGCAGGTGCTCAAGTCGGTGAAGAACATCCAGAAACTTCCTGTGCAGGAAATCTGGCACAACGATGGCGACCAGATTCTCGCCTTTAGCCGTGGAGAACTCGTGTTCGTCTTCAACTTCAGTCCGACACACAGCTACACCGACTATGGTTTCATGGTGCCAGAGGGTAAGTATGAAGTGGTGCTTAACACAGACGACAAGGCCTATGGTGGCAATGGTTTCGCCGATGACTCCGTTGCCCATTTCACCAACTACGATGCTTTGCTCAAGAAAGACGGCAAGGGTTGGTTGAAACTCTATGTGCCTGCCCGTTCAGCAGTTGTGCTCCGCAAGGTGAAAGAAGACGGTGCCGCTGAGTAAGTAATGTTGAAAAAATACCTTCCGCAATTTTGCCGTTGGCAAGTAATATTTTATTTCCTCCCCTGCCTTTTCGGCTCTTTTCGAACTTATTCTCAGTCACAATGCTCGCATTGCTCCTTCGAATAAGCTCAAAAATAGCTCAAAAATGCAGGTGCAAAATTGCGGAACTTATTCTTTCAACATTACTAAAAATCTATTTTGACATCCCAGCTATATTCGGCACACCCTCTTAAATTGTATAAGTAGGTGTTCAAAACCAGATACTAAACTGGTTTTTGCCTGCATTGATATTGTAAAATAATTTTGAATACCTACTTAAGATGCCCTATACCAATAAAACATTCCAGCAAAGAGTACATGCCGTTGTGCGTGTGCTCTTTGCTGTTTTCCTCTTTTTCTATTTCCTCTATTCGCAGGCACCGCTCATCTCCTTGGCCCAGCATCAGTTGTCGAAAGGTCAGACTTTCTATAGTCCGTTTGTCGGTGCCGTGGTGCTGACCCTCTTGCTCTGTGGTTTGCAGCGCCTCGTCTGCCGTTTCATCCGCTTCCGCCGCAACTATTACATCCTCACGTTCTTTCCCTCGGCCTCCATCGCTGTTTTGCTGACGGCTTTCACGCCTGAGACCAATTATGTGGTGGTCACCCTGCTGGTTGTGATGTGGCTGATATGGTTTGCCCTCGTTTGGCACGACAGTATTATGGGAGGATGGAAACAAAACAATGATGCGAATGGCGTGGTTCTCCCGCAGACCATCGGTTTCCTTGCGCTCGCAATGTTTCTGGGCTTGTGTGGAAACAGCAACGACGTTCTGACTTATGAAGTGCAGACGGCCAAGGCGCTCAATGACGGCCGTTATGCCGAAGCACTGAAAATTGGCGACCGAGCTTTGGCCACATCTGGCAAACTGACGGCTATGCGTGCCTTTGCCATGTCGCATTATGAGAACGGATTGCCGGAGACGCTCTTCAGATATCCTTTGCCAGAAGGCGGCAGCAGTATGCTCTTCTTGCAGAAAGGCGACACGCTCAGCACGCTCTTCTCCCCCGATAGTCTTTACACCTTTGTCGGTTGCCGTCCCGCCAGCAGTCGCATGAAGGCTTTTGAATATTTCGAGAAATCTGTGCGCCGCCGTCCTAACGGGCCAGCCCGCGACTATTGGCTCTGTGCCTTGTTGCTCGACAAGCAACTCAGCCGTTTCGCAGAGGAACTGCCGCACTATTATACGGTGAGCGACAGCGTGGTTTTGCCCCATTATTATGCAGAGGCCATGATTCTCTATTCCCGCCTTTGCCAGAACCCCGTTGTCAGATATGCCGACCCGAATATCGCGGCAAACTATCTTGACTTTAAAGAAAAGGGGGAGAAAATTCCAGACTTTAAGGAGCGCCGCAATCTGCTTTGGCGAGAATATGGCGACACCTATTGGTGGTATTATTTCTATCATCAGTAAGTAATGGACCATTACTAAAGCTTAGCGGCAGAGCCGTTTTTACCGTCGCTCAGCCCCTTCGCCCTCATTTATTTGCCCATAACGTCTTCGTAATCTTCGAAAAAGATGTAATTTTGCACCAAATCTAAAAAATCAGTGCCAGTATGGATAGTGTTCAAGTAAAAGACAAGAATTTCCAGATATATATACAGGAGGAAAAAATCATCAGCCGCGTCAATGAAGTGGCCGCCCAAATCTCTCGCGATTTGGCAGGCAAGAAACCATTGTTCTTGGCCGTGCTCAACGGCTCGTTCGTGTTCGCCGCCGATTTGATGCGCTCTGTCAGCATTCCCTGCGAAATCAGTTTCGTCAGAATGTCTTCCTATTCCGGCACCCAGTCAACGGGTAAGGTGAAAGAGCTCCTCGGACTCAAAGAAGACATTGAGGGCCGCACGGTGGTGGTGGTTGAAGATATCATCGATTCTGGTCTCACCATGAAGGAACTACTGGAAACGCTGAAGGCCAAACATCCGGCTGAATTGCATGTGGCATCGCTCCTTGTCAAGCCAAACAACCTCAAGGTGGACCTCGACATCAGCTACCGCTGCTTCGATATTCCAAACGACTTCATCGTTGGCTACGGTTTGGACTACGACGGAGAGGGACGCAACCTCCGCGATATTTATGTTGTGCAAGAATAAGACCCATATAATTACCAAATAAAAAATACTAAGCAACTAACAATGAAGAACATTGTGATTTTCGGTGCCCCAGGTTCTGGCAAAGGCACTCAGAGCGATTTGCTCGTCAAGAAATATGGTTTCAAGCACATTTCAACGGGCGATGTTCTCCGTGCAGAAATCAAAAACGGTACGGAACTCGGCAACACCGCTAAGGGGTTCATCGACAACGGCCAGCTCATCCCCGACTCTTTGATGATTGACATCTTGGCCAGTGTTTACGATAGCTTGTGTCCTTGCGAAGGCGTCATCTTCGACGGTTTCCCACGCACCATTCCGCAGGCTGAAGCCTTGAAGGAAATGTTGGCTAAACGCGGCACTGAGGTGTCTGGCATGCTCGAATTGGATGTGCCAAATGAAATGCTCATCGAGCGCCTCGTCAATCGTGGCAAGACTTCCGGACGTGCTGACGACAACGAAGAGACCATCCGTAAGCGCCTCGATGTTTACAACAACCAAACGGCTCCTTTGATTGAATGGTATGAGAAAGAAGGCAAGCGTCACGCTGTGAAGGGATACGGCGAGTTGGAAGAAATCAACGCCGCTCTCTGTGCTGTGATTGACCAGTTCTGATTGTCCTAAGTAATGGTAAAGCGGGTCTACTTCTCCTTTTACCGTTGCTAAAATATATTGAAACAGGTGTCCAAAAAAAGAAATGTTTTTGAGCACCTGTTTCCTTTGCTTCAAGACAAGCATTTCGTGGCGGATTTTGGTTGCGCCGTCTTCCGCCGTAGGTTGGGATTGATTCTTGGTCAAAAGATTTTGACCGCTCGTGGTGAATCGTCCCACCTCCAATCCTATAACATAAACAACATCGACAGATATGCCAGAAAGCAACTTTGTAGACTACGTGAAAATCTATTGCCGCTCGGGAAAGGGCGGACGAGGCTCCATGCACTTACATCGCGCCAAATACCAGCCGAATGGCGGTCCCGACGGCGGTGATGGTGGTCGTGGAGGTAACATCTATCTGCGTGGAAACCATAACTATTGGACGTTGCTCCATCTTCGTTACGAGCGCCACGTCTTTGCCGGACATGGCGGAAACGGTTCGAAGTGTTGCTCGCATGGCTCCGACGGGGAAGACCGCTATATCGACGTTCCTCTCGGCACGGTGGCCTATGATGCCGAAACTGGAAAGTATATCTGCGATGTCACTGAAGACGGACAGGTCGTGATGCTCCTTAAAGGCGGACGCGGCGGTCTCGGAAATTGGCAGTTCCGCACGTCAACCAACCAGACCCCGCGCTATGCACAGCCTGGCGAACCCATGCAGGAAATGATGGTCATCCTTGAGTTGAAACTCTTGGCCGACGTCGGTCTCGTGGGTTTCCCCAACGCAGGAAAGTCCACACTGCTTTCGGCTCTTTCTTCGGCGCGTCCGAAAATCGCCAATTATCCATTCACCACGCTCGAGCCTTCATTGGGCATCGTGCCTTATCGTGACAACCGCTCCTTTGTGATGGCCGACATTCCGGGTATCATCGAAGGTGCCAGTGAGGGTAAGGGCCTCGGCTTGCGTTTCCTCCGCCACATTGAGCGCAACTCGCTCCTTCTCTTTATGGTGCCGGGCGACACCGACAACATCAAGGGAGAATATGAAGTGTTGCTCAACGAACTTTCGCGCTTTAATCCAGGTATGCTCGACAAACACCGCGTGCTTGCCATCACCAAGTGTGACTTGCTCGACGACGAACTGATTGAGATGCTACACGAAGACCTTCCTGTCGACCTCCCCGTTGTCTTTATTTCTTCTGTGACAGGGCAGGGCATTCAGGAACTCAAGGACAAACTTTGGGAAGAACTTAACAGCGAGAGCAACAAATTGCAGGCCATTAGCGAGGGAGGAAATATGGTGCACCGCGACCGCGAGGCTGCGGTGTTGGCCACCGACTTTGCCGATTGGCAAGACGACTCGTTGGAGGAAGACGATGCCGACGAGCTGGAAGAATATGACATTGAATTTTTGGAAGACAATGAGTGATAGTCTCAAACCACAACTCTTGGAATATGCCCTGGGCCCTGCGCTCAGGGCTTTCAGTACCACCCGGCAGGGTGGTGTGAGCCGCGACAATTACGCTTCTTTCAACATCAACGCTTATTGCGGCGATGAGGCCGACAGCATCCGGCAAAACAAACAGGCCCTCTGCGACGAACTGGGCATTGAACCGCAACGTCTCATCATGCCCCATCAGACGCATACGGCCTGTGTACGTGTCGTTGATGAAGCCTTCTTTGCTTCCTCTGTGGCGGAACAACAAGCCGCCCTTGAAGGCGTCGATGCCCTCATCACCGACCAGACCCGCCTTTGCATCGGTGTTTCAACTGCTGATTGCGTGCCAGTGCTCCTTGCCGATAAAGACCAACGTGTCGTTGCTGCCATTCATGCGGGTTGGCGCGGCACACAAGCGGGCATCGCTGCCAATGCCGTGGAAACCATGTGCAGAACGTTTAATCTCTGTGCAGCCGACCTTCGTGCCGTCATCGGACCGTCTATTTCCATGCAGGCATTTGAAGTGGGGCAGGAAGTCTACGATGCTTTCGCGGCCACCAGCCAATTCCCCATGTCGCAGATAGCCCGCCGCTATCCTTCAAAAGAAGGCGCAGAGAAATGGCACATTGATCTTTGGGCTGCCAATTTCCTCACACTGGAGCAGTGTGGCCTGCCGATGGAACATATTCAAGTTTCAGGCGTTTGCACCTATACCCAGTCCGACCGCTTCTTCTCCGCCCGCCGTCTCGGCATCAATTCCGGCCGTATCTTTACGGGCATCATGAAGAAGTGAAAAGCAGGTGTGGCGTAGAGAATTTAAGTAGGTGTTCAAAATATTAAATCCCCATCATCTATGGTATCATTTGAAAGCGACTATAACAACGGCATGCTGCCGGAAATCTTGCAGCGTCTTGCCGAGACGAACAATGAGAAATGCAGCGGTTACGGCTTTGATGCCTACACCGTTTCTGCAAAAGAGAAAATCAGAAAGGCCGTGGGCATTGAAGATGCTGACGTGACTTTCCTCGTGGGCGGCACGCAGACCAATTCTGTGGTCATTGATGCCTTGCTGATGGGTTGCGAAGGCGCACTGACCGTCGACACTGGGCATATCGAAGTCCACGAAGCCGGAGCCATTGAGGCTTTCGGACATAAGGTGATTACGCTGCAAGGGAAAGACAGCAAAATGACGCCGGAAGTGCTCACGGAGTATATGGAACGCTTTCTCGGCGATGACACCTATCCTCACATGGCGCAGCCAGGACTTGTTTATATCTCCATGCCCACCGAACTTGGAATGGTGTACACACGCAACGAACTGACGGCTTTGTATGCTGCCTGCAAAAAATATAATCTCCTGCTTTACATTGACGGAGCACGCCTTGGCTATGGCCTTGCGGCTGCAACGTGCGACTATGATTTGAAATTTCTCGCCGCCCATTGCGACGTGTTTTACATCGGTGGCACCAAGGTGGGCGCTATGATGGGAGAGGCAGTGGTCTTCACCAACCGCAAAGCCCCTAAATATTTCTTCACGACCGTGAAGCGCCACGGTGCTTTACTGGCCAAAGGCAGAATGCTCGGCTTGCAATTTGACACCCTTTTCACCGATAATCTCTATCTCCGTGTGGGCCATCACGCCATCAGCATGGCTGAACGTCTCAAGAAAATATTCATTGCGCACCACATACCATTTGCCGTCGCTTCCCCCACCAACCAGCAATTCGTGGTCCTCTCCCAAAAGCAGTTCGACCATTTGAGCCGCCACCTCGCCTTCGGTATTTGGGAACGCCGCAGCGCCGACGAAATCGTCTGTCGCTTCGTCACCTCATGGGCCACCACCGACGAGGATTTGGAAGTACTGGAAAAGGCTTGCGGGGAGATGGAAGGCAACTAATATACGTGTGTTTACTCCCATCCCTATTCACTAATTGTGGTGTACCCTTCACACTTGAAAGGCTACTAACCCCTTAAACGGATATTTGGCTATGGATAATATTAAATTAAGCAACGGCATAGAAATGCCACAGTTGGGCTATGGCGTATACCAGGTGACGCCCGAAGAATGTGAAAATTGCGTTATGGACGCCATCAGTGTGGGCTATCGTATGATAGACACCGCACAAGCTTATCACAATGAAGAGGCTGTTGGCAGTGCCTGGAAAAAGAGCGGTGTCAGTCGCGACCAGCTCTTCCTCGTCTCAAAAGTTTGGATTTCAAACTACGGCGAAGGCCAAACCATGAAGAGCATTGATGAGAGTCTGCGTAAATTGCAAACCGACTACATCGACCTCATGCTGCTTCATCAGCCTTATTGCGACCGCTATGGTGCCTACCGCGACTTGGAGAAGGCATATAAGGCCGGAAAACTGCGTGCCATCGGCGTGAGCAATTTCTTCCCCGATCATCTGATAGACCTTGCTTCAAATATGGAGATTGTGCCTATGGTAAATCAAGTGGAGACACACGTGTTCAACCAGCAGCGCGAAGCCCGAAAATACATGGACGAGTTGGGCACGCGTATCATGTCGTGGGCTCCCTTGGCTGAAGGTTGCAATGGGTTGTTCAATAATTCCCTGCTCGTGCAGATTGGCGGTAAATATGGTAAGACAGCGGCGCAGGTGGCCCTGCGTTGGCTCTTGCAGTCTGGCGTCATCATCATTCCAAAGACCACACACAAGGAACGTATGGTGGAAAACCTGAACCTCTTCGACTTCACTCTCAGCGATGGCGATATGAAGGAAATTGCTGCGCTTGACACGCGTGGTAGCCTCTTCTTAGACCATCACAGTGGCGAAACGACTAAGCAGTTTATGGAGTGGAGAAGCGTCGTTAAGCCAACGGAGTAGCGGCGAAAGATATCCCCGCTTATTAAGAAGTTCGGTAATTTGAATCAGGAAAGAGCAGACTTTCTGCTTGTCCCCAATCTCCACCGCTCAAGATTTCTCCGCATTCTTCTTGATTATCAGCGAAAGGGGGGCGCAGTACACCAGATGCCCCTTGCTCCCCGTTATCTCCGGTGAAAATCTTTCACGAAATTTTCACTATTTTTGTTGCTATACTCAGTAAAAATGGCTAATTTAGCTTTCAAAAATACAGAGACAACCATGAAAGAAAAACTGATGATTTACCAAGTGCTGCCGAGGTTGTATGGCAACAAGAAAGGAGCCAATGTCCCTGCCGGCACGTTGAAGGAGAACGGATGTGGAAAAATGAATGATTTCACATCGAAGGAACTTAACCGCATACGCGATTTTGGATTTACACATATCTGGTACACTGGACTTTTGGAGCATGCCACGATGACCGATTATTCGGCCTATGGCATTGCCCGCGATCATAGCGACATTGTGAAGGGCAGGGCTGGTTCGCCGTATGCCATCAAGGATTATTATGACATTGATCCCGATTTAGCTGTCAGACCGGAGCAGCGCATGCAGGAATTTGAAGCCCTGCTGAAGCGTACACACAAGGCCGGTTTGAAACTGGTGATGGATTTTGTGCCAAATCATGTGGCGCGTCAGTATCATTCAGACGCGCGTCCTGACGGCGTGCGCGATTTGGGTGAGGATGACGACACAACGAAGGCATTTTCTCCCGAGAATAATTTCTATTACATCCAGGGACAGACGTTGCACACGGATTTCTGTGACCATCCAACGGCCTCTGCGCCATACCGCGAATATCCTGCCAAGGCAACGGGCAACGACCGCTTCGATGCCTATCCTTCGAAGAACGACTGGTATGAGACGGTGAAGCTCAACTATGGCATTGACTATTGCGGCGGACGCGTATGTCATTTCTCTCCCGTGCCCAACACGTGGGAAAAGATGACGGCCATCCTTCTCTTCTGGGCAGCCAAGGGCGTTGACGCTTTCCGTTGCGACATGGCCGAAATGGTGCCTTGCGAGTTTTGGCATTATGCCATCGCCAAGGTGAAGGAGCAGTTTAAGAATGTAGTGTTTATTGCCGAGGTGTATAACCCTGGTGAATACCGCCGCTATATCCACGAGGGTGGTTTTGACTATCTTTACGACAAGGTGGGGCTCTATGACGCCTTGCGTGCCGTTGTTTGCCGTCAGGCTTCTTCCGCTTGCATCACGGGATGCTGGCAGCAGACAGACGACATCCACGAACACATGCTCAACTTCTTGGAGAACCACGACGAGCAGCGCATCGCCTCCGACTTCTTCGCTGGAGATGCAGAACGCGCTTTGCCAGCTCTGGTGGTAAGTGCCTGCATGAACACCAATCCGTTTATGGTTTATGCCGGTCAGGAACTCGGTGAGCGCGGTATGGACGTGGAGGGCTTCAGCGGCCGTGACGGTCGGACAACGATTTTCGACTATTGGTGTGTGAAAAGTATGCAGCAACTCGCTGCGGGCATGCAGCATTTCACGCCAGAAGAGAAGAAGCTCTATACCTACTATCGAAAGGTGGTGCGTCTCTGTAACGACTCCTCTGCCATTCGTGAAGGCTTGTTCTACGACCTGATGCACGCCAACTACGACCACACCTGTTCGTTTGACCCCGGCTGTCATTATGCCTTCATTCGCAAATGCAAGCGCGAAACGCTTTTCATCGTCGCCAACTTCTCAGATGTTGAGGCCCATATCGGTGTGCGAATCCCTGCCAACGCTTTCGAGTATCTTTCGTTGCGTGGCGGTCTGCACTCAGCCATTGACCTCTTGAGCGGAGAGACGCAGACGATTGAATTTAAAGCCGATCACCACACGTTTGTTACTGTCCCTGCCAACGGTGCTATTATCTTGAAAGCCTGAAAGAGGCCGACGGAAGAATCATAAAGCGAAATCCGCCGTTGTCGTACATATCGAAGTACGGCAACGGCGGATTTTTATATATTTCCCAAACGGCGTTAAGTTGGTTGCTTTATTATGGATATTATAAGGAGCAAAAAAACACGTCCTTTAGGCTCGTGAAAGCTCAAAGGACGTGTTTTGTAGCGCCTACGGGAATCGAACCCGTATACCATGCGTGAGAGGCATGTATCCTAACCATTAGATGAAAGCGCCAAATGCGGAAGCTGGGGGATTCGAACCCCCGGTACGGTAAACCCGTACGTCAGTTTAGCAAACTGGTGGTTTCAGCCACTCACCCAAACTTCCTTTCCGTATTACATTTGTTTCTCAAATGCGATGCAAAGTTACTACTTATTTTCCGAACTTCCAAATTTTCCGGCAGAAACTTTTGCGTATTTGCAGGATTTAGCGAGTTTGCCAGATTTTCTTGGGACGTTTACCGCCCTCCGGGAATAATTTGCGGGTTGTTGTCAATTCCGGGCCAGTCATTGGTGATAGTGTCTGGCGGCGTTTCTGGAGAAGAATCATGGAGAAAATTATAGTCCCAGATGTTCTTGATGCCGTTGACATTGAAGTAGGTGGTGATGGCGCCGTATATGGCAATTCTCTTATGTAAGAATTTCGGATGATCAAAGAGGTTGAGTTTTTCTCTTATTGTCATAGAGCCGCCCTTGGGTAGTGCGACAGGAAGGCAATTTGCAGCAAGTTTTTCTTGCGGACTGTCTGCCAGTAGCATGTTCGTGTTTGGCGCATTTTCGGGCAAAGCAAAAGTGGCAGAATTTAGTCCGGTGCCTTTTATATATCCAACAATGTAGCCTTTGAGAATAACTTCTGTATCAATCTTATTCTTTGGCAAACTAAGCGCTTCCATGATGCTCAGCGTGTCGCAATTGGCATTTTCGTCGTCATCGTCTTTTGGCGGTTTTTCTGTGCCTCCTCCGCCTTCGTTGCCGCCTTTATTTTCCTCGTCTCCCAACTCCAGCTTCTGGCAGGCAGAGAAGCAGAGCAGCAAAGAGAGCATGAGTAGAGCAATCGTTTTTAGTTTGTTCATGGCAGGGAAAGGTGAGGTGTTGGGTGTCAGAATCGTCTGAGTGCGCCCAGCAGCGTATTGTTTTGGGGCGTGAGTCCGATGGTGATGTTAAGGCAGTTGTCGCAGCCTGGATAGCGGCTGCAGTCGGTGACGTTCACCCCGTGTTCTGAAAGGTATTTTTTCAGCAGGGGAGCGTTCTCCGTGCGCATCATGAAGAAGTTGGCAGAAGTGGGGTAGATTTCCTTGCAGAGTTTCAGCATTTTGATGGCCGTGATGACCTTGTCTCTTTCGTCGAGAATCCATTTCACCCACTTATCAACGTCGTAGCGCCGTTTTGTGAACATCTCCTTGGCCGTCTCGGCAACGATGCGCGGCATGCTGTCGTATCCGGCCAGGATTTCAATGTATTTAGCAATCTCCTCGTTGCAGATAACATAGTTCAAGCAGAGACTGCCCAGCGCGAAGGCTGCTGAGAAATTGCCGATGACAACGATGTTGGGCAGGCGTTTGATGAGCCGTGCGAAACTCTCGCTGCGTGAAAATTCAATGAATGTCTCGTCAATCACCACCAGTCCGTCGAAGCGCTCAGCCAGTGCGATGATTTCTTTGCGGTTGAGCAGGTTTCCCGTCGGATAGTTCGGACTGCAGAGCACGATGGCCTTCGTACGTTGGTTTGTGGAATTTAGCAAGTGTTCCGCCGTGATGTCAAAGTGCGGGTTCATGCGGCAGTGGCGGCATTCAACATCGTTGAGTGCCGCAGTTTTTGCAAACGAGAGTGGCGAAGGTTCGTGGATGATGATGTTGTCTCGTTGCGGAGAGCAGAAAAGGCGGAGAATCAAGTCCAGCGGCGTTGTCTGTCCCACGCTCAGCGCAATCATTTCGGGTGTTATTTTCTTGTCGATAGCCACGGCCGTTTTCAGTCGGCTGAGTTCATCGGGATAAGGCTTTCGGTTGAGCGGTGCGTTAAACGGACTCTCACATCTGTCGAGCGCTATGTGGTCCTTGTCAATAGCGTGTTCCGTGTCGACAAATTGACGGCATAGCGTTTGAATGTTTGGGCGTATCAATGATTTCAAATCTTTCATGCAGAATTTGTTTTGGGCGGTTTCCCGTTCCGTTCCACTTATTGACGAAGATGTGAGGGCGGCTTTCCGTTCATCGTCTGCCGCCCTCTGTGTGAGATGCTTAGTAATGTTGAAAAAATAACTTCCGCAATTTTGCCGTTGGCAAGTAATAATTTATGTACTCCCCTGCCTTTTCGGCTATTTTCGAACTTATTCTCAGTCACAATGCTCGCATTGCTCCTTCGAATAAGCTCAAAAATAGCTCAAAAATGCAGGTGCAAAATTGCGGAACTTATTCTTTCAACATTACTTACTTATACTTCTGGATATAGCTGTCGGCCGTGTCGTCGCCCAGTTCCTTCGCTTTCGTGAGGCAGGCAACGGCTTGCTGTTTCTGTTTGAGTTCGCCGTGAGCAATACCTTTGATCTTGTAGATGTCAGCCAAGTCGTTGTGCATTTGCAGGAGTTTTTGGCAATATTCAACACATTGCTTGTAGAGCCCTGCGCGGAGCAATACGATGGCCTGTTCGATTTGCAGACCCAAGTCGTTCGGGGTGCGGAGAATGGCCGACTGGATGTCATCGAGCGCCTGTTGATACATGCGCGAGCCAAGTTCAGCCTGCTCTCTGAGATAATAAAACTCAGCGCCGAGGTTGGCTGGGCCGACCGTGTTTTCGTAGACGTTGTAGTCGTTGACAGCCTTGCGCAGTTCATTGATGCGGTGGTAGCGTTGGCCGCGTTCCAGGAAGAATTGTGCCGCTGCTTGGTCGTACGGTTTCTGGCATTGGGAGATGGCGCTGTCAATCAAAGCGATGACTTGCAGACTGTCGCCGCCGGCCAGTTCCAGCGAGCGGGCGGCATAAAACCAGTTGTCGGCCTTGGCCTTTCCCGACCATTCGTTGCCGTCGTTTGGTGCAGGTTGGGAGGCCAACTGGAAAAACTTTTCGTAGGCCAATTTATATTGCTTATCGGCAAACAGACAGCGTCCCTGTTGCAACAAGTAGAAACCTTGGTTGTTGAGAGCGTAGGCAACTTCGGCCTCTTTGAGCGCCTTGGTCAACGTCCAGTCTTTGTATTCAACCTTCGGGCTGTAGATGGCCTTTTGGAAAATAACTTTGCTCAGTTCGTTGTGAACTTCGTCGGCTTTCATCGTTGACTTTTCGCTACCAGCCTGCTTCAAGGCATTTTCAAAATCAGCGTCGCAGCGGGCGAAGTCTTGTTTGGCGGCATAAAATTTGGCGCGTGCAACATAGCCTTCGGCATTTTCTGGGTAGGCCGTGATGAAATCGTTGTAGCTCGTGGCGGCGGCCACAGAGTCGGTGGCATTCATCATTGCCAGGTAAGTCAGCGCCTCCTTCTCCTCGCTTGGCAGCGCTTTGGGGATGAGAATCTGTCGGAGGTCAGAATTGAGAACACTCATGCTACTGATGTGGAGCTTGTTGAGAAAATTCGCGTCGATGGCACAGGAAGTAGAGTCTTTCTTCTCCACGTTTTGCTGTACGAAACCAACGAGCGCTCCGTTTGCGTCAAGAATGGGGCATCCGAAGTTGTGGTCCTCGTTGGCTACGGTGGTGTGCATGTAGCGTCCCTCGTCAAACTCATCGCTTTGGGTGACGCTGGCCGTTGTCGGTTTGTCTTTCTTGTTGGTCGTGTAGTGGAGCAGGAGTGCCGTGTCGCCAACCTTCGGCGCCTGGGCGATGGCGAAAAACTCAGTCTCGTTTTTCTTGCCCTCCGTTGTGGTGCTGAATTTCACCAAGTTGTATTTATACCCCTCGGCGCCCAAGATGCGCCAAGCCTTTCTCTTGTTGCCTTTGAAATCAATGACATCGGCAGCAGTGGCGCCCTTGAACAAGTCAAAAGAAGCAGCGCAGTCGCCCTCTTTGTTGAGGAACACCCCAGTGCCGTCGCGTAAGATGGTGCCGTCGGCTTTATACGTGATGATTTTAACGACACCCTTGTAGGCGTTTTTCAAATCGGCAATCTGTGCCGACATTTGGTTGAGGCCAAACGTTGCAAAGAGAATGGCTATCAGTAGGGATATTTTTTTCATATCTGTTGTTTTTTACTTGTTTTTCAGAAGTGCCTTTGCATTGTTGATGGCCGCTTCTGTCAGTTCCTCTCCGCTCAGCATATTTGCAATTTCGCGGATGCGTTCATCGTTGTCCAGATGGGTGATGTGGCTCGAGGTGCCAGTGTCGTTTTCCGACTTAAACACCCGGTAGTGCTGTTGTCCGAGCGCTGCGATTTGCGGCAGGTGCGTGATACAGATGACCTGGCAATTCTGTGCCATTTGCTGCATCACCTGCGCCATGCGTTCCGCCATCGTTCCAGACACACCCGTGTCAATTTCGTCGAAGATGATGGTTGGCAATTTCTTGCGTTGCGAGAGAAACGCTTTGAGCGACAGCATGAGTCGCGCGATTTCACCGCCAGAGGCAATCTGCGTGACATCTTGTTCCGGCACATTCTTGTTAGCGCTGAAGAGGAAGGTGACGTTGTCGAAACCGCTTATGTCGGGTGCCGTGCGCGTTGTGATTTCAAATCGCAGGCGGGCATTCGGCATGCCCAGCGTCTGCAGCGTCAGCATCAGATTTTCGGCCGTTGTCTTGGCCGCATTTTTTCGGCTCGTTGTGATGTCCTTGCCCAGCGAGAGCAAGCGTTGGTAGAGCCCTTCGATGGCCTTTTCCTTTTCGGCTATGATTTCGTCGCCGTTTTCAATGTTGTTGAGTTGCAGGTTGAGTTCTTCTTGCAGGCGGAGCAAGTCGGCGATGGTGTCAACCTGGTGTTTCTTTTCAAGTTCATAAATTGTGTTCAGGCGTTCTTCAACAAACTGATAACGTGCAGGGTCAAATTCGATGTTTTCAGCGTTGCGTTCCAGTTCCTCCGAAACATCCTCCAGTTCGATTCTTGCACTCTCAATTCGTTCCGCCAACGCTTCCGCTTGCGCAAACACTCCTGAAATGCTGCTCAGATTGTGTGCAGCGTTGCGCAGTTTTCCTGCAATGTTGCCTCCGTCTTCCGAAAAGGCGTTGAGCGCCTCAAAGAGGCTGCCCTTGATTTCTTCGGCATGGCTCAGCAGTTGGTGTTCCTCCTCCAGTTCGCTTTGTTCGTCGGCCTGCAGGTTGGCCGCTTCAAGTTGGTCAAACTGAAATTGCAGGAAGTCGCGGTTAGCCTGGTCTTGCGCCCTCTGCTCCTTGAGCTGTTTCAGGGCTTTGCAGGCCTCTTGCCATTCGTGGAAACACTGAGCATACGCGTCCTTCACTTCCTGGTTGTTCGCCACCGCGTCGAGAATGTCGAGCAGAAAGTGTTCGCGTCCCATCAAGAGGTTTTGGTGTTGCGAATGGATGTCAATCACCTCCGCCGCCAGCAATTTCAGCGTGCTTGCCGAGACGGGAGAGTCGTTGACAAAGGCACGGCTTTTCCCGTTTGAAGAGACCTCCCTGCGCAGGATACACTCCTCGGCATCGTAGTCGATGTCGTGTTCAGAGAAAAAGGCCTCCAGTTGCAGTCCTTCTATATTGAAGACAGCTTCCACCGCACATTTCTTCTCGTTGGCCTTGATCACTTTCGAGTCGGCGCGTTGCCCCATGAGCAGTCCCAGGGCACCGAGGATGATGCTCTTTCCTGCTCCTGTCTCACCCGTGATGACAGAAAAGCCTGATGAGAAATCAATGTCCGATTTCTCGATGAGTGCGTAGTTGCTTATTTTTAGATTCTTCAGCATTCCGTTTTGTTTTTAGTAACGGTGAGAGAATAATAATTGAACTTCTAACCCCTCAATTTTTCAAGGTGAGTAGATGCGCCCGAGAAGTGGGGTGTTCAAAATCAAGAAAAATTTAGTAGATGGAGATTGTGCGGAAAAAGCCTCGTCTGCGGCCTTGCGCGGGCTGAAAGCCCAACAAGTCCGCAGCCCAGGGCAACGCCCTGGGTTCCATGTCCCCATTCCCTACGCCCTGTAAGGGCAAAAGTATGGGCAAATGGTTGAATTTTACTTTTGCCCTTACAGGGCGTATGCGTTTATGTATTGATACCCAGGGCGTTGCCCTGGGCTGTGGACTGGCTGCCCTTTCAGGGCGCTCCTTTTCGCGCTTTGTTCGTTTATCATGTGCGCATGCTTTGCCGCCATGCTATTTGCTCTCAAAACCGCGCAGAGATTTTTCTGGATTTTGCCCCCCAACCTTTTAATACGCACCTTATTTCAGCAACTTATTCCAATAACTATTCTGCGACGCATTGATATTGGAAAGCGTTTCGTAAACGGCTTCTTTGTCCTTCCCTGTTCCTTTCCCTTGGTAAATACCAACCAGTTCGTCGCGTTTGTATTCCGTGAAAAGTTGCGGCAGCATGCTCAGGCTCTTGTTGGCCCGTGCTTCCTTGAGCAGCGCGATGGCATCAGTGATGGCCGCTCTGCCGCGTTCCGGACTTTCGGCCATGATGTCAAGTCCTTGCCGGTAATATTTATACTGCATTTGACGGAAGGGCTGCATGGCATTATCGAGGTAGTCATTGATGATGGCATAGCGGTTTTTGCCGTCGTCAAACGCCTTCCATCCTTTGGCCGATTTCGTCAGCGTCTGTGCGTTGTTGCAAATCGTTTGCGCCGTGCGCAGGTAGTCCGTACCGCCCTCAGGCGCCATCGTGTCCATGTCGAGACCGATGATGAGGTAGGCATAATAAGCCATCATGGCCGTCAGGTCGTTGTCAATCACGTCCGTTCGGAACTCCAGTTTGTCGTATTCCTGAAAAGTGAAATTGAAGTTCGCGTCCTGCGTGTTGAACACCGTGGTACTGTAGTTGGAATTGAAAACAGGGCGTGAGCTCTGCACCATCATCTTGCATTCAAAACTGTTATCGCCGTCCTTGTATTTTGTGACGGTGATGGCAAAATTGCAGTTAATGCGTTCTTGCGGTTTGAATTGCAGGTTCGTCCATTGGCGTTCGTTCATAAACGCCTTCAGCGCCGTTTCGAGTGCTTCGAAAACACCCGTACTCGTTTGCTGAATTTGTTGGTGGTTGACCGTGACGTTGGCGTTCAGCTCCTGTGCTGCCGCCGCCATAGGGCGCAGCAGGCAGAGCGAACAGCAGAAAGAAAAAATCAGAATAAATCGCATAGGCAATTCACAATGTCGTGTGCCACTTCCTTTTTGCTCTTCAAGGGATATTCCTGGCAGGCATCCTTTGAGAGGATGGTCACTTTGTTGGTGTCGACCGCAAAGCCAGCTCCAGCATCCCTGAGAGAGTTGAGCACGATGAAGTCGAAATTCTTTTTATGCAGTTTGGCCGTTGCATTCTCTTGTTCCGCCTGCGTTTCAAGGGCAAACCCAACGAGGCGTTGTCCCTCGCGCTTCATTTGTCCCAGCGAGGCTGCGATGTCGTGCGTCGGTTTCAGCTGAATGTTCAAGTCGTTGCCTTTGCGCTTGATTTTCTCGTCGGCCACCTCAGCCGGTGTGAAATCAGCCACGGCCGCGCAGAGAATGGCCGCATCGGCATCTGGATAGAGCGCCTTAGCCGCTTCATACATCTCCTGTGCGCTTTCAACGTCCGTTCGGTGGATGTTCGGGTGGTTTTCTTTGAGAGAAACAGGCCCAGCCACCAGTTCCACTTCCGCTCCCTCCTGGGCGCATACCTCAGCCAGGGCGAAGCCCATTTTCCCTGTGGAGAAATTACCGATGAATCTCACCGGGTCAATGCGCTCGTAGGTGGGGCCTGCCGTGATGAGGATTCTCTTTCCCGCCAGGCGTTGGCTCCGTTGGAAGAAACGTTGCAGATGGTTGAAAATCTCCTCAGGCTCCTCCATGCGTCCCTTGCCCACCAGATGGCTGGCCAGTTCGCCCGTTGCCGGTTCGATGACCGACACCCCGTGGCGCTTGAGCTTTTGCAGGTTCTCGGTGGTCGTTGGGTGGGCAAACATATCGAGGTCCATAGCTGGTGCAACAAACACCGGTGCCTTCATCGAGAGATAAGTCGTGATGAGCATATTGTCGGCAATGCCGTTGGCCATTTTCCCGATGGTTGAGGCCGTGGCAGGAGCGATGATCATGGCGTCGGCCCATTGTCCGAGAGCCACGTGGCTGTGCCAGGTGCCATCGCGTTGTGCAAAGAAATCCGAGATAACGGGCTTCGAGGTGAGCGCCGACAGCGTAATCGGCGTGATGAACTCCTTTCCTGCGGGCGTGATTACCACCTGTACCTCCGCTCCGGCCTTTATCAGCAGGCGGATGAGCGTGCAGGCTTTATAGGCTGCGATGCTTCCGGTGATGCCCAAAACGATGTGTTTGCCTTTGAGAGACTTATCTTGTTGCATATTTGTTAGTTCGAATCGTGAATGGAAACGGTCAGAGCAGTTGAAGTTTAAACCGCATGAAAGTTTGTTTCGTGTTTTGCGGGAAATCACCTTGCATGATCCATGCGTAATACCCTGGGTCGTGTCGCAACACGTCCATCACCGGACGGCCTTTGTATTTGCCGAAATTGATGACCGGCACTTTTTGTTCGTTGAGAACGATGCGGCCCGCCAGGTCCACGTTGTTGTTGCGGCGTGAGAACTCAGCCAGGAAGGCGATGTCGTTCTTCAGATCATCTGGGTATCGGTCGAGCTGGTTTTGAAGCACTTCGTAGGTGGCCTTCGTATCGGCCAACGCCGTATGGGCCTCTTCCAAATCTTTTCCGCAATAGAACTTATAGGCCGCCGAGAGCGTTCTTTGTTCCAGCTTGTGGTAGATGTTCTGCACGTCGACAAAGCGGCATTTCGAAATGTCGAAATCAACACCGGCGCGAATGAATTCCTCCACGAGCAACGGAATGTCGAAGTGGTTGGAATTGAAGCCCGCCATGTCGCAGTTGTGGAAGGTGTTTGCCAAGTCTTTGGCCTTTTCCTTAAACGACGGGCAGTCGGCCACATCCTCGTCGTGAATGCCGTTGACGGCGCTTGCTTCTTCAGAGATGTGTTTGCCTGGGTTGAAGCGCAGCGTTTCAGAAGCCTCGTTGCCGTTTGGGAACACCTTGATGTAGCAGAGTTCCACGATGCGGTCTTGCGCGATGTTCAGTCCGGTGGCTTCGATGTCGAAGAATATGATGGGTCGTGTGAGATTCAGTTTCATTGTTATTCGTTTAGCATCATGGGCATCAGCAACATGATGGTTTTTTCGTTTTCTGGTTGAATGGCGGGAACGAAGATGCCGGCACGGCTGGCGTCGGCCAAATAGATGTTGATTTCCTCCCCGTCGAGGTTATTGAGTAGTTCGAGCAGATACGTTCCCTTGAAACCGATGCTGATGGGCATGCCGTTGTAGTCGCAGATCAGCGACTCCTGTGCCGACATGGAGAAGTCGATGTCCTGGCTCGATACTTCAATTCTGTTGGACACGATTTGGAGTTTCACCAGCGCACTGTTGGCGTTGGAGAAAATCAACACGCGGCGTAGGGCGCTGAGGAGCGCATTGCGGTTGACGTTGATTTGGTTGGGGTTGTTTTGCGGGATGACGCTGCGATAGTTGGGGTAGTGTCCTTCGATGAGACGGCAGGTCATGGTGAAATTCTCTGTCTTTATCACAGCGTTTTTCTCGCTCACCTGCATATTGACGTCCTTCTCCTCTTTCGGCAGGATGTTCTTAATCAGCGATGCTGGTTTTTTCGGGAAGATGAAAGCACCCTGTTCCGTGTATTGAGCATTGTTCATTTCGCTCATGGCCAGTTTGTGGCCATCGCTTGCCACGATGGTGAGTTTCTCGCCCGTGAAATCGAAATAGACGCCGTTCATGATGGGGCGGATGGCATCTTCTGCCGTTGCAAATAAGGCGCGTGAAAGACCGCTGAGCATGTCATCGGTTGAAAGCGTCAGCGTTTTCACGTTGTCGGTGATGGCAGGCGGAGTGGGGTAGTCTCCAGCGTCCTGTCCCATGAAGTTATACTGACCGTTCTGGTATGAAACGGTGATTTCCTTGGTTCCTTCGTTGATGGAGAACTTGAGCGGCTGCTCAGGAATTTCCTTGATGGAGTCTTGTATCGTCTTGGCGTTGATGGCAATTTTGAAATTGCCGTCGCTTTCATTCAGTTCGGTTGAGGTCTTGATGGTGGTTTCGTTGTCAGACGCGGTGATGGTCAGTGTCTTGTCTTGGATGTCAAAGAGAAAACTGTCGAGAATCGGCAAATTGTTCTTCGCAATGATGACGCGGCCAATGGCTTGCAGGCGTGCAGACAATATGGAACTTGAGATGACGAAAATCATAATATGGGCTTTTATTTGTTTATGTAGTAAGAGACAAATTTACTCAATTATTTCCAATCAAGGATATATCTTCGGGACAAAATTGATTTGCGGGGCGTTTGAATATGTTCTAAAATATTCTTGCCTATCATTGATTCTCCCTGAATTGTTTAAAAGTCCCACCGAGACCTATGACAGTTATCTACTCGCGGCCGCTGGTAACGCTACCCTCGGCCGCAGGTCGTGCTACCCGCGGCCGAAGGTAGCGCTGCTCGCGGCCGCGAGTAGATGACTTTGTCTTAAGGCACAGGGGCAAACAAGGTTGATGATATCAATGCTGGGAAAATCTCTGTACGATTTTGAGCCGAATAGCGTGGCGGTTGCGGCGTTGCTGCCCCTTTCAGGGGCGCTTGGGTCAAAAAAAGCCCGCCATAGGGAAACTATGGCAGGCTTGGATGATTGATTTTCAGATGCAATCTTAGTCGAGGTTGGCAAGCTTGTTGTCAGAACCGAGAACTTCGGTGATCTTGTGCTTGTACATTTCCTCCATGAGGTCACGTGCAGGACCGCAGTACTTACGTGGGTCGAATTCACCTGGTTTTTCAGCGAATACCTTACGTACAGCAGCGGTGAAGGCCAAGCGAGAGTCTGAGTCGATGTTGATCTTGCAAACAGCGCTTTCAGAAGCCTTGCGGAGCTGCTCTTCAGGAATACCAACAGCGTCAGGCAATTTGCCGCCGAACTTGTTGATGATGTCAACATATTCCTGAGGAACTGAAGAAGAACCGTGGAGAACGATGGGGAATCCAGGGAGTTTCTTCATGATGGCGTCGAGGATGTCGAATGCCAAGGGAGGAGGAACGAGCTTGCCAGTCTTCGGGTCGCGGGTGCACTGTTCCGGAGTGAACTTGTAAGCACCGTGAGAAGTACCGATTGAGATGGCCAATGAGTCAACGCCAGTCTTAGAAGTGAAGTCGATAACTTCTTCAGGCTTCGTGTAGTGGCATACCTCTGAAGAAACTTCGTCTTCAACACCTGCCAATACGCCGAGCTCGCCTTCAACGGTTACGTCGAACTGGTGAGCGTATTCAACCACCTTCTTAGTCAAGGCAACGTTCTCTTCGTAAGGAAGTGAAGAACCGTCGATCATGACTGAAGAGAAGCCGAGGTCAACGCAGCTCTTGCAGAGTTCGAAGCTGTCACCGTGGTCCAAGTGGAGGACGATTTCAGGATGGTTGCAGCCCAATTCCTTGGCATACTGAACGGCACCTTCGGCCATGTAGCGAAGCAAAGTAGGGTTAGCATAGTTGCGGGCACCCTTAGACACCTGCAAAATAACCGGAGACTTCAATTCTGAAGATGCTTTGATGATTGCCTGCAACTGCTCCAAGTTGTTGAAGTTGAAAGCTGGCACTGCATAACCGCCATTGATGGCACGCTTGAACATCTCACGGGTGTTCACCAAGCCTAAATCTTTGTAATTTACCATAGTTGTATTACTTTATAAAGTGAATTGTATTTTCAATTGCAAGACAAAAGTACAATTTATCTCCGTTATAATGAAATTTCAGATTCTATTTTTTGTAGAATAACTCCTATTTTTTACAGTGGGGTTCTACTTTTCCGTGTTTTTGCCGCCATCGCCCCACCATCTGCTCATTCTTTCCCTGATTTTTGCTTCCTGCGCGTTGTCGGCAGGCGTCCAAAAGCGGTTGCCCTGGAGCGTGTCGGGCATGTATTGCTGGCGGGCAAAATGTTCGGGATAGTCATGCGGATAGACGTATCCATCGTGGTAGCCCAATTGCGCCATGAGATTTGTCGGCGCGTTGCGCAGATGCAGCGGAACAGCGGCGTTTCCGGTGGAGCGTACCAATTGTATGGCGGCGTCGATGGCTTTGTAGGCCGAGTTGCTCTTGGCGCTCGTGGCCAGATAAACGGTGGCTTCAGCCAAGGGGATGCGCCCTTCAGGCCATCCGATTTTCTGGACGGCATCGAAGGCGGCATTGGCCAATAGTAAGGCGTTGGGGTTGGCTAGTCCGATGTCTTCGGCTGCGGAGATGACGAGGCGGCGAGCGATGAATTTGGGGTCTTCTCCTCCTTCAATCATCCGTGCCAGCCAATAAAGTGCGGCATCGGGGTCGCTGCCACGTATGCTCTTGATGAAGGCCGAGATGATGTCGTAGTGCATCTCGCCGTCTTTGTCGTAGGCCAATGGGTTTTGCTGCAAACGCTCCGTGACTGTTCCGTTGTCGATGACGATGGGCCCTTCTGGGGTGGCGGCTGTGATGAGGTCCAGAATGTTGAGCAGTTTTCTCGCGTCGCCGCCGCTGTAGCGCAATAGGGCATCTGTTTCTTTGAGCTGCACTTCGCGTTCTTTGAGCACCGTATCGTCGTTGATGGCATGGTTGAGTAATTCCAGCAAATCGTTTTTCTCCAGGCTCTTCAGCACATAGACCTGACAGCGTGAGAGCAGCGGGCGTATCACTTCAAAGGAAGGGTTTTCCGTGGTGGCTCCGATGAGTGTGATGGTGCCCATTTCAACTGCGGCAAGCAGAGAGTCTTGCTGCGACTTTGAAAAGCGGTGGATTTCGTCGATGAAGAGGATGGGGCTTTGCTGTGAGAAAAAGCGGTTTTTGCCAGCTTTGTCAATCACGTCGCGCACCTCCTTCACGCCGCAGTTGACGGCCGAGAGCGTATAGAAAGGCGCTTCCAACTTGTGTGCGATGATTTTTGCCAGGGTGGTTTTTCCCACTCCCGGCGGTCCCCACAGTATGAAAGACGAGATGCGCCCGGAGTCTATCATATTGCGCAAAACGGCTCCTTCACCAACCAGGTGTTTCTGGCCGATGTAATTGTCCAAGGTGGTCGGACGTAAACGTTCTGCTAATGGTGTCATAGTTTGTGTGTAAGGGTTGAGAAAATAAGTAGGTGGATGGGGTAGGGGAACTCTTGGAGTGGGAATTATACCTCATGGTTAGGGGGAAAATCCAGAAAACACAAGGTTGGTAGAGAGGCGACAGCGCCCCTGAAAGGGGCTCATATTTAGGGTAGGGGCTTGCCCCTACCTCTTGAGGCCGATTTATGAACCTCGCCCCTGTAAGGGGCTCATATCTCGAATCTTATTGCGGGGCAAGCCCCGCCAACGATATGCGCCCCTTACAGGGGCAGAAGCGAGAATCGGAGAGTTGCGGTGGGAGATAGGGGCGAGCCCCTATCCTGGAATATGAGCCCCTTTCAGGGGCAGCGATGCCGCAATCGACATGCTATATGACTCAAAATCGCGCAGATATTCTTCTGGATTTTGAATACCCCACCTTTCAGGGACATGCCGCTTTATCCCTCGATTTCGCTCAGTTCCAGCCAGCGCATTGATTTTTCGTCGAGCTCGTCTTGCAGCTGCGGCAGGCGTTTGCTCTTTTCCGTCAGTTCGTCCACAGAGAGCGTGCCAGAGCAGAGCGCTTCTTCAATTTCCTTTTTCTCTTCTTCCAGCGCTTCGATGCTCACTTCGAGGGCGGCCATCTCCTGTTTCTCCTTAAACGTCAGGCGCTTCTTCTGCTCGCCCCTCCAGGTGTTGGCTTTGGTCTCCGTTTTCGGTGTGTTGGCCTTCTTGGCTTCCTCTTCCTCCTTTTCTTTCAGTTCGCTCCAATCGCGATATTGCGAGTAGTTGCCGGGGAAGTCGTCCACTTTGCCTTCGCCCTTAAACACCAGCAGGTGGTCCACCACGCGGTCCATGAAATAGCGGTCGTGGCTGACAACAATCACGCAGCCTTTGAAATCGGCCAGATATTCTTCAAGAATTTGCAGCGTCGGGATGTCGAGGTCGTTGGTTGGCTCATCGAGAATCAGGAAATTTGGGTTCTGCATCAGCACCGTGCAGAGATACAGGCGTCGGCGTTCTCCGCCGGAGAGCTTGTAGATATAGTCTTGCTGGCGGGCTGGCGGAAAGAGAAAATGCGTTAGAAACTGCATGGCGGTCAGTTTGCGGCCGCCTCCCAAATCAATCGTTTCGGCGATGCGTCTGACGGCGTCGATCACCTTCATCTGCTGGTCGAAAGCCATGCCATCTTGCGAGAAATAGCCGAAGCGCACCGTTTCGCCAATCACGAAGCGGCCCTCATCGGGCTTAACTTCGCCGAGCAACATCTTGATGAAGGTGCTCTTTCCGGCGCCGTTTCCGCCAACGATGCCCATTTTCTCGTAGCGTGAGAAATTGTAGTAGAAATCTTTCAAGATGACTTTCTCCCCGCCGTTTTCTAGCGGGAAGGATTTAGACACATATTCCGCTTCGAAAATCTTGCTGCCGATGTAGCCGCTCTTCACTTCGAGGCGTGCCGCCCTTTCTTCGGTGCGTCTTTTGGCCTGTTGTTCCAGTTCCACAAACGCCTCCTTGCGATAGCGTGCCTTTGTGCCTCTTGCGCAGGGCATGCGCCTCATCCAATCAAGTTCCTTGCGATAGAGATTGTTGGCGCGGGCGATGTTAGCTTTGGTGGCGGCGATGCGTTCCTCCCGTTTCTCCAGATAATATTCATAATTACCGCGGTAGGCGTAGAGCGATTTCCCGTCAAGTTCCAGGATGACGGAGCAAACGCGGTCGAGGAAATAGCGGTCGTGCGTCACCATGAGCAACGCCTTGTTGTTGCGCCGCAAATAGCCCTCCAACCATTCAATCATGTCGATGTCAAGATGGTTGGTGGGTTCGTCGAGGATGAGCAAGTCGGGGTCTGTCAGCAATACGTTGGCCAGTGCTACGCGTTTCAGTTGTCCGCCCGACAGTTGCCCCACGGGTTTTGAAAACTCCGTGATGTCGAGTTTCGTCAGAATCTGCTTCGCCCTCAGCTCGAAGTCCCAAGCCTCGCGTCTTTCCATTTCGTCAATCAGTTCGGCCAGTCCAGGATTTCCCGGTGTGTCCAGGCAGCGCTCATAGCGGCTGATCAGGTCCGACAGTTCGCCAGCCTGACTGAAGCAGGCATCGATGACAGAGAGGGCTGGGTCATAGTGTGGTGTCTGTTGCAGATAGCCCACGCGCAGGTCGTTGCGAAAAGTGATTTCGCCGCTGTCGTAGTCTTCCTGTCCGGAAAGGATGCCGAGCAGCGTGCTTTTGCCTGCACCGTTTTTGGCGATGAGGCCAACGTGTTGCCCTTCAGCCACGGAAAAGGAAATGTCATCGAAGAGCACAAGGTCTCCGATGCTTTTGGTGAGATGTTGTATATCGAGATAGGGTGTCATTTTCTTTGTAAATAGGTTTGGCCTGCTTGTCGTTGTTGGGTGAGTAATGGTTGGGATAGACTTATCCTTTCATCCAAACTTACATGCCGACTTGTCCACCTTGTCCGCTTCCAAAAGTGTTGTCGGAACCGTTGGAAGACGATTGCTGGATGACGTCGTTGTTTTCGATGCTTCGGCTGGCCTTCTTAACCGACGTGTTGAGGCTGCCGAAACGGTAGCGTACGCCGATGCCGAACCGCAGGAAGTCGTTCTCGCTCATGCTCAAAGAACGGAAATCGTTGGAGTAGGTCTCTTCGCGGAATGTGCGTTTCGGGTGTATGAAGTTGCCAGCTTGTGCCGTCAGTGTCAAGCGGTCTTCTTTGAGGAAGGAGCGGCTGATCGACATGCCGTAGAAGTTGAATCCGCTTCCGTTTCCTTGCAGAGAAGGACGCTTCGGACCGCCGCCGCCATGCAGCGTGAGCTTGAACTTTCCGGGGAGCGTTTGCGAGAGACTTCCGTAGAAAAATCCGCCAAATCCGTTGTTGGTTGCGCTCTCGTTGTTGTAGTAGCGATAGGCCTTGAAGTCGTCGTAGCTGCAGTTGCAGTTGAACGTAAACATCGTTCCTTTGGCCACCGTCCAGTTGATGAAGGCATTCAGTGTCAACGATTTCTGGTGCAGCATGTTGCCGTAGGTCGTTGTCAGAATGTTGTTGTCGTTCAAGAACGTGTAGGCCGTCAGTCCGTTGGTGCGAACAGAATAGCCCAACGTGGTGCTCAGGTTCAGTTTTGTTCCGAAGGCGCTGAATCCCAATTCGAAATTGTGTGCCTTTTCGCTGTCGAGGTTCGGATTACCATAGCTCTGCGATTCTGCCGTGGGGCGTGAAACGTAGGGGGAGAGGTATGAAATGTCTGGACGGCCGATGCGTAGATTGTAGCCAGCCTTCAGCATGACGGTCGGTTTCAGACTGTATGCCAGATTGACGGAAGGCACCAGGTCGCTAAATGTCGCGTTGAACGTTTCGCGTTTGCCATCGGGGTATGACACGTGGTTGCGCGACCATTCGTAGCGCAATCCGGCACGGGTGCTCACGGGGCCCAGTTTCAAAGAATATTCGCCGTAGCCTGCAAGAATGTCTGTTCGGTGACGATAGTCGATGCTGTTGACTTCGTCGCGCACGAAATCGTTGCCCGAGTTGCTCGGTCGCGACAGTTCCTCACTGTTGCTGCGGTTGAGGCGGAAGATGTATTTCGTTCCGACGGAGAACGTCTGGTGTTTACCGAAAGGCGTGGTGAAGTCAAGCTGTCCCGTGTGTTCTGCCGAATGTCTGTCGGGGTCAGCATAACGGTCCTTCAGCGTGAAGGGCACATTGACGATGTCGTTATAGTAAGTCTCCGTCTTGGTTGAACTCGGAGATGTGTTCATCTGGTAGGAAAGCGTCAGGGTCTGGCCTTCCTTGTTGAACGTGTGCTGATAGTCGGTCGAGAAATTATATCCCTCATAAACCATGTCGTTTCTGCTCCAGAGATTGTAGGAATACACCGGAGCGGCATCCGCAGTTGTCATCGCGTAATCGTTAGAACTGTAGTTCTTCCCGCGGTAGCCGTGCAGACCGCCCGAAATGGTCAAGAGGTTGTGTTCGTCAAACTCATAACTGGCGTCGATGCTTCCGAATTTGTAGACGCCGTGTCCGAAGACTTCGCCGTTGGAGCGCAAAAGATGGTTGACGGCATCGTTGTAAGCTTCGCGTTCCGAAGCCATCTGGTTGTGTGGCTGTTTGTTGCTGCCCATACCGAAATTGAGCGAGAGCGTGAGTTTGCCGATTTGCGTCATGCCGAAAAGACTGCCAAACGCACCGCGATTGTTGATGCTCACGTTGGGCGAGAAGGTGTAGCCTTGTGTGCGGGTTTCAGCATCCGTCACGATATTGAGGATGCCAGAGGTGCCTTCTGCATCGTATTTCGCGCCTGGGTCGGTGATGACTTCAACGCGCTTGATGGCAGAAGCCGGATAGTTTTTCAGGATGAGCGACGGGTTGGAACTCATCATCTGGCTGGGCTTTCCGTTAACGTAAACCTTGAAGCCCGAACTGCCGTTGACCTTGATGTTGTCTTCGCCGTCGACAGTGACCATTGGCACCTTGCGTAGCATGTCGAGCAAGGAGTTGGTCTGCGCTTCGGGGTCTTCCTTCATGGAATAAGAAACGCGGTCGATTTCGGCTTTCACGAGGCGTCGTTCCGCAGTTACGGTGGCTTGTCCCAACATGCTTTCGTTCTCCTTCAGGAGGAGCGTGCCGAGATCGGTCAGTTTGCCTTTGGTGACAGATACGTTTCTGCGCAACGTTTGCTTGCCGATGCACACCACTTCCAGGGTGTATTTCCCCGAAGCCGTGGCGCGGCCTATGTTAAAGCGCCCGTTTTCATCGCTTGTTGCAACGGCAATGGCTTTTCCCGTGCCCGGACGAACCAGTCGGATGGTGACAAATGATTCTGGCGTGTTGGTGATGGAGTCTTTTACCATACCGGAAATACCGGTCTTTGGGTTTTGGGCGTTTGCCGCTGTTGCAACGGCTGCCGCCGCGAGCGTCATGAAAAATGCGTTCTTAGTGGACATGATTTTTTGGATTACAGTGTTTTGATAATTGGAATGTGCTACTTGTCGTTCCGTTATCTTAGAGAAATTTTGTATGCCTTGGGTTGTCGTTTTCCCGTGGAGGTTCTCTTTTCAGATATATATCATACGAGCAGGCACTCCGAACGGAAATGCAAAGTTATGCAGAAGCTTTAAAAGACACAAGGTTTTATCTTGAAAAGCGAAGAGTTTTTTGAACCGTGAACAGGCTGAGCTTGGGCGGTTTGGAAGGTGTCCTGCCGCGTGCAGAAAGTTGGGCAAAGCAGGACGGCATGCCCTATGTAAAGCAAGCAGGTGCCCGAAGTTTTTTTCTCGGGCACCTGCTTATGTCAGCGGTTGGCAGCGGCTTTCAGTCCGTGTTGCCAGTTGTTAGTAATTCTCAGCCAGCAATTGGAAATAGCTTTTCGGATGGGCGCAGACTGGACAAACTTCAGGAGCGGCTTTTCCGACAACGATGTGTCCGCAGTTGGCGCATTGCCATACGGCATCTCCGTCGCGGCTGAACACGATTTTGTCTTCAATGTTCTTGAGCAGTTTGCGGTAGCGTTCCTCGTGATGTTTCTCGATGGCACCCACCATTTCGAATTTTGCAGCGATTTCTTCGAAGCCCTCTTCGCGGGCAGTCTTTGCAAATCCGGCATACATGTCGGTCCATTCATAGTTTTCGCCCGCAGCGGCATCCTTGAGGTTTTCTTCCGTTGAGGGTATGGCACCGTCATGAAGGAGTTTGAACCAGATTTTGGCATGCTCCTTTTCGTTGCGTGCGGTCTCTTCAAAGATGTCTCCCATCTGTACGTATCCGTCTTTCTTTGCCTTTGAAGCGTAGTAGAGATACTTGGTGTGGGCTTGAGATTCGCCGGCAAAAGCCGTTTGGAGGTTCTTCTCGGTTTGTGTTCCTTTCAATTCTTTCATAACTCATTGGAATTTTAGAGGTTTGTCATACGACACCGCAAAGATAAACCTAAAATATTTACGTGCAAAAGGAAATCTGAGAAAATAACCTACAAAAAAACGTCGCGACAGTGCCGCCTTCTCAAAATAAATCCTTAAATTTGCTTGGTTGCTACGTGAGCCGGCAATACATCGTTTGGCAGGTTTGCCATAAGTCGTTGTCGGAAAGAATCATGGATAAGTAATGGTTTACCATTTACAAAAAAGGCAGCCGTTTCATTCACAAAAAACATTTATATATAATAGGTATGAAACACAGTCTTGTCACCATTGCCAATCTCTCCAAAGACAAAATCATGTATTTGATAGAGATGGCGCAGGCTTTTGAAAAAAATCCCAACCGGAAAATCCTGGACGGGAAAGTCGTCGCAACGCTCTTCTTCGAGCCGTCAACGCGTACGCGCCTTTCGTTTGAAACGGCTGCAAACCGCCTCGGCGCTCGTGTCATTGGATTCACAGACCCCAAGGTGACAAGTTCTTCGAAGGGTGAAACTTTGAAGGATACGATTATGATGGTGAGCAATTATGCCGACATCATTGTCATGCGCCATTATCTGGAGGGAGCTGCACGCTATGCCAGTGAGGTGTCGCCCGTTCCCATCATCAATGCTGGCGATGGTGCCAACCAGCATCCTTCTCAAACGATGCTCGACCTCTATTCTATCTACAAGACGCAGGGAACGCTCGAAAATCTGAATATTTATTTGGTGGGCGACTTGAAATACGGTCGTACCGTTCACTCCCTTATCATGGCCATGCGCCATTTCAACCCTACTTTCCATTTCATCGCGCCCAAAGAATTGGCCATGCCGGAAGAGTATAAACTCTATTGCAAGGAAAATGGTATCAGATTTGAAGAACACGAAGACTTCAATGAAGAAGTTATCAGCGGTGCCGACATCTTGTATATGACCCGCGTTCAGCGCGAGCGTTTCACGGATTTGATGGAATATGAGCGCGTGAAAGACGTTTATATCCTCAAGGCTGCTATGCTCCGCAAGGCCCGCGAAAATATGCGCATCCTCCATCCGTTGCCTCGTGTCAACGAGATTGCTTATGACGTGGATGCCAATCCGCATGCTTATTATTTTGAGCAGGCCCACAACGGTCTTTTCGCCCGTGAGGCTTTGATTTGTGATTCTCTCGGTATTTCTTTGGAGGAAGTGCTTAACGACAAAACAATTATAGGATAAGACAGCTATGAAGAAAGAAGAAATGCTGGTTGCCGCCATCAAGAACGGCACGGTAATCGATCATATACCAAGTTCAAAACTCTTTCAGGTGGTGCGTCTGCTGCACTTGGAGGACATACCAAGTTCCATCATGGTAGGCTACAATCTCAAGAGCCAGAAGATGGGACGCAAGAGTATCATCAAGGTGTCGAACAAATATTTTTCTGACGCCGAGCTCAATCTGCTTTCGGTTGTTGCGCCCAATGTTTCGCTCTGCATCATCAAGGATTTTGAGGTCGTGGAGAAGAAATGCGTGACTTTGCCCGAAGATATCAAGGGTATCGTCAAGTGCGCCAATCCGAAGTGTATCACCAACAACGAACCTATGCCGACGCTTTTCCATGTGAAAGACCGAGAGGCTGGCGTGATACGCTGCCACTATTGCGAGAAGGAACAGAACCTGGAACACGTGAAACTCGTGAACAGCTGATAAGAAATAAAGATGCGCCATGGCGTGCCGATCATCGGTATGCTATGGCGCATGTGCTTTCTTTCCAACAGCGGGAGTGTTTTTTTAAACGGCCGGAGATATTCTCAGACACCTACTTAGAACTTACATATTTACCACATAAATAGATGAACCATGAAACAGGAAACAGAAATCTTTACGCTCATTGAGCAAGAGCACCAGCGCCAGTTGCGCGGTATTGAACTCATTGCGTCGGAAAACTTTGTCAGCGACGAAGTGATGCGTGCCATGGGGTCTTGGCTGACCAATAAGTATGCCGAGGGTTATCCTGGTAAACGCTATTATGGCGGTTGCGGCGTTGTCGACCAAGTTGAAACGCTCGCCATTGAACGTATCAAGAAACTCTTTGATGCAGAGTATGCCAATGTGCAACCGCATTCGGGAGCGCAGGCCAATGCTGCTGTGTTCTTGGCCGTGTTGAAACCGGGCGACACTTTTATGGGGCTTAATCTTGATCATGGTGGTCATCTTTCTCACGGTTCGCGCGTGAACACGTCGGGCATCCTGTATAACCCCATCGGTTACAATCTGAACCGTGAGACGGGACGTGTGGACTATGATGAAATGGAGCGCTTGGCGCTCGAACACAAGCCGAAGATGATCATCGGCGGCGGTTCGGCCTACAGTCGTGAATGGGACTACAAGCGCATGCGCGAAATTGCCGATAAGGTGGGTGCCATCTTTATGGTCGACATGGCGCATCCTGCCGGACTGATTGCTGCGGGGTTGCTTGACAATCCTGTGAAATATGCCCATATCGTTACTTCTACCACTCATAAGACCTTGCGTGGTCCACGTGGCGGCATTATCTTGATGGGCAAGGATTTCGAAAACCCGTGGGGTCTCAAAACGCCAAAGGGAGTCACCAAGATGATGAGCCAGTTGCTCAACAGTGCGGTGTTCCCCGGCATTCAGGGCGGTCCGCTCGAGCATGTCATTGCCGCCAAGGCTGTGGCTTTCGGCGAAGCACTTCAGCCCGAGTTTAAGGAGTATGCTTTGCAGGTGAAGAAAAACGCCGCCTGCTTGGCCGATGAGCTGATGAAGCGCGGTTTCACCATCGTCAGCGGCGGAACGGACAACCACTCTATGCTGGTTGACCTTCGCTCGAAATATCCAGAACTGACGGGAAAGGTGGCGGAGAACGCTTTGGTGGCAGCCGATATCACGGTCAACAAAAACATGGTGCCGTTTGATAGCCGTTCAGCATTCCAAACTTCGGGCATCCGTCTTGGCACTCCTGCCATCACCACGCGTGGTGCCAAGGAAGACCTGATGGTTGAAATCGCCGAGATGATTGAGGATGTGCTCAACGCTCCAGAAGACGAAAGGGTTATCGCCTCTGTTCGTCAGCGTGTTAACGAAACGATGAAGCAGTATCCGCTTTTCGCTTATTGATTGTGGAACTATTAAATAGAGGGCACTCTGAACCCAGAGCGCCCTCTGTCTTTGCGTAATTATGCGAAAATCCCTCCGCAAATCCATAGGAATGCGGAGGGATTATTCTGTTTTCGAGCCGGTTGTCTCTGCTCGTTAGGGTTTTAGGGAACGTTTAGTAATGGTCCATTACTTATTCCCACTCGATCGTTGAAGGTGGTTTTGAAGAGATGTCGTAGCATACGCGGTTGACACCCTTGACGTGGTTGATGATGTCGTTTGACACCTTCGCCATAAATTCGTAAGGGAGGTGGGCCCAGTCGGCCGTCATGGCATCGGTGCTTGTGACGGCACGCAATGCAACGGCACGCTCGTAGGTGCGTTCATCGCCCATTACGCCGACACTCTTGATGGGGAGGAGAACAACGCCAGCTTGCCATACCTTATTATATAAGGAGTCTTCCTGGCCGTTTTCGTCTTTCACCTTCCACTCGCGCAGGCCGCGGATGAAGATATCGTCGGCATCCTGGAGCACGCGGACCTTATCTGGCGTGATGTCGCCGAGGATTCTCACGGCAAGGCCAGGGCCTGGGAACGGATGGCGCGTGATGAGGTGCTCTGGCATGCCAAGTTGGCGGCCAACACGGCGTACCTCATCTTTGAAGAGCCATTTCAGCGGTTCGCAGAGCTGCAAGTGCATCTTCTCGGGCAAGCCGCCCACGTTGTGGTGGCTCTTGATGACTTTGCCAGTGATGTTAAGGCTCTCGATGCGATCGGGATAGATGGTGCCCTGTGCCAACCATTTGGCATCGGTTATCTTTTGTGCTTCGGCATCAAAGACGTCAATGAATCCCTTGCCGATGATCTTGCGTTTCTTTTCTGGTTCCGTTACGCCTTCCAGCTCCTTGAAGAATTTTGCAGAAGCATCAACGCCGATGACGTTGAGACCGAGGCATTCGTAATCGTGAAGCACATCGCGGAACTCGTTTTTGCGGAGCATGCCGTGGTCAACGAAGATACAGGTCAAGTTTTTGCCGATGGCGCGGTTGAGCAATACGGCTGCAACCGAACTGTCAACGCCGCCGGAAAGACCGAGGATTACGCGGTCGTTGCCCAGCTGCTGCTTGAGTTCAGCAACGGTTGTGTCCACAAAAGAAGCTGCGCTCCAGTCTTGACGGCTGCCGCAGATGTTGACCACAAAGTTCTTCAGCAAGAGGCTGCCTTGAAGAGAGTGGAACACTTCTGGGTGGAACTGAACGCCCCACAGTTTTTCATCGTTGGCCTGGTAGGCGGCATAGCGTACCTTAGAGGTGGAGGCAATGCAGTGGAAATCTTCAGGAATGGCAGTGATGGTGTCGCCGTGGCTCATCCATACCTGTGAGTTATCGTCAAACCCTTCGAAAAGCGGGTTTGCATGATCAAACTCCGTCAAGTTGGCGCGGCCATATTCACGACTGCCAGCTGGTTCCACCTTTCCGCCATAGGTGTGTGCCATGTATTGTGCACCATAGCAAATGCCTAAAATGGGCAGACGTCCGCGAATCTCAGACAAGTCCACCTTGAAGGCTTCAGGGTCGTAGACGCTGTAGGGCGAGCCCGACAGAATCACGCCGATAACCGACGGGTCATCGTGCGGGAACTTGTTGTATGGAAGGATTTCGCAGAAAGTGTCCAGTTCGCGTACACGGCGGCCGATGAGCTGCGTGGTTTGCGAACCGAAATCGAGGATAATGATTTTCTGTTGCATCTTGAAAGGGATAATATGTATTGTAGGAGCAAAAATACTTATTTTTTCTGAGAAATATTGTGATATTCTTTGGAAATGTCTGGTGGGGTGATTAAAAAACTGTTCGGAAAAGCTACGGCACACGAGCGGTGGCTGGGCTGTGTGTGATGAATACTCTTATAAGGTGCTCCGTGTTTTTAGAGTTTCGTACGCCAAATTTAGCCATGAAATCCCATATTCTCATAAGTCTACTTGACAATCGTGCGCCCATTCAGAGGCGGCCGAGAGAAAAGGCTTACAAAAAGATGCTTTCCTTGTGATTTTTTACACGAAACTTGTTAGCTTGAACAAAAATCATTTTGTATCTTTGCGGTGCAAAAGGGAAGAGCCGCAGAAGCTCCGACCTTCCTTGTAAGACAATATTAACCATTTTAATAGTTATACAAAAAATTATGATTAAAGTAGGTATTAACGGTTTCGGTCGTATCGGCCGTTTCGTATTCCGCGCTGCTCAGACTCGTAGCGACATTCAGATTGTTGGTATCAATGACCTTTGCCCAGTTGACTACTTGGCTTACATGCTCAAGTATGACACTATGCACGGCCAGTTCCAGGGTACTATCGAAGCTGACGTTGAAAAGAGCGAGTTGATCGTTAACGGTAACCATATCCGTGTTACTGCAGAACGCAACCCAGCTGACTTGAAGTGGGACGCTGTAGGTGCTGAATACGTAGTTGAGTCTACTGGTCTCTTCTTGACTAAGGAAAAGGCTCAGGCTCACATCGAGGCTGGTGCTAAGTACGTAGTTATGTCTGCTCCTTCAAAGGACGACACTCCTATGTTCGTATGCGGTGTTAACTTCGACAAGTACGAAAAGGGTACTCAGTTCGTTTCTAACGCTTCTTGCACTACTAACTGCTTGGCTCCTATCGCTAAGGTGTTGAACGACAAGTTCGGTATCGTAAACGGTTTGATGACCACTGTTCACTCTACTACTGCAACTCAGAAGACCGTTGACGGTCCTTCTTTGAAGGATTGGCGTGGTGGCCGTGCTGCTTCTGGCAACATCATCCCTTCTTCAACTGGTGCTGCTAAGGCTGTAGGTAAGGTTATTCCTGAACTGAACGGTAAGTTGACTGGTATCTCTATGCGTGTTCCGACTTTGGATGTTTCTGTAGTTGACTTGACTGTCAACCTCGCAAAGGCTGCCTCTAAGGAAGCTATCTGCGCTGCAATGAAGGAAGCTTCTGAAGGCGAATTGAAGGGTGTATTGGCTTACACTGAGGACGCTGTCGTTTCTTCTGACTTCCTCGGTAACGTTCACACTTCTATCTTCGACGCTAACGCTGGTGTTTACCTCACTGATACTTTCGTTAAGGTTATCAGCTGGTATGACAACGAGATCGGTTACTCTAACAAGGTTCTCGAACTCATCGCCCACATGGCAAAGGTTAACGGCTAATCCCGTAATTCATAGAAAAAAAGAGGCCGCTGCAGGTATTAATCCTGCAGCGGCTTTTTTTGTAACAATTTTGTGTGTATTTTTGTATTTGAAATGTTGGCGGCTGACGGAAGCGTAGCGGGCTACGTTGCTGATGAAAGGCTGCTGTTGGGGAACAGAATGTGGCAAGACAATGTCGAGCTGATTCTTCTCTGCTTATAAAATATTGACTACCTACTTAGTAATGGTAGAAAATAGCTTGTGCAATTTTGAGGAATAAGGAGTTATATCTTATGCCCTGTATTATTTGCCGCTTTTGAAATTTGTCATCGGTCACATAGTCCGCTATGCTCCCTCTTCCAAATTCCAGAACCAACAAACATACAAGTTAAAATTGCCCAACTTATGCTTTCATCATTACTTAGCTCTAAATAAACTCTCGTGAACATGCACCATTACGATATTATCACCATTCTTGGGCCTACGGCCTCTGGAAAGACCGGTTTTGCCGTCCGGTTGGCTTCGTTGATTGACGCTGAAATAATCAGTGCCGACAGTCGGCAGGTGTATCGGCGCATGGATCTCGGTACGGGGAAAGACCTCGAAGAGTATGAAATCAACGGCAAGAAAATCCCCTTCCATCTCATTGATATCGTTGAGCCAGGAACGAAATACAATCTGTTTGAATACCAGCGCGACTTTCTCGAGGCATATAACGACATTCGTTCGCGTGGAAAAAAAGTCGTGGTGTGTGGAGGTTCCGGACTTTATCTTGAGAGCGTTTTGCGCGGCTACCGTCTGAGTCCTGTTCCGCAGAATCCGCAGTTGCGCGAGGCCCTTGCCGACAAGAGTCTGCAAGAATTGACGGAGCTGCTTTCCTCTTATAAGCACTTGCACAACACGACAGATGTCGACACCGTTTCGAGAGCCATACGCGCCATCGAAATTGCCGACTATTATAAGAATACGCCTTTGGAAGACCGTCCTTTCCCCGAGTTGTCGAGCCTGACCATCGGACTTGACGTGAGTCGGGAAGTGCGTCGCGAGCGGATTACCAAGCGTCTTCGTGAACGTTTGGAACATGGGATGCTCGCAGAGGTGAAAGCGTTGCTCGATGAGGGTATTCAGCCCGAGGACTTGATTTATTACGGACTTGAATACAAATACCTGACATTGCATCTGATTGGCAAACTGACCTTCGACGAAATGTTTCGTCAGCTGGAAATCGCCATACATCAGTTTGCAAAGCGTCAGATGACCTGGTTTAGAGGCATGGAGCGCCGTGGCACCCCCATCCAGTGGATTTCTCTTCCTCCAGCAGGTGAAGCCGAGTTCGTGCAATTCCTGCGCGACAACCAGTTGGGGGATTTGCTCTGTGATGAGAAATCGTAAAAAAGAGTATGGCTTCTTGCCCAGAAACGAAGGCATGAATCAACCGAACGAAAGAAATATGTTAACACCAGATATAAAGCAGGAATCCCAGGAAGTTGAAAAGAAGATGGGCGTGATTTATAGTCCGCGCCCGGGCGGAAGTCGGCGTTGGAAGAAAATCCGGCGCTGCTTAGACGAAATGGGTTTCAGTTATGATTATGTGCGCAGTGAAAGTTCAGCCGACGTTGAACGTTTCGCCGCCATCATGACCAAGAATTCTTATACGGAAATATTGGTTGTCGGTGGTGACGCCGCCTTGAATTATGCCGTCAATGGTATCATGAAAGCAGCGTTGCCCGACGGAAAATTTCCTGCGTTGGGCATCATTCCCGCTGGCTACAGCAACGACTTTGCCCATTATTGGGGCCTCTATTCTAAAGACTACCGCAAAAACATTCAGGCGTTGCTTGAAAACAGAAAGCGCAGTATAGATGTCGGGCGATGTGCCATTGAAACCAAGAACGGTGAGCAGACCGAATATTTCCTCAATTGTGTCAATGTCGGGGCTGCAGCTTCAATCATGAATCTCAAGCACCTGACGTTTAGTGTGTTTGGCTTGCGCACCGTGTCACATTTCCTCTCTGCTTTTATGCTGCTATTCAGTAAATTGACCTATAATTTGCAATTCACGACCGCGGGCGAAGTAGTCAACAAGCGAGCAATGACCCTTTGCATCGGTTCGGCCAGAGGTTATGGGCAAACTCCGAGTGCGGTGCCTTACAACGGCTTGCTCGACATAAGTTTGGTGACAACACCCAAATTTACCCAACTGGTTCATGGAATCTATCTTCTGCTCACGGGTCGTTTCCTGAGTCATAAGGGCATCAGTGTTTGGCGAACGAGAAAGGTCGACTTCACCCAGTTGTCCGAGGCTCCAGTTAGTCTCGACGGCCGTTATGTCTGCAACCATGTGAAGCATTTAAAAGTGGACGTTCTAAAGGAAGCGATTGATTTCCTTATCATATAAAATTGAGGATGGTTGGTTTCGGGCACCGGTCGGTTGTATGATTAAGGTGTCAAAGGAACCCCAACAGAAAATGAAATGTTACGTTTGAAAACTATTATAGGAATTTTGTTTATGCTTGTGAGCGTGGGGACGCATGCTCAGAGCATTGACACTTTGTTCAGACATGTGCCACAAGAGGAATTGCCAATGCTTGAGGTGAATGCCAGGCTTGACATGCTCGACCTGTTTAATTGCCAGATGGCAGCAAAGGGAGAGAATATCTTTGGTGGCAGTTCTGTCATGGTGAAGAAAACGGCCAATCATCTCGTGATTGATTTGAGCGACGTCAGTCGGTGGGAGATGATGCGCTTGCCTTTCGGCGACACCTACCGTTGTGTCTGCATCCATTCCCTCACGTCGGCATTGCCTTCAAGTCGTTGGCGTGTTTATGATGCCAACTGGAAATTGGTGAATGACATTGTTTTGCCAGATTTCTCTGCGGAGAATTTCTTCGTGCCAGCTGATGATGTACGGAGTGAGCAGTTGGAAAAGCTCAAAGAATTGTCGGCTTATTCCCATTACACGCTAAGCTGGGAGGATGAACGCGAAGGCAGTGCGCCCGTTTTGAAGGTCGCATTGTCGTTTCCGTCGCTTGGCAAGGACTTGGATGACGTTGCGGGAAAGTGCCTGCATCCCCTTTTTTATAAGTGGAATGGAAGTGCTTTTGAAAAATCACACGCTGAATGAAACGTATCTGGAAACGTGGCATGCGAAATCGAAGCTCTTGCTATCAGATATGGCGCGTGTCAACTCCAGGCTCACGGGTGAGGCTGGCTCAAATATAATGCAATACTTTGCCTCACATTTTGTGTTGTGTTTGATTTATCCTATCTTTGCATAAGATAAGCTTGACGCTCTGTACCATTGGTGGAGAGTTCTTATCCAAACAACAGAAATACCTAACACTGCAGAGGATGGCCTCTGCACTTAATCTTATAATCATGAAAGGAATCGTATTAGCCGGAGGCTCTGGAACCCGCCTCTATCCCATAACGAAAGGTGTGAGCAAGCAGCTCATCCCCATCTTTGATAAACCGATGGTTTATTATCCGATATCTGTGTTGATGTTGGCGGGCATTCGTGACATACTGATTATTTCAACTCCGCAGGATTTGCCGGGATTCAAACGCTTGCTTGGCGACGGTTCTGACTTCGGCGTGAATTTCTCATACGCAGAGCAACCCTCGCCCGATGGTTTGGCGCAGGCTTTCATCATCGGAGAGGAATTTATCGGTGACGATAGTGTTTGCCTGGTGCTTGGCGACAATATCTTCCACGGAAGCGGTTTCAGCGCCATGCTTCAGGCGGCGGTTGAGACGGCGGAGAAAGAAGCCAAGGCAACCGTGTTTGGCTATCGCGTGAACGACCCAGAACGCTATGGCGTTGTTGAGTTTGCCGAAGACGGCAGTTGCAAGAGCATCGAAGAGAAACCAGAGCATCCCAAGTCAAACTATGCCGTTGTCGGATTGTATTTCTATCCCAATAAGGTTGTTGACGTGGCAAAACATATCAAGCCCTCGAAGCGTGGCGAACTTGAAATCACCACGGTTAACCAGCAGTTTTTGGATGACAAGGAATTGATGGTACAGACGCTCGGCATCGGTTTTGCTTGGCTCGATACGGGAACTCACGACAGTTTGAGCGAAGCCTCCACCTATATCGAAGTGCTTGAAAAACGTACCGGATTAAAGGTGGCTTGCTTGGAGGGCATCGCATTGAAGAAAGGATGGATCACTCCCGAACGCCTGCTTGAACTGGCTGAGCCGATGAAGAAAAACCAATATGGGCAGTATCTCATCAAGCTGGCTCACGAAAAAATGAAGTGATAGAAATCTTGTCCCCCGCATCACGTGTATCAATATATTAAAATATGGGTTGGCTTGCTTTGCGCCGTTTTGTCGTGTGCAACGGCTGGTCATCTCTGCGCCCAAAGTGTGGAGGATTGGCAGTTTGTGCGTGTGAACGACATGGCAGAAATCCAATCCGATTCCCTCTATGTGATAGGCGCAGTGCTTCCTGCCGACCAATGTTTTTATGCGTTGAGCAGTGTCGTCAAGAACAAGCGGTGTGTGGCACGCCGCCTCGGCTCGGCCGCTGAAACTGAAAAGTCGCTGACAGGCGTTGCCGATGCGGAACTCTGGAAAATCGTTCGTCAGAGCGATGGCACCTGCGTGCTACAGTCGGGTTCTGGCAATCAGTATCTCTACGTGAACAAACCCAAACAGACGAGCCTCGCGCTGAGCGCAACTCCCCAAACGAAGTGGGAAATGTCGGGGAGTGCCGGCGTTTTCCGTTTCAGAAATTGCAGTGAGCCTTCAAGAAGCATTGGTTTGTGGAGCGACACGGAAAGTTTCTTGTTCGGAAATTATGCCAACAGTGATTCCCAAGACCTCCGAATCTATAAACGTGATGCCTTGAGAAACGCACCGCAAACCGTTGAGTGGCCCGAGGATGGTGCGCGTGTCGTGCTTGGAAACGAGCAGACCGTGTTGGGAAAGAATGCGGCTTCCTTGGCGGCAGAGCATTATTTGCTGCAAGACGGCACCGTGGCAGAAGATGGTAATGTTGAAGCATTGACGTGTGTGCGTCAGCCAGACAGTTGTTTCTTCATGACATCCGCTTCCGGCGCTTATTTGGGGGCAGACTTGAATTTGCATGAAACTCCCGCGCTATGGAAACTCGTGAACGGCGGGATTTCTTTGAGTGGGGTTCCAAACAAGATCGTCGCCATCGACAATGGCGCCTTCTGCTTGAAGAATCAGAAGGAAGTGCTTCGGCAGGAAGACAAAGCCTGCTTGCTTGTGGCCGCAGAGGTCGCAAGTGAAGAACGCTCGAATGGCTGCTTGACATTGAAGGGAGGCTGGACGGCTGATGCCTTGGCCTGCCTTGAATGGGAGGGCGTTGACGAACTTGACATGTCTTCAGCAAGTGTGCCAGTTGGATTGAAGGCCTTTGAAGGCCGTCCGAGTGTACGGAACACCATTATATATGTAAACGCCGAGCAGAGCAAAATCATTCCTCCTTCATGGCCTTTCGTCGTGAAAACCTCTTCTGACCAAAACGAATTGCTCACCAACACCGTGTTGCACGAAAAATGCGCCTTTCGCTGTAGCCGTTCTTTTGCCGTAAGGAAAGGCCGACTTTCGTACCACAGAAAAGCCTACTGTGACGGAAATTGGGAAACCCTTTTCTTGCCGTTCGCCGCTCCGGTGCCTGAGGGGTACCAAGTGGCGCAGTTGGAGTCGGTTTCTGGAGACGAACTCATGTTTGGCAATCAGAAGAAAATTGGTTCTTGTGTGCCCTTGCTAATCAGAAGTACCGATGCTCCGAGTGAAGGGATGAAGGACTTGAACATCGTTGCGGAAGATTGTGTCGTTCCTGCCAATCCGCCATCTGTTTCGTCTCTTGGCATGGCAGGCGTGTTAGACACGTTGCTCGTTGATTCCCGCCAAGAGCATGTCTATATGCTTGATGCCTCAGGCCAGCATTTCGTCTTGGCAGACGCTGGAAGTTATCTCCTCCCGTTTCGTTCCTACTTGAAGTTGGGCGTCGCGAAAAAGTCTTACATAGTTCGGTTTGCTGGAGACCCCGTCACCTCTCTTTCTCAGAGACCAGAAGCTGGGAAGCAAAATACAAAGACATACGGTCTTGAAGGAAGGGAATATCGTAGTGAGAAACGCCAGATGCTCAAACGCGGCATCTATATAATAGGAGGCAAGAAAATCTATTGCCGCTAAGGAACCATTACTAAGGCAACCGCAGCATCCGTAGGGATGCCCCATACAAACGAAAAATAATATACAACGATATGAAGATAGCAGTAGATTTCGATGGTACCATTGTGGAGCATCGTTATCCTGAGATAGGAAAAGAAGTGCCTTTTGCAACCATCACTTTGCGCAAACTCATTGATGAAGGACACAAGCTCATTCTCTGGAGTGTGCGTGAAGGAAAATTGCTGGATGAGGCCGTGGCGTGGTGTGAAAAGCGCGGCGTACATTTTTACGCTATCAACAAGGATTTTGATGAAGACACACCAGAAAAGAGCCGTAATTTCAGCCGTAAAATCAAAGCCGATCTTTTTATTGACGACCGCAATGTCGGCGGCTTGCCAGACTGGGGCGTTATCTATACACTCGTACATCGCCGCATGAGCTATCTGGATTATCTAAACAGTTTGCAGGACGAACCTGTGAGGAAGAAAAAGTGGTGGCAGTTTTAATCGCATTCAGAAAGCAGCCAGAATTGTCTTTTTGATGCCCTTCAAACATTGCAATCTTACCAATCACCCTTTTATATATACGGAGAATAAATGATAAAGATACCAAGTGTAAGTCAGATACGTGAACTTGACGCTTTCACCATAGAAGAAGAAAATATCACGTCGTTGGCCTTGATGGAACGTGCCGCAGGAACAGTTGCAGGTGCCATCATGAAGCGTTGGCCGTCGACGGTGCCCGTTGTCGTGTTTGCAGGACCGGGAAACAACGGCGGCGACGCCTTGGTCGTTGCCCGCATTTTGGCGGAGAACGCTTACGATGTCGAAGCTTTTTTGATTAACACACGCGGACGGCTGAGCGCGGAATGCTCGGAAAGCAAAGAACGCTTGAAAAATAACGACCGCGTTCGCTTCTCGGAAGTGAGCAATCGTTTTGAACCGCCGACGCTGACAGCCGGCAAACTCGTTATAGACGGCTTGTTTGGTACAGGGCTCAAAGAACCCTTGATGGGCGGTTTCGCGTCACTGGTGAAATTCATCAACGATTCTCCGGCAACCGTCATATCCATTGACATCCCTTCCGGCCTTTTGCTCGAACCCTCTTTGGAGTCAGACCGCTGTCCGGTTGTCAGAGCGCGATACACCTTTACTTTCCAGCTGCCGAAGATGCTCATGCTTCTTGATGATACAGCGGAATATTGGGGAGAGACAGAAACTCTTGACATCGGTCTTTCAAGAAAAGGTCTCGACGAACTGGCATCTCAAAGTTTTCTGACGGAGCATAAGGATATTTGCAAACTGCTCATGCCCCGTGCCACCTATGGCAACAAAGGCACTTTCGGACACGCGTTGATTGTGGCTGGAAAATATGGCATGGCAGGTGCTGCCATCCTTGCAGCGAAGGCATGCCTGCGCAGTGGGGTGGGGAAATGCACCATCCATACGCCGCAGATGAACAACAGCATCTTGCAGGTGGCGGTTCCCGAAGCCATCATGAGCCATGATGTTTCAGACACCATCTTCACCACCTCGCTTCCTGCCAATCCATTTGACGCCGTTTGCGTCGGTCCCGGCATCGGCACAGAGCAGATGACGGCCGTGGCGCTCTTGGAGCAGATCACGCGTAGCAACAAACCGCTGGTGATTGATGCCGATGCGCTCAATGTGTTGGGAGAGCATCCGGGATGGATCAACCAAGTGCCGCCCAACAGTATTCTGACGCCACATCCACTCGAACTCTCGCGCATTATACATCGCAGAGTGACCAGCAGCAGTGCGGTGTCGGCAGCCTTGAGCCTGGCAATAGAACGCAATATTTATATTGTCTTGAAAGGACACCACACAGCCGTTTGCACGCCAGAAGGCCATGCCTATTTTAATTCAACGGGCAATTCCGGAATGGCAACCGCAGGAAGTGGCGATGTCTTGAGCGGCATTATCACCTCTTTGCTCGCGCAGCATTATTCTCCGTTGTCGGCAGCCATGCTCGGTGTTTACGTTCACGGACTGGCAGGAGATTTGGCGGCAGAAGCTTTGTCGGAAGAGGGCGTCGTTGCGTCGGACATCATCGCTTATCTGCCGGCTGCGTTCAAGAAACTGCGACAGGGATAGTCCTCGTCTTGCTGATGTAGAAGACGGGAAACCCAGTCAAATAGGGTCAAACCATTATCGATTTTCCAAAACGAAACATATATGAAAAAGATATTCACAGCAATATTGGCCGCCACATTTTGTACGGCACTTTTCGCCCAGACAGAGGTGACCGATTACCGTCCCGGGGTGACCGCTGAGGGCATCACCTATTTCCTGCCTAAAACGGCTTTCCATGTGACCGTCACGGCGCAGCGCGTTGTGCACCATCCGGGAGAATATTGCCAATATGCTGAGCGCTATTTGCGTTTGCGCGATGTGCCGCAGCAGCAATATGAAGAGTGGGCCATTTCAAAGGTGGAAGTGGTTTCTTACGGCGTGGCCGACAAAACCCAAGCTTATACCATCAAACTGAAGAGCAAGACCTCTGCACCGTTGGTACGCCTTTCTGCCGACGGCCGCCTTTTGGCCGTCAACACCAGCAGCACGCCTGCCGAACCGCAGTTGTCCTCTCCTTATGTGCAACTCGACACCACGCGCCATCAAAATCCAGCCGACTTCAAAACGGAGGAAATACTGGCAGCAGGAAGTGTTTCGAAAATGGCCGAACTCACAGCCAACGAGATCTATGACATCCGCGAAAACCGTTCGCTCCTCACCAAAGGACAGGCCGATTTCATGCCAAAGGACGGCGAGCAGTTGCGCTTGATGTTGGCCCAACTGGATACGCAGGAAGAAGGCCTGCTCCAGTTGTTTAAAGGAACAGTCAGCAAGGAGACCCACGTCTTCACGTTAGACTACGTGCCTTCTGGCGTAACCAACAAGGAAATCCTGTTCCGCTTCTCCAAGCATCTTGGCTTGGTGGACAAGGACGACTTGGCCGGAGCGCCCTATTATATCTCCGTTGCCGACCTACACGCCCTTCCTGATGAAGAGCCTGCGGAAGGGAAATCCAAGAAACCCATCGAAGATTTGCGCTATATCGTCCCTGGCAAGGGAAAAATCAGCATCGCCAATGGCCAGCGTGTGTTCTATTCGGGTTCCTTCCCAATGAGCCAGTTTGGTCGCGTGGAGCATCTCGGTGCCGAGTTGTTCAATAAGAAAATGACAACCCACGTTCATCTGTCTCCCGTCACGGGCGGCATCACAAACATCGAAGCTTCAGAATAATGGCATAGTTTATAGTTTGTTGCGGTGAATCAAAAATTCTCCTGAAACAACAAACGCCCATAACCCATTAACGGATGTTCAAAACCATGTTTTGAGCATCCGTTTTCTATATCCTTTCAGCGCAACGCTTAATAAAGATACGACTTGCCAGCGAACGCCGCCCCGCATTCAAGTGTGTCTCGCCCCAGACGCGACCGCCTCTGCTCCCAGACGCGACCGCCTCTGCTCCCAGAGACGACCGCCTCTGCTCCCTGGTTCGGCAAAAGGTATAGGTCTTGAATTGTCGGGGCGTGTCGTTTTGTTCCTGTTTCAGGCAAATCGTCGGTTGCGTTCGTAAGAAACCCGTCCCGTGCCATAAGCAGAGTGGATTTGCATAAAACCACCTGCTTATAGCCAATAAAATGAGTGGTATGCAAAAATTTATGTCTTAAACACGTGTGGTTTCGTTTATTTTTACGATATTTGCCTTATAAAATAAGACAAAGCATACGATATGAAATTTACTGCAAAGCAAATAGCAGACCTTTTGCAGGGAACCGTTGAGGGTGACCCGCAGGCGTCTGTGCAAACCTTTGCCAAGATTGAAGAAGGCGTTGAAGGTGCTATTTCTTTCCTGGCAAACCCTCATTATGAGCATTATATATATGACACGAAATCATCGGTTGTGCTTGTCAACCAGGATTTTGCCCCATCGCAGCCTGTAAGCGCCACGTTGATTCGTGTGCCAAATGCTTACGAGGCCATTGCGCGTCTGTTGGCTTTTTATGAGAGCCAAATTGCCAAGCGTTCGGGCATTCACCCGACGGCTTGCATTGATCCATCGGCAACAGTTGGCGAGAATTGCTACATCGGTCCTTTCGTATATATCGGTGAAGGCGCTACCGTTGGCAATGGCTCTCAGATTTATGCCCACACCGTTATCGAGAAAAACGCGAAGGTGGGCAGCGACTGCTTGTTCTATCCCAATGTGTCGGTTTATCACGACTGTGAAATCGGCAATCGCGTGACTCTCCACAGCGGTTGCGTCATTGGTGCCGACGGCTTCGGTTTTGCCCCTGCTGCCGACGGCTACGAAAAGATTCCTCAGATCGGCAAGGTCATCATCGAAGACAATGTGGAAATCGGTGCCAACAGTTGTGTTGACCGTTCAACAATGGGCGCCACCCGCATTCATCGCGGCGTGAAGCTCGACAACCTGGTGCAGATTGCTCACAACTGCGAGGTTGGCGAAAACACCGTTATGTCGGCTCAGGTCGGCGTGGCCGGTTCAACGAAAATCGGGCAGTGGTGTATGTTTGGAGGCCAGGTCGGCATTGCTGGACATGCCGTCATTGGCGACCGTGTTCTCAGTGGAGCTCAGGCTGGCATTGCTGGCAGCATCCGCAAGGGCAACGTGACGGTTCAGGGTTCGCCCGCAGTTGATGCCAAGGTATTTGCCCGCGCCAGTGTCGTTTATAAGAATCTGCCGGAGATGTACCGTGATTTCAACCGCATGAAGGAGGAAATAGAAGAATTAAAGAAGAAGTTGAATATGTAATGGCGGCTTCGGAACTATGAGCCAGTCTGTGTTTGTTGGCGCTCCAGGCATGAAAGCCTTTTAGTAATGGTGCGCAATTGAATTGCGCTTAGTGGCTATTCTGTTGTGCGTGTGGCAAACAGCGCGGAAGAAAGCGGAAGGGAAACCCATTTAGAAAAGTGCGGTCTTCTGTTTCTTTGAAAACACAGGCGGGTTTATACCTGACGCAGAGAGTTCTGTCATTATTCAAATAAGCAATTTTATGTCAAAACAAAAAACCTTGGGAGGTAGTTTCTCCCTGTTTGGAAAAGGACTACATACTGGATTGAATCTTACGGTGACTTTCAATCCGGCTCCCGAAAACCACGGATATAAAATACAGCGCATCGACCTCGATGGACAGCCAATCATTGAAGCCATTGCTGAAAATGTTGTCGACACATCGCGCGGCACTGTCGTTGCCAAGGGCGATGCCCGTTGCAGCACCATCGAGCATGGTATGGCTGCCCTTTATGCTATGGGCATTGACAACTGTCTTATTCAGGTGAACGGCCCAGAATTTCCAATCCTCGATGGTAGTTCAAAGATATATGTTGAAAACATCCGCCGGGTTGGTATCGAAGTGCAGAATGCGCCAAAGGACTTTTATGTCATCAAGAAGAAAATCGAATTCCGCGACGAGGAAACAGGCTCTTCCATCATTATTTTGCCAGATGAGCAGTTCTCCATCACGGCCATGATTTCTTTCGACTCGCAGTTCATCAACAGCCAGTTTGCCACGCTCGACAGCATGGAAGACTTCTCTGAGGAAATTGCCTCAGCCCGCACATTTGTGTTCGTCCGTGAAATCCAGCCCCTGTTGAAAGCCGGTTTGATCAAGGGCGGAGACCTCGACAATGCCATCGTGATTTACGAAAAGCAGATTTCTCAGGAAAGTCTCGATGAGTTGGCCGACTATATGAAAGTTGAGCACAAGGATGCAACGAAGTTGGGATACCTCAACGACCAGCCACTTGTTTGGCGCAATGAGCCGGCCCGCCACAAACTTCTTGACATCATTGGCGACATGGCGCTTACCGGCCGCCCCATCAAGGGACGCATCATTGCCACTCGTCCTGGACACACCATCAACAACAAGTTTGCCCGCCAGATGCGCCGCGAAATTCGCGCACATGAAATTCAGGCGCCAAACTATGATCCGAACGACACGCCGCTGATGGATGTTAACCGTATCCGCGAACTCCTTCCGCACCGCTATCCGATGCAGTTGGTCGACAAGGTCGTAGAGACGGGTTCCAACTACATCGTAGCCATCAAGAACGTGACAGCCAACGAGGCTTTCTTCCAAGGACACTTCCCGCAGGAGCCCGTGATGCCAGGCGTTTTGCAGGTTGAAGCCATGGCCCAGGCTGGCGGATTGATGGTGCTCAATTCGGTTGAAGAGCCTGAGCGTTGGAGCACTTATTTCTTGCGTCTTGACAATGTGAAATTCCGCAAGAAAGTGGTTCCGGGCGACACGCTGATTTTCAGGGTGGAACTCATTGCCCCCATTCGTCATGGCATTTCAACCATGCACGGCTTTGCTTTTGTTGGGGAAACCATTGTGATGGAAGCCACCTTTACCGCGCAAATAGTGAAAAACAAATAACGGAAGAACACCCTACCCGTCAGGGAGTTGTTCTCTTCTATAAAAGTAGGTGTTCAAATGGGCACCTACTTCATACTTAAAATCTTTACTGAACACTTACTTATGAACAAAATAAGCCCTTTAGCCTTTGTAGACCCCGAGGCGAAACTCGGCGATAATTGTGAAATCGGTCCGTTTTGCTTCATCGACAAAAACGTTGAAATCGGCAGTGGAAACCGCCTGATGAACAGTGTGACGCTTCTGTCGGGAACTCGTATGGGGAAAAACAACGTGATCTTCCCAGGAGCGGTCATTGGTGCCATCCCTCAGGATTTGAAATTCCGTGGCGAAGAAACCACGGCAGAAATCGGCGACAACAACACCATCCGTGAGAACGTCACCATCAATCGAGGCACTGCCGCCAAGGGTTGCACCATCGTTGGCAGCAACAACCTTTTGATGGAGGGTATGCATGTGGCCCACGATGTATGTGTGGGCAGCGGCTGTATCATTGGTAATTCCACCAAGATTGCCGGTGAGGTTGTGGTGGACGATTTTGCCATCATCAGCGCCAATGTTTTGGTGCATCAGTTCTGCCATATCGGTAGCTATGTAATGGTTGGTGGCGGTACGCGCACAGGTCAAGACATTCCTCCTTTCACCATGGCAGCACGCGAACCAGTGGCCTATTGCGGTCTCAACTTGGTTGGCTTGCGCCGTCGCGGCTTCACGCCCGAATTGATTGAAAATATCCACAACACCTACCGTCTGCTCTATCAGCGCGGCAAGTTGCGTGAAGAATGTCTCGCTGAAATCCGCGAGCAGGTACCGATGAGCCCGGAGATTGAATACATCCTCGAGTTCGTTCATAGTTCCAAGCGAGGCATCATCAAATAATTCAGGCTACTTAACTGTCCATTTTTTGTGTCGTGACGTCAGTTTCCGCTGTTTGTCACGCGGCAGGGATGAGTCCGTGTTTCGGGGCAGTCGTCAAGACAACCGCCAAAGGCCCATCCGTAAAACACACAGACAACCATGTTATACAAAATAAAGTTCATTTCAGAAGAAGTCGACGGGTTTTTCCGTGAATTTGAAATTGACAGCGACTCCACGTTCCTTGACCTCAACAAGGCCGTGCTCGGTTATTGCAACTATCCCGACGACCAGATGACCTCGTTTTATGTTTGCAATCGCGAATGGGAGCGTGGCCAGCAAATCACGCGCGAGGATATGAGCTATCCCGGCGATGAGGAAAACGACCTCTATCTGATGGAGAAGACGCCGTTGAGCGATTTCATTGACGACAAGGGCCAGCGTTTTGAATTTGTCTTCGACCCATTCTCTGAGCGCTCGTTTTATTTGCAGGTCAAGGAAATCATTCCAGGCCAGCACCTTGATGCTCCAAAGTTGTTGCGTTCCGCCGGCGATGCTCCCGAACAGTTGGCGCAGCTGGATGTTGAACCCGTTCCGACGCCCGTGAAAGGAGCGAAAGCTGGGGCCGAACCAGTCGATGAGGAAGAAGACGACCTCTTCTATGGCGACAGCGGTTTCAACAGCGACGATTTTGACCCAGAAGGGTTTGAATTTACAGAAGGCCAGCCCTATTGATTGTGGGGATAATTGTGTCGGCTTCATCGGCTTCAAATGTTCCTCTCAGACAATCAGAAGTGTTTGCTTGACAGGACAAGAATCCGTGCAGCACATCCCTTCGGCTCGATAATACTGACCACTTTCACCATTACTTGCAAAGAAAATATAATCCAACCATTTGCTCATAGACCAGCTTGCCTTGAGTTGACAGAGAAAACATCAACCAGTTGTTCCTTGCTTCTGTCAGTTTAAGACAAGCTGGTTTTCTTCAAGGCGGTAAGTAGGTGGTCAAAATTATTTTTATATATGTGCCAAGAGTATTATTTTTACATTTGAAACGTCCTCTCGGGCGCATCTACTTACCTTGTTTTCAGTCGCAATGCCCGCATTGCTCCTTCACCCAAGGTGGCGTATCTGCATCCCGATAGAACATTTCAAATGTAAAAATAATTCTGACCACCTACTTATGCGCCATTCGTGGGAACAGCGGATGATGGTGTTGGCATGCCTCCCTCTTCCCTTTTGGTGCTTCGTAGACGATGCCACCTTTTTCATTAAAACAGAGGAAATATTGAAAACGCTAATTGTTATTATAGGGCCGACGGGCATTGGAAAAACGGCCTTGAGTCTTGACGTCGCAGAGTCGCTCGGATGTCCCATCCTTAGTGCTGACTCGCGTCAACTTTATCGCGACCTCCCCATCGGCACCGCTGCGCCAACAGCGGAAGAGCAGGCCCGTGTGAAGCACTATTTCGTGGGGCAGTTGGGGTTGGAAGAATACTACAGTGCCGCCCGCTACGAAGAAGCCTGTTTGCAGGTCATCGAAAGCGAATTTGCAAAGCATGATGTCTTGGTGCTCACAGGCGGTTCGATGCTCTATGTGGATGCCGTGTGTAATGGCATAGACGACATACCGACCATCAACGAACAAACGCGCCAGTGGATGCGTGAACGTTTTGAAAAGGAGGGGCTTCCCGCTTTGGTCGAAGAACTCAGGCAACTCGATCCCGAATATCATGCCATTTGCGACCTTCAGAATCCGAAGCGCGTGGTGCATGCCCTCGAAATCTGCCACCAGTCGGGCCACACCTACACTTCTTTTCGTGTCGGCGTGAAAAAACAGCGTCCCTTCCGCATTCTGAAAATCGGTTTGCGGCGCGAGCGCGACGACCTCTTTGCCCGCATCAATGCCAGAGTGGGATTGATGGTGGAGCAGGGACTGCTTGACGAAGCTCGCCGCGTCTTGCCTTATCGCCATTGCAATTCCCTCAACACCGTGGGCTACAAAGAACTGTTTAAACATTTCGATGGAGACTGGGAGCTTGATTTCGCGTTAGACCGCATGCGCAAGAACACACGTGTCTATGCCAAAAAACAGATGACCTGGTTTAATAAAGACCCTGAAATCCATTGGTTTCATCCCGACAATGAAGCCGAAATAAGAAATTTTATACAAAATCAGACGGATTACCCGTGCTGAATTGATTACTTTTGCACCATGTTGTCCTCTCAGCGGCAACGTGAAGATAAGTAGATGCTCAAAATTAGTTTATTCCCCTGCATGGATACTATAAAATAATTTTGAACACCTACTTACAATCGGGTGGTGAAACAATCCGCTGTTGTTTCATGGAACCGTGACGTTAGTCCGTCCCCTTCCTCCGCCTTATTATCCATATATCTACCTTTTACAATCATGAGCAAAATCTTCGGCGGCTTGCTGCATTGCGTAGCCTCAGCGTTCCGTTTTATCAGAAAGAGTATAGTTGCAGTATGGCGATGGTATAAAAGTCTTTACCGAGAGAAAAAATGGTGGTACAAACTCATCGTGTTTTTCCTCAGCATGATTGTGCTGGCATTCCTTTATGTCAACGCCGTCATGTTTAATTTCCTATGGCTTTTCGGCAAATCGCCGACGGCCCACGACATCATGCACCCTGAAAATCCAGAGGCCTCCATCATTTACACGGCCGACGGAAAAGTCATGGGCAAGTTCTTCGACGAAAACCGCCAGTCGGTTGTCTACGATTCCATCAACAACAACTTCTTCCAGGCCTTGGTGTCGACAGAAGACGAGCGCTTCTTCTCCCACAACGGCATCGACTTTAAGGGACTTGTTGCGGCAGCCAAAGACGCCACACAGGGACATGCACGTGGTGCCTCGACCATCACGCAGCAGTTGGTGAAAAATATGTTCCGCATCCGTTCCAATTCACAATACGGCACGGGCCTCGTTGGCAAGATTCCCGGCGTTGGCATCGTGATTATGAAGACGAAGGAAATGGCCATTGCCGTGCAGCTTGAGATGCTCAACGAGAAAGACAGCATCTTGATGATGTATGCCAACACCGTTGATTTCGGGTCGAACGCTTTTGGCATCAAAACGGCTGCTAAGACCTATTTCAACAAAGCTCCTTCGGAACTCAAGATTGAGGAATCGGCAGTGCTGGTCGGCCTGCTCAAAGCCACGTCGACCTATAATCCGCGCATCAATCCCAAGCGCAGTCTCGAACGACGCAATCTCGTGCTCCGCAATATCTATGAGCATCGTAGAGAAATGGAGAAACATTTCGGCCACGCTGCCATCAAGACAAAGGCTCAGCTCGATTCGCTTCTGAAAACGCCTTTGGAACTGAATTTCAGTGTTGAGAGTGCTTACGACGGCAAAGCCCTCTATTTCCGCCAGGCGGTTGCTGAATATATCAAGGAAAACTGTCCACAGCTTGACCCTTATACCGATGGTCTGAAAATCTACACCACGCTCGACAGCCGCATGCAGCGCTATGCTGAGGAAGCTGTCAATGAGCAGATGAAGAAAGTGCAGCAGAGTTTCGACAACCATTGGCGCGGTATCGGCGACCCGTGGCGCGATGAGAAGGGAAATCTGATTCCTGGTTTCATCGAGCGAATTGCCAGCACCACGGAAGCCTATCAAATCCTAAAGGCGCGTTTCCCGGAAAATCCTGATTCTGTCAACTATTACCTCAACAAGCCCCACAGCGTCAAACTCTTTGACTATAACGGCGGCCACACGGAGGAAATGAGCACAATGGACTCCATACGCTATATGGTGAAGTTTATGCACACTGGCTTTGTTGTTATGGAACCCGCAACAGGTGCCGTTCGTGCTTATGTCGGTGACATTGACTTCAAGGCGTGGAAATACGACAAGGTGAAGGCCATGCGCCAGCCTGGTTCAACTTTCAAACTCTTCGTTTATGCCACAGCGATGAAGCAGGGCTGGACGCCAAGCGATGCGCGTCTGAAAGACACCTACATCCGCATGGAGGTTTATGATAAGAGGAAAGACACCACCACCGTTTGGCAGCCCCATAACGCCAACGGCACATTCTCTAATGCCAATCTTCCTCTGCGCTCTGCCTTTGCACAGAGTGTGAACACCATCGCCGTGAAACTCGGCCAGGAGGTGGGCATACCGAATGTAGTGGAAACCGCCCACGAAATGGGCATCCAGTCGAAGCTCGACGCAACGCCTTCTCTGCCGCTCGGTTCGAGTGATGTCAACTTGTTCGAACTCGTCAACGCCTATGCCACGGTGGCCAACAACGGTGTGCATGTCGATCCCGTTTTGGTAACAAAGATTGTTGACCGCAACGGCACGGTTGTTTATGAAGCCCAACCGCAGACAATACAGGCCCTTGATGCCCGTGCTGCGTTCTATATGCAGAAACTCCTGGAGGCTGGTGTCAGAGATGGTGGCGGCACTTCGCAGGCCCTTGGCAGTTCGATGTATATGGGCTCCTTCAATGGTAAAATTGATTTCGGCGGCAAGACCGGAACGTCCAACAACCATTCCGATGCTTGGTTTGTTGGTGTCACACCCGCTTTGGTGGGTGGCGCCTGGGTGGGCGGTGAATATCGTAGTATTCATTTCCGTTCCGGACGTTTGGGACAGGGCAGCCGCACGGCTCTGCCGATTTTCGGCCTCTTCATGAATAAGGTGCTCAAAGACCCTGCTTTGGCCCAAATCTATTTGAAGAAATATCCCCCTGCTCCAGCAGATATTGACCCTTCAACCTATCAGCGAACCTATTATCAGGCTCCTGTCAGAAACGACTCCCTCAGCACCGATTCCCTCCATCATGGCGGTGAAGATATCGAGGCTGGTGATGCTGGCGAGGCCAGACAGGGTGAAGGGGCAACACATAAGCGCCGCGAAGGTGAAGCCACAGAGACGTCGCATGGCGGTCAGGGCATGGACGCTGGAAGGTCCAACCATCGCCAGGAAGAATATTTTGAGTGATGTGTAAATATCAATCCATACATAGAAAAACCGTTGGAACTGTCTTTTGAGTTCCAACGGTTTTTTGTGTCATGTGGCAAAGCCTAAATTTGCGCCAATCAAGGGCGCTTATAAAAAAGAATGCTTTGGGCAGAAAATCTGACTTCCTTTAACCTCGCTTTTTGTTGCCTCACCGCGCAGTGATGTGAAAGCAGGCTTGTCGCGATTCATAGCGAACGTAGCATGTGCCCATCATGCGTTGGTCGCGCAACACTTCAGAGAGAATGTCCTTCAGTCGTCCGTCGTATATCCTTCGTTCGCCCTTGTCATTTTCGTCTGCAACGCGATAAAAGCAGTTGTAGCAGATGTCGAACGTTGTGCCGAAGCGGTGGCAGCTGTTTTCCGACGCGTTACTGTTGACGCGGCGCAGTTTTGTTACGTCCTTGTCCGTGCGGAGCACCGAACTGACAATGATTTTGTGAAACGGATAGCCCTTCCTTTGCAAAGAGTCGATGAAGCAACGCGAAATCTCATTGAGCAGACGCTGGGCGCGGGGAACAAGATAAGGGATGGAGTGGGAGAGATGTTGCACCCTGTAAAACGCGTTGTCGTTGATGTACACGAGGTCTTTCTTGCGTCGCTGCGCCTCTTCCCTGTCAGCAATCTGCGAGATTCCCAGCCGCTGTGCCGTTGCCAGTTGCACGTCGTTCATGTCGGGGAAACAGTCCTTGTAGTTGCCAACGCCCCGAATCTTATTCTTCACCGGTGTGCCGTCGGCATGCTTCAGTACGAGCGGTTTGCGTGGCATGGAGAGCAGGCGGTCGACGTGGCGGCTGTGGATGATGATGGTGTCGTCTGTTGCTGGCAATCTTCCCTTTGTTAGAAAACAAGCATTGTCGGAGCAACCGCCACAGCGCACGGCAAGCAAAATCAGCAAGCAGCAGGCAACGGCGCCTTTTATGTATAACCTCGTGAGATGGTATCCGTTGTTCATAAGTAAAATTTTAGAAATCGCATACAAAAGTACAAAAATCGCTTGTTTTCTCCTACAAAAAGTGTAATTTTGCAGGCGTCTAATAAGAGAATAAGCCAGATTTTAGGGGCGCTTGGAAATCGCCGATAAAAGACGATTCAACCGTTTCGCCCTGTTCATCCAACTCCTTACAGAAAAAAGACCATAGATACCCGTATGATAGAAAAACATTATCTCCTTGAAGAAGCGGACCCCGCCGTCTTTTTCGGCGTCAATAATGCCAACTTGCGCCTGCTGAGAGCCCTCTATCCCAAAATGCGCATCATCGGCCGCGACAACGTCATCAAGGCTATGGGAGGTGAGGAGGATATGGCATCTTTTGAGGAGACATTCAATACGCTGCAAAAACATTGTGCAAAATATAATCTTCTCTCGGAAGAAGACGTCGTCAACATCGTCAAGCGCCATCATGTCAATGATGAAGCGTCGGGCGATGTTATTGTTTACAGCACCAGCGGCAAGCCCATTACGGCGCGAAGCGAAAATCAGCGCCGCTTGGTGACGGCCTACAATGAAAACGATATGCTCTTTGCCATCGGTCCGGCCGGATCGGGAAAAACATACACGGCCATCGCGTTGGCTGTTCGCGCCCTGAAAAACAAGGAAGTGAAGAAAATCATTTTAAGCCGCCCCGCAGTGGAGGCCGGCGAGAAATTGGGCTTCCTGCCGGGCGACATGAAAGACAAAATCGATCCCTATCTTCAGCCGCTCTACGATGCGCTCCAGGAGATGATTCCCGCCGCAAAATTGCAGGAATATTTAGACACCAATGTCATTCAGATAGCCCCTTTGGCTTTTATGCGCGGACGCACCCTGAATGATGCCGTTGTTATTCTCGATGAAGCACAGAACACCACCTCTGCGCAAATCAAGATGTTTCTCACGCGCATGGGCTGGAACACCAAGATGATTGTGACGGGCGACCGTACGCAAATCGACTTGCCGCCTTCGCAGAAATCTGGACTCATCGAGGCCGTGCGCATCCTCTCGGGCGTATCTGGCATTGCTTTCATCGAAATGAACAAGCGCGACATCGTGCGCCATAAACTCGTGACGCGCATTGTGGAGGCCTATGACCGTGACAGTGCGTTGCGTAAGGAAGCCCGTCTCTCAGAACAGAAAAGCGAGGCGACAGCGAAGCCGGAGGGAAGCGTGGCGGAGGAAACCTCCCGAGAAAACTAATTTGAGGAAGTGGCAGACAACAGGCCCTTCCCCATGTCTGCGACGGAGACACACCAGAAAGAACAACCCAACAATAACGTAATACAATGAGTGCTTTAACAAAAACAGATTTCAATTTCCCTGGTCAGCAGAGCGTGTACCACGGAAAAGTGCGTGACGTCTATCACCTTGGCGACCGTTTGGTCATGGTGGCAACCGACCGTATTTCAGCCTTCGACGTGATTCTTCCAAAGGGAATCCCTTTCAAAGGCCAGGTGTTGAACCAGATTGCAGCCAAGTTCTTGGATGCCACAGCCGACATCTGCCCCAACTGGAAGATGGCCACTCCCGATCCAATGGTCACGGTTGGTGTCCTCTGCGAGGGCTATCCTCTTGAAATGATTGTTCGCGGCTATCTTTGCGGCAGCGCATGGCGTGCATATAAATCAGGTGTTCGCGAAATCTGTGGCGTGAAACTGCCAGAGGGAATGAGAGAAAACGAAAAATTCCCGCAACCCATCATCACGCCGACCACAAAGGCTGAATATGGTGAACACGATGCCGACATCTCAAAGGAGGAAATCCTCTCTCGCGGATTGGTATCTCCAGAGGAATACGCTGTGCTCGAAAAATACACCTTGGCCTTGTTCCAGCGTGGCACGGAAATCGCCGCCAAGCGCGGATTGATTCTCGTTGACACCAAATACGAGTTTGGAAAGCACAACGGCACCATCTATCTGATGGACGAAATCCACACGCCCGACTCCAGCCGCTATTTCTATGCAGAAGGCTATGAAGAGCGTTTCGAAAAGGGCGAAGCTCAGCGTCAGCTCTCCAAGGAGTTTGTTCGCGAATGGTTGATGGACAATGGTTTCCAGGGAAAAGAAGGACAGACGGTTCCTGAAATGACCGACGAAATCGTCAAGAGCATCTCCGATCGTTACATCGAACTCTACGAACACATCACGGGCGAGACCTTCGTTTGTGAAAACGATGAGGATTTGGCCGCACGTATTGAGAAGAATGTGACCGAATATTTGACGAAGTAAAATCTGTAAGCAGGTGGTTGAAATCTTTAACAATAACAATCACCTGTTTGCCAATCTAAAAAGCCCCGTGCCATTTTGCGATGTTCTGCAAGATGGCACGTTTTTTTATAGGCGTTTCTACCATAGAACCAGAGGAAGCAAAGCCAGGTAGCGGCGGCTATGCGACTGGTGACAAATATCAAAACCAACAAAGATATAGGCCATAAGAATAGAACTCCTTGCTCCCTCAAAATGGTTCAAGTTATTTTTTTACCATTACTCACCATTACTTTACTGCGGATAGAAGGGGCAGATTCAAAAAAGTTTGTTAACTTTGTCGTTTAAGGGGTATTCTGAAAATCCGTTTTTGAAATCCAATCACTTCTGCCGACGATGCCTCTCCCCTTAGAGACCATTCGGCGTTGCGGGATTCAGTCGCGCGGCGTGCCTCGTTTCTTCAAGGCGTGTCATGTCGTTTCCGATAGAGCACACGATTCAATGTGTCGAAACACGGAATATCAGCCCTCTTATTGAAATAACCCAAGACAGCTAAGCGTTGCCCCTCATTCCTGGCCGAAGCCTTTCCCTGGGGTTGCGCATAGAGGCGTCGGAATATAATACACCAAGACAAGGAAATGTCAGATTCAAAGCAAAATATAAAAACATCCAGATTCAAGATAATCCAGATTCCCAGAATGGTCGATGAGCGCGGAAGCCTGTGCGTGGTAAATAGCGATGAAGGTTTTCCGTTCGAAGTGAAGCGCGTGTTTTGGATTTTTGGCGTACCATTTGGCGAGTGTCGTGGAAAGCATGCCCATCAAACGTGCGCTGAAGTGGTGGTGCCCGTGAAAGGAAGCCTCACCGCCCGTATCACAGACGCTAACGGCACAACCGACATCCGCCTTAGCAATCCCTCAGAGGCATTGTACATCCCCGAAATGGTGTGGTGTGAATTTATGGATTTCTCGGAAGACTGCGTGTGTCTTTGCTTGGCCTCGGAAGCCTATGAGCCGAAAGGATATATCAACAGCTTGGAAGAATATTTGAAGGAGGTTCAACAATGAAAGCCGTTGCCTATGAAGAAAGGTATGCTGCGACTTGGGACCAGTTTGTACGTGAATCGAGAAACGGCACCTTCCTTTTCCAACGCCCTTTCATGGAATACCACAAAGACCGCTTCGAAGACGCTTCCTTGCTCTTCCTTGATGAAAAAGGCGGTGTGAGGGGCCTGCTGCCAGCCAATGTTCAGAGCGACAAAGCATTGGTTCAGTCTCACGGCGGCCTGACATACGGCGGTCTGGTGCTCGGCGCAGACACACAGGCGACCGAGGTGGGAGAGATGATGCGCCTGCTGACAGCGCATTTTCTGGAAAAGGGATGCCGCGCCCTTCAGTATAAGCCAACGCCCTATATCTACCACGATTACCCGTCGGATGAAGACCTCTATTGGCTCTTCCGCGTCGGCGCCCAGTTGGAGAGCCGCGCCCTTTCTTCCGCCATATTGTTGCAAAATCCGCTTCACGGAGATTTGTGGCACCGTAAGATTAAACGCAGAGCCAGCGAAGGACTCCAACTTCTTGAAGACAATTGGGAGCGTCTACCGGAATTTTGGAACATCGTTTGTGATGTGTTGGAGACGCGCCATCAGACAAAGCCCGTTCACAGTGCCGAGGAAATCAAACTGCTGCACGACCGCTTGCCCGCCCATGTGAAACTCTTCACGGTTGCAAACGAGCGCGACGAAATCATTACGGGGGCGGTGTTGTTCGTGACGCGGCAGACGGTCCACGTGCAATATATGGAAGCCGGCGAAGAAGCCCGCACGCGCCGCGCATTAGACTGGCTTATCCAAAAACTCATTGCCCATTACGAACAGCGCGGCATGCGCTATTTCGAATTTGGCATCTCAACGGAGCGCGGTGGCCTTTACCTCAACGAAGGACTGGCCTATCAGAAAGAAGGCTTTGGCGGCAGAGGCGTGTGCTATGATTCCTATCTGCTGGATTTGCAGCAAGCAAAAGAGGCGATGGGATAAATGTTTCTGTGGCTGTTCCTGCCGTCAGATATGAATGGCAGAACATTCTTGATAGTGAAAAACAATAAAAACCACCTGTTCTCATGACGAGGCATATACCATTTCTCAATCTCCAGAAGGTCAACAGCCGCATGCACGACGAAATGCTTGCGGCGATGGACCGTGTGCTCCAGTCGGGCTGGTATCTCAATGGCCGCGAACTGGCGAATTTCGAGCGCCATTTCTCCGAATACGTCGGTGCGAAATATGCCGTTGGTGTGGCAAACGGTTTTGACGCCTTGACATTGATTCTTATGGCGATGAAGGATATGCAACAATGGGAAGACGGCGATGAAGTCATCGTTCCCGCTCTCACATTCATCGCCACGGCAGAGGCTGTCAGCCGAGCTGGGCTGACCCCCGTGTTTGCCGATGTCGATGACAATTTCGTGATGACGGCTACCACAGCGAAACAAGTTGTTAGCGCTCGCACCAAAGCCCTCATGCCCGTTCATCTTTATGGCCGCATGGCACCGATGGGCGAGTTGACAGCCTTGGCCCGGGAAAATGGTTGGAAAGTGGTTGAAGATGCCGCCCAGGCACATGGTGCCACCGACGGATGCCACCGCGCCGGCAGTGCGGCCGACGCCGCAGGCTTCAGTTTCTATCCCGGCAAAAACCTCGGTGCCCTCGGCAACGGTGGCATTGTGACCACGAACAGCAAGGATTTGGCCCTCCGTGTCAGAACGTTGGCCAACTATGGTGCGCCGCAGAAATACCATCATGAATATCTGGGACTGAACAGCCGTCTCGACGAACTCCAGTCGGCCCTTCTCGACATCCGCCTGTCTCATCTGGAAGCCGACAACCAGCGGCGGCGTGAGATAGCGGCGATGTATTCGCAAGGCATCAAAAATCCCCTCGTTGAAATCCCCTACGGAGGCGACACCTCTACCAGTGTGTTTCACATCTATCCGCTGCAAACCGCCCACCGCGACGCCCTGGCGCACCACATGCAGCAAAATGGCATCGAAACCCTCGTGCACTACCCTTTGACCGTGCCGCAGCAAAAAACCTACGAGGCATACCGTAGCCTGCATTTCCCCAATGCCGAGCGCGTGGCGGCTCGCGAACTGAGCCTGCCCGTCAGTCCGGTGATGACAGACGACGAAGTGAATGTTGTTATTAAAACGCTTAATACCTTTTCTCTATGACTATCGACATACTAATTTGCTCCATCGACAAAGGCATCGTGCGAACGGGCGACCTCCTGCTCCCCCAGCGTCCAGATGTGCGTTACATCATATCTTACCAGTACACAGACGAGCGCTATCTGGACCTCATCCCGACGGTCGTTGAAGAGCGCGACGACGTGTCGTTGTATAAATGGCGCGGCCGCGGACTCTCCGCCAACCGCAACCTCGCTGTGGAGAAAGCAACGGGCGACATCCTCATGTTTGCCGACGACGACACCCACATCATTCCAGAATCCCTCGACAAAATCATCCGCATATTTGAGCGCGACCCGCAGTTAGACGTTGCCTTCTTCAGCGCCAGCACCTACACAGGAAAGCCCTTGAAGCAATATCCGGAAAAAGAAGGCGTCATTCAGAGCATCCCTGAGTCGTATTCCATCTCCACCATCGAAATGGTCACGCGCCGTGCAAGTGTGCAAGGGAAAATACGCTTCGACGAGCGTTTCGGTCTCGGAACCAAATTCCTGACCTGCGGAGAAGAGGAAATATGGCTGGAAGACGCGTTGCGTGCGCAGTTGCACATGCGCTATTATCCCATCAAGACCGTAGAGACGAGCACCATGCTCAAGAAATCCATGATCTATGTTGATGCCGGCGTGCAGCGCAGCCGCGGAGCTATGACCTTTTATGTCCACGGCCGCAAGGCGTGGTGGATTTGCTTCAAGTTTGCCATGAAGTCGGCCACTGGCGGTTTCTGCCATTTCTGGCCTATGATGCGCCATCTCGGAGAAGGCATAAGATACATGCAACGCACGAAAATCAAATGAGCCATCCCCAAACGGAAGATAAAGAGCGCCCCGTGGTCACTGTGCTTGTGGCCGTCTATAATGCAGCAGCCCATCTGAAGGAGTGCATCGAATCGTTGAAGCGACAATCCCTGCGCAATTTGCAGGTCATCTGCGTTGACGATGCCTCGACCGATGCCTCGTGGCGCATCCTCAATAGCCTCACGGCTGGAGACCCGCGTTTTGAACTGATACGTCTCGCCTCCAACCAAGGGCAAGCCTATGCACGCAACGTGGCCTTGAAGCAGGCCGCGGGAGAATTTGTCGCCTTCCTCGACAGCGACGACAGTCTTTCAGACGACGCCCTGGAGTCCGCCGTCAGCGTTTTCAGAGCGCATGGAAAAACAGATGCCGTGCTTTTCCGCCTGGTGAAATTCGAAGACACGTCGGCTGGCCGCGTTGAGGCCGCCTATCCTATGCCGGCGTTTGAAGCGCTCGACGGCCGCGAAGCCTTCAAGAAAAGTCTCGACTGGCAGTTGCACGGCATCTATGTCGCGCGGCGTAGTCTCTACGAGCGTTTTCCGTTTGACGACACCTGCCGCACTTATAGCGACGACAACACAACGCGCCTGCACTATTACGCCTCGCGCGAGGTGAGATGTTGCAACGGCATTTATTTCTACCGCCAACACGGCAGTTCTGTCACCCATCGCGTCTCCGTGCGCCGCTTCGACTATCTGCGAGCTTGCGAGAGCATGAAGCGCCAACTCCTGACGCTGGGCGTTGGAGATGACATACTGAATCTCTATGAAAACCAACGGTGGTTGATATTGATTGACCTCTGCATGTTTCGTCATTTCCACCATAAATCCCTTACGCCGTCGGAAAACCGCTACGGCCGTGACGAACTGAAACGTGTTTGGTCCAACGTGGAGCGCTCACGCCTCTCGCCGCGCCTCAAAAGAAAGTTTGGCTATTGTCCGACCCCCTTCTGGTGGCTTTTCGTGATGGAAGAATGGTGTTACTTCACGCTGCGCCGCATTTTGCGCCGAGGATAAATGCGCAACCTGTTGCGTAGGGGGTTCTAAATCCAGAAAAACTCTGCGCGGTTTTGAACCAAATAGCATAGCGGCATAGCAACAAGAGGCGCTGTGCAAACATTCGGCGAAGGTCTGAGGCGAAGCACTGTAGCTCACTTTGCTCGCAAAGTGAGGGGGAC
>ERZ1035006.49-NODE-49-length-90520-cov-56.259868_pt1 | contig 90520 bp, 85 predicted proteins | sample MGYA00520694_ERZ1035006 | MGnify/ENA primary metagenome ERZ1035006 (study PRJEB33766, sample SAMN09781746) | gut metagenome | biome: gut microbiome | host: Homo sapiens | place: Madagascar | study: EMG produced TPA metagenomics assembly of the PRJNA485056 data set...
AATGTTTTAGGCAAAACTTATCGTTGGTACAGTGATGCTGCTGTTAAATTGGAAGAAGGCACTCAATACACATTGCAACTGACGGCTGGAAAAGACCAAGTCAACCCTGTAGAAGTTACTTCTAAAGCATGGAATGTTAACGATGCAAACAACAAGGATATAGAAACTTTTTAAAGAATATTAGTATGAAATTGATAAATAAATACATATTGATGGCTGCCGCATCCCTTTCTATTGCTGCATGTAGCCAAGATGATGGCTTGGGCAACAGCTATCTCAACGATTCTGATGCAGTTCGCATCACTGCCCAAATTGGAAGTAATGAAGCAACTGGTGGTTTTACTACTCGCTCTAATCCATTGGGCGGTACTGATGAACAGACTAAGTTTAATAAAGGCGATGCCATTTCTGTTGCTGCTGATAACCAAGATGCCGTTGTTTATTCTTATGATGGTACCAATTGGAGTCCAAAAGAAAAAGGTCTGCACATAGTTTGGAATAGTGATGAAATGGATTTCAAGGCTTTTTATCCTGCAAACGCCAATGGTGCTTCCTTTACGGACTTTACGTTGCCAACAGCATACAACAGTTTGGAGGATATTGCTTTGGGTGACTATATGACATTTAGTGCCAAATGTAAACGAGAAACAACAAATAATGGTGTGAACCTGGAAATGGAACGCAAGATGGTTCGCATGGTTGTTAATGTTAGTAGCTGGGGTAACGCTATGGGTGATGATTGGCAAGTAAAAGAAGTAACGATTCATCCAAACACCAATGGGTATTCTAATGGTGAACTTGTTGCTGCCAACTCGGAAAATGTTAATGTAAAAGCATATAAACACACTGACGGTAAGTTTTATGCACTCATTACTCCCACTAAACCAGTTGAAGATATATACAATTATTTGCTTTTTATGACCGTTAAAATTGCCAAGTCTGATGGTTCAAGTGAACAAGAGTTACAGGTTAGGCGTATTCCTCCTTTGGGCACAGTAGCAGGTAACAGCTATGAGTATTCTCTCAAAGTCGGTAAAGACGAGCTTGTTGTGGATAAAATTACTGTATCCGATTGGAAAACTGGCGAAGCTATCCCTGGTGGCGAGGCTTTAGGCGATGTAGAATTTGTGAAAAAAAGAATAGCAGATGCCTTGACCAAAGGTGAAACGAACATAGAGCTATCTTTGCAAGCTGATGCTGGAGAAGATGTGTTTCAAGCTATTCAGAACTCATTAGAAGAAGCTACAGATGGTAGTATTGAACTCACAATAAAAGGGTGCACAGAAATTCCAGATGATGCTCTTTGTAATCGAACAGGTAAATTCAACGCACTGAAATCTGTCTCCTTGCCAAATGTAAAAAAGATAGGAAGGTTCGCTTTTGCAAACTGTAGCTATTTGGAAGAAATATATGCTCCAAATGCCAGTTCAATACAAAGCAACGCTTTTGGAACTTGTCCATGCTTAAATAAAGTCATTTTAGGAAATATAACAGAAGCAATAGGTTTGCATAATAGTTATGATGGAATATTTGACCCTGATGCAAATACAGAAAAGATAGATTTGTATTTATCTGAGGAACAGAAGTGTATGGAATCTATTGTGATAGGTAGTGATATGGTTTGGCGTCCTACTGAAGATTACTATAAAAGGAGCAATGATTTTACGTTCGGACTCTTCCTCGGTTATAAATTTCAATCTGTGAATTGCATAAACTCCTAAGCTGGGCAGGAGTATAAGGTGCTCAGCAAACATATATTCACCCGCACTTCACGGGAAACGACAAGGGTCTGTATGCCACGATGATGGGTGGCGTATAGACCCTTGATTGTGTCTTGATACCTGTTGGGTAGATGATATGGCAGTGTGGTGGTTTCGTGCTACCTGTTTTCATGGTTTGAAGTACCTTTGCGTCAATCGTGAGGTGCTCAAACGGAATTTTATTATGAGAACAGAAATGAAAGCATCAAGCGAGTGTTTGTATCCTACAGATGTATTCTTGATTAGTTGTGGCATGGGATGCAAGCGAATCACCGTCAGCGACATTGCTTACATCGAGGCAATGAAGGACAATTGCATTATCCATATGGTTGATGGCAAGCATTATACCCAATCTTGTCCTATGGGCGATATTGAGCCAGAGTTGAATCCGAATATGTTCAAGCGCATTCACCGCTCTTTCATCGTCAACATTCGCTACATCGACATGTACTATTATGGTCATGTCGTATTGGTGAATGGTATGGAAGTACATATTGGCGACAAGTATCGTGAAGCCTTGAAATCATCGTTTCACTTTTGGGGTTCGAGAAATCGAAACAAGTAAGATTTTGAAGAAATAACAGGCTGGTATAGCCTGTTCGATGGACACAAAGCCCGTCTGGTGGAAATAGTTGCACCAGTCGGGCTTTCGTTATATCTTTGCACCATCAACGTTGAGAGGCGGGTCCTGAAAAGCCTAATAGTAAACGAGTAAGGAAAAACAAGAATTATGATATTAAACTTTTTAAATCAATTCCGCAAAGCTAACAATTCTATTAGAAAGTTAAGATTATGTGATAATTTTGAACGTATTGGAGATCCTTCATTGAAATCTATTGATGTCACCATTTATAAGGAGGATATTCTTATGATAGCTCCTTGTGATTATGGTGAAATGGCTTACTTTCTTCCGTGGAAAAAAGATACTGGTTTTTATATAGATCTTCCTAAGAATGCTCCACAAGCTTCTATCTTTTTGACTTCAGAATTGTCAGGATGCTTTGTTGGTGTGCAGGATATGGGAGATTTCTATAGAATTAGACATTACAACTTCATGACTGTAAATGCTGATGTGAATGATCTACAGCGCTTTGATGACGAACATCATTTGATCAATTGGTTAGCTCCTAATCGTGACAACATAGGACAAATGCTTACCGGGGCTCATGTACCTCATGAATTGTATACTGGTTATTCTGCAGGAAATCCAGTCCTCTTTTGGGGAGAGTATATTAATAATGATTGGGTGTTCTATTATCAAGCTACAGATAATACCGTTCATCGTTTTTTAGTCTTCAAAATTTAAATGTTATGGCAATTGACACAACTCCTTCTCAGGTAGCAACCAATGCGTTGCAGGCGATTCCCTTCGGTAGTATTATCGGAGGTCCATTGAAAGCATGTATCGAAGCGCAAGCTATGGCTGCGCAGACATCATGGCAGTTTATTCAAGAAGTAGGATTGAACACCGACCCAAAGACTGGTCAGAAAGAAGCTGTAAACGTTTCTTTCCAATTCATGCAGAACGGTCGTATGGTTCAGTTGAATGTTCCGCTGTTGACGATTGTACCTATTCCGTACATCGCCATTCGTGATGTTGACATCAACTTCAAGGCGAATATCTCAGCTTCCTCTTCAAGTGTTAGTGAGCAGTCAAGTAGTTCTTCCGCTGACGTTGGTGTAGAGGCAAGTCTTGGTGGCAGAATCGGTCCATTCCGTGTAAACGCCAAGATGAATGCCAGCTATTCATCCAAGAAAGACTCGAAAGCAACGCAAGAATCAAAGTACAGCGTTGAGTACACAATGGATGTCGCTGTAAAGGCTGGTCAAGACAGCATGCCTGCTGGTCTTGCCAAAGTTCTTGAACTTCTTGGCAGTTCTCTTGATGTTTCCGACCCAGAAGGAACCTTAGAAGTTAGTGCTCGTGAATTGACACTTCCTAACGAAAAGGATGCCAAGGTCACTCTTATTGCAACATATAAGAATAACAAGGGAATCTTCGAGCCAAAGTCTATCAAGATTGAAGGCTTGACAGGTAAGGAAAGTGACGATAGTGTTGTCTTTGAAATAACTAAGGCGGACAAGTATATTGTTACTGCTGGAAAGAAAAAGGTTGAGGTTGAGGTAAAGAATGCTGAGTCTGGCACGAAAACCGATACCACCAACCCATAATCTAATGTAAATTAAAAGGAATCTTATGGCTCAATTAAGTACTATAATCAGTTCAATACTCCGTGATATGATAGTGGCACAACATGAAGCAAATATGTATGCCATGTCATTGGAGAATGTTTACAAGCAAAATGGACGCTTGGAACAGTTCGCTCTTCCGACAGTTGCTGTAGGTGAAGTAGAGCTTGACTTGCGCTATGGTGTGAAAAGTGACTCTGCCCAAACGGAGCAATACGAAATCAACTATCCTCTGTTGCGCAAGGTTGCCAAACAAATAAGTATTGATTTTGCCAAGGCAATTATCAAGAGCACCCTACCTGTGTTGCAATCTCTCTTTCCTGAGGATGGAACGGATAGTGGTACTATGGTGTTGGCAAATTTTGCCATAGATGATAATTTGAAAAGAAAATATAGTGCTTTTTTGAGCCGTAAGATTCTGAAAGCTATGCAGCTGAGCTTCACTTCTCTCATCAAGGATGATGGAAGTGTCAACGAAAGTGTTCTACTTGACTGTATTCTTTCTGTATGTGATGAAAATTTGCTTGGACACGAAGACCTGCAAGTACTTTTCAACAGACCTGATGGGGAAAATACTCGTAAAGAAATACGAGACAACTTGGAGAACTTCTTGAAAAATATGATGCCATCATTATTGAAAGACATCAACTTGAAGCGCAAGCGTATCATACCATCTGTAGATGTGACATTGAACTCTGAGGAATTGGCAAACTTGCCAGAGGAGTGTATCCATACCTTGCATTTCCACGTTTCGCCAAATAACATCAAACTATATTCTGAGGAATAAAATATTGTAGAACCATAAAAAAGAAAGATTATGCCTAGAGGAAAAGATATTAAACGAACAAGCAGCCAAGTGATGGAGTTGAAAGACCTTATCTCTGGTCCATTGGCTGCTACCATTGATGCAGACTCCATAGCGACCAGACGTTATTTGAGTTATCTGATGGAATTGGCTTTCGAGTCATACGACAAGGAAACAGGCAAGGTTGGCGAGTTGCGTATGCTTGAGTTCAACTATCAAAGCCACGATGTAGATGGTACACATCAACAGCAGGTAAAGATACCATTGCTGACGTTGGTTCCCCTGCCATTGCTTCAAGTAAAAGAAGCTGATTTCGATTTTGACATTCAGATAGTTGATGCCCTAAGTGCAGATACAGATGCCACATTTTCATTAAAGAATGGTGCAACACCTCAGGAGAAAACAGCAGAGGGTGTCAAACTGAGAGTCTCAATGGCTTCCGCCAAAGTAGAAGGTTCACGCAAGAGTAGTTCACAACAGTCGCTTACAGCCAACATGAAAGTGAAGGTAAGGATGGAACAGGCTGATATGCCTGGAGGTTTAGCCAACCTTCTGCATCTTACTACCAACAATTTACAGATGGAAGCGGTAGAAGAAGGAAAGGAGGCAAACCATGATGAATAATAAGCAGACGCAGCAAGTGCCAGGTATGGCTTGCCCACAGTGTGGCAAGTTTATCCCTACCACCATCACTGAGTTGCTGACTTCTGGATACCTACGTTGTCCTTATTGTCTTTTGAAGCTAAATATAGACAGGCATAAGTCGGCTACGGCTCTGAAAGCTCTCGCCAAGGTAGAAGCTGCACAGAAACGAGTGGAAAGTACAAGTAAGTTTAACCGATAAACTCTATATAACAATGTGGTTGAGAAGAATATGGACAAGAATAAGAGACACGGTCGTTAAAAAGTTTGGCGTATGGGTGGATAAGGAATGTCCTCTCATAGAGGACAAGGACGATTTTGTTGGCGAAAAGGCTATCAGGGAAGTCGTGGACAAATCCTTGTTGGAAGACTCCATTATATCGTCTTTGGAAAAGGCTAAGAAGGAAAGGGTTGTCAAGGTAAAGAAAAGGCAAGAGCGCAATATTTGGGAAGTCAGACCTGCCACCATTGTGGATGCCTACCTATTCCTCATAAACCTGTCGTGCATGAAACGTGAATGGTTGCAGAGACATATCAAGGCAGACAAGACAACGTTCAGCATGGAACTTGCCGATGGCTATGTCCTTGAACTGACTGAGGGTTGGAAGCGCATGAACGCAGAAGCCCTGCTACGCATCAGCAAAGACAGGAAATATACGATGAAAGTATATTTCTACAAGGAGGATACGGCATGAAGAAGAAAGCCGTGTTTTACAATAGGTCAAAATGATAATAACATCTAAAAATTAGAATTTATGCAAACATTAAAAAGAGGTGCATCTGGTACTGATGTTGAGTTGCTTCAGCGATTGCTCTGCAAGAAGGGCTATCACGTAGGAGCTGATGGAATATTCGGTAATGATACCGAAGTGGCTGTCCGTAAATTTCAAAAAGATTACGGATTGGTATCCGACGGAATAGTCGGTCAACGCACATGGGATATGTTGCAAAGTGACAGTGCCCAGTCTTTGGCTTCCTTGCGTCTCACAGAATCGGATTTCAAACACGCAGCAGAGCTGCTTGGGGTGGAAGTTGCAGCAATTAAGGCTGTGCTTGAAGTAGAAACAGGCAACAAGGGCGGTTTCCTTGCAGTAGGCAAACCTACAATTCTATTTGAGGGACACATTTTCTGGAGTCAGTTGAAGAATAGAGGCATTGATCCTGCCAAACATCAGAAAGGCAATGAAGACATCCTCTATCCCAAATGGACGAAGACCCATTATCAAGGTGGCTTGAAGGAATATGACCGTTTGGAGCGTGCAAGAGCTATCCATCGTGAAGCTGCCGATTCATCTGCAAGTTGGGGATTGGCTCAGATTATGGGATTCAACTATCAAGTGAGCGGCTGTAAATCCGTCAGCGAGTTTGTGGAGATGATGACGGAAAGCGAGGGCAAGCAGCTGGAACTGTTTGTTCGGTTTATCAAAGGTAACCGATGGGATGGCTATCTTCGTAATCTTGACTGGAAAGAGTTTGCCCGACATTATAATGGCTCTGGGTATGCCCAGAATCAGTATGACAAACGATTGGAAAAAGCCTATGCAAAATACAAATAGGAATACATCTGAACCTCCCACTATATAGAAAAGTCTGCTATATAATGGGAGGTTGAATTGCATTATACACATCTAAATTACCGTCAAACTCCTAAACTGGGCAAGGAGTATAAGTTGCCAGTAAACATATATTCACCCGCACTTCACGGGAAACGACAAGGGTCTATATGCCTCGATGAACAGGTGACGTATAATTAGTCTTTGTTGATAATTACTTCTTGAATAGAGTCTGAAAACGTTAAAAAACACAAACAAGGTGTCGCATTCCCCCTATGAATGAGACACCCAAAACAAAAAATTCATACCTGAAAAAACAAATATTACCCCCCCCCATTTCAAATAAAACCCTTAACTTTGCACCTGGATTTTTTATAATCTGTATCAAGTAAAGATTTAAAATGTCGTAAATTATAATCAAAACATAATAGATATGAAGAAAGTTTTAACTAAGAAGAAAAAGTATGTAGCTCCATCTGTGCAGGTACTCGAATTGGAAACTACTCAGATTCTCGCAGGAAGTGGCGAAACCAATTCTACACCTACCGTGAACGGTTTTCAACCCGGTGGTTCTTTTGGTACAGATGACATGGAAGAAAGCAGTCCGGCTAGAAGTACTAGCATTTGGGACTAAGATGAATATAAAATGAAATGAATATGAAATTATCCAGTTTATTACCCCAGATGGCTTGCGCCCTCCTCCTTATGGCGAGTTGTTCACAGGAGGATAGTATGACGCCAGGCGAAAACCCATCTTCAGTTGGCGGCATTCGCATCACCACGCAGGTATCAGATATTGCTACCCGTGGCATCACCGAAACTGCCACCCTGCAAAACTTCGGCATCTGTATACAGGGTTCCGGAGAGCACGCTTCATCTTTGCAATATAATAATGTAGAGATGACGAAGAACGGCGAAGAGTGGACTTCTGCTACCCCAATGCTGTGGCAGAGTGAGATTCCTTCTGCCGACATCATTGCCTATGCTCCTTATCAGGCTGATATAAGCGAAGCCTTGGCAACCCAAAAGCAGTTCCCTGTATCGGTGAAAGCTGTACAGACTCAAGAAGACCTGTCTTCCGACCTCCTGGTGTTCAAGGCTAAGGATTATGCTCCAGCCATCGTCGGCGAGAACAAAGACAAGAATGTCACAGTAACGTTTGATCATGCCTTCAGCCAGCTGATGGTAACCTTCAACTTCCATTCCGCCTTTTCCAACGATGAGGTAGATCTGTCTAAGATAGAAGATGTAAAGGTAGAGGGCACTGTTTTGTCAGGCGTATGCGATTTTTCTCAGGACAAGCCGCAGATAACAGTCAAGTCTGATGCCGCAGCAGAGGCCATCACTCCTGAGAATGTTTCTTTCCAGGCAAAGGATGCAGAGCATGCCAGCATCTCTGCCCTATACTCCTGTCTGCTGGTTCCGCAGACCATCCAGGCTACCAACCAGCCTCTGACGGTTTCCTTCCGATTGGGTGAAACCACCTATTCATGGAAGGCGAATGCCGACATCACCCTGAGGCAGGGAAAGTATTATACCCTTTCGCTCAACATCAAGAAGACCGGAGTTGTAGTAGAAGGAACGATTCAAGACTGGGTTCCGGCAGAAGGCAACAATGAATACATAGCAAATTAATAACTAGTAAATAACAAGAGATATGAAGAAATTTAGATTCTTATACATCGCTGCCGCAGCATTGCTGTTTGCAGCTTGCGCTAACGAAGAAGATGGTATCGGCAACAATGGTCCTGTTGCTGCTACAGTAAAGGCGGATATTGTTAAAAACATCACACGCGCCACCACTGACAACACATGGTCTAATAACGATGCCATTGGTGTAAATGTCACATCATATGGCTATACAATAGGAGACAATGTGAAATATACAACTACTGGTGACGGAAATTTCACATCTGACAATCCAATATATTTTGCAGACGCAAGAGAAACCGTGAATTTCAATGCCTATTATCCATATCAAGAAAATGTTGATGGTAACGGCATTGTAAATAATTGGAATATGGCAGAGGTAAAGGAAGGCGAACCATGCCCAGCAGATTTTCTCTTTGCAACTGGTGCAACCGCCACCAAGTCTTCTCCACAGGTGCAATTTACTGGAGACAACCAATTCAAGCATTGCATGAGTATGATACGGTTGACTTTCAAGGCTGGCGATGGTATTAATGCAAGTAACGCGTTACTTTGGAATAAATTAAAACTAAAGGGTATCTATAAGACAGGTTCTATTAATACACTAACTGGTGAAGTTACAGTCTCTGGAAATAGAGGAATTTATGAATCCGATGTGAATGATAAAAGTTTAAAAAACGGTGTCACCTGTGAGTTCATAGTATTCCCTCAGTCTTTAGACAACAATAAGATGGATATAGAATTGGAAGTAGCTGACAATGGCACAATCAATACTTACACTGCATCATTGCCTTCATCAACAAATAATGAGTTTAAAGGCGGCAATCAGTACACATATACAATACGTATCTGCAACACAGGTGTTGTTATAGAAAATGCTGGCATTGAAAGTTGGCAGCCAAACGAAGAAGGTCCTTTGGACGCAGAACAGCAATAGGAAATACAGGGTTAGTGAGCTTGGCAGCTCACTAACTCACTAACAATAAAAAACTGAAGATTATGAAGACGATAAAACAAAGAATTTCCTATGCGGTAATGGGCCTTATGGCTATGGGCTTTACAGCATGTACGCAAAATGAAGATATGGCTCCTACGCTGAAAGGGCAGGAAATCAATGCCACTTTCTCTGTTGGAGGTATGCAGACTCGTGTCAATACATTGGGAGACGTTAACAATTGGGAGGATAAAGATAAGCTGAAAGTAAGTATATTTACGGATCATGATTATGGTAGTACGACTGTTCTTTCTTTTAATGGGGAAACATGGTCTCGTGCAGAAAGTTTTCGTTGGTTAACAGACGACGAACAACATACTATTTTGGCTGTATATCCATCTGACACGGATTTTGGGAAAGAAAATCTACAGTATGATTTACAAACAGACCAAAGCAGCGAAGGTAATTTGAAAAACGCTGATCTCATAACTGGATATTGGCACGATGTTCCTCGGTTCGATTTAATAAGCATTCCTATGAAGCATCGCATGTCGCTGGTTACAATAGTATATCATGTTGGAACTGCAGATTATCCTAATATGGATATTAGTGAACCACAAGTGTATTCTAAACACACCAGTGTTGATTTTAGTAGAGACGACCGAGGGCAATTTGTCATGAGTACACCTACTGCTAATCCTGCTTGGGTAAAAGCCTATAAGCATGACGATGGTATGTTTTCTGCAATCGTTATCCCTGGTTCATACATTAAAGATGAAGTCTTCTTGAGATTCAAGATAGGCGACAATATTTTTAATGCTAAAATGAAGATGCCTACCGACTTTGAAGAGGGTAAACGCTACACCTACAAACTCGATGTAGGAAAAGACAAAGTGAAACTGACCCGAATCAGCGTAGATGATTTGAAAGGTTGGGACAGTAACAACGAAGAAGAACTCAAATAACTGGAGGACAAGAATATGAAAAAGATATTTCAATACATCATGCTGGCAGTCGTTACTATAGTAATGGCGTCATGCACAAGTGATATAGAAGAAACAACCGCAACAACAGGCAAGAACAACGTACAGTTGGTTGTTGGTGAATTTCCGGCATTCGGAGATTCACAGACTCGTGCTATTGGTACACCTGATGAAGGCAAGACTTCATGGGCTGAAGGAGATGAGTTGCTTCTGGAGATGACCAGTAAGACTTTTGGGACTAAGTATGCTGCTTTTAAATATAATGGCAGTAGCTGGGAATTGGCAAGTGGCGAGCTGTCTTATAAAGAAGACGAAGTGCCAACCTTTCCTCATGTATATTATGCCCCTAATTACAAATGGGAAGCCGGCAAATTAGTTTTGAAAGAAGGTAAGGATCCTGGAACAGATGAATATATCGAGGGAAATGCTAGAATCACTGGTAATGGTGAGACTATAACCGTTTCTTTTGCCGAGGCAACACGTAAATATTCACGTTTGCGTATTGCAACTCTCCCCAATGAGAAAATAACAGTTGCCATCAGTATATACACTCCTGCGGGCAGCAGCGATATGAAATGGGATCAAAATTATGCCCTTACTTCTGATGAAAAGGGCAATGCCTATTTATATGGTACTTTTGAAAATAATTCCGAAGTAACAGTGAAATATAGAGGAGCATCTTTGGCAACTCATAAATTCTCGAAAAGAACAGAAAATGCTAAGAGTTATGCTCTGGATGCTACTGTCATTTCGGCAAATAGTGCAGAAGAAATAAACTCAGCTATCAAGCAAGAAGTAGCAGATGGCAAGACTGCTATAAGACTCAACATCGCTTCTGATGCTGGCGATAATGAGTTTAAGGCTATCCGCGAAGCTTTTAAAAATGTGAAATCTGGCACTATAGATCTCACTCTAATAGGATGCAAGGAAATTCCTGCAGATGGTTTGAACGATATAAAGGCTTTAAAGTCTATTTTTTTGCCTGATGTGACAAAAATTGGAATGAATGCCTTATCATACTGTGTGAATTTGCAAGAAATTTGTGCTCCGAATGTTTCTGCTATAGATGAACGAGCATTTGCAGGATTTATCAGGTTGACAAAAGTAACTTTGGGAGAACTCACGGATGTGCGAGGAGAAGCAAATTCTGGAGGTGGTATTTTTGATGATGACAAACGGATCACTATAGATTTGTATTTGCCCAAAAATCAGGAAGTCATGAAAGGTGAGTTTGACGAGAATAGCAATCAATATATTTGGAAGCCTACGGGTGAAAGTTACTTTGCCAGTCTTGACAGTGATAATGGTAAATTTCTCGGCTATCAATTTATGTCAGTAAAGAAATGGGAATAAAAGGCTGTACTATCAAGTTTAACTCCTAAGCTGGGCAGGAGTATAAGGTGCCCAGCATTTTTTATGAACAAAGTGGGGGCTGCAAGCGGTTGTAATGCTGACTTGCAGCCCTTATTGTGTTTACTTGCAGTTGGCATAATACTATCGTTCGCTTCTTCTATGTGTTAAACTATTGATTATGAAAGAAGAGAGATTGTTATCTGCTTCTGTTTTTATGGAAGCTATGAGTATTGCGTTGAGAAATCTTGCTATTGATGATGAGATTTGTAATTGTATTATGCAAAATGTCGTATCGGGTGTGGAATATGTTCAGAATCACTCCAGTCCTATCGCTTTCTTGAAGGGGAAGGACGAGGATGAATGTGTCATATTGGAAAATGTAACATGGCTAGAAGCGGATGGTAGCTATACAAAATTTCATTGTGCCGATGGCAAAACACGAGTATTAACTGCTAACCTTGTTTCGACTTTACGTCAATTAATGGCTAATGGGTGGAATTGTTTTGTTCGTATACATAAGTCTTATGCCGTGAATGTTCATCACATAAAGTCTAAAATTGGTAATGTCTTGCGTGTGGGCAAAGCTGAATTGACGATAGGTCGTAAATATCGTGAATCCTTCGGAAAATGTTGTTTCTCTTTAGGTAAATTGGGATAAATGTTGTTTGTATGCTAGCAAGTGTTGTTCGTATGACACATTTTCAAGTCTGATATTTATTGCTTACTTTTGCATCGTGATAATTAACAATATGTCAAATCTAAAAAACTAAGAATTATGGATGTAAGTACAACTCCTAATCAAGTTGCAACCACAGCGTTGACAGCTATTCCGTTTTCTAACATTATCGGTGGTCCATTGAATGCTGCTATCGAGGCACAAGCTCAAGCTGCGCAAAAAACCTGGCAGTTTATTAACGAAGTTGGTCTTCAAGGTGTAGGTGAAGATGGAGGCAAGGAAGCCATCAATGTATCTTTCTCTTTCTTGAAAGATGGTAAGATGACTAAGCTCAACATTCCTCTGCTCACTATTGTTCCAATACCTTACATCGCCATTCAGAGTATTGATGCATCGTTCAAGGCAAACATTTCTGCTGCTTCCTCTGGCTATGAGGAGAAGAGTTCTTCTACTGCTGGTAATTTCGAGGCGAGTGGAGGTGGTCGAGTTGGATGGGGACCTTTCAAGGTGAACGTAGACTTGAAGGGTGGTTATTCGTCCAAGAAGGATTCTCGTGCCACTCAAGAATCTAAGTACAGTGTGGAGTATACGATAGATGTCGGCATCCGAGCTGGACAAGATGGTATGCCTGCTGGTCTTGCCAGGGTGCTGGAAATCTTGAATGGCTCATTGTCTATTACTGATCCTAACGGAACTTTGGCAGTTAACTCCCGAGAATTTGTAGCTTCAAAGGACAAGCCTGCTCTCCTTGTTGTCACCTACATGTCGCCTAAGGGAGTTTATGCCCCAAGTGCCATTATTGTAAAGTCGAAGAGTTCCACTTTGACGGGTACTTTAGACAGAAATAGTATGACTTATGAGCTGAGTCCTTCTGATGAAGTCTATGAGGTAACAGTCGACGGACAGGACAAACTGAAAGAGACTATCCATGTTAGTCAAGTCGCTAATGAGTAATAAACTAGCTAATACAGTTCGCTTATGAGCCTATTTAATAGAAAGAATGAAGTTTCAGAAGCGGGCAATAATATCCAAACCGTCAAGCTGCAGCAATTGCTATCAAGCGTGGTGGTTGCTACAGCTGACGCAGGATATGCTGCCTCACGTAGATTCTATGACAATCTGTGTGAATATGCTTTTGTGAAGAGTGAAAGTGATGCCAGTTGTTACGTTGGGGCACGTACGCTTGACTTTGAGTATGTCGATTCTGACGGAAATAAGAAACTTTTGTGTGTTCCAATACTCTCGTTGCTTCCGTTGCCTATGTTGCAAGTGCAGGATGTCGACTTTACACTTGATGCACAAATTGCTGACTTCGAAATGGATGGAACCGTTCTAAATATTCCACAAGAGGATGAGTCGGAAGATAATCAGGAAGGTATGCCGTCCATGCGTGTTACTCTCTTACCTACAACGATGAAGACAACGGAGCAGGGTGGAGGAAAGATAACATCTAGTCCATCCTTGAATATTCATATAAGTATGGGGCAATCAGATATCCCTGGTGGTATGGCTCGCTTACTACAGACCATCAACAACTTGGATTTCAAGCAGAACAAGCCTCTTCATTAATAATCTTATAAAATTGTATTTGATATGAAAGATACTGCCTCATTGCAAAGCACCAAGCAAAATGGCTTTGGATGCCCCGTGTGTAATCATTTTATTCCGACTTCCGTATTGGAGTTGGTTTCCCAATCAGTCGTAATATGTCCAACCTGCGGCTTGAATCTTGCCATTGAGAAGGAAAATTCTCGTAAGGCGATGGAAATATTGAAAAAAGTAGTGGAGGGACAAAAAAAAATAGATAGGCTATGATAAAAGAAGTTTTGAAAAGAATGCATTTCTTCGATAATGTGGAGAGAAAAACAATATCATTGGAAATAGCTAAAATCCCAAATAACCCACGTACTGTGCGAAGAGCTAGTTTTTCTATAGATGGTGTAGAATATGTTCCTTATTCAGAGTCACATATAGTTTTGTATCCAGTGGATGGTGGGATAAGTTTCAGTTTTTCAGGATGTGCAATGGCATATTTTACCGTTGACGGTTTTGCAAATATAGCTCATATTTGTCTTACTGGTGTTGGTAATGAGTATGATTGTCGTGATATTTGGAATGAAAAAGTTAATAGTGGTGAATATCAAAATGTTAAATTGTTTTATCCAGCAACTGATTCTTTGATGGGGCTACTATGTTCTGAATATGAGAAAAGAAAAAAACAGGTGCCTCCTGATAAACTTTTTAATATTTGTGGATACATCTCTCCAGATGATCAACACTGTTATTCGGCTTTGATTGATTTAGAAAGGAAATGTGTCATTGCAGAGGAAGAGCATCAACCTTATAACGGCTCTGCTGCTTGTCTTATACCTGTGATTAAGGTGAAGAATCACTCTGTTCAAATTTGATGGTCTGGCTCTTTAGTCTGTATGCAATGTGTTTCTTCCGTTCTGTCGAATGTTCCGTTAGGCGTTTCGACGGATTTGTACTCCGTCGTTAAAAAATGTCCCAACCACTCTTTTGGGGATTTGCAATCCCCCAAAAATATTAAGCCCCCCACTAGTAGATTGTAAAGTCTAAAAGTTGCATAAAACAACATCCATTTTTGTTGATATTCAATGATGCAGTATATATATCTTACCCAACTTTTAGACTTTACAGACTACTAGGCAAATAACATTGCTTAGTGGGAGGCTTGGTAAATAAGCTGATTGCAAATCGGGAAACGACAAGGGTCTATATGCCACGAAGAACAGGTGGCGTATAGACCCTTGATTATATGGTGATATTCGTAATCTACATCTCAGCTTTCTGCATCTTTATCTCCTCTGCCCGCACCTATCTGTACCGCATTTTCAAATTAAAAGAAGGCTGTACTCCTGCCGAATGGCGGGAGAAAATGGCTGAAAATGTAGCTTTTACCTTTTATTTATAGCACCCACTCCAACCAATTCTCTGGTGTTACGATGGCTTTTTCCTTCACATCGTATGCAGTAAGAAAGGTATTCGGAAATTGAGTGTTGGCTCTCTTGGGATTCCATTTCATCTCAAACAAAGAGAATTGTCCGTCACACTCCTCTATATAATCTATTTCCTGCTGCTGGTTGGTTCGCCAGAAATAACTGTTCACATATCTACCGGCATACTGATTTGCCTTTAACCGCTCACTAATGAAGAAGTTCTCCCACAAGGCACCAACATCCTGGCGAAGCGAAAGTGGAGCAAAATTCTGCAAAATGGCATTGCGGATACCATTGTCATAGAAATAAAACTTCTTAGCCTTCTTTAATTCTGTGCGAAGATTGCGACTGAACCCACTCAACTTAAAGATGATATAACATTTCTCCAGCAAATCAATGTATTTCTCCACCGTCTTGTTATCTGTTCCCACCGTTTGTGCCAACTCATTATAAGAAACCTCGCTCGTTATCTGTAAAGCCAAAGCTGTAAGCAACTTGCCCAGCAAAGCTGGACGACGAACGCTTTCTAAATTGAGTAAGTCTTTATAAAGATAACTGTTGGCGAGATTATAAAGCAGCTCCTTCGCATCTGCTGCATGATTAATGACATCAGGATAAGACCCATAAATAAGTCGATTTTCCAACGTCTGCTTAACACCCAACAGTCCCTGGGATTTGAGCAACTCTCCTGTAGAAACGGGGAAGAGATGGTACTCAAACTTACGTCCGGTCAACGGCTCGTTTAGTTTGTTCTGTAAATCAAACGAGGAAGAACCGGTTACCAGTAGCTGTACATCAGAAAAATTATCTGTGATTCTTTTCAACACCATTCCGATGTTCTCTACCCGTTGTGCTTCATCAATGACTACAATCCGATGATGCCCGATGAGCAGTTTGAGTTCAGCAGAGTTAATCTGCGACAGCATCTGTATCACCTCCGGCTCATCGCAATTCAAAGACAGGGTTGGTTCGTCATGCTTTTCAAGAATCATTTTGAAAAGCGTACTCTTTCCCACCTGTCTCGCTCCAATCAGGATGATAGCCTTTCCGGCAAACATCCGTGACTCTATCACATCTTGCAGTTGACGTTGTATCATATCATTAAACCCTTTCCATTATAAATAAAGTTCTTTGTTTCAATTTCGGCACAAAGATACGAAAAAAAATCCTAATCCCAAAATTTATACTGATTTTTGGGATTGTAATCCTAAAATTCTATATGATTTTTGGGATTAGGGGCCCAAAAAGCTCCAGAAGCAGCACGCCCTTTACCTTTGCTTTACTCTTCGGCCAGCGATTTTCAATTCCGCTACGCGCCGGTGACCGTTATACTGGGGTACAAGAACCAGCGTGATGCCATTCAGCGACATTTTGAAAAGTTTGATGTTGACTTTTATCCTGAGAACCGCCACCACCACATGACTCAGACATGGAAGTGGCTGCGTCAATATACCCTGCAAACAACAGCATCGCTACATGAGCGACATTCTCTGTTGTCGCTATATCATTATCCTCTGGAATCTGAACCTCATTAGTAAAGACATCTTTGACTGAGTTCGGAATCCACACCTTTTTGACTCCATCGCCAATACTGATTGTGAATGCGTTTTTGTAGGTTGAGGTTGCGCCTTTGGTTGTGATGCTGTTGAAGTGTGTTAGTAGTAATTCAAATAATATCCGAGATAATGTCACATTTATGAATAATGACAAGGCACAGGAATTTGTCATCACGGTTTGGAGAGAAGAAAGTAACCAAGTCGAAGACCATAACACAGGACTTAGACACTCTGACACCGACCATGACACTCGACTTAGACACTCTGGCACCGACTTAGACACTCGACTTAGACACTCTGACACTCCAAAAGTGTCATAGTCTAACAAGCAAAGGGACATAGTAAATTTCTGTTCTGTTCCTCGAACCACCAAATAGATACTAGACAGAATTGGAGTCAGCATGCATTCCAAGAACCGAGAACGTTACATCACCTCCCTTGTTGCAGCAGGATATTTGCAGATGACCAATCAGGATAATCCTACGGCAAGCAATCAAAAATACAAGAAAGTAACAATAAAATAAAAATAGCACAATATGAAGAAAGAATATATAAAACCAGAAATGCAGGTGCATGAGATAAAAGCCCAACAGTTGCTGGCAGGGTCAGAAACTCCTGGTTTCAATAATGGACAAAGTCCTGAGGATGGAAATGAAGATATGTTGTAAAGTCCTAAGCTGACAGGAAAACCAATTATCTGAAAAAAACAACCCATACTTTGCGGTTGTTTCAAGGGTCTATATACCACGATGAACAGGTGGCGTATAGACCCTTGATTATATGGTGATATTCGTAATCTACATCTCAGCTATTATATTTTTTATGAATTGCTCAGATTCTTAATGATTTCCAAAGACAGCTGGGCTTGATGTCGCGATATGCCATCTTGCTGGCTTCAAAGCTGATATATCTTTCTTCTACCTGCTTCATAATCATCTGTTTTAAATATCCATGCCGCAAAGTTACGACTTTATTTTCATATCTGCAAGAGTTTTCTAGAAAAAGTTACTGAAAAAGTTGTGGACTCCCATGTTTTACAAATTGCCGCTATTGTCACTAGCTATTTTTGCTTTTATTTTACATCTTCCGAATTTTCTTTCTTCTCAATAACCAGATACTCAGTGCCTTGATGAGTTCTTCTACTCCTCAATCCTTCGATATTCTTTAACTCTCTGCCAAAGCGCTGGATATTGGAAACTTGCAGGGAAGAGCCAAAATGATGGCGCAAAATGGCAAAAATCGATGCCGCAGTCATGTATTTTCCCTCTTTTATGTCATCTGTAGGCTCAAAAAGAGCCAAAAAACACTGCTTGAAGGGAGATTCCACCTGAAATTGCAAGTTGCTCTGCATGATGACGGCATTCTCGGCTGTGTCGAAATATGACTTCTCGCCATCCTGCAATGCCTGCATCGCCTGCGCATAGAGCTGCTCATAGTTCAGGCGCACACTCACGTCTATCGGTCCCGTAAGCTCCACGCCCAGAAAGCGGCGACTGCCCGATGGGTCGGTCAGGATATCCGTCATATTGCTCGTGGCTATGAAGGAGGCTAGGCGCGGAAACTCCATCACATGACTGCCGTAGGGAGGTTTTACCTTGACCGTAGGCAACTGCAAGAGATTCTTCAGAAATCCCTGTTGCACCTGAGGGGATATCTGATTGAATTCGTCCAGATTGATGAGCAGAAACTGTGACATCGCCTGCAATACCTGACGCTTCTCCGAGAGAATCAAGTTGTCGTTATAGCCCCAAGAGAGCGTATCGGGCACCAGTCGGCGACAGAACGTGCTCTTGTTGTAGCCCTGCTTGGAGATGAGGAGCGGCACTGTGCTGTTGCCATACTGCGGACGATAAGTGCCCTTCCACTGCTGCACCATGCCGAGGAACCAGGTGTAAAACCAGTCTTCCCAATGCGGATTGTCGGTAGGCACCGTGCGAGCCAAGGCTCGGATGCGGTCCTTGCCATCCCACTTGCCCAGGCAGTGATACAAGAAATCCTCCACGGGGTTGTATTTTCGGATATAGTTGGACTGCAAGAAGTTACGCACATCCTTGATACTCACTCGGATGTCCGCCATCTGCACCTCTATCGCCAAACTATTCTGGGCGGTGGCATCCACGGGGCGGAAATCTCCCACCCAAGAGTTGTTGGGGCGATACTCCGTGCATTTCATCACCTCGTTGTAGCGGAAGATGTAGCGATCCTTGAGCAGATGAATCATCTTCATCATGCTGCTGCGCCCACGAGCCGAATCCTGCTTCATGTCCACTCGGCGCTTGTTGGGCTGCGTGCCATCGAATGCCGTAGCCACCAGCTGGCGCAGTTTCTCAGGATCGATTTTCGACCAATGGTTGCGGCGCACATGCACAAAAGCCTCCTCCTCGCTGAATCCCATCTCGCAGAGCTTGGTGGCTAGCAGCGAGATGCCGGCAAAGAGTCTTTCATCCTCGCTCTCCCACTCCACTTTCGCCCGATCCATCTCCTCGGAAGTCTCATCGGCAGCTCGGCGATAGAGAAACTCGAAATCCTCGTAAGCCTTCAGGTCATCAATGGCTTGCGGAGCCGATGGAGCCGCAGAGAAACGGGAGATGCGCATGGGGGCAGCCTTGCCATTATAATAAGGTGAGGCATCGAGCGTGAGCAGGAAGTTGGAGCGCAGGGACACCTCCTCGCTCTTGAGCGTGGCCTGGAGCAGAGGCTTATATACGAGCTTAGCCTGCTGATAGGCTGACTGATAGAGCGATTCGGCTTGCGCTTCCTCCTGTGGCAGAGCGCCTTGCATGTCGCAAATGCGCACCAGCACCACCAGACTTCTGCCGTCGGCTCCCACGATGGCGGCATAGGTCATGGGCAAGAGGCTCGCTGCCTTCTTGGCCTCATCGAGCATGGTGTCTGACTTCAGATTGATGAAGGTGAGCTGCACCAATCCATTCATCTGGCGGAAAGCGAGATTGTCGTTGGAATCCTTGGCAAACTCGGCGGCAGGATATACGTGCTGCCACAGACTGATGCCATTATAATACTTGATTTCACCATCCATCAGCGGCACACTCATTCTCAGGTTTGCCACGCTCTGCTTGGCATCGTCCTTGGCGATGCGCTCCAAGAGTCGCTCCATTGTCTTGATACTCAGACAGAGCTTATTTTGCTTGTTATGTCTTGCTATCGTGATTTTCATTGTTTTTTTCCTTATTGTTATTATTTAATAGTCCTCCCAGCATTTCTACCTTCAACAAGTAGCTTATACTTAATATGTTACGTGCCCAGACTTTCACCTATCCCTTGGGCAAACTTGCCCGGCTATGTCGGGCAAACTTGCCCGAGTATGTCGGGCATACACCCCCGTAGTCTCGGGCATGAACACCCGTAGGCTTGGGCACGGCTACCCGTCCTCAGGGGCAGGACTGCCCGTCCACGGGGGCACTCTTTAAGATATAGCTACGTTATGTTTTACTTGTTAGCTGCTACAAATATACAAAATTTTGAGCAGAAATGCAAGTTTTTCGTCACTTTTCTTTCGAAAATCTCTCATTTTTAAGCTTTTTTACTTAAAAATCGCCACTTTTCTGCCCATTTTCCCCATATTTAGCGGCAATAGTGGCAATTTAGCGGCAATAAAAACTGGTTTATTGTCACTAGATATTAATCTAATAATCAAAGACTTAATCCATTTAGCGGCAATAGTGGCAATTATTTTAAGAAAAAACTTTCGCGTGCGCGCGTGAGATATTCAACACTAATGTGTAATTTTCGTCAAATAATTTGCTCGTTTCAAAATAATGTTGTAACTTCGCAGCCAATTGGCAGACATCTAGTCATTACCAGAATTAAAAAACATAAAAATATAACCGACAATGAAAAAGAAATTACGTACAGCTTCACTCTGTGTACAGGGTGGCTATGAGCCAAAGAATGGCGAACCAATCGAAGTGCCTATCATCCAGAGCACCACATTCAAGTATGACAACTCTGAAGAGATGGCCATGCTCTTCGACCTGAAGAAAGAAGGATATTTCTACACCCGACTCCAGAACCCTACCAACGACGCCGTGGCCAAGAAGATAGCCGAACTGGAAGGTGGCGTGGGCGCCGTGCTCACAAGCAGCGGACAGGCAGCCAACTTCTATGCCGTATTCAACATCTGCCAGGCTGGCGACCACATCGTTACCTCCAATGAGATCTACGGTGGCACCTTCAACCTCTTCGGCGTTACCCTGAAGAAACTCGGCATCGACTGCACCTTCGTCAATCCAAACGACAGCGAGGAAGAAATCCAGAAGGCATTCCGCCCTAACACCAAAGTGGTATTTGGCGAAACCATCAGCAACCCAGGCTGTGCCGTGCTCGACATAGAGAAATTCGCACGCATCGCCCACAAGAATGGCGTGCCTCTCATCGTAGACAACACCTTTGCCACCCCTATCAACTGTCGCCCATTCGAATGGGGAGCCGACATCGTAACCCATAGCACCACCAAATACATGGACGGAACAGCCAGCCAAGTAGGTGGCGTAGTAGTGGACAGCGGCAACTTCGACTGGATGGCAAATGCCGAGAAGTTCCCTGGTCTTTGCACCCCAGACGAGAGCTATCATGGACTGACCTACGTGAAAGCATTTGGCAAGATGGGATACACCACCAAGCTCGTAGCCCAGCTGATGCGCGACCTGGGCAGCATCCCTGCCCCCATGAACTCCTTCATCCTGAACCTCGGATTGCAAAGTCTGCATCTGCGTATGCGCCAGCACTGCGAGAATGCCCAAAAGGTGGCAGAGTTCTTGCATGACGACCCACGTGTGGCATGGGTTCACTTTAGCGGTTTGAAGGACGATGCTTATTACGACCTAGCCCAGAAGTACATGCCTCATGGCACCTGCGGCGTGATAGCCTTCGGACTGAAGGGCGACCGTGAGACAGCCATCAAGTTCATGGACTCTCTCGACATGATCAACATCGTGACCCATGTTGCCGATGCCCGCACCTGTGTGCTCCACCCAGCCAGCCACACCCACCGCCAGCTGAGCGATGAGCAGCTGAAGGAAGCCGGCATAGCCCCAGACTTGATTCGCCTATCCGTAGGCATCGAAGATGTGGAAGACATCTTGGACGACATCAAGCAGGCTCTTGACAAAATCAAATGATTTACCTCATTTATTTTGTTATAAGAAGATAAAGTACATATCGAATGGCACGACATCTGTTCCAAGCACTATTCAGCAGCCATGGCTACAGTGCAATACCTCTTCTAGTTCTTCAAATCTAGAGATTCTGCGGAGCTTCGGGTGTTCATATTCCTCTATCTTTTCATGTGCCCATGTGGTATGGAAAGGGATATGGACAGCCGAAGCGCCTATTTTTAGGGCAGGGGCGATGTCGCTCTTGAAGCTATTGCCCACCATCAAGAGCTGCTCCGGAGTTACCTCCAGTTCCTTGCACAGTCGGCGATAAGCCTCTGGCGTCTTGTCGCTCACGATGCTCACCACATCGAAGTATCTGCCCAGTCCCGAACGCCAAAGCTTATTCTCCTGATCTTGCAACTCACCTTTCGTAAAGACTGCCAGTTTGTATTTTCTCTGAGCTTCGCCATTGGATGAAGAATCATCTGCCTTTATCTCTCTGATGCGAGCCAAGGTCTTCTCCACCCCTTCCAGCGGAGTGGCATCTATCTGAAGCAGGCTCTTGCCTAGGTCTATGATCTGTCCGATGACCTCAGCCCCCACCTTGCCATGACTCACCTTCACGGCATTCTCCACCAGCGAGATGGTAAATGCCTTGCAACCATAGCCCAGCAAGGGCATGTTCTTCGTCTCCACCTCAAAGAGAGCGGCAGAGATTTCCTTCTCCTTGCCATACGGAGCAAGCAGCTGACAGTATTCGTGCTCCACATCCTCAAAGTAGTTTTGCAATGCCCAGAGCGTATCGTCGGCATCAAAGGCTATCGCCTTGATACCCTTAAAAGTATCTATTGTATTTTGATTTTTCTTTTCCATAAGTGCAAAGATAATACTTTTATCCGAAAAGAACAAAAAAACGGGCATCAATCTTCTCCAGATGATGCCCGTTTTTACCTTACATTCTTTTACACTATATTTTTTACTTTTTTACCTTTAGAAGTGTGTCATAAACTCCACTACTATCTTATCCTTCTCTGAAGTCTTGGCGATGGCATCCTTGCGATAGAAATACTTCTCGTAGTTGATGCGGATGTCTGAGATGAATGGCTTGGCTAGGCTCAGGGTTACACCGCCCGTTACACGATGACGCTTGTAGTCATTGATTTTCAAGCCCCCCATCTCCGTATCGCTGCCACCATATCTAGTACCATCGCTGTGATCGCTCATGAAGTCATATCTTGCCAATGGAGATACCTTGCGAATCAGGCTCTTCTGATTGCGAACTGGGATGTCGTAGCATACGAAGCCATCGAAGGCATGCACACCGTGGAAGGCATTCTTGCTGTAGTGCTTGTACAAATACTCAGCCTCAGCGATAAAGCCACCCTTATGGAATGTCAAACCGCCATCATACATCGTAACGGTTACATCGGATGGCTTGATCTTCTGTGTACTCAGCACCAAGTTGACGTTAGGGAAGAGGAACTGGAGCTTGGCAGAATAGTTCACGCCCTTGGTCCAGTAATCCTTCTGGTTGGTCAAACCCGAACCATTGAAGATACCGGCATTCAGCACGATAGGGAAACCTACGTTCCAAGTATAGCCAATCTCGGCACCGACATCACGCACATTGCCCACCTGCTTGGCGATAAACGAGCGGTTGGCAAAATACTGCTGATGAGGAGAACGATGGGCATCGATGGTGAATGGCACACGCTCCTGACCGATGGTAAACTGCAAGGTGCTCCAAGGCTTGATGCGAGTATAGGCATCGAGCATCTTGATCTTTCCCTCGTCGCAGAGGTCGATCTCAGCCTTATAGCTCACCTCCTTGGTCACATTACCAGTTACATTGATACGAGCCGTGCGCACCTCGAATCGTCCCTCCCCTTCCTCGGTTTGGTACTCATACTTAGAGCGGATGGTTCCACCAATCTTCGGCGTCTTGTCAACGTCATCATCACTGTTCTGGGCATTCATAGTTGCCACCTGCGCCACCAAGAGTGCCGCCATCAAGTAGATCTTCTTCATATCTTCTATACCTTATTATATATATGTTTCGTTTCTTTTCGGGTGCAAAGGTAACGTGAAGATGTTTCACTCCTGCGACACGAATATTACAAAAATATGTCGAAACAAAATCGTAACAACATCGTCACAAACACGTAATCGGCTTTTCTACAGATATTTGAAAATATCGTCGTACCTTTGCAAACAGATTTTAATACATTATATAAATGAAGGAAAATAAGAAAGCGATTTTGGAGATTCTTAAGAAGAAGGCTTCGAAAAAAGACGGCAAGTTCGAGAGTTTGGTACTCAACCTTGCCTTACAGAAGATTGACAGCGACAGTTTCGAGTGTGATGGCGATGCAGTATACACCATCAACAAGGAGCGTCTGGTTTACTGCATGAGCAATGAGGCTAGTTTCACGATTCCAGAGGGTGTCACTGTCATCGGCGAGATGGCCTTCCGTGGCAAGAAGCAGCTTAAGAACATCATCATCGCCAATACAGTGAAAGAGATTGAGCACGATGCTTTCTATGATTGTGACGAGCTGGATAACATCTACGTACCTGCTAGTATGAAGGAGATTAAGAGCTACGCCTTCGCCGAGTGCGACAAGTTGAAGCGCATCACCTTTGCTGGTGTGCCTAAGAAGCTCAGCCGCCATGCTTTCGACGACTGCGACCAGTTGCACGACATCATCGTTCCAGCCGGGACAAGCAAGGAGTTCCGCAAGGCTCTCCATTACATCGACGGCGATACCGACTTCCTCGTTGTAGAAGTACCTGAAGAGAAAAAGGAGAAGAAACAAAAACAGATAGCATTATGACCAAAGAAGAAATCATGAAGAAAGCTTACGTAGAGCGCGACATCAGTTGGATGTACTTCAACCATCGCATTCTGCAGGAGGCTAAGAAGGAATACGTGCCACTGATAGAGCGCCTCTCCTTCCTCGGCATTTATTCCAACAACCTCGATGAGTTTTTCCGTGTACGTGTGGCTTCATTGAACCGCATGCTCGAACGTAAACTCTCCAAGGATGCCGAACAGCAAATCAAGAAAACTCTCAAAACCATCAATAAACTCAATGAAAGTTACTCGAAAGAATACACTGAGGCGGTGGATCAAGTTTTCCACGAACTGGAAGTTCACAAGATTCGCCTTGTCACCGAAACCGGTCTTAACGACGAGCAGAAGGAGTTTCTCAACCAGTTCTTCTATGACAAGCTCAATGGATCGGTCAATCCAATCTGGCTCTCAGAGATAGACGACCTCTCCACCCTGGAGGACAATCGCATCTACCTCATCGTGGAGAAGCGTGAGGGCAAAGCCGAAGATGACGAACTGGGCAAGAAGGACAAGGATGGCAAGAAGAAATATGCCATTGTCAAGGTGCCAGACCGTGTTTATGGTCGCTGGATCAAGATTCCATCAAGCGATGGATTCGACAACATCATATATCTCGACGATGTGGTGCGCTACTGCCTGCCACTGGTATTCCTCGGATTCAAGGAGAGCCAGTATCGTGCTTACTCCTTCAAGTTTACCAAGGATGCCGAGATGGAGATGGACAATGATGCCGACTTCGGTACGATGGAAAAGATAGCCCTCGGCGTGAATAGCCGAAAGAAGGGCGAGGCTGTGCGCGTCATCTACGACCGTGAGATGCCTAAGGAGATGCAGAAGAAACTTCGTGAACGTCTCAACACCAAGGAATTGGACACATCGCTCGCAGGCGGAAGATACCAGAACCACAAGGACCTGATGTCATTCCCAGACTGCGGACACAAGGAGTTGAAATACGAGAAGTGGGCACCTATCATGAAGCCAGAGTTCTTGAGCAACGAGAGCATCCTGGACCAGATACGTGAGAAAGACCGCTTTATCCATGTGCCTTACCACAGTTTCAATGGCTACATCCGTGTGCTCCGTGAGGCTGCCACCAAGCCAGAGGTCAAGGCCATCAAGACCACCCTCTATCGCCTTGCCAAGGACTCAAAGGTAGTAAAGGCTCTCATCACCGCTGCCCGCAATGGCAAGAAGGTAACAGCCGTGGTAGAGCTGATGGCTCGCTTCGACGAGGAGAGCAACATCAAGTGGAGCAAGCGCATGCAGGAAGAGGGCGTCAACGTCATCTTCGGAGTGGAAGGCTTGAAGATACACAGCAAACTGCTCTATATCGAATCCAAGAAAGGCAACATCGCCTGCGTGGGCACCGGCAACTTCCACGAGGGCAATGCCAAGACATACACCGACTATCTGATGATGACCGCCCGTCCTAAGATTGTGAACGAGGTGGCTAAGGTGTTCGACTTCATCGACCGTCCTTTCTCCCCATTCCGCTTCAATGAACTGCTGGTATCTCCAAACTCCATGAAGAGCCGCATCCTGCGCATGATTGATACTGAGATTAAGAATGCTGGCGAGGGCAAGGAGGCTTGGATCAAAATCAAAATCAATCACATCACCGATACCGATATGGTACAGAAGCTCTACCAGGCATCCAAGGCTGGCGTGAAGATAGACATCGTGATCCGTGGCAACTGCTCATTGGTACCAGGCATCAAGGGACTCAGCGACAATATCCACTGTGTGGGCATCATCGACCGCTACCTGGAGCATAGCCGCATCCTCATCTTCGCCAACGGAGGCAAGCCAAGATACTTCCTGGGCTCAGCCGACTGGATGCCTCGCAACCTGCTCAACCGCATCGAGGTACTCACCCCAGCCTACGACGAGGACTTGCAAGCCGACCTGATGCGCACCGTCTCTTACGGCATGAGAGATACCTGCAATGGCAGAGTGGTAGATGGCAAGGGCACCAACCAGCTGGTAGAAGATCCAACCTTCCGCAGCCAAGAAGAATTGTACAATGAGTACAAGAAATAAGAAGGAAGCAGTTTCTGCCTAATTCTTAATTATTAATTTTTAATTCTTAATTAATGAATACTTTTGCAGCAATAGATATTGGCTCCAATGGAGCACGACTCCTCATCAAGCGCTTCGATCCAGAGGCAGCTCGTGAGGAAGATAGAATCAAGAAAGTGATGTTTATCCGTATCCCATTGCGATTGGGTAAGGACGTTTTTACCCTCGGCAAGGTGAGCAAGGAGAGAGAGAAGATGATGCTCCGCATGATGAAGGGCTTCAAGCAATTCATGAAGCTCAACGACGTGGACCAGTTCCGAGCCTGCGCCACCTCAGCCATGCGTGATGCCGAGAACGGCAAGAAGATTCTCAAGAAGATAGAGAAGCAGACGGGCATCAAACTCGAAATCATCAAGGGACAGGAAGAGGCACAGCTCCTCTTCAACAACCTGGTGGAGAAGACCGACTCCAACGAGGGCAACTTCGCCTATATCGACGTGGGCGGTGGTAGCACCGAGGTTTCACTCATCCACAATGGTCAGTTGGCAGAGAGTTTCTCCTACAACATGGGAACTCTCCGCATGCTCAGTGGCAAGGTAACCCAGGAGACCGAAAAACTCTTCAAGGACAACCTTACTCGCTATGCCCAGGAATATGGCAGCATCAAGATTATCGGTTCGGGCGGCAACATCAACAAGCTCAATAAGCTGGCACGCCACAGCAAGAACTCCAAGGACCTCTCCCTCGCTGAGCTCAAGCGCCTCTACAGCATGATGCAGCCTCTGAGCATCGAGGAGCGAGAAATCTCCTTCAGTCTGCGTGAAGACCGTGCCGATGTGATCATCCCAGCTGCCGAGATCTTCATCAAGGCAAGCGAGTACTTGCAGTGTGAGAGCATCATGGTGCCAAACATCTCACTGGCAGATAGCATCGTGGATGGACTCATCGAAAAAGCCAAAAATGAGGATAAATAGAGAATTCACAAGATTGTAACATCTGTTTAAATCGCTTGTAATATACTTCTCGTACCTTTGCAGCCGAGAAATATATATAACAATAGAATAATATGGCTACGATTTATTTATGTATCGTGATCTTCCTGCTCTGTTTGGCAGTGTTCGATCTCTTCGTGGGAGTCAGCAACGATGCTGTCAACTTCCTGCAATCTGCCATCGGAGCTAAGGTGGCTAAGTTTCGCACGGTGCTCATCATCGCCTCTTGTGGCGTAGTACTGGGTGCCATCATGTCGTCGGGAATGATGGATATCGCCCGACATGGCATCATGAGTCCAGACCATTTTACCTTTGAGGAAGTGATGACGCTCTTCCTTGCGGTCATGGTAACGGATGTCATCGTGCTCGATGTCTTCAACACACTGGGTATGCCAACCTCCACCACCGTCTCTTTGGTGTTCGAGTTGTTGGGAGGTGCCTTCATCCTCGCTACCTTGAAGATGTGGGGCGACGATAGCCTCAACTATGGCGTGTTGCTCAATAGCGACAAGGCATTGGAGGTCATCATGGGTATCTTCTCTTCTGTCATCATCGCATTCATCTTTGGTGCTTTCGTGATGTGGCTCTCCCGTGTTGTCTTCACCTTTAATTATAAGAAGCACAGCCGCTATTCGATAGCCATCTTCGGAGGTATCGCCTTCACTGCCCTCTCTTACTTCATCTTCATGAAGGGCTTGGGTAAGAGTCCTTACCTGCCTGCTGAGTGGCGTGACTATATCGACCAGAACATCGGCTTCTTGCTCTGTGCCACCTTCGTGGTATCAGCCATTGTGATGGAGTTCCTCCACCTCTGCCGCATCAATATCTTCAAGTTTACTGTGTTGATGGGTACTTTTGCCTTGGCGATGGCTTTCGCAGGCAACGACTTGGTCAACTTCATCGGTGTGCCTCTCGCAGGTCTCTCTTCTTACAATGATTATATGGCAAATGCCAACGGTGCAGCGCCAGATAGTTTCTTGATGACATCCTTGATGGAGAGTGCCAAGACCACTCCTGTATATCTTCTTGCAGCCGGTGCCGTGATGATCATCGCCATGGCAACTTCCAAAAAGGCTCAGAACGTAATCAAGACTTCTGTGGATTTGAGCCGTCAGGACGAGGGTGACGAGATGTTCGGAAGTTCTTCTGCAGCCCGCGTCATCGTCCGCAACTGCCAGGCTACCGATTCATGGTTGAAGCAGTTTATGCCAAAGACTCTGATGAACTGGATCAACAGCCGTTTCGACAAGAACGATGTAGAGTTGGAAGAGAGCGCTGCCTTCGACGTGGTTCGTGCAGCCGTAAACCTGGTATTGGCAAGTATGCTCATCACCATCGGTACCAATCTGAAGTTGCCACTCTCTACTACATACGTAACCTTTATGGTAGCAATGGGTTCTTCACTCGCAGATAGAGCTTGGAGCCGTGAGAGTGCCGTATTCCGTGTAACCGGAGTATTGAGTGTGATTGGTGGATGGTTCATCACTGCCGGTGTAGCTTTCGCAGCCTGTGCCATTGTCTGCCTCATCATGCACTTCGGAGGTGTAGGTATCCAGAGCTGCTTCATAGCATTGGTTATCTTCCTGCTCATCCGCAGTAACATCCAGTACAACAAGAAGGCTAAGGAGAAGAGCAAGGGCAGCACCTTCCAGTTGATGATGCGCTCCCACGATCCAGAGATTGTTTGGGACTTGCTTCGTCGCCAGGTATCTCGCACCCAGAGCTTCGTTTGCCACTTCGCCCTCAATGAGTTCAATCAGATTATGGACGGTCTTGCCAACGAGAATCCTCGTGACCTTCGCCATGCCAACAAGGAGCTGAAGAAGGAGCAGGATATGCTGAAGAAATTCCGTCGTCAGGAGATGTTAGGCTTGAAGCGTTCACCTATGGACATCGCTATCGAGCGCAATACTTGGTTCCATCTGGGAGCCAACTCCAACCAGCAGTTCATCTACTCTCTCCGTCGTATGCTCGACCCTATCAAGGAGCACGTGGACAACAACTTCAATCCACTGCCAGCCGAGTATATCAACGAGTTTAAGCCAGTGCGCCAGAAGATCAACGACCTGATGCGCATGAGTTGCGAGCAGATAGAGACCAGTCGCTACGAGAACTATCGTGAGATCTTAGCCGAGGCTGATGCCTGCAAGGATGAGCTGAGTATGCTCCGCAAGAATCACATCGACCGCATCCAGCACATGAGCGACAACACTCTTAACCAGATTTCCTTGGTATATCTCAACGTATTGCAAGAGAGCCAGGAGTTCCTGAGCGTGATGCGCCATCAGCTCAGAGCCGCCAAGAAGTTTATGGAGAACTAATCTCAGCAAGAAATACTGGGAGGGCAGGTTTGTTACCTGCCCAATTAGCAAGATTGCATATTACGAAACACAAAAAGGGAATGTTATCGCCAAATGATGACATTCCCTTTACTTATTATAAATATACGTAAAAATCTGCGTTATCTGCGAAATCTGCGAGAGCTAAAGAAAAAAAACGTGTAATCCGATGATAAAAAATCCCTTGAAATATTTGGCTATTAGCCAGAAAAGTTGTAATTTTGCAGCCGATTTCAGCGGATGGGGCAGTTCCCATCCCAATTTATATAATAACTCGAGTGCTTGGTAAACCTCGTAAAAAACAAGAAAATGAACAAAACAAAGAAACAAGTGAGCGTGCTGTTTATGCTTTTCAGCATCCTCTTCTGCGTTTGTCTGATAGCAGCAAACGTGCTCGAAACAAAGCAAATCGCCTTCGGGCCAGTATCCTTAACCGGTGGTCTCATCGTATTCCCAGTGAGCTACATTATCAATGATGTGGTATGCGAGGTATGGGGTTATCAGAAAGCCCGTCTGTTGATATGGACAGGTTTTGCGATGAACTTCTTCTTCGTAGCCTTGGGAGCCATCTGCGATGCCATTCCAGCCGCCCCTTATTGGACCAATGATGCCGGATTCCATGCCATCTTTGGTTTGGCACCACGCATCGCCGCAGCCTCCTTCGTAGCCTTCATCGTAGGTTCCTTTGCCAATGCCTACGTGATGAGCGTGATGAAGATTCGTGATGGCGGCAAGCACTTCTCTGCCCGTGCCATCCTGAGCACCATAGCCGGTGAGAGTTGCGACAGCGTCATCTTCTTCCCATTGGCATTGGCTGGCGTAGTTCCTACCTCCGAGTTGCCATGGCTGATGCTCTGGCAGGTCATTCTCAAGACAGCCTATGAGGTAGTGGTTCTCCCTATCACCATCCGAATGGTAAAGGCAATCAAGGAGCATGAGGGCGAGGATGTCTACGACAATGGCATCTCCTACAATGTCTTCAAGATTTTCAGTTTGAACTAAATAAGAATTATGACAGATAGAAAAGAAGACGGGTTGAAGGCGCTCGGTGCCAAGACCCAATACGAGATGGATTATGCACCTGAGGTGCTGGAGACATTCGTCAACAAGCATCCGGGCAATGACTACTGGGTGCGATTCAACTGCCCTGAGTTTACCTCCCTCTGCCCTATCACTGGGCAGCCTGACTTTGCAGAGATTCGCATCAGTTACATTCCGGACGTGAAGATGGTGGAGAGCAAGAGCTTGAAGCTGTATCTCTTCAGTTTCCGCAACCATGGTGACTTCCATGAGGACTGCGTGAACATCATCATGAAGGACCTCATCAAGCTGATGGACCCAAAATACATCGAGGTAACAGGTATCTTTACTCCTCGTGGCGGCATCAGCATCTGGCCATACGCCAACTATGGCAAGCCAGGAACGAAGTATGAGAAACTGGCTGAGCAAAGATTCGCTACTCACGAATAAAAATAAAAAAACTCCCACCTGTTCGGCGGGAGTTTTTTTATGGATTTATGGGAACTTAGGATAATCATCGAAGCGAGGTTTGCGCTTTTCAAGGAATGCCTTGCCGCCCTCTTGCGCCTCGTCCATGGTGTAATAGAGCATGGTGGCATCGCCAGCAAGTTCCTGAATACCAGCCTGCCCATCCAGTTCGGCATTCAAGCCTGCCTTGATCATGCGCAGGGCAAGTGGCGAACGCTCCATCATGATTTCAGCCCACTCCACACAAGTATCTTCCAACTGATCGAAAGGCACCACCTTATTGACCATGCCCATCTCCTCGGCTTCCTTTGCCGTATACTGCTTGCAGAGGAACCAGATTTCACGAGCCTTCTTTTGACCTACCATACGTGCCAGATAAGAGGCACCAAAGCCGGCATCGAAGCTTCCCACCTTAGGACCTGTCTGACCAAAGATGGCATTCTCGGAGGCTATGGTGAGGTCGCACATCACATGGAGCACATGACCGCCACCAATGGCGTAACCATTCACCATGGCGATGACAGGCTTAGGCAGACGACGAATCTGCATCTGCACATCGAGCACATTGAGGCGAGGCACGCCGTCGTTGCCCACATAGCCGCCACGGCCCTTGACGTGCATATCGCCACCGGCACAGAATGCCTTGTCGCCAGCACCCGTCAATATCACCACTCGGATATCCAAGCAATCACGGCAATAATTGAATGCCTGTGACATTTCCCATGTAGTCAATGGGGTGAAGGCGTTGCGATAACGCTCACGATTGATCGTAATCTTAGCGATATGATTGTACTCTTCGAAGATGATTTCCTTGAAATCAAAACCTTCTATCTTTTTCCATTTTCTCATTGTCCTATATTATTTGAAAATTGAAATTTGAAATTTGAAAATTATGATATGCCTTTAAGGCTTGGTTGTCGGTGTCGATATCGGTGAAGACCTCCAGGAGCATCGGACGTTCGGACTCCTGGTGGAGGAGCTGGTCGATGCCTGCCTTTAGCGTCTTCATATTGTAGGCAGACAGATAGATGACCTTGTTTGCCTGACAAGCATGGAATGCCGAGGTATGATGCTCTGCCATGACAAGCCGCTCACGAGCTGAGCTTTCTTTCAGCCCTTGGAACTTACCGAAGATGGCTCCACCGCTGTTATTGAGCACGATGACACGCAGGCTGCCGTTCAAGTTTTGGTTCCAGAGGGCATTCTGGTCGTAGAAGAAACTGAGGTCGCCTAACACGCAAAAGACCTTGACCTGGTTTTTCCCCACCCTATTCTGCTCAGACAAGAAGCGAGAGAGACCTGCCGCCGCCGAGAGCGTTCCCTCGATGCCATTCACACCCCTAAGACAGTGGACATACTGGCGAGCATAGATGCAAGCCAAGCGGATAGCCATACTGTTGCCATAGAAGAGGCGAGAATCTCGGTTATCATCCAGCGAAGAGGCAAGAAACTCCTGTTGCAAGTATTTTACCGCCGCCATGCTGCTGAATGGTGGTTCATAGCGAAAGGCATGACGCTTGGCTTGGAGCAGGGCTTTCTCCCATAGTTCTCGGTACTGGCGCACATCCTCCTCATGCTCTTGATGGAAATCCATCAATCTGAAAGCCAAAGCATTCGGCTCCATCTCGAATATGCGATTGAGATGCATAAAGGTATCCACCGCATCGCCATCTCGGCTCACTCGCCACACCTTTGCCTCCTTGCAACTGCGCAGGAACTTCTTCAGCCGCTTGCTCACGATGCAGCCGCCCACATAGAGGATGAAATCGGGCTTGAAGGCATTGACATTCCATGCGGGTTCTTGACCCAAAGCAGCCTTAGCCTCCTCTCTTTCCAATGCCACGAGCACCTCCTCAAAGTTGGTCATCAGAAGCTTATCAGAAAACTTCCTTGATGCTGGCTCGCTATACAGAGCAAGGCCCGTAGGTTCGCAGAGCGTGACTGCCCAGCTGGCAAGATCCTTGATGCCATAGAGTTGACTGTCTGGATAATCCTGCCCTATGACAATCATCGGGCGCTTAGCTTCGAGAAAATCACGCACATCGTAAGACTCAATGCCTGAGAAACGATCGGTGGGACGAGCATACTCTATCAATCTCGCCTTTGGGAGGTTCTCCTGAGTAAACTCATAGAGCGGTTCTTGTATTTGTATATTAATATGTACGGGGCCTATCTTGCGATGAACACAGTCGATGACCGCCTCATTGACCTCTCGCTCGCAAAACCAACGCTGGTCATCGCTGTTGATAACAGGAAGATTAACACTCCTATTGACCAACGAGCCGAAGACATTGGCTTGCGGCAGGGTTTGTCCATCCTGCTGACCTATCCATTCCGCTGGTCGGTCGGCAGAGATGAAGATGATAGGCAACTTCTGATAGTAAGCCTCCGCTACGGCAGGATGCAGATTGAGCAGAGCAGAACCAGAGGTGACGCATACGGCAATAGGGCTAACATGGGACGACGAAATATCGCCCAAAGCAAAGCCGATGGCATAGAAGCCAGCACTGCGCTCATCCGTCACGGGATAGCAGGTGATGTCCGCTATCTCATTGAAGTTATGGACGATAGGAGCGTTTCTGCTTCCAGGGCAAACGACCACTCTTCTACAACCATGACTTTCCAGTACACTGGTCAGAATATTGACATTCTCGATATTGCTAAACACGGAGATTGAATTAAGAATTAAAATTTATAATTAAGAATTAAGCACCCTCTTGATGGTTTGCATTTTGGCCTCAGTCTCTTCCCATTCCTTCTGCATCTCGCTCTCTTTCAAGAGGCCGCCACCAGCATAGAGTTCGCAGGCATGGACATCGGGGAGAATGTGCATGCAGCGCAGAGAGACATAGAGGTGGGTCTTGCCTTGCATCTGGAGCGGACCTACGAAACCACTGTAGTATTGGCGAGGATGATGCTCATGCGCCAAGATAAACTGGCGGGTAGCTTCCTTCGGGATGCCACAGACGGCTGGCGTGGGATAGAGGGCTTCCAAGACATCGCCCATCTGCTGGGTACTCTTTAATGAAAAGCGGATGTCGGTGCGCAGATGATAGAGATTGGCAGCCATCGTGGTGTAGGGACCTTTCAAGGAGTAATCGTCGGTGAAGGCACTGACACACTGCGTGATGTAATCGGTAACATACTGCTGTTCCTCTTGGTTTTTCTGCGACCACTCCACTCCCTCCACAGGGTAATCTGCCACCGTTCGGGAAGGCTCGGCACGCTGAGTGCCCGCCAATGACATCGTGGTCATCTCGCAGCCTTCGCCCTTAAGAAGTATCTCTGGCGTAGCCATCAACCACATACCCGACGACTCGGTATAGACCAAGGCGACGAAGAGGCGAGGATATAGTTGGCAAGCTTTCATAAAGAGGGATTCGGCTTCAGCGAAAAGGGACTCCTGATGGATTGCGCCTTCCTCCCCTTCAGAAGTTTTTCTCACCTCTTCTTCACACGCTATCCTTGCGCAGCGAGCCAAAACAATCTTCTGGAAATCGCCAACTTTTAATCGCTCATGAAAGGCAGCGAAGTCCTGGGCATAAGTATCGGTTTCAGGCGTGAAACTCAGAGTTTCATCACTATGAAACTCCAAGTTTCTCGGGACGAAAAATTTTCCAGCTCCTCTCGTCCTTACAGCCACATGCTTAACTTCATCGGGATGAATCAGCACCACAGGACAATCGCTGGACGGCGAGAAAGGAGCCACAACAAAACCCTCCTTGCCATTCAGTTCTGCCACGGAGCCCAAAACCTCAGGCTCTCCCTCATGCTGTATCATCTGGGTAGCGTGATGCAGATAGGGTAAACGATAATATGCGAATGCTGTCATTCCCCTACTCTGCTTGCTTAGATTTTTCCTTCTTTGCCTGCTCCTTCTTAGGAGTAAACACATAGTTGGTCACCTGGACGGTGCAGATCAAGTCGCCTGCGCCATTCTTCAGTTCCACCTGCCAAGTGTGGAGGGTTCTGCCCTTGTGTACCATCTTGCCATACGCCGTAACGGTATCGCCCTCGCTGACTGCCAGCACATGGGTGCCACTGACATTGATGCCCACAGCTATCTGACCAGGACACACAGCCAAGGAGCCGATGCCTGCCAAATTCTCGGCTAGGGCAAGTGAGGCACCACCGCTCAAGAAGCCAAATGGCTGGCGATTGCGCTCATCCACCTTCATCGTAGCCTGGAGCGTATCTGGTTCGGGGGTTGATATAAAATGCATACCGAGGGTCTTGGAGAGACCATCGGACTTACTGATACGTGTTACTACTTCATCTATGTTCATAGTTATCTCCTTTTTAATTTTTAAGGCAAAGGTAAGACTTTCTGCAGAGAAAACAAAATAAATTGCACTTTTTATTTGATTTAGTGCAAAAATTGCACCCGTTTTTTACTTCATTAATACTAAAAAACATAAAATCAGCACTTAGTTCAGATTTATTTTGTAAATTTGCACCCATAAATAATAAAAAAGATATATCTGAATTAGTAATATGAACATTTTAGAGTTAAGCGAACAAGAAATCGTTCGCAGACAGAGTCTTCAGACATTGCGAGAGATGGGCATCGACCCATACCCAGCAGCAGAGTTTCCAACCAATGCATTCAGCACAGACATCAAGGCTGAATTCAAGGACGAGGACGAGCCACGCCAGGTAGTTATCGCTGGCCGTATGATGGGTCGCCGCGTGATGGGTAAAGCTAGCTTCGCTGAGTTGCAGGACTCTAAGGGCAGAATCCAGGTGTATGTGGCTCGTGACGAGATTTGTCCAGACGAGAACAAGGACCTTTACAATACAGTATTCAAGAAGCTCCTCGACATCGGTGACTTCATCGGTGTGAAAGGTTTCGTATTCCGCACACAGACTGGCGAGATCTCTGTTCACGCCAAGGAGATTTGCTTGCTCTCCAAGAGCTTGAAGCCACTCCCTATCGTGAAGTATAAGGATGGCGTGGCTTACGATAAGTTTGACGACCCAGAGTTGCGTTATCGTCAGCGCTATGTTGACCTCATCGTCAACGACGGCGTAAAGGATACTTTCCTTCAGCGTGCTACCGTGCTCCGTACTTTGAGAAAGGTTCTTGATGACGCTGGTTACACTGAGGTAGAGACTCCTACCCTGCAGAGCATCGCAGGTGGTGCATCGGCTCGTCCATTCATCACCCACTTCAATGCACTCGACCAGGATATGTACATGCGTATTGCTACCGAGCTTTACCTGAAGCGCCTCATCGTAGGTGGTTTTGAGGGTGTATACGAGATTGGCAAGAACTTCCGCAACGAGGGTATGGACCGCAATCACAACCCAGAGTTCACCTGTATGGAGCTTTACGTACAGTACAAGGACTACAACTGGATGATGTCATTCACCGAGAAGTTGCTGGAGACCATCTGTATCGCAGTAAACGGCAAGCCAGAGCGTGAGATTGATGGCAACATCGTCAGCTTCGAGGCTCCATATCGCCGTTTGCCTATCCTCGATGCCATCAAGGAGAAGACAGGTTTCGACTGCAACGGCAAGACCGAGGAAGAGATTCGCAACTTCTGCAAGGAAAAGGGCATGGACGTAGATGAGACTATGGGTAAGGGTAAGTTGATCGACGAGCTCTTCGGTGAGTTCTGCGAGGGTACCTTCATCCAGCCTACTTTCATCACCGACTATCCTGTAGAGATGTCTCCATTGACCAAGATGCACCGCTCTAAGCCAGGCTTGACCGAGCGTTTCGAGTTGATGGTAAACGGTAAGGAGCTTGCCAACGCTTACTCAGAGCTCAACGACCCTATCGACCAGGAAGAGCGTTTCATCGACCAGATGAAGCTTGCCGACAAGGGTGACGACGAGGCAATGATCATCGATCAGGACTTCCTCCGTGCATTGCAGTATGGTATGCCTCCTACATCAGGTATCGGTATCGGTATCGACCGTCTCGTGATGTTGATGACAGGCAAGACATTCATCCAGGAGGTATTGTTCTTCCCTCAGATGAAGCCTGAGAAGAAGATGCCTCAGAGCAGCATCAAGGAGTGGGAAGAGATTGGCGTGCCAGAGGACTGGGCATACGTGCTCCGCAAGGCTGGTTTCAACCTCATCTCAGACATCAAGGACGAGAAGGCTCAGGGATTGCAGCAGAAGATTGGCGAAATCAACAAGAAGTATAAGCTCGGCTACGAGAAGCCTTCTGTTGATGCCATCCAGGGCTGGATCAACAAAGCAAATGCTTAATGTATGATTAATAATGTATAATTAATAATGGGGGCTATCCTCTTATTAGTTATACATTATCAAGTCTCATTATACATTGTAAATTATAAATTATAAATTAACAAGAAGTGTTCAACTGCGGAAAAATTGCTATTATTGGCGGCGGTAGCTGGGCTACAGCAATAGCCAAGATTGTGGTGGACCATACTCATCACATAGGCTGGTATATGCGTCGCGACGACCGCATCGAGGACTTCAAGCGCATGGGGCACAACCCGGCTTATCTCATGTCGGCACGATTTGACGTGGACGAGATATTCTTCTCATCCGACATCAACAAGATTGTGCAAAACTATGATACACTCGTGTTTGTCACCCCATCGCCCTATCTGAAGAATCATCTCAAGAAGCTCAAGACGCGTATCAGCGAAAAGTTTATCATCACCGCCATCAAGGGCATCGTGCCAGATGAGAACTTGGTTTGCTCCGAGTACTTCCATCAGGTGTATGACGTGCCTTACGAGAACTTGGCTTGCATCGGCGGACCTTCTCATGCCGAGGAGGTGGCGCTCGAACGACTGAGCTATCTCACCGTGGGCTGCTCTGATACAGAAAAGGCAAGAGCCTTTGCGCAAGACTGCTTGGCAAGTGAGTATATCAAGACCAAGACATCCAGCGACGTGATAGGCATCGAGTACTCTTCGGTACTGAAGAACGTGTATGCCATCGCAGCCGGTATCTGTGGCGGATTGAAATATGGCGACAACTTTCAGGCGGTGCTCATGTCGAACGCCGTACAGGAGATGCATCGCTTCTTGCAAGCCGTTCACCCGATAGAGCGCAGCATGTACGACTCAGTATATCTGGGCGACCTGCTGGTGACAGGCTACAGCAACTTCTCTCGCAACCGCACCTTCGGTACGATGATAGGAAAAGGCTACAGCGTGAAGAGTGCGCAGATAGAGATGGAGATGATAGCCGAGGGATATTTCGGCACCAAGTGTATGAAGGAAATCAATCGCCACATGCACGTCAACATGCCGATACTCGATGCCGTATATAATATATTGTACGAGCGCATCAGTCCGCAAATAGAAATTAAACTTTTAACAGATTCATTTAGATAAAAGAAAAAATGAAAAGTATCAACTTAAACATTACTAAGGCTGCATCATTCCTCGCAGAGGGTGCAGTAAAGGCTTACGAGCCAAAGGTTAAGGCCGCTCAGGAAGCTCTTGAGAACGGCACATGTGAAGGTAACGATTTCTTGGGATGGCTCCACTTGCCATCTTCTATCTCTCCTGAGTTCTTGGGTGAGATCGAGGCTGTTGCCAACACATTGAGAGAGAAGTGTGAGGTTGTTGTAGTAGCAGGTATCGGTGGTAGCTACCTCGGTGCGCGCGCCGTGATCGAAGGCCTCGGCAACTCATTCGCTTGGCTCGTCAACGACAAGAAGAACCCTACTATCCTCTTCGCTGGCAACAACATCGGTGAGGATTATCTCTATGAGTTGACATCTTACTTGAAGGACAAGAAGTTTGGTGTCATCAATATCTCTAAGTCTGGTACCACTACCGAGACTGCATTGGCTTTCCGCTTGCTCAAGAAGCAGTGCGAGGATCAGCGTGGCAAGGAAGAGGCTAAGGACGTTATCGTAGCCGTAACCGACGCTAAGAAGGGTGCTGCCCGCACATGCGCCGACAAGGAGGGCTACAAGAGCTTCATCATCCCAGACAACGTGGGTGGTCGTTTCTCTGTATTGACTCCAGTAGGTTTGCTTCCTATCGCCGTAGCAGGTTTCGACGTAAAGCAGCTCGTAGCAGGTGCTGTTGAGATGGAGAAGGCTTGCGGCAAGGACGTAGCTTTCGATGAGAACCCAGCAGCTATCTATGCAGCTACACGTCAGGCTCTCTATACACAGGCAGGCAAGAAGATTGAGATTGTTTGCAACTTCCAGCCTAAGCTTCACTACTTCGCTGAGTGGTGGAAGCAGCTCTATGGTGAGAGCGAGGGTAAGGACCAGAAGGGTATCTTCCCAGCAGCTTGCGACTTCACTACCGACCTCCACTCTATGGGTCAGTGGATTCAGCAGGGCGAGCGTTCTATCTTCGAGACCGTGATCAGCGTAGAGACTCCTAACGAGAAGCTTCTCTTCCCTCACGATGACGAGAACCTCGACGGCTTGAACTTCTTGGAGGGCAAGCGTGTGGATGAGGTCAACAAGATGGCAGAGCTCGGTACTCGCTTGGCTCACGTAGACGGTGGTGTACCTAACATCTTGGTTAACGTACCAGAGTTGAACGCTTACTACCTCGGTCAGTTGATTTACTTCTTCGAGAAGGCTTGCGGTATCAGCGGTCTCTTGGAAGAGGTGAACCCATTCAACCAGCCAGGTGTAGAGGCTTACAAGAAGAATATGTTCGCATTGCTCAACAAGCCAGGTTATGAGGCAGAGAGCAAGGCTATTCAGGAGCGTTTGGCTAACGAGAAGTAATTTTCTTCAAAGAATAGAATGAAAGAGATTATTTCAAAATACATAAAAGACCACGGCTTTGGGGAGTTCAATCCCAAAGCCGTTCTTTTTGATATGGACGGTGTGCTGTACAACAGTATGCCCAATCATGCCGTAGCATGGCAGGAGTCGATGAAGCAATTCGGCATCCACATGACAGCCGCTGATGCCTATGCCACCGAGGGAGCCCGTGGCATCGACACCATCCAGATGATGGTAAAGAAGCAGAGGGGTGAAGACATCTCCTTGGAAGAAGCGCAGAAGATGTATGATGTGAAGACAGAAATCTTCCACTCGATGCCTACTGCCGAGATATTCCCCGGCGTAAGAGAGGTGATGCAGAAGATTCAAGACGCTGAGATGCAGGTAGGCGTGGTAACAGGCAGTGGTCAGCGTCCACTCATCATGCGCTTGCTCCATGACTTCGGCGATTTCCTTGACGAGGCACATATCGTAACTGCTTACGATGTGAAGCGTGGCAAGCCGAATCCCGACCCATACCTCATGGGATTACAAAAAGCAGGCAATCTACAGCCTTGGGAAGGCATCGTGGTAGAGAATGCTCCTCTGGGTGTTCGTGCCGGCGTAGCCGCCAACATCTTTACTGTCGCCATCAACAGCGGTCCACTTCCTGATGAGGAGTTATCTGATAAAGGCAGCAACCTGCTCTATCACCAGATGACCGAGTTCTGTGATGACTTCGAAAGATTGATAGAAGCAGCTAAAGAATCAACAAAAACAATAAAAGCTTGCAAGTAACAAGGGGGTTACTTGCAAGCTTTTATCATATATATGCTTATCCTCGGCGGCTAGCATACAGTCTTGCCATCAATGCCCCACTGATATTATGCCATACACTGAAGATGGCACCAGGGATGGTAGCTAGCGGATAGGCGGCAAAATGAAGGGTGGCAAGCGAACTGGCAAGTCCTGAATTCTGCATGCCCACCTCAATGGAGATGGCGACACATTTCTTATATTCCAACTTGAGCAACTTGCCGATAGAAAAGCCCAAGAGCAAGCCGCACACATTGTGAAGCATCACTACCAAGATGATGAGCAGCCCACTGGTAAGGAGTTTCTCGGCATTATGGGATACGATGATGCCCACGATGAAGGTGATAGCCAATGACGAGAAGGCTGGCAGATAAGCTACGGCACGGGAGGTAAACTTCGGGCAATAATGCTGAATGATGAAACCTATGATGATGGGAAGTATCACCACCTGAACGATGGAGAAAAACATGCTCAGGGCATCTACATGCACAAAGGTACCAGCCATCAGCCATGTGATCAGTGGGGTAAGGAATGGTGCCAAGACAGTGGAAGTGGCTGTCATACCCACCGACAAGGCCAAGTCGCCCTTAGCCAAATAGGTAATGACATTGGAAGCCGTTCCGCCCGGACAGCATCCCACCAATATCACGCCCAAGGCAAGCTCAGGACTCAGATGGAACGCCTTCGCCAGCAACCATGCCAACACGGGCATCACGATAAACTGGGCCAAGCATCCAATGATGACATCCTTAGGTCGGCTGAAAACAATCTTGAAATCAGCAGGATTGAGCGTCAATCCCATACCAAACATCACGACTCCCAAGAGCGGATTGATGTAAATGGTATCCACCCACTGAAAACTATCAGGCAACAGCAACGCCACCACTGCCGTCAGCAAGACTATCACTCCCATATATCGGGAAATAAAATCACATATTCTCTTCATCTTATTCTTATTTTAATATACGCTAACAACTTGCAAAAGTACAACAAAATATCTACATTAACAAATTAAATGACCAAAAGTTTGGAGATTTATAGGAGTACCAGGACTACAGTAATTAAAACTGGAAGGGTAAGTTCCCATCGTGGGAGCCTACCCTTTTTGCGTTATCTACATAAGTTTCATCCCCAATATTTATCTGCTTTCGACGAGAAAGCCATCCAAGGTGAAGAACTCTACCAAAAACTACACCATCACATCTTTGCAGAAGTTCATCAAGAAGTTCAATCGCCAACTTGCCACGCCTATCGTCGTACACTATCAGGATTACCAAGAAAAGGATGGCATCACTTATCTGCCAATATACATGGTGCCCCTGCTATAGAACATTAAAATGACGTGGCAAACAGCCAAATATTCAGCAACGTGACTATCGCCGCCAAAAAGTAGAGCCACCACTTGGTAAGCCTGTGGTTGACATAATCGCCCATCACCCGCCTATTGGAGGTGAGCCATACTTGCAGGAACATGGTGAAAGGCAACTGGATGCTCAATACCATCTGCGAATAAAGCAAGCCCTTGAAGGGATCGCCAACGAAGAAGATGACGAGCAACGCCAAGCCCAGCGAGAGACAGATACCCACAATGGAATGTGCATCCTTGGCATAATACTGCTCGCCAAACATGCCCGAGAAGATACAACCCGCAGCCATACCACTGGTGATGGTACTTGATATGCCCGCCAAGAGCAAGGCGATGGCAAAGATGTTGGCGGCATTATTGCCCAAGAGTGGCGTGAGCAATGCCTGAGCCTGAGACAGGTCATCCACCACTTGATGGGAAGAGAAGAAGGTGGTGGCTGCCAAGATAATCATCGCACTATTAATCGCCCATCCCACTATCATGGAAAACAAGGTATCGAACAGCTCAAACTTCAAGGCTCGCTCAATACTGCTTCTGTCTTTCTTATGTATCTGCCGGCTCTGCACCAACTCGCTATGAAGAAACAAGTTGTGTGGCATCACCACGGCTCCCAATACCGACATCACGATGAGCATACTTCCCTCTGGTATGCTGGGAATCACCCATCCTTGCATGGCTGCAGGCCAATCTATCTTGACCAAGAAGAGTTCGTAGATAAACGACAAACCTATCATTGAGACAAAGGTGATGATGAGTCGTTCGATGCGCTTATAGGAATTGGTAAAGAGGAGGATGAGCACCGCTGCCGTGGAGAGCAAGGCACCCCAAACGATAGGGATGCCGAAAAGCATCTGGAGGGCGATGGCTGCACCGAGGATTTCAGCAAGAGAAGTAGAGATACTTGCCATGAAAGCCGTTACCAATATCGGTCTGCCTATCCAATGTGGGGCATACTTCTCCGTAGCCTCACTGAGGCACAATCCCGTCACGATGCCCAAGTGAGCCACATTATGCTGCAAGGCGATGAGCATGATGGTGGAGAGCGTGACCACCCAGAGCAGCACATAGCCATAGGATGAACCCGCGGCAAAGTTGCTCGCCCAGTTGCCTGGGTCGATGAAGCCCACAGTAACGAGCAACCCTGGTCCGATATTTTTGATGATGTCGAGGGCGCCGAATGTCTTCGGTTTTCCCTCATTGCGCAGTATCTCAAATAGATTTTTCATGTTTCCTCTTATTTTTATATATTATGGCATGAGTTAATTATATTGCCTAAAATCCCTTTCATAAGGATTCAAGTGCAAATTTACTCTTTTTTATTGGAATATCCATCATGAATGGTCCATAAAAGCAAGTTGACAAATATAAAATACCTATTTATGAGGAAGAAGTTTGGAAATAAAGATAATAATGTGTATCTTTGCCCCCATGAAGCAGACTATCGTTTATAACCTCACGGAATTTGCAGCCAAATATCAGCTTTGTGATATCTTTGGCGCATACGCCGCCCACCTCATGGTGAGCGACAATGACTCCGTGCACTTTTCTAAAAAAAGCGATAGAGGTTTTGGCAAGATGGTAAGGGAGCGGACGCTCTTCACCAAACTGATGATCACCCTGCAAGGCAACTGCCAGATGCAACTGAACGACCAATCTGCCATATCGCTCAAACCTGGCGACTTCCTCATCATGACCGACAAAGAGACGGCATCCATCTGCCAAATGAGCCAAGACTTTGAGGCTGAATGCATTCTCGTGGATGAGCAATTTGCCGAGAAAGTCACCCTCTTCCATCTAATGGACGACAAGCTGAAGAGCGTGACCGACATCTTCCATTTCGTAAGAGACATCGTGCGCCACCAACATATTAATAAGGTGGAGATGATCAAGAGTATGTTTAATGTGCTCAAGCTCATCATCGACGAGTTGCCTTATGAGCAATGCAGTGCCACCCACGACCTGGGGCACAAGAAGGAGGTATACGAGATTTTCCTGCATCATCTGTACCGCAATTTCCGCAAGGAGCGACAGATTCGTTTCTATGCCGACAAGCTGAATGTTTCCACTGCTTATCTCTCTCGGCTTGTCAAGGAGATAAGCGGCTCTACAGTCAACGACCACGTTACCTCATTGGTATATAAGGAAACATGCAATCTCTTGAAGCAATCGGACATGACAATGGGAGAAATAGCCGACAGCCTCAGCTTTAGCGACCAGAGCGCCATGAGCAATTTCTTTAAGCAACGCTCCGGCATGTCGCCATTGGCTTATCGGAATCAATAAGGGGATGAAATAAGTGAAACCTGCAAGCTGATACTCCAGATAATGAGAATCAGTTGCAGGCTTCTTAGGTTAATATTATAGATTCAGAATTACTTCAATGTAAACTTATGTGAGTGGAGCATCTCCTTAGGATCGAGCGCCTTGTCGAGCTCTTCCTTGCTCATGATGCCCTGCTCTATCACGATGTCATATACTGAACGGCCTGAGGCATGTGCCTCCTTCGCTACCTTGGTACTCTTCTTGTAGCCGATGATAGGATTGAGGGCTGTCACGATACCGATGCTGTTCTTCACCATCTCATAGCAACGCTCCTTGTTTACGGTGATGCCCAAGATGCACTCTGAGGTAAGGGTCTCGATGGCATTCTTCATCCATGTCAAACTCTCGAAGAGGCTCTCTGTGATGATTGGTTCCATCACATTCAGCTCCAACTGACCAGCCTCTGCCGCAAAGCTGACGGTAGTATCATTGCCGATGACCTTGAAGCAAACCTGATTGGTTACCTCTGGGATAACAGGATTTACCTTGCCCGGCATGATAGAAGAACCAGGAGCCTTAGGAGGCAGATTGATTTCGTTCAATCCACAACGAGGGCCAGATGCCATCAAGCGCAAGTCGTTGCAAATCTTAGAGAGCTTAACCGCCAGACGCTTCAATGCAGATGAATAGCTCACGTAAGCACCGGTATCAGGAGTAGCCTCCACGAGGTCGGTGGCAGTAACAAAGTTCTCGCCAGTAAGCTTGCTCAGGTTGGCTGCACAAAGCTTGGCAAAACCAGGCACGGCATTCAAACCTGTACCGATGGCAGTACCACCCATATTGATTTCGTGCAAAAGTTTCACGTTGCGCTCCAAGTTGAGGATTTCCTCCTCCAAATTGTTGGCGTATGCATTAAACTCCTGCCCCACAGTCATTGGCACGGCATCTTGTAGCTGGGTACGTCCCATCTTGATGGCATCGGCATACTCCTCAGCCTTATATCTGAAGGCACTGATGAGTCCGGTCAGAGCACCTATCAAGTGAGCGTTCATACGGATAAGAGCCAGGCGGATAGAGGTAGGATAAACATCATTGGTACTCTGGCCACAGTTGCAATGGTCGTTAGGTGAGCAATACTGATAATCACCCTTCTCATGCCCCAAGATTTCCAAGGCACGGTTGGCAATCACCTCATTGGCATTCATATTGACAGAAGTTCCAGCACCACCCTGCACCATATCGATAGGGAAATTCTCATGCCATTTTCCGTCGATAATTTCACGGCAAGCCTGAGAGATGGCACCCGAAATCTCGTCATTGATAACACCCAATGAATGGTTGGTCTCGATGGCAGCCAACTTCACGTAAGCGATGGCGATGATGAAGTCAGGATTATCAACCATCGTCTTGCGTGAGATATGATAATTATTGATACCACGCTGTGTCTGTACACCATACAGTGCATCAGCAGGAACCTTGAGTTCGCCTAAGAGGTCAGACTCTACTCTATATTTTTTCTCGTCAGTCATAATTATATCTGTTTTTATTTGTTTATAAATATTGTTTCTGAATCACGGTGCAAAGATACTACAATTCGGGCTCTCTTGGTTTAATAAATTCTTTCTATTTTTTGTAAAAAACGAAACATTGGGTAAGTTTCTTCCATGAAATGAAATACTTGTATAAAGATAGTTAATATGTTTGCTGCCCCTCAACATTTGTGGCAATTTTGCACCGCATTTGCGATAAGCAGATGCAAATCACATATATAAATAGGTATAAGTCAATATATTATAATAGGTATTAAAGCATCATATTCATGAAGAAGAAAATAGGAGTTTTTATCCCAGCGACTTGGGAATGTTGACGGCTTTCGGTCCGTTTGTCACCGACTTTTATCTACCTGTACTGCCAGAGATGTCGGAGTTTTTCCATACTTCCCCTGCCTTGGCTTCGCTCAGCCTCACCACGGGAATGATAGGATTGGCAGCGGGACAGGTATTCATTGGTCCTCTGACAGATAAGTTTGGCAGAAAGAAAATCCTCGTGGGGTCCATGCTGATGTTTGCCATCGCCTCAGTGCTTTGCATCATCGCCCCTAACATCTATATTTTCAATCTCATGCGCATCTTCCAAGGTTTGGCGGGTGCAGGCGGCATCGTCATCTCCAAGAGCATGAGCATGGATATGTTTAGCGGCAAGGAACTCGCCAACTTCATGGCTATCTTAGGCTCCATCAATGGCAACGCTCCTGTCTGCGCACCAGTGATAGGTGGACTGATGGCAGGTTTCACTTCTTGGCAAGGCGTATTTGGACTGTTGCTTGCCAGTGCCATCTTCGGTGCATCAGGCTTCGTGGCAGGAGCCATCTCCAGTCCTATCGTGACTATGGGAACCATTGAGATGACATCGAGCATCATCATGGTACTGGGTGCCCTCCTCTGCCTCCTGCTCACCCTGCCATTGTGCAAGAGGCTGAGGAAAAAAAGATAAAAATCTATTTAGCTTGCTTTCTTCTCCCTATCCTTCAAGATAGCCGCCATGTTATCGGCTGCCCAATCCACGAGATTATCCACGATAGGTATCAGGGAATGGGCACGAGGGGTAAGGGAATACTCTACTCTTGGTGGTACCTCGGCATATACTTGGCGATTGATTAAGCCATCTTCCTCCAAGGTACGCAGGGTACTGGTGAGCATCTTCTGCGAGATGTCGGGAATCATCTTGCGTAGGGCATTGAAGCGGACAGGTTCCTCCTGATGCTTCTCCAACATGAAGATGACGAGCATCGACCACTTGTCGCAAATGCGAGCCAACACATTGCGAATAGGACACTCTGGAAATATCGGTTCTTTTATTGCTTTTGCCATTGTCAATTATTCTTTATAGTTCTATCACCTCTAAATCATCTGGCACCACGATTCTGCCTTTGAAGTTTTCGGCAGCCTCCTGGGTGCAAGTAGCCTTGCGAGTGGCGATGGTTTTCTCCTCCGTATGATAGTCAGCGATACCTACGCCTACCTTCTTCAACTGTCCCAGCACACCATTGCCACCTCCAGCATCCACCATCAGCTTGATGTTTGGAGTATCCAGCAAGAAACAAGTATTATAGAGTCCTGATACGGTCGCATTTCAGGTACCCAGCATTGTTATCTTATTCATATGAATGAGTCTGATATTTTATTTAATGAGTTTGTTATTGTATCCCTAATCCTTTCATTATCAATATTAGGCTACAAAAGTAACTAACTTTCCGTTTATCTCCAAATATTCTTCGTTAATGTTGGTTAAACTTCGATTTTTCATCTTGCTCTATATCAGCAATAGTTACCTCGAAGTAACTATCTTACCTATTGGTGCCTTCTTGTGGGGATGGATTTTTTGTAGTACTTTTGCAACCGAAAACAAGAATAAGTATAACAAATAAAAACATTAGAACAAAATGAAAAAATCAAAGATTATCACTAAGGCAGCTAACTTTACTGCTGTAGATTTCGGCAAGTTGAATGAGATCAAGGACTATACCCTCCTGTTTGGTCCTGAGGTTACTATCCATGGCAAGGTATTCGGCGGTCAGGCTGTCAATGCCACAGGCGGCGAGTTCTCATTCCAGAGTTATGCTCCTGGCACAGAGACTGGTTTCCTCCATACTCACAAGAACCATGAGGAGCTTTACTTCTTCCTCGGTGGCAAGGGCGAGTTCCAAGTAGACGGCGAGGTATTCCCTGTTAGCGAGGGCAGCGTAGTAAGAGTAGCACCTGCAGGTCGCCGCTCTGTCCGTAACAATGGCACAGAACCTCTCTTGATGCTCTGCGTACAGTATCGTGGTGAGACATTCACTGCCGATGATGCAACAGATGGCGTTATCTTGAACGAGAAAGTAAACTGGTAAAAAATAAAGAAAGTGGCACATCCTTGCGAGATATGCCACTTTCTTTATATGATAACCTTTGTTCCGTTCTATTACAACTGAACTTGAACCTGCTTCTTTCCGTTATAATCCACAGTCTTAGTAGCCTTCATCGGCAGATTGCCATCACCACTGTTCTCACCTACCAATACGACGTGGAACTTGCGGCTTGCTAACATGCCCTTGAAACTGCCCTTGCGAGGAGCGATGGTAAGCTGATGGCTAGCCTCATCCCAAGAGAACTTGATTTCAGAGAACTTGCCCTTCTCATAATTGTAGTTGTTGCCCTCATCCTCATAAAGGGTAAACTCGCCATTGTCTCCTGGATAAACTCTGATTTCCAATTCATCCCAAGGTTTCTCATTACTGTATTGCACATCAGGACCAAATGGCAAGATGGTACCAGCCTTGATAAATACTGGCATGATGTCGATAGGACAAAGACGCTGAATGTCCTGACCACCCTCATACGGGGTATTGTCCCAGAAATCAAACCACTTGTTGCCCTTTGGCAGATAGACATTCACTGGCGCAGCTGCCTGCTTGACATCAGGATAAATCAGATGTCCCTTCTTGTCCTTGCTCTTCCAGGTATAAAGTGGGTCGGTAACTGGCTTGACCAAGATGTTGCGACCAAAGAGATACTCATCATTCAGACGAGAAGCCTTCTTATCGGCAGTATAGTCCATCACCAAGGCTCGCATCATGCTTCCGCTATGCTGCACACAGTCGCCCATCGTGCTATAGATATAAGGCAAAAGACGATAGCGCAACTTGATGGCCTTGACGATAGCATCATAACACCAGTCGCCCTGCTTACCAAACTCATACAGTTCGCTCACCATTGGCGAAGAACAGTGGTTGCGCATCAATGGCATGAAGGTACCCCACTGCATCCAACGGGTCTGCAACTCCTGGAGGGCTGGATTCTTTGGGCTCTGCTGATACTCCCAATAGAAGAAACCACCCAAGTCGGTATTCCAGAATGGGATGCCACAGAGGGTATAGTTCAAGCCCGAAGGTATCTGCTGCTTCATCTCCTGCCAACTGGCAATAATATCACCACTCCAAGAGAAAGTGCCATAATGTTGGATTCCGAAATAGCCACTGCGGGTCATCTGAAGCGAACGTTTCTCATTGCCTTTCATCGCACGCTGATGCTCATAGATACTCTTGTTATGGAGCAAAGAGAAAGCATTCTTCACGCTGAGCCACGAACCATCAAAAGTCTGATAATTCTCATCACCAGCCTTTTCGAAATGGTCTGGCTCAGTGGAATCCGTCCACCAAGCATCGAAGCCCATGCTATAGAGATTGGTGAGATAACGCCAATAAAGGTCACGAGCCTTCGGATTATACACATCATATACCTTGGCACTTACCTTCTGTGGCCATGTATCGAAAGGCAAGAGGGCATTCATCTTTTCCAACTCCTTGTACTGATCTGTCCAAGGACCGAAGTCTGGCCAAATGGTGATCATCAGATGAGCATTGTTCTTGTGCACATAGTCCACCATCTCCTGAGGATTCTTCAATCGAGGGGTAGCCTGCGCCTTCATCTTGCGCATATCCTTTGGCAGATACTTATCCCAAGCAGGGTCGCCCACCTTATTAATATAGTAAGGATTCATGAATCGCATCGCATTCCAGTTGGAGTCACAGCCCCAATACTGCCAATCCTGCACGATGGCATCTGTAGGAATCTTCAGTTCACGATATTTGTCAAGCACGCCCGCCAACTCATCACTGGTCTTATAGCGTTCACGACACTGCCAGTAACCCATCGCCCAGAGAGGAAACATGGTAGCCTGACCTGTCAATTCACGGATGCTGGCGATAACACCATCCTGTGTGCCGTTCTTATACATAAAGTAATAATCGGCAGCCGTGCCCACCTCGCTGGTAAAGGAAGTACCCTGGGCATCATCGTCATAATAGGTTTTGCCTGCATTGTCCCAATAGAGGCCATAGCCTTTCTCGCTGGTAAAATAAGGGATGGCGATAAAGGTATTATTATTCCAAAGAGTGATATGACGACCACGCTGATTCATGTGGGTATCACGGAGCTGTCCCAAGCCATACACAGCCTCATCCTTGTCGAGGAGGAAGGTTTGCTTGATGCGCCATTTGCCCTTGTTGGCCTCATCACTTCTCTTTTCCAAGGTAGTCTTGGTATCGGAGAGCAACGCATTGCCTTGGGCATCGAAGAAACGAATCTCACCAGTCTGACTGTTGAAATTCACCTTGATATAAGGCGATGAAATCTCATAGCCATCGGCAGTCTTCACCGTCTTGAGGTTCTTCATCTGCTCAGGTTTCAAGATAACGGAATAGCTTTTTTTATTCGCTTTACTTCCCACCTCAGTCTTTAATACACGTACGATGGAAGGCGAATAAAACTCCACCTTCACTTGCAGGTTGCCCACTTGTTGGGTCGCCGCATTCTCCTGTTTGGCACTCATTGTTCCCACCACGGTGAACAACAAGAGCGATAGCATCATTAGTTTTTTAACCATATTTTTGTAATTTATTATTAGTTGTTGTTTTTGATGCTGCAAAGGTAGAATTTTTGTGCGAAATGGACATAAAACAAATGAAGATAGAAATAAAAGAAATGTTGAAAAACGCCCTATTTATCGGTATTCTGACGGCTTTACACCATATTTTGCCTTGAAACACTTAGTGAAGTAGCTAGGAGAGGCAAAACCAGTTCGTTCGGCTATTTCATTCACGGTCATAGCATCATTTGCAGATGATTTCAGCATTTCTGCCGCTTTCTCCAATCGCACTTTTCTAATCAAGCTAACGGGAGATTCATCAGTCAATGTCTTCAACTTCTTGTACAAACCTGTACGTTCCATACACAAGTCTTTAGCCAATTGCTCCACCCCGTAGTCACTCTCTGAAAGATGCTGCTCGATGAGAGCTATAAGTTTATTCCTAAAGCCATCAGAAGGAGAAGACTCTGCTTCTGGAGACAATAAAGACTCTTCAGAAGAGACAAAAAAAATCCGGCTTGAGATTTCTTCAGGAGAGGCCATAGGTATCTGACTGGATACTTCTTCTGGGAGCGAGGTATCTTGAACTTTTTTCTTTTTGCGATAGAAGATAATGAATAATGCTACCACAAAATATAGAAGAATCACTATGAGCAAACCAATACCCCACTCTCCCTGCCACCATGGCTTGTCGATGGTAAAAAACAAGCCCAATAATGGAGACACATAGATGAGGCCATCCTTGTAAGTGCCCAACCAGATTCCTCCGTCATGGTCACGATACACTGTATTAATGCCCGTAACGAGCGATGTGCCATCTGGCAAGGCAAGTTCCCTTACCTCTTGAGGCAGGTTGCTCACTTTGAAATCAAACATTAGATAGCCATGTTGACTACTAATCAAGGCTTGTCGATCGGAAGACATATTGAGGGTATGGAGAATGTAGTCGCAAGTATAGACAGACTGATACTTTCGGGTGTTCGGATCGAAATGCAAGAATACCGAATGATGATTGCCGCCCGTTCTTATCTGATAGAACTGTCCACCAGGGGTTTTTACCACCAAAGAGGTGGCGGCATATTTTTCTATATCATTCTTGCCATAGGCATGTTGCACATAGGCGAGTTTGCCATCCATAGAATAGGCAGCCATTACACCTTTGGCACAAAAGGCATAGACGTGGCTGTCATCCACATCCATATCTTGCAGTTCTCCCCAAACTGGATTGAGCGCCAGATGCAATTGAGATTGAGGATTCACCAATGTTTTATTCGCAGTTGGATTCGAGGTATGGTTCATGATCACCCAAACCTCATGCTTGCTATCTACAAAAACATCCTCTATAGATTGAGAGGCAAGCGAATCCAACGGATGGGAAATAAGACGGAATGAATGCAAGTCGATGGCATACACCTCTTGATAATCCTTGACCCAAAGGCGATTCTTGCCATCCACATAGAGATGCGATTGTCCCTTATATCCCCTAATCTCCTGTGCCTCTTTTGGGTTCAAAGGAAGAAAGCGGAAATGAGAGTCATCATAAAGATTGATGCCACGCTGCGTCTTCACCACAATCTTACCATCAGGCAACTGCATCATCTGCAAGATGTTGTTGTCAGAAAGTCCATGCTGGGTATTGAGTGTATAGAAATACTCCCCCGTCCCAACCTTTTGAGCCGAGACCAACGAATGAATCACCAATAGGAATACTAGGGTCAGGAGCCATCTGCCACCATATTTTATTCTCATACCATTTGTTTTTAATTGCAAAATTAAGAAATTATCCTCAGACGGAAGAGATTTCTTCCATAAATATGGTTAATAACTTTGCTGCAACCAAACTTTTTCTGTATTTTTGCAAAAAAGAAAATTCTGTAAAGATATAAAAAGACGATGAGTATGGAAAAGAGAGCTATCGTAATGGGTGCCACCTCTGGCATCGGCATGGAAGTGGCTAAGCAGTTGGCTGCTAAAGGTTGGCTGGTAGGCATAGTAGGAAGAAGAGTGGATAGGCTCGAAGGGGTGATGAGGAAAGCGAATATCGTTTGCTACAAGCAGATAGACGTAACTTCTCCTGATGCACCCGACTTACTTCGTGATTTGATTACAGAGCTTGGAGGCATGGACCTCTATTTCCATAGTTCGGGCATCGGCTGGCAAAACAATCTGCTCGATATTGAGAAAGAGCTCAAGACAATGGAGACCAATGGATTGGGGTTTGTGAGAATGGTGGATACTGCTTTCAATTGGTTTGCTGAGCAAAATGGCACATCAGCAAAGAAGAAATACCGAATCGCCTGCATCACTTCCATCGCAGGAACCAAAGGACTTGGTGCCGCTCCCTCCTACTCCGCCACCAAACGCTTTCAGAATCATTACATCGAATGCCTTTCCCAGCAAGCCACCATGCGCCATCTGCCGATAGCCTTTACCGACATCCGCCCTGGTTTTGTAAAGACCGACTTGATAGCTGGCAGCCACTATCCCCTGCAACTTCATGCGGAAGATGTGGCACGCGACATCGTGAAGGCCATAGAATCAGGCAAAGAGGTGAAGGTCATCGACTGGCGATATGCCATCCTCGTCTTCTTTTGGCAACTCATCCCAAGATGGATTTGGAAGAGAATGAAGATCAAATAATAAACAGCAATTGGAATAGACATTCTGCAATTGGAATAGAAAACAAAACCAAACAAATTAATATATGGACACAGAACAATTATCAATGACCAAGAAAACCATCGTGGGAGTGCAATTCCTCTTCGTGGCTTTCGGCGCAACGGTGTTGGTGCCCCTCTTGATTGGCATCGACCCAGCTACGGCTCTCTTCACCGCAGGTGTAGGAACCTTCCTCTTTCATTTCATCACAGGAGGCAAGGTGCCTATCTTCCTAGGTAGCTCATTTGCCTTCATCGCTCCTATCATCGCCGCCACCAAACAGTGGGGACTGCCTGGCACCATCGCCGGACTCACGAGCGTATCGCTGGTGTATTTCATCATGAGTGCCTTGGTAAGATGGCAGGGCAAGAAATTACTCGACCGCATCTTCCCTCCTGTGGTCATCGGACCAGCCATCATCCTCATCGGTCTTTCGCTCTCGGGCAGTGCGGTGGATATGGCGAAGACCAACTGGATTCTTGCTTTCTCTTCACTCATCACCGCCATCTTGGTGCTCACATTCTGTAAGGGACTGATGAAGTTGGTACCTATCATCACAGGTGTGGTTGTGGGATACATCATCGCCATCTGCATGGGCGAGGTGGATTTCTCTGGCGTAGCGGCGGCATCTTGGATTTCCTGCCCTATCTCCTTTGATACTATCACCCACTTCTCTTGGAGTCCATTCCTCTATATGATACCTGTAGCGATAGCACCTGTGCTGGAACATATCGGTGATATATATGTGGTGAGTGCCGTGGCAAAGAAGGATTTTGTCAAGGATCCTGGCATCCATCGCACCATGTTGGGCGATGGTATGGCTTGCTTGGTATCAGCCTTTCTCGGCGGTCCTCCAGAGACAACCTATTCTGAGGTAACGGGAGCCATGTCCATCACCAAGGTTACCAGTCCTGCCGTGATTCGCATCTCTGCCGCTACAGCCATCTGTTTTTCCATTGTGGGCAAGCTGAGTGCCTTACTACAGAGTATTCCCCAAGCAGTGTTGGGTGGCATCATGCTCTTGCTCTTCGGTACCATCGCCAGCGTGGGTGTCCAGAACCTGATGCAGAACAAGGTGGATATGAACAATACTCGCAATGTGATTATCATCTCCGTGATGCTAACCATGGGATTGGGCGGTGCCGTGCTCTCATCGGGCAGCTTCGCCATATCGGGCATCGGACTTTCTGCCGTTATTGGCGTGATTCTCAATCTCGTGCTTCCGAAAAAACTGGAGGAAGAGCCAGAGGAAGAAAATAAAGAATAATTTCAAGCCGTACAATTGGCAAGAAATACTGGGAGGGCAGGTAACAAACCTGCCCTCCCAGTATTTCTTGCTAATTGGTCATAAATCTGCGTGAGTTATTCCCTCACCTGCTGTGGAGTCAAGCCTGTATGTTTCTTGAAGTAGCGACAGAAGAAGCTGACATCTGTAAAATGGTATTCCCAGGCTATCTCCTTGATGCTCTGCGAGGTGCGCTGGAGCTGCATCTTGAGCTGGAGGATGACGTACTGATCGATGATGGTCTTCGGGGTATGCCCCGTTACCTGGCGCACGATGTTGGTGAGATACTTGGAGGTAATGTGCATCAGATTGGCATAATAGTTGACATCCCTCGACTGCTTGTAGTCTCGTTCCATCAACATCATAAACCGATTGAAGAGTTCTCTCACTCGATATGACTTCACCTCGTCTTTTGGACGAAATTGCGGATTGCGCTGCAAATACTCGTGGAAACCTACGAAGAAAGCCTTCAACTGAAGAAGAACCAACTGCGAGATGCAAGTACATTCCGACTGATTAAAATACACCTTGAGCAAGGAAAACATACTGTTGATAATATTGGTCACCACAGGCGAATCTTGTCGGCAGCGATCCTCACGAAGGGAAGAATATACCGTCTGTTCCAGCTGCAAACTAGCCTCTCTCAAAAGCGAAGCGTTGTACTTTAGGATTTCAACCTCAAAAGAAGCCTTATCATCAACTTCTGCATTTGAATTCTTCACTCTTCGTTCTTCACTCTTCACTTTTAATTCCACCACATCATTGGGGAAGACGGTGATGACCGCCCCCTCATACATTTCCGAATCCTTATAATTGACAATCAGCATAGCCTTACCCCTGCGGCATATCAATATCGCCCCATAAGTAATCACTTGCGGACCATCCTGCCACTCTTCCAAATGGGATGTAAAAAGACTTGCCTCCTGAAAACTGCTCAATTCTGATAATTCCATCCTTATACCTTATTTATATATATATACAACTAAATACCTTATTTTGAGGGTTACTATTCCCTTTATTCGCTTTTCGGTTGCAAAATTACATAATTTATGTGAAATAAAAGAACATTTGTTCCCAAAAAGTCCATGCTCCACGAAATATTTAAAGCTAGCATTTGGCAAAAACTCCGTACCTTTGCACCCGAATTCAAGAGATAACAAAATTTTAAGAAATGATAAAGAAAATCATGTTTGTAAGCCTTCTGTTAGCGGGAGGCGCATCTTGGGCTGTGGCTCAGACTGCCACCCCTATTAGCCAAAACGCCAACAAGGGCACAGCGATGAGCATCGCCCAACTCTTCGACAAGATTGAAGAAAACAGTAAGAGCCTCGTTACCGCCAAGACAGGCGTGGAGGCAGCCAACCTCGGTATCGAGAGTGCCAAGAGCAAGAAGCTCCCCGACCTCGATGCTTCCCTCTCATTCAGTTACATCGGCAATGCACTGCTCACCGACCGTGACTTCAGCAATGTACATGGACTCAGCTCTCCTCACTTCGGCAACAACTTCGCCTTCAACGCACAGCAGGTGGTTTATGCCGGTGGTGCCATCAACGCAGGCATCAAGCTCGCCGAGTTGGGCAAGCAACAGGCTGAGGTAGGCGTCAAGCTCACTCGCCAGCAGATGCGTTTCATCGCCCTCGGTCAGTATCTCGACCTTTATAAGATAGACAACCGCATCAAGGTGTATGAGAAGAACATCGAGTTGACCCGTCAGCTCATTGAGGACATCAATGCAAAGCAGAAGGAAGGTATGGCGCTGAAGAACGATATCACCCGATATGAGTTGCAGATGGAGAGCCTCAAGCTCGGACTCACCGCCCTCCACAACAACCGCAGCATTCTGAATCACCAACTTTGCAATACCCTTGGCATGAGCCAGGAAGAGCAGATTACCCCAGATGCCACCATCGCCGACAAGGCTTACGGCAAGGATGGCGAGGCTTACTGGCAGACTGCCGGACTGATGAGTTCGCCACTCTTGGAACAGAGCAGCAATGCCATCAAGATAGCAGAGCAGAAGGAAAAGATAGCCAAGAGCGACTTGCTGCCTAAGGTAGCTTTCGTGGCTACCGACCAGTTTGACGGTCCTATCCTCTTCGAGTTGCCTCCAGTAGACAAGAACCTCAATGTATGGTATGTGGGCGTGGGCGTGAAGTACAGCCTCAGCTCCCTCTTCAAGAGCAACAAGCGCATCAAGCAGGCAGCCGTAGAGACCCGTCAGGCTCGCGAGGCACACGCCGTACAGACCGAGCAGCTCAACAACAACGTGCAGGCTGCCTACGTACAGTATCAGCAGACTTACGTGGAGCTGGAGACCCAGAAGAAGAGCGTGGAACTCGCCCAGCAAAACTATGAGGTGATGAATGCCCGCTATCTGAGCCAGCTTGCCTTGGTTACCGACATGGTGGATGCCTCTAACCTCAAGCTCAATGCCGAGCTGAGCGAGGTGGATGCCCGCATCAATATCGTATATGCCTACTACAAGATGAAGTACGTGGCAGGAGAAATTTAACTTTATAACATATTTTATTATGAACAAGAAACTGATTAAGAGAATATATAATGTAGTGATTATCCTCGTATTGCTGGGTGCAGTAGCATGGTGTTTCAGCCATTTCTATCATGGCAGCGACGTGGCTTATACCGACGATGCCCAGGTGAACCGCCACATCACCCCTATCAATACCCGTGTACCAGGATTTATCAAGGAAATCCGCTTTAATGATTATCAGCACGTGAAGAAGGGCGATACCCTCGTCATCATCGAGGACGCTGAGTTCCGCTTGCATGTAGCTCAGGCAGAGGCTGGGTTGCGTGGTAGTAAGAGCAGTTCTTCTGTGGTTACCGCCAGCATGGGTACCACCGCTAGCAATGTGCAGACAGCATCGGCAGGTATCGAGGAGGCTCGCGTGGATATGCTCAATGCCAAGCAAGACTTTGACCGTTTTGCTGCCCTGATGAAGAAGGACGCTGTTACCCGTCAGCAGTACGACAATGCTTACGCTCGCTATCTCGGTGCCAAGGCTCGCTATGAGCAGGCTAGCAGCAGAAGACAGAGTGCCGCTTCCGTTCGTAATGTGCAGACCCAGCAGCTCGGTGGTTCTCGTGCAGGTGAGAGCGTGGCTGAGGCTCAGCTCAACTTGGCTCGCTTGAATCTCTCTTACACCGTCATCGTGGCTACATGCGATGGTGTGATGGGCAGAAAAGACATCCACGAGGGACAGTTGGTACAGCCAGGTCAGATGTTGGCTCGCATCGTAGATGACAACGATGTATGGGTAGTAGCCAACTATCGTGAGACTCAGATGGACGGCATCACCGTGGGCAAGAGCGTGGATTTCACAGCCGATGCCATCCCAGGCGTAGTATTCCATGGCAAGGTACAGGCTCTCTCAGCCGCAGCAGGCTCAGCCTATAGCATGATTCCTGTGGACAACGTCACCGGCAACTTCGTGAAGGTAGAGCAGCGTGTGCCTGTTCGCATCGCCCTCACCAAGGACAATGACCCTAAGCAGGTGGCATTGCTCCGTGCCGGACTCAATGTAGAAACCAAAGTAAGAATCAAGTAATGCCAGGCCCCCCTATGTTACAGGGACCCTTTCGAGTCCCTTCATTTAATGGATATATACCTCGCCGATTGCAACCCTGGATATATCTTCTCATAGCCTTCTGCTTCCTGATGTCGAGCGGCATCTATGGTGGAGCCATGAGCCAGGTGATGGGCGAGTATAGTTTGATGAGAGAGGACGTGCTCATGATCATCATGTTCAACGTGGTGGGCGTGGCGATGCCATTCCCCTTCCTCTTCAAGATGAAGTTCCACTTCACCAACCGCCAGCTCTTGATCAATGCAGCCTTGGTGGTGGGCATCTGCAACTTCCTCATCATGTGGACCGACTCCGTACCCTTGATGTGTATCCTCGCTTATATAGCCGGATTCTTCAAGCTCTGCGGATGTTTCGAGATTATGTCAACCATCCAGTTGTGGATGACTCCAAAGCGAGATTTCACCATCTTCTTCCCTTTGCTCTACTGTTTGGTATTAGGAAATATGTTTCTCTCGCCTTGGATCACCGAACACCTTATATATATATATCAGGATTGGCGCATCATCAACTGGGCGATGACAGGTGTGATGTTCTTCATCGCCCTCTTCCTCTACGTTACCACCCATGAGTTCCGATTCATGAAGCCACTACCATTCATCAGTCTCGATGTCTTGGGCTGCTTGCTCTGGTCGGCATGGATGTTGGAGTTTATCTTCTTCTTCAATTACGGAGAGCATTACAACTGGCTGGACAGCAAGATTATGCAGGGCGACCTGCTGCTCTTCATCGTGACGGGTTATTTCTGCATCAACCGTATGCTGCATATCCGCCACCCATACATCGAGCCAGCGGCATGGAAATATAAGCGACTCATCCCGCTGCTCATCCTCTTCGCCTTCGTCGAGTTCATGGGCTCCACGCCTAAGGTGCTGCAAACCGCCTTTACAGGTGGCGTGCTCCATTTCGGCACTTTTACCACCAATGTGCTCAACTTCGTGGAATGGGTGGGAGCCGTAGTAGGCTGCCTCTTCTGCCTCTTCTGGTGCAAGGTGTTTCATCAGAAATACACCCGACTCCTGACGCTCGGTGTGGCAACGATGGCGGCTTATCCAGTGATGATGTATTTTCTCATCGACCCAGGCTTGCCGCTTGAGGCTCTCTATCTGCCCACCTTCAGCCGCTCCTTTGGCAATGCGATTTTCTTCGTGATGCTGACGGTGTACCTGGAGGAGTTGATGCCATTCCAGCACTTCTTCATGGGATTGACGATGGCAGGTATCGTGCGCAACGGTCCGATGTCGACGATGTGCTCAGGCCTCTATAGCTTCGGCATTCGTCACCAGATGGCAGACAACATGGCGCGAGGATTGCCTTACGATGCCACCCAGCTCCTGATGATCAGCATCAAGCAGCTCTACGGCATCACTTGCCTCATCGCCATCGCCGTGCTCATCATCTTCCTGCTCTGGGACATCCAGCCAGTAAGAAGCACACTGAAGAAGATGCCTGCCTGGAACTTCGTGGGCAAGAGAATGAAAAAGAAGAAAGGGTTTAAGAAGTAAATATCGTAAGCTTAAATATCATAATAAGCAAAGAGCATAATACAGAAAAGAGACTATGTCTATTATTAACGACATAGTCTCTTTTTTTATCCGTGTAATCCGTGCCTAAAAAAAATCCTCCCCATCTCTTTATATCGTAATCTCGCCCGAACCATAGCAGCGATGATGATGCTCATCGTATACTACGCAGAACTGGCCGGGAGCCACTCCGTGAATGGGCTCCTCGGAATGAATCATCCATTTGCCATCCTCCAGCTTTTCTATCGTGGCAGGATGGTATTCTGGGGTATGGCGAATCTTGAAGGTTACCTTCTGCATCGGCACCTCATGGGTGAGGAAATGGAAATCGTGGAGGGGGAAATCCTGCTTGTATGCCGTCTTGGGGTCGTAGCCATGGCTCACGTAGAGGATGTTGTGCTCCACGTCCTTCTTGATGACAAACCATGGACCGCCGCCAAAGCCCAAGCCCTTGCGCTGACCGATGGTGTGAAACCACAAGCCCTTGTGCTCGCCGATGCGCTTGCCCGTCTCCAGCTCTATCACATCGCCAGGGTTCTCGCCCAGATAACGGCGGATATAGTCATTATAATTGATCTGCCCCAGGAAGCAGATGCCTTGGCTATCCTTGCGCTTGGCATTCACCAAATGCTCCTCCTCAGCTATCTCTCGAACTTCATTTTTCACATGATGACCGATAGGAAATATCGCTTTTCTTAATTGCCAACTCTCTATCTGAGCCAAGAAGTCGGTCTGGTCTTTCACGGGGTCGGGACTGGTAACGAGCCATTTGTCGCCATTCTCATCTACCTCGGTCTGGGCATAGTGGCCCGTGGCAATGAGGTCGTAGTTGTGCCCCATCTTCTCATCGAAGGCTCCAAACTTGATGAGACGGTTGCACATCACGTCTGGATTGGGGGTGAAACCAGCCTTCACCTTTTCCATCGTGTAGCGGGTTACCTCGCTCCAGTATTCCTTGTGGCAGTCAACTACTTGCAGCTTGCAGCCATACTTGGCTGCCACTGCGGTAGCCATCTCCAGGTCTTCCTCCGATGAGCAGTCCCACTCCTCCTTCTCCTCTGGTCCAATCTTGATGTAGAAGCAGTCGGGATGCAGACCTAGTCGGGCAAACTCCCATACCACCACCGAGCTATCCACGCCGCCCGAAAGCAGCACGGCAATCTTCTTGTCTTTTAATTCTTCAATATTAAGCATACTTATTCAATGTTAAGTTTTGAATGTAATTGGTTGCAAAATTACAAAAAAAATAAGTAAGAACACCATAAAAGACGAAAAACTTGCTATAGAAAATACTTATAGCAGCCTTTGTAGCTTTTAAATGCAAAATGATTTTTGCTTTCGATTTTATCTATACCTTTGCAATCGAAAATCAACAATGCGAAAAAATTATTAATTACACATTATATATAAGGTATGGATATCTTAAAAAATCTGTTTTACGGTTTCCCTGATTTATGGGGAGGCGGTGTGGCTCACTCCGTGATGATACTGGCGTTGGTCATCACACTGGGCTTGTGTTTGGGCAAACTGAGAGTAAAAGGTGTTTCTCTTGGTTTGGCATGGATTCTGTTCATTGGCCTCATCTTCGGCCATTTCTCTCTCAATCTGGATGAGCACTTGCTCCACTTCCTCAAGGAGTTTGGCTTGATTCTCTTCGTTTACTCTATCGGACTGGAGGTAGGACCTGGTTTCTTCTCCTCATTCAAGAATGGCGGCAAGAGTCTCAATCTGCTCAGCATCATCGTTATCGCCCTGAGCATCGTTACCACACTCGCCATCTACAGCGTGTCGGGCACTTCCATCACCTCTATGGCTGGTATCCTCTCTGGTGCCGTGACCAACACCCCTGGACTGGGTGCTGCTCAGCAGGCATTCAGCGACTTGCGCCACATCGACGCTCCAAGCATCGCCGCAGGTTATGCCATCGCCTATCCTATGGGTGTGCTTGGCGTTATCCTCTCCTTTATTATATTAAGGTACGCGCTAGGTATCAACAAGGAGAAGGAAGAGGCTGAGGCTAAGCGAGGCATGGGCCACTTGGAGGAGATGACCCTCAACACATTCTCCATTCAGGTAACCAACTTCATGATATTCGACTATAGCGTAAAGCAGATTCGTGACCTCTTGAAGCGTGACTTCATGATCTCAAAGATTATCCGCAAGAATAGCGACATGCACGATGAGATAGTAAACGGCAACACCATCATCAGCGAGGGCGATATCCTGCAGATTGTGGCTCACCCTACTGTAGTGGAGCCTATCACCGCACTGCTCGGCGAGCGTGTGAAGGTGGCTGACGAGAAGTATGGCAAGGAGCTCATCACCCGTCGCATTCTGATCACCAAGCCTGGCATCAATGGCAAGACCATCAGCCAGCTCCAGATTCGTTCTAACCTTGGTGCCAACGTGACTCGCGTAAACCGTAATGGCGTGGACCTCATTGCCACCCCAGACCTCAAGTTGCAGCTTGGCGACCGCGTAACCATAGTGGGAACAGAGCTCGCCATCGCTCATACCGAGAAGGTTTTGGGTAACCAGATGAAGCGACTCAACTACCCTAACCTCATCCCTATCTTCCTGGGTATCATGCTGGGTTGTATCGTGGCTAACATCCCATTCTTCATTCCTGGCATCGACGAGAACTTGCGATTGGGTTTGACCGGCGGTCCATTGGTAGTGGCTATCCTCATCGGATATTTCGGTCCAAAATACAACCTCGTTACCTACAATACCATCTCTGCCAACCTGATGCTCCGTGAGATAGGTATCTGCATCTTCTTGGCTTGCGTAGGTTTGGGCACAGGCGAACAGTTTATCCAGACCGTAGCCACCGAGAGCGGCATGATATGGATACTCTATGGCATCGCTATCACCATGGTGCCTATCATCTTGGGTGGCATCATCGGTAAGTTTGTGTTCCACATCAACTACTTCACGCTGCTCGGAGTCTTGGCTGGTGCCAACACCAACCCATCGGCACTGGCTTACGTACGTGACCAGACCACAGCCGATGCCCCAACCGTAGGTTATGCGAATGTATATCCATTCGCCATGTTCCTGCGCATCGTCACTATCCAGATCATCATCTTCGTGTTTGGATAAAGTAACAATTACAAGAAATATAAGAAAACAGTACAAGTATATATATAAAAGCATTTATGAACGACATCAAGAATATCGTAGACAATCAGATGGATAACAAGAAAGAATGTGATTGCGGATGCGCTGATGGCACCTGCAAGGAGATAACAGAGGCAGAGCTCAGACGCAAGCTCGACCTCTTGCTCCGCACCGGCAAGATCTTGGTAGAGAGCGCTGCCGATACATCTCGCATCATGCGTACCATGAAGCGTGCTGCCGCTTACCTCGGACTGGATGAGCGCTACCTGCACCTCTATGTGAACTGGAACGTATTGATGGTAAACTATAGTGATGAGGTACACTCATTCACCAAGTTCCAGCGTTGCGAGAAGCATGGCATCAATCTGACCAGCATCTCCATGATGAGTAAGTTGACTTGGCGTGCCATCAAGGACGACTATTCATTGGAGCAATACGAGGAGTCGCTGAATGAGATTTGCGCCACCAAGCGCAGTTTCTCTCCATGGCAGGTTGCCATCGGTGGTGGTTTTGCCTGCGGCGGATTCTGCATCCAGTTCGGTTGCGACTGGCCAGCGTTCTTCTTCTGTTCGCTTGCCGCCATCCTGGGTTTCCGTCTGCGTATGTACTTGCCTACCAAGGGCTGCAACAACTATGTGGCTATCGGCATCTCGGCCTTCGTAGCCACCCTGATAGCATGGCTCACTTCCTTCCTGTCGCTCGATCCAGCGATAGCCAGCTCGCTGCCAGCCTTCATGCACTCAGATACCCCTTGGCATCCATTGATGGCTTGCGCCCTCTTCATCGTGCCAGGAGTGCCACTCATCAACTTTGTGAGTGATATGCTCGATGGCTATATAGAGGTGGGTATGATCAGAGCCCTCAACACCCTGCTGATGGTATTGGCGATGGCGTTTGGTATAGCATTTGCCATTCAGGTATGCCACATCGACAACTTCGTGAAGGACCTCACCATGACTCCTCACCACGAGTACTGGGAGTTTGCCATTGCAGCTGCCGTATCAGCCATGGGCTTCTCCACCATCTTCAGCATTCCTAGAAGATTGTTGCCAGTAGTGGCTGTGGGTGGTATCATCGCCGTTTGCTTCCGCAACTTCGTCAATCTGGGTCCTAGCAATGGCAATGTGGGCTTGGACATGGGTCTGAGCATCGGTTCTTTGGCTGGTTCTGCCCTCATCAGCATCATTGTGATCAAGGCTCGCCACTGGTTCCACACCCCTCATCAGTGCATCACCATCCCTAGCGTCATCCCTATGGTACCTGGAGTATTGATGTATCGTGCCCTCTTCGCCTTCATTGATATGCATGGCGTGGTAGGCGAGGTAACTGTGGGTATGAACAATGCCATCAAGGCATCGCTCGCCATCCTCTGCATCGCCCTGGGTGTAGCCATTCCTAACATCTTCTTCCGCCGTTTTGTGGAGGGTAGCCGCAAGCGCAAGCTCTTCAATATGTTGGTGGAGAGAAAGAAAAAGAATGGTGAGTTCGTAGACCTTCATGAAGTGGAAATCAAATAAAGTTAGGAGTTTGGAGTTAGGAGTTAGGAGTTATTAACTTCTGACTCTTGACGTAAATAAAAATAAAGTTGTATCTTTGCAGCGAAAATTAGCTATCGGTTATTTCTATAGCCGATAGCTGCTAAAGAATAGATATAAAATGGAAATTCGACAACTGAAATATTTCTTGAAGGTGGCAGAGACGCTCAACTTCTCTGAGGCTTCGCGCAAGCTTTACATCACGCAGAGCACCCTCTCGCAGCAGATTTCGCATCTGGAGCAAGAGATAGGTTTGCCGCTCTTTGAGCGCAACTCGCATGAGGTGTACCTCACTGAGGCTGGAAAGGAATTGCTGCCCTACGCCCAGAATGCCGTCAACAGCACCGAGGCATGCGCAGACCACATGAACGACCTCAAGGAGATGCTCACCGGCGAGCTGAACATCGGCGTAACCTTCTCCTTCAGCAATATCATGGCAGAGACGCTCATCGCCTTCCTCCATGCCTATCCGCATGTGAAACTCAACATACAGTATCGCACCATGCAGGAACTGATGGACGGACTGAAGAAGCGCGAGCTAGACTTGGTGCTTGCCTTCAAGCCGCTGAAGGTAGACAAGGCTATCGACAGCCGAGCCATCTTCAGCAATCGCTTGGCTGCCATCGTCAATGAGAACCACCCATTGGCACGCCTGTCTTCCATAAAGCTAGCCGACTTGGAGCGTTATGATCTCATCCTGCCAAGCAAGGGCTTGCAGGCTCGCAATGCCTTTGAGCACCTGGTGGATGGCAAGGACCTCAACTTCAAGATTATGGTAGAGGTAAACAATGTCAATGTCATCTTCGACCTCTTGAGTCGCAGCAACCTGGTGACCATTCTGTCCGAGAGCACCACGATTCTGCAGAGTGGCATGAAAGCTATCCCGATAGATAGTACGGAGAATGAGATGGACGGTTGCATCCACATCCTCAGAGATGCGTATATGAAAAACTCAGCACAGGAGTTTATCCGCATGCTGAGCCAAAGCACCTCCATCCTCGCCAACTTCGCACTGAAGGATATCTTGAGATAAAATAAAACCAATCGATAGGGAGAAATGCTGGGAGGGCAGGTTTGTTACCTGCCCTCCCAGCATTTCTTGCTGATTTACTTTTTCCTAGCGATAATCAGCGTTACGCCAGCCAAGATGGCGATGATGCCAATGCCCAACTGCAGCGAGAAGGTCTCACCAAAGACGAAGACACCGATGATGACTGCCGTCACAGGCTCCAAGGCTCCCATGATAGCAGCTGGCGTAGAGCCAATAAGATTAATGGAGATGGTCATGAAGAAGAGCGACAATACCGTAGGCAGCAAGGCAAGCTGAGCGGCACAGAGCCACTGCTTAGGCGTCTCCAGCATCTGGATGCTCTCGCCTGCCAACAAGGAATAGACCAGCATCGTAATCAATCCAAACGCCAATATATAAAAGGTGAACTTCACATTGCTCATCCCCGGATTCTCCCATCTATTCACCGAGATGATGTAGAGCGCATAGAGCAATGACGAACACATCACCAGAGCAAATCCCGCCGTACTCAACTTCTCATTGCCGTCGCCCTGATAGAGCAGTCCCACTCCCGATACCGCCAAGAGGATGGCAATGGTAGTGGTCCAAGTAACCTTCTCATGAAAGAAGACCGTCATCAGCACCGCCGTCATAATGGGATATACGAAGAGCAATGTGCTGGCTATGCCCGCCGCCATATAGTGGAAACTGACATAGAGCGTACACGATGAGAGCGAGAACATACAGCCCAGCACAGCCAGCCTGATCAGATGCCCCCACTTCACCTTGAAGTTCTCACGCTTAAACATCATCACCACGGCAAACATCACCACCGCCAACAGATAGCGATAGATCAATACCGACCCCGAATTGAACCCATCACCATAGAGTTCCAATGTGCCCAACGGATTGGTACCATAACATACGGCAGCGATAATGCCAGCCGCAAAACCCTTTACCTTATTACTACCAGTCATATCAATATTTTCTTTTCGGACTGCAAAATTACAGCAAATATCCGAAATAACATAACAAAATCGTCCAAAATGTTGTGCTTTCAGAAAAAAAGTATTATCTTTGCCGCAAGAATGATAATAACAAAATAAACTAAGACAATGGAACAAATTAAAAACGACCAGCTTACTCTTGAGATTTCTTCTCTTGGAGCTGAACTTCAGAGCATCAAGGATGCCAATGGTAATGAATATCTGTGGGATGGCGACGACAAGTACTGGAACCGCCACTCTCCTATCCTCTTCCCTATCGTATGCGGATTGTGGAACGATACTTACCGCATCGATGGCAAGGAATATCATCTGCCACGCCACGGATTCGCTCGCGATACCGAGTTTAAGCTCGTAGGCAAGACTGGCGACCGCCTCACCTTCGCCCTCATAGACAATGAGGAGACCCAGAAGAACTATCCATATCACTTCAATCTTGCCATCTCTTATCGCTTGGAGGGTAATGAAATCCATGTCATCTGGCATGTAGAGAATACAGACGACAAGGAGATCATGTTCCAGATTGGTGGTCACCCAGCCTTTATGGTACCTGGTTGCAAGAAGGGCGAGCCTATGAAGGCTACCTTGAAGCTCGACAACGAGGCTCCTGTTCGCCTCTTCGGCAATGTGAATGGATGCATCGACCGTCAGGCTAAGGAGACCGTAGAGACCGACAAGGGCATCTGGGAGGTAGATGAAGAGACATTTGCAGATGATGCAGTCATCTTCGATAAGAGCCAGGTGAAGCAGGTGAGCATTCTCAATGAAGAGGGCGAGCCTCACGTTACCTTGGAGTTCAAGACTCCATGTGTAGGCATCTGGAACCCAACAGGCAAGCACGCTCCTTTCATCTGCATCGAGCCATGGTATGGTATCCACGACTGGGCAGAATATGACGGCGAGTTCCAAGACAAGTACTTGATGAACCGCTTGCAGCCAGGCGCTAGCTTCATGAGTGAATACATCATCAGAATCGAGAAATAATATAAACATTGAACTTTGAGTTTTGAACTTTGAACTTTATGATTAGTTTTCCTGCTGAAATTTAGGGCTATTTCTTAAAGGTAGGGTATTTCATAAAGTTCAAAGCTCAATGTTCAAAGTTCAAAGTAAATAAACTATGGAAGATAAAGAAAACTTGCAACTCCCTGAGAACGCTTTCCGTGAGCTGAAGGACGGGGAGGAATACAAGCCCCTCATGTCGCCCGACAAGGTTTACCCTGAGGTGAACGGATGGTCAGTGACTTGGGGCATCGTGATGGCAGTCATCTTCTCTGCCGCCGCAGCCTATCTGGGCTTGAAGGTGGGACAGGTGTTTGAGGCAGCCATTCCTATCGCCATCATCGCCGTGGGTGTGAGCACCGCTACCAAGCGGAGCAAGGCGTTGGGCGAGAACGTGATTATACAGAGCATCGGAGCCTGTTCGGGTGCAGTGGTGGCAGGAGCCATCTTTACCCTGCCAGCCATCTACATCCTCCAGGCTAAGTATCCAGAGATGACCACATCCTTCATGAAGATATTCATGGCTTCGGCATTGGGAGGCGTGCTCGGCATCCTCTTCCTGATACCGTTCCGCAAGTACTTCGTGAGCGATATGCACGGCAAGTATCCTTTCCCAGAGGCTACAGCCACCACGCAGGTGCTGGTAAGCGGTGCCAAGGGAGGCGACCAAGCCAAACCGCTGCTCATAGCCGGACTGGTGGGTGGACTATACGACTTCATCGTGGCTAGCCTCGGCTGGTGGAACGAGAATTTTACGAGCCGTGTGGTTGGTTGGGGGTGCGACCTCGCCGACAAGGCTAAGCTCGTGTTCAAGGTGAATACAGGTGCAGCCGTCCTCGGTCTGGGATATATCATCGGACTGAAGTATGCCTTCTATACCTGCCTCGGTTCACTGGTGGTATGGTGGCTCATCGTACCAGGCATGAGCGTCATCTTCCACGACCAGGTATTGAACGCCTGGGACCCAGGCATCACCGCTACGGTGGGAGCCATGAGCCCAGAGGAGATATTCAAGGCTTACGCTCGCAGCATCGGTATCGGTGGCATCGCCATGGCGGGCATCATCGGCATCATCAAGAGCTGGGGCATCATCAAGGGTGCCGTTAGCTTGGCGGGCAAGGAGCTCAAGGGCAAGAGCGACGCAGACAAAGACGTGAAGCGTACCCAGCGCGACATCTCATTCAAGATTATCGCCGTAGGTTCACTGGTTTGCATCCTCGTCACCTTCCTCTTCTTCTGGTTTGGCGTGATGGATGGCAATCTCCTCTTCGCCATCATCGCCATCTTGCTGGTGGCAGCCATCGCCTTCCTCTTTACCACCGTGGCAGCCAATGCCATCGCCATCGTGGGCAGCAACCCTGTATCGGGTATGACGCTGATGACGCTCATCTTCGCCTCCGTGGTGATGGTGGCAGTAGGACTGAGAGGTCCTGGCGGCATGTTGGCAGCCCTGATCATGGGTGGTGTGGTTTGTACGGCATTGTCTGTGGCTGGCTCGTTCATCACCGACCTCAAGATAGGTTACTGGTTGGGCACAACGCCTAAGAAGCAGGAGGGATGGAAATTCCTCGGCACCTTGGTCAGCGCAGCCACCGTGGGCGGTGTGATGATGCTGCTCAACGAGACTTACGGCTTTGCCTCTGGTTCGCTGGCAGCCCCTCAGGCTAATGCGATGGCAGCCGTCATCGACCCACTGATGAATGGTGTGGGAGCCCCTTGGATTCTCTACGGCATCGGAGCCGTCCTCGCCATCGTGCTCACCTATTTCAAGATACCAGCCCTCGCCTTCGCCCTGGGTATGTTCATCCCATTGGAACTGAACGTGCCATTGCTCGTAGGTGGTGCCATCAACTGGTATGTTACCTCTCGCTCTAAGGATGCCAAGGTAAACAGCGAGCGTGGCGAAAAGGGTACGCTCATAGCCAGCGGTTTCATAGCCGGTGGAGCCTTGATGGGTGTGGTTAGCGCCCTCTTGAAGTTTGGCGGTATCGAATGTTCGATAGCAGATGCTTGGTGGAGCAATCCACTCTCCGAGGTATGTTCGCTCATCGCATACATCCTCTTGATAGGATTCTTCATCCGAGCTACCAAGAAATAAAATTCTTTATTAAATATTACATTAAATATTACGAGAAATGAAAAAAGCCGCTGGCACGTGATGTGTCGGCGGCTTTGTTTTTGTACTTTGCCTTATATATATAAAAGGTGTAAATCTTCTAACTGATGAAGTCCATAGGCTTCACTCCAAATTGCTTCTGGAAGCACTTAGCAAAGTAGCTAGGGCTACTGAAGCCACACATATAGCTTACCTCGCTGATGCGATACTGTCCGTCTTTCAGAAGTCTTGCGCCCTTCTTCAGCTTCACAAGCTGTATCATCTCGTTTGGCGTTACATCTGCAAGACCCCTAATCTTATTGAAGAGCGAGCTGCGGCTCATGCCCAGCTTGCCGGCAAGGAATGCCACATTGAGCTCTGGGTTAGCCACATTCTCCTCGATGATCTGCGTCATCTTCTCCAAGAACTTATTGTCGGTCTGCGAAGGAGCGATATCGCTGATAGGCTCCAGTGGCGTGGTGGAGAACTTATTGAGCAACAGTCGGCGCATCTCCATCAGATTGTTCACACTCGCCTCCAGATACTTCATGGAGAATGGCTTTTCGATGTAGATGTCGGCACCGCAGTTCATACCCTCGGTCTTGCTGGCATCATCGGTCTTAGCCGTGAGCATGACGAATGGCAGATGAGAGTAGGCAGCATTCTTGCGCACTCGGCGGCAGAACTCTGGTCCGTCCATCTCTGGCATCATCCAGTCGCTGATAATCATCGACACATCATGTTTCTCCAGTACTCGGAGGGCATGGCGACCATCCTCGGCAGTAAGCACCATATAAGTATGCTCGAAATGAGCCTTGATAAACTGGCGCATATCCTCGTCATCGTCCACGACGAGCAGTGTAGGCAAGAGTCGCGCCTTTTCCTGATTCTCTAGGGTTGGCGCCTTCTCGTCCAAGCCTTCCATGGTGGCATCGACAGCCTCCTCATCTTCCTGTCTTGGCACCAGCACCGTCTCGTCAGCCTTCTCCACGAGCGCATCTGGCTGGTTGATAGGAAGCGTAACGATGAAGCAAGCGCCCTCGCCCGGTTTGGAATCCACCTCCACCTTGCCGTGATGGGCATCTACCAGGTTCTTCACGATGTTCAGTCCGATGCCCGTACCCGGCTTGTTGTCACGAGCCTGATAGAAGGCTCCAAATATCTTCTCCTTCTCGTCCTGGCTCACACCCATGCCGTTGTCCTTCACCTCGATGGCGAAATGGTCGGCATCCACCATGCGACAGGATAGGCGCACATAGTCCTTGGTATATTTGTTGGCATTGGTCATCAGGTTGCTCACCACCTTGGTGATAGCCTCACTGTCCAAGATGGCAGCAAAGTCATCGGCAGGATATTCCATCTCGAAGCGGATGCCCTTCTGCTGGAAGGTTGGCTCGAAGCGCTCTGCCACGGCATGGAGCAATCGAGAGACGTTCTGCAACTTGAAGTGTACCTGCATGCCCTTCTGCTGCACCTTGCTGAAGTCGAGCAGCTGATTGACGAGCAACAAGAGGCGCTGCGCATTGCGGTCGATGACATCGAGCGTCTGCGTCATAGCCTCGCTGCCCTTCACGTTCTGGCTCAACTGCGTCCACTGCTCCTTCAGGCTCTCCAGCGGCCCGATGATCAGCGTTACCGGCGTACGAATCTCGTGGGCTATCATGGTGAAGAAGCGCAGTCGGGCATCTCTCATCTCCTGCTCTTGCTTCTCCTCCAGCTGGTCTAGCTCTCGCTGATGGCGACGCTTCTCTCGCTTCAGTCGGCTCTGGCTTATCCAGAAGATGAAGTAGCCGATGATGATGAGATAAAGTATCTTGGCAGGCAATGACCACCAGAATGGTGGATGCACCACAATCTTGAGTTGCGCCTCGTTCTTAGACCACATGCCATCATTGTTGGCTGCCTTCACACGGAAGGTATAGGTGCCAGCAGGCAGGTTGGTATAGGTGGCACGATGCTCATTGGTGAGTATCCAGTCCTTGTCGAATCCCTCCAACTGATAGCGATACAGATTCTTCTCTGGCGATACATAGCTCAGGGCGGCAAAGGAGATATTAAACATATTCTCATCATGCGAGAGATTGATTTCGTCCACATGATTCAGCACCTTGGGCAGTGCATTCTCCTCATCCTCTTCCCCATCCATGTCCAGATGGTCAAAGAGATTGATGGATGTGATAGCCACGGGTGGCAACACCTGGTTGATCTTCACCTGATAAGGATAGAAGGTATTGAAGCCCGCTGAGGTACCGAAGTATACTCTGCCGTCAGATGCCATCAGTCCGCTATTAGGCATAAACTGATCGCTGCTGAGACCGTCATACCTATTAAACATCTTGGCTTCCTCGCCCGGCACATACTTCACGATGCCCCTGGTACTGCTGAGCCAGAGCTCGCCCTGATAAACGACGATGCTGGCAAAGTCTTGGCTCGGAGTCTGGATGGCGATGCGCTGAAAGGAGTCGGTCTCTGGCTGATAGAGGCAGAGTCCGTGGTTGGTAGCCACATAGAGTTGCTGTCCCCTGCTGCCTCGGCGCACACAGTTCACCAGGTCGCTGCTGATGGAAGTGGAGTCGCCCTCCACATTCTTATATTGTTTCCAAGTATTGTTCTTGCGATAGCACCACAAGCCATTGCCCTGAGTGGCAAACCATACATTGCCCTGCTTGTCTTCATCGATGTCGATGGCACATCCCTTGATAGGACCTACTGGTCGGAATGTCTGCGCATTCTCATCCCACAGGTTTACCTTCTCCAGGGAAGAAGCCCACAGGCGGTGCTTGCTGTCACGGAAGAGACAATAGCAACTGCCCCCTTCCTGCTTGCCGTCAGTGGTATAGCTCTGTAGGGCTCCTGTAGAGATGCTCATCTTGAAGAGTCCATTGCCATAGGTTCCCACCCAGAGGTCATCGCCCTCGGCTAAGAGTCCGTGAACATTGTATTTGCCCATGACCGAGCGAGCAGGATAGTTCACAAACTTATTGGTGGCAGGATCAAAGCAGTCCAGTCCCGCATCATCGGTAGCTATCCAGATGCGATGCTGGGCATCCTCCACAAATCTGCCCACCACATTGCCTCTCAGTCCGTCGTAGCTGGCCTGATAAGGAACGAATCTATTTTCATATATCTGGGCTGGGATATAATTCACGCCCCCATAGAAGGTGCCCACCCAGAGTCCGCCTTCCTGGTCGCCTGCGATGCCATATACAAATCGCTCGGCGGTGCTGCGGCTCGGATTGTTTACCTCAGAGAGCATGCGCCAGGAATGGTCTTGCAGGTTATACTCCACCAGTCCGTCGTCACTTCCGATGAGGGCAAAGCGCCCACGGTCATTATAGAGATTGTGGATATGTTTCAGCACATTGGTCAGCGTAGCGCTCATCAGCATTTTGGTAGTGCCATCGGGCATCACCTGATAGAGTCCCTGGTCCCAGGTGCCCACCATGATGCTGCCATCTTGCAGTGCCATCATTGCCATACCCGATAGTTGGGTGGCATCGCCATGCAGCTGGACAGACTCGAAGGTATCGGTCGACTTATTGAGACGTGCCAATCCTCCATTCCGCTTGAAACTCAATGCCCACACCTGGTTGTTGACATCCACCAGTGTGGCAGCCACGCTCCCCTGCAATGGCTTCACGGGATAAGGCATACACTCATGGTTAGCCAGATTGTAGCGAAACAGTCCCTGACCCTCGGTTGATAGCCAAGCATTGCCTTCGCCATCCACCATCACATGGACCACGGTAGAGGTAATCTTATCGCTCACCGGCTGGAAACAGCCCGTGGCATAACTAAAGAAGTAAGCGCCATGCGGGCTGCCGACAATCAATCCCTCATCACAACCTGCCAAGGAGCAGACAAACTGGTCCAATCGGCTATGTGGATTATTGAATAATTGCACCGAATAGCCATCATATCTACAGAGTCCATTGTCGGTACCAAACCACATAAATCCGTCCTTGTCTTGCACGATGGTTCGCACGGCATTGCTAGGCAGTCCCATATTCATAGTGATGGAACGAGCCTGCTGGTCGCTCACACCCTTCTGGGGTCCAAAAGAAGATGCCTCTAGTTGTGCATGGACTGTGGATAAGCCAAAGCACCCTAGAAGCATCAATGTTATGATCTTTCTTATTTCTTTCATAAATGAATGTATCAAATCAATGTATTTATCAATAAGTTGTTAATTGTACTGCAAAAGTACAAAAAAAATCTTACTTTACCATGATTTGATAAGGAAATTTGCGAGAAGAAGGGTCAAGAGAGTGATCTTTAGGGGCTCCCATCACCATGAGATACACCGCCTTGAGGGGCTGTTCCTTAGTTACGGTGAGGGATACCTTGCCCTTCTGAGCCTCTGCCATCGGCGTGTAGACACACGCATCGTTATCGGCTCTCACGTCCACCAATCCGTAGCGATAGCCATTGCTGCTCAATGCCTTAAACGCCACGGCCAGCTTCTTGCCCGCCTTTGGCACAGCCAGGCGAATGGCGTTAAATCCATAGTTCTCTGGCAATGTGCACCTTGGAAGGTGTATTTCATCTAAAACTAGCAATTCCAGTTAAATTCTTTACTAAACTCCGCCATCATATCCTCAAAGTCTATAGCCTCTCCTGTACGGGCATATTCCTGCTCTGCCTCCATCACACTTGCTATATATTTTTGCTGTAGCAGATGAATGTGCAAAAAACACCGCACACCGCACAAAATCGCTATAAAGCACTATATCATAACATATTACACGAGTGCGGTGTTTTCAAAACACCACACTAACACCGCACAACACCGCACATTTTCTCCATCTATAGTTTTTGCCCTCCCAGTATTACTAGCTTAGTGCAGTGTTGTGCGGTGTTAGTGCGGTGTTAGTGCGGTGTTGAGCCAACACCACACAGGGGTAAACTCCCTGTATCACAGTAACTTTACCCATACTTAGTGCGGTGTGCGGTCAAAAACGCAAATCCATTGTCTACAGGAAGCATCTTATCTACTAAATAGAGAAATAAATATAGGAAATAACCATCCCCGATGCTTCAAAATCCCTATCCTCCATCTCTCAAAAAGTTCCTCACTATGGCACGAAAGTGCCTGTGCCGATGGCACTTCTGTGCCCTGCCGAGGAACTTTTCCAAACGATTGCCGAGAATGAGTGTGTAGCCGACCTCACCTCATCACATGACGAACTGGAGAAGTTGATGCTAGTGAATGGCACCGAACCAAGATGCGGTGTGATCAACCACTATGCCGAGGAAGCCTGGCCATTCTCCGGCTATCTCCACTCCCTCAAGCTTTGATGGGGCGGCTGCAAGGTGCCAGACTCTTGGAAGATTTACTACCAGGACGAGGCAGGCAACTGGAAGGAAGTAACAGGCGCAGACGGCTATCCTACCAACAGAGGTGTAGCTAGCACCGTAAACTTCGACCCAGTGAAGACCAAGGCAGTGAAGCTGGAGTTGAAGCAGCCAGAGACACATTCTTGCGGATTATTTGAGTGGAGTGTGAAATAATTCAGAAAAAAGTAGTATCTTTGCACCCGAATTAGTACAACATAAAATGAGAAGTAATATGAAGAAAGCATTATTATCATTGCTCTTGGTGATGGCATCCATCATCGGAGCACAGGCACAAAATTCGGGGGCAAAGGCTACACAGACTGCGCAGCCAGCTGCTACTCAGGATGCCGATTCGCTCTATGCCAAGGCTCTCCTGCCAGTAGGCACTGAGGCACCAGCCTTCCCTGCCCTGAAGAAGGGTACATGGACGGTATTGGACTTCTGGGCAACTTGGTGTCCCGACTGCCGCCGAGAGATTCCTACCGTCAAGGAGATGTACAAGAAGTATGGCACTCGTGCCAAGTTTATCGGCGTATCCATGGATACCGACAAGCAGAAGCTCGACACCTATACCCAGACCAACGGCGTAGACTGGGAGCAATACAGCGAGTTCAAAAAATGGAAGGAGACTCAGATATCCAAGGCATACCAGATCAGCTGGTTGCCAACGATGTATCTCATCTCTCCAGAGGGCAAGGTAGCCTATACCACGGTGCTTGCAGAGCGCATGAACAAGAAACTGGCAGAAATTTTCGGTGAAAACTAAAGATATTCATTATATTTAGGCTTAGAATTGAAGATATTCATTAAAAATTGGCTCAAAGCCAAAGATTTCTGCCAAAATATTTGGTGATTTCAAATATTCGCCTTATCTTTGCATCCCGATATCCACTAGTGAGTGGTTGTCGGGATGTACTTTTTTATCAAAAAGTCGAGAAGATTCGGGGTTGACTGGATTTGACGGCGAGATGAAATGGTACGTAAGCACGCGGAGGCTCGTTGGCTACCTCCTAAATCTTAGTGAACAAAAAATTAATTGGCGAAAATAACTACGCTCTCGCTGCTTAATCGAAGTACAGTAGATTAACTTTATTCCGTCACAAGGTGATGGAACGAGACATCGCTCAACGGATGTAGTTCCGAATCTTGTTGGTCAAGCGGTGCAGGCAAATCGGAAATAGTCTAGGTACGCCTCGTTGCCCAGATGAATTTTTAGAGGATAAGGGTATGGTTGGTGGTCCAGGTCTTGTCATACCTCGAAAACCGAAGGCTGGAATAAGCGTGTAGAAAGCGTATGGTTTCCTTGTGCGGACGAGGGTTCGATTCCCTCCAGCTCCACCCTAGAAATAATATAAAAGCTCGCAGGTTCCTTGGTGAATCTGCGAGCTTTTTTATTGTTGGCTAACTTTTTTCGTTAGAATCTTACCTTCACACCTCCCATGGCGGTGAAGCCTGGCATCTGATAGCCATTGTTGATCACCCCGTCCACGCAACACCTCCACATGATCCACATATTCCATCTCATAGAAGTCAGCCACGGGATGGGAGTAGAGTCCAGCAAACTGAGGCTGTCCGTCCACCATCATCAGGATGCCATGTACCTGCGTGGTATCGGCAATGCCTGTGGCAGCAAATGATGATGATGCCATCATCGCCAGAGCGAAACTAAACAATATTCTATTCTTCATCTTTCTTATTTTTATATCTTTATGACGTTATCATTTTCGGGTGCAAAATTACAAAAATAATACAAATCATCGGATATACAGATTACAGAAACTGTTATCAGTTTTACAGAAAGAAATTTGCATTGCACTGCATTTTTCCCATAAAAGTTTCGTATATTTGCAACGCATTTCATTTTTAGCAATCAAGAGAGATGGTACGTGAATATCTGCTTGGTCTCTACAACACCATCGTACTGAAGGATGTGGTGAGCCGCAAGAAGATAACCGACGTGATGATGCTACAAAGTGTGGTAAGATTCCTAGCCGACAACATAGGCAACATATCCGTCATCAAGCGCATCAGCGACACGATGACCTCTCTGGACAGAAACTGTATCTTGCCGATGTAGGTCTGCGCCAAGTCATCAATGGCACCAAAGGTGGCGACTTGGGGCATGTACTAGAGAACATCGTGTATCTGGAACTAGCACGACGTGGCGGTGAAATCTATGTAGGCAAAGCCGGTGATGCAGAGATTGACTTCGTGGTAATCAATGGCGAGCACAAGGCATACTACCAGATATCGCTCAGCGTAAGGGATGAGACCACGATGCAGAGAGAGTTGGCGCCCCTAAAGTCTATCTCCGACAGTTTCCCCAAGTATCTGCTCACCCTGGACAACGACCCCGTCATCTTCCATGACGGCATCAAGCAAGAATACGTGCTCGACTGGCTCATGGAATGATACCAACAACAAGGAATGGCATTAACAACAGATAGGTGAGTTCTATTAACAAGAGAGTGTAAAACTAAACTGTGTCAAGCTACAATAATAGAGTTAACACAGTTTATTTTACACTCTCATACTCTCCAGCATTATTCTAAAAAATACCTTTTGCAAAAATCACTGTAATACTCACTTGATTTTATTTCATCTATGATGTCGTTATAGTGAAGCGTCTGAAATTCCATATTACTCCATCCTATTTCCTTGATAAATGAATTGATGTAATTTTGGCATTTTTCAGCTTCTTTCTGGAGTTCTTTATTTCTTTTCTCCATTTCTTTACGATTGGACTCCTCAAGCTTCTCCATGAATTTGTTGGGCATTTTCCACGTTACGCACTGAAGGACAACGTGTTCTCCTTGATAGTTGGAATCTTTGATACCATGAGTGTATCTGTAGATAGCAAGAAGGTGGCGACAAAGTTGCGAGAAATTATAGTATTTGAATTCCTGTGATTCTTGAAATAGTTTGTGCCACTCTTCATGATGCGTTTTTACTTCAATAGGATATTTGCTTACATCAAGATACGATTCTTTAATTGTTTCATTGCTACTATAGTATGGCTCAAGGAATTTGCTCTCCACAAAGTATATGACATTATCTTTCTTGTAACTAACATCTAGATTAGCACATCTTCCACCTTTGTTTAATGGCCTTGCTATTTTGTTCTCAAAAATCAAGTCACTAATTAATCCTAAGCCTTCCAATATTTTGTAGTAGTTTACCGCAAGACCTGTTGAGGAATTAATCTGCTTGTATTGGTCTGGCACTTGCCCATCTCCGTCATTCAAAGTTTTTTCTTGTTCAGGTGTTAGCCTAACAAGTGGGGGTGCCAGAAATACTGACTTAGTTGTCATTTTAATCATTCTGTTTTCGTATTCACTACGGAGAACCTCTGTGAATAATTTCATTGATACTTTTCCCATATTTTTTTGTTTTTTATTTGTTAATTATGATTGTGATTCTAACCGCTTCTTTCTTCCAGTTTGCAAACCCCCACAATATGTTGTCGTCTTTGGGAAGCTTGTCGGTGACATTGCGTTTCAGAGCATCTAGCTCCTCCATTAAGATGGGATGGTGAGCATCCTGAAGGATGAGTACAGCTGCTTGCTTGATGCCATTGGTGCCTTTCGACAAATATACCGAAAAATCCACCCATTCTGTGCGAAAACACTGCACACCCTATCATTTTTCTTTATGAATCAGCTGCTCCATCCATTGCATTGGGAATAGTCTGCAAACCGCAATCAAGTCACACGTTTCTTTCCCAAAATTGGTCTCAATATTAATCAACGGTAGGACGATGAAGTCTGATTCATACCTACCAAAAATTTGCATATATTCGTCATAATATGTCTCAAAGCTGTCATAAAAATCGGCCTTGAGAATTCCCTCATCCCAGATCCTGCGTAAAGCCTTTTTGGTGACAGGTCCTACGACCTTGACAGGAATAACATACCAGCTACCGTAGAGATTCATGATTGCCAATGCTTTATCGCCACCTGCAAAAGGACATTCTGTCTCTAGCCCAGCATAGAAAGTTTTGTCTGGTCTGTAAATATTACTTTCCTGCGAAGTAAAGTCACATTCATACCATATTTCGTAAGCAAATACTGTCTTGGATGTTTCTATCCACTTGAGAGCTACTTCTGCGTCTTTTGTGTAGATAAAACGATCTATATCCAAATAATCTAGTTTCCACCATTTCAGTTTTTTGTCGTTAGATGATATCTTGATACCATTTTCTGGCTCTTGATTATCTGCGATGCAGAATGCACTTAGAACAGTGTCTCCTTTCTCATGAACAGGAATGTCGCCGAATAAATTGGTGCAATACACCTCACACAATGTACTGCAACTCGAATCCCCCATCAGTTTCTTCTCATTCATTGTCTTATTCATATCGTTTGCTTTTTAAAATGAAACATACTCTATATATAGGACTAAAAACTATCATTTTCTGGGCAAAAACTAAGAAAAAACAAACTATACTATGCGAAAACTCCGCATACTTAGCCAAAAATAGTTAATTATGAAGCCAATATCACCCGATTTCAACTATTTTTGGTACATTTGTACCAGACTATTTCAAACCATAAAAAGTTCCTTATGATCAGCAAGATTATCAAAAGATATATATGGCTGTTAAACCTGCTGTTGCCGCACAAATCGATGACTTTCGAGGAGATTGCAAAGAATTGGGAAACCAGCAACCTCAACGATGGAAAGCCACTTGCCAGACGTACCTTCCATGAACACCGAAAGGCTATCAAGGAGCTGTTCGGTGTGGAAATCAAGTGCAATACCTCGACCAACAAATATTATCTTTCATCAGAGACATCGCTAAGAAACAACACGATCCAAAAATGGCTACTGAGTTCGTTCACTGTCTCCAACATGATAAAGGTGGGCCATAACATGAAGGACAGAATTTTCTTCGAGGACATCCCAAAGGGAACCGACTACATCCCTACCGTCACCGAGGCTATGCAACAGAACAAGGTACTCCTCATAGACTATCAGCCGTTTGACCAACACCAAAAGACCCTCCACTTCTGTCCATACGCCATGAAGATATATAACCAGCGATGGTACATGGTGGGGCTCATCCAAGAGCAGGAGAGTATCAGAACGATAGCCTTTGACCGCATACGGACAATGGATTCGACAGAGGCAAGATTTGATATTCCAAAGACGTTTAGTGCCCAAAAGCTATTTGCTGATAGAATCGGCATTTTCGTGGATGACAAAACTGCGCCCCAAAAGGTCATTCTAAGAGCTCATGGACCATCGGTAGATTACCTCCGCTCACTTCCCTTGCACTCTTCCCAGGAAGAAATCGCTGCCAAGCACGGAATCTATAGCGATTTTCAATATAAAATCTATCTCAATCCTGAATTGGAGACTAAGATTCTGGCTATGGGAGAGAACATCGAGGTACTGGAGCCAAAAGAACTTCGTGACAAAATAGCAGATAGACTACAGAATGCTATCAAACGATATAAATAACATTTTTAAAACATTTAAACTATGGTAGAAACTACAAAAGACAACAAAGAGATTATCTTAGACATCATCTCTGAAGCATTTAAGCATGTCAAGAATGCTTATGAACTTTCAAAAGAACCAAATTCATCAAAGGATAGTCGCCTCATCTTTCCTAAGAAACGTGATGAGTCTATCAGAGTAAGTGAACAGGAACTACGCTTTGCTTTCGTAGAGGAGTTTCTTAAATATGTAAAGAAGAAAAAGAAAGATTGGTATTACGCAGTTGAAGTACCCACAAAAATCAAATATGACTTTTCGGATAAAAAGAACCCAAAAGTTGCAGAAGAAGGGAAAGGAAAATCTGCTAGTTTTGATTTAGCTATATACGCTAAAGGCGACAATAATTTCAACCTGATTGCTTTGCTAGAGTTTAAAGCTGAGAATCCTAAAAAGTTTGATTATCACAAAGATTTAGTAAAGCTAGAAAACGAAAAGGAAGGCGACAATGAAGTCTTGCGCTTTTTCATCGAAATCGTTGAAAATGCAGAAAAGGGTACACCAAAGAATATTGAGTCAAAACTAAAAGATAAGCGCCAACAGACATGCTTCATTTGTTATGCCTTAAAGGAAGGTGAAAAAGTCCTAGAATTGACACAATCAGAAAACAAATAATTAAGGAGTACTGTAAAAGATTTTAAGGTGACGATATAGAGAACCATCCAAAAGGAGAATATCGCAATCCAAAAGAATCACTAATAAGGAACCTTTATGAAACAACTCATCTTAACATGCATTGCACTGTCTTCTGTCATAGGCAGCCATGCACAAAACCCTATCAAGGTAAACCAAGTGGGCTACTATCCACAAGAAGCTAAGTATGCCACCATCGAGCCATCAGCAAAATCCAAGACATTCCAAATAAGGGATGCCAAGGGACACATCGTGTGGAAGGGAAAAGCCATTCAAACCACCACTTCACCTTTCTCCAAGAAGCAACGCCAAACCATCAACTTCAGTAAAATCACCCAACCAGGCACTTACTTGCTGACAGCTGGCAAATACTCCCAACCCATCACCATCAAAGAGCAACCATACCAAGATGCCCTCACAGCCGCTATCAAAGCGTTCTACTTGCAACGCTCTGGTATGGCCATCGAGAAGCAATACGCTGGTGATTACGCAAGAGAAGCCGCTCACTTAGACACAGAAGTGATGGTTCATCCATCTGCCGCTTCCAAGGAGAGACCAGCAAGAACCATCCTATCCTCCCCAAAAGGATGGTACGATGCAGGTGATTACAACAAGTACATCGTCAACTCCGCCTTTTCCATTGGCTTGATGCTGCAATCCTACCAACTCAACCAGAATTACTTCAATAGCATTCATACCAATATCCCTGAATCCACCAACCAGATTCCTGATCTTCTCGATGAAATCATGTACAATCTAGAATGGATGCTTACGATGCAAGACCCTTCGGATGGAGGGGTGTATCATAAGCTCACCACTCCTAACTTCGAGGGATTCGTGATGCCAAAAGACTGCCATCAGCAAAGATACGTGGTGCAAAAGAGCACGGCAGCCACACTTGATTTCGCAGCTACCCTGGCTCTTGCAGCACGCATCTATAACGCCTATCCACAATACCAAAAATTCTGCCAACAAGCCATCCAAGCAGCTGAACGAGCATACGCTTGGGCTGTCAAGAACCCAACTGTCTATTATGACCAAGACGGTATCAATGAAAAGTTCTCACCTAAAATCAGTACCGGAACCTATGGTGACAATCATGCTGAGGATGAGTTCTTCTGGGCAGCCACAGAAATGTACCTCACCACAAAGGAAAATGCCTATTTAGAGCAAGCCAAGCAGTTTGCCCCTACCCGCTTCTCTATCCCTACCTGGGGACAGGTGGAGGGATTGGGGCTCCTTCAGTGGCTAAACCAAGACATCTTGAGCACTCCAGAAAAGGACAAATTCCCAATAGAAGCCATCAAAGAATCCCTCAAAGAGCAGTGTGAACAGGATATCCAAGCCCTCAGCACATCATCCTTCCATAGCGTATTCGGCAACAAGGCAAGCGATTTCATCTGGGGTAGCAACTCAGAAAAGTGCGCCGGAAGAGGCATCGCACAAATGTACCAGTATGCCCTATCCAAAGACAACCGATATAAGGATGCTGCCCTTTCCACCATCGACTATCTCTTTGGAAGGAACGCCACTGGCTACTGCTACCTCACAGGATTCGGCACTCAGCCAGTAATGCACCCTCATCACAGAATCTCCACGGCAGATAGCATCGCAGCCCCAATACCGGGTCTCTTGGCTGGTGGAGCCAACGTAGGAAAACAAGACGCAGCCTTCGTGCCCCCTTACCCATCAGATGCTCCTGACGAGTGCTATCAAGACAATACGGGCAGCTATGCTTCCAATGAAATCGCCATCAACTGGAATGCCTACTTGGTGGCACTTCTGGGATGGATGAGCTAACTTCCCATGGCTCTCCCTCCCATAACACTGCAAGAATGCGCACATCAGCATGTTTTTTGCCTAAGTGTGCGGAGTTTTTGCATAGTAGCATTCGATTTTACTTTGGTTTTACCCGATATTCGCAGTATTATATATAGAAAGGTCTAATTTTTAAAACTGAAACGATATGGAAATGAATGAGAAGAAATTGCTGGGTATCAGAATTGCGACAACCTGACATTGATTGCCTTTTCAGAGACAAGGGATGTGGAGATAGACGGCAAGTGCATCCACATCTATTCTGCGACAGACTGGTTACTGAGAGACTAACAGTCAAGAACGTCAGTCCACTTACATACTAACAATCAAAAACTTGCATGTAAGTCAACGTAAATTATAAAATAAGTTTTAACCGAGTCAACTCGTCTTACAAATAGTTACTACCAACCATTTAAAAGCTAAAAATGCTAAAATCCAAACATTTAAGCTAAAGCAAGTAAAATACCTCACTTCCTCAAACTCTCCCGATACTTCAATGGCGACATATGGAGATGCTCTCTCACATACTTGCCAAAGAATGAGGTGTTGGAGAAACCGAGGATGCCCGAAATCTCCTTGATTGACTTGGTGGTGGAACGCAAGTAATAAGTGATGTCGCTCAGCGTGTATTCGGTAATCCACTCGATGGCGGTCTTGCCCGAATGGCGCTTGCAGATGATGGAGAGATACTTAGGAGTGATGCAAAGCTGCTGGGCAAAATACTCCACTGGCTGATGCTTCACCTCGCTCTGCTGTAGCATCTCCAGAAACTTGTCGAAGAGATCGCTGGTGCTGGAGCTGGCTGCATCGTTGGGCAAATCAGCCAAGAGCATGTTGCTCACGGCGAGGAGGGCACTCTTGAGGAGCGTCTCCACGATCTCACGGCGATAAGGTTTCCAAGAGGTACGCTCGCTGAAATCAGGGTTCAGACAGAGACTCACCAAGTCGGTAAACTTGGCATAGAACACCCTGTCCACCTCATTCATCTTGAGCACCGACACCTTGCTTACATACATGGCACGATTCCATACACTGATATGGGAACGGAGGATATTGAGCATACCATGATTGCTCACACACATCGCTGTGCAAGCAAAATCGTCGGTAAACTCCACGATGTCGATCATGGTGTTAGGAGGACAAATGAAGATATCGCCCTGCTCCACTACCACGTCTCTTTCGCCTATGCGAATCTGCATCTTGCCTCGCTGGCAAGATGCTATCATATTCATCTGCAACCTCACTGGGTCGGGATTCTGCAACACCTTGACATTATCGATAATCAAGATGTCCTCGTCGAGATAGCTAGTGCTAATCTCGGCACTCTGTGCAAACTCACCTTCCTCGATGCGCTGCATAATGTCCTTCTGTTCTTTTGCCATGTAATCTAAATATTATTCTTCACTCTTCATTCTTCACTCTTCACTTAGAATGCCTCTCGGTACTTATTCTCATCCTTATCCTCCAGCATGGAGAGATAGCTCTGATAACGGCTGGCGGCGATGTAATGATCCTCCACTGCCTTGATGACTGCACATCCCGGCTCATGGGTGTGGGTGCAATCAGAGAACTTGCAATCCTGCGAGAACTTAAATATCTCCTTGAAATAGCTGGTAAGCTCTTCCTTCTCGATATCGAAGGTACCAAAGCCCTTGATACCCGGAGTATCAATGAGATAGCCACCCTCTGGCAACTCCAGCATCTCGCTGAAGGTGGTGGTGTGCATACCGCTATTGTGAGCCTCGCTAATCTCTGCCGTGCGCTGTGCGGCATCTGGAATGAGCTGATTGATGAGCGTAGACTTGCCCACACCGCTATTGCCACTCAGGAGTGACTTCTTGTCCTTGATCAATGGGCGAAGCTGATCCACTCCCTCGCCAGTGGCAGCAGAGAGTTCGATACACTGATAGCCGATGGTCTCATAGAGGGTGCGCATCATCTGCTGATAATGCAACTCATCCTCAGAAAGCATATCACGCTTATTGAAGATGATGATGACGGGCACACGATATGCCTCGGCACCAGCCAAGAAACGGTCGATGAAGGTGGTGGAAGTCTGGGGATAATTGACGGTAACCACAAGCAAGGCTTGGTCTACATTGGCAGCCAGGATATGGCTCTGCTTGCTCAGGTTAGGTGACTTGCGAATGATATAATTGCGGCGATCCTCGATAGAAGAGATGAATGCCGTTCCCTCCTGATTGGTGATAAGCTGCACATAATCCCCTACAGCCACAGGATTGGTACTGCGGATGCCCTTCAATCGAAAATTGCCCTTAATTTTGCTTTCAATCAGCTGGCCATCGTCAGTCTTGACGGTGTACCAGCTGCCTGTATTCTTGATAACGAGTCCTCTCATTATACCTTATTATATATAATATAAATTTGGAATGATGCGATTAGACTGTCATGATTTCCTTCTCCTTCTCGTCCATCAAAGCCTCAAGCTGCTTGATGTACTTGTCGTGAAGCTTCTGCAGGTCGTTCTCAGCATCCTTCTCCAAGTCCTCAGAAAGTCCGTCCTTGATGGCCTTCTTCAACTTCTCCTTGATTTCCTGGCGTACGTTGCGCACCTCAATCTTAGCCTTCTCTGCTATCTTGTTGCACTGCTTAACGAGTTCCTTACGGCGCTCACCAGTAGGCTGAGGGATGCCGAGGCGTACTATCTCGCCATTGTTCTCCGGAGTGATACCTACACCGCTGTCCATGATAGCCTTCTCAATGTCCTTGATGGCCTTCTTGTCCCAAGGGCGAATGGCGATGGTACGAGCATCTGGGGTAGTAACGGTAGCCACCTGATTCAGAGGTACCATGCTGCCATAGCTGTTAACACGAACACCGTCGAGGATAGCCACGTTGGCACGTCCCGCACGAATATGAGAAAGTTCGTCTGCGAGATACATCGCTGCCATCTCCATACGCTCTCCTGCTGCACTCAAAGTTTCTTTTACGTCGATCATAATATCTTAATTTATAATTTACAATGTATATTTCTTAATTATTAATTCCTAATTCCTAATTAACTCCAGTCTCTTGAGCTCTTCCTCCACATAGTTGGTGAGATCCACAAACTGCTGGATGGTGAGCTGCTCAGGACGCTTGGTCATGATGTTGGTGGTGAAGAAATCCTCACGAGGTTTTACTCCTGGGAACATCTGTTTCAGGCTGACACGCAGCATCTTGCGACGCTGATTGAACACGGTCTTCACCAGTCGCTTGAAGAGCTTCTCATCGCAACCTAGGTCGGTCACATCATTGCGAGTCATGCGAATGACGGCACTCTTAACCTTTGGAGGAGGATTGAACACACCCTCATCCACGGTGAAAAGATACTCCACATCATACCATGCCTGGATGAGTACACTGAGGATGCCATACGCCTTGTTGCCCGGCTCGGAAGCCATACGCAATGCCACCTCTCGCTGAATCATACCCGTACAGCAAGGAATGAGTTCCTTATAGTCGAGCATCTTGAAGAAAATCTGCGAAGAGATGTCGTATGGATAATTGCCCGTGAGCACAAAAGGCTTGCCATCAAATATCTGGTTGAGGTCCATGCGCAAGAAGTCCTCACCGATGATGTTGTCCTTGAGCTTAGGGAAGTTCTCATGCAGATAAGCCACCGACTCGGAGTCGATTTCCACCGCCTTCACGGGGCGAGGCTTCTCTACAAGATACTGGGTGAGAACACCCATACCTGGGCCTATTTCGAGCACAGGTATATCAGGGCAAGCATCCACCGTATCGGCGATGCGCTTGGCTATATTGAGGTCAGTCAAAAAGTGCTGCCCCAAATTTTTCTTAGGCTTTACAGCTTTCATATCTTACGTATAAATATATTTATTTTGCAAAAATAACATTATTTTTTGAGAAACCATGCTAATAAAGCTTTTTTTTTTCAACTTTTATGGAAAAAGAGGGAAAAATGTATTACCTTTGCACTTGTTATGGATATAAAGAAGATAGCAAACAATATATTTAAGGTGGCACTGTCGCTCATTTTGGGCGGTGCCATACTCTATTGGATGTATCGCGGATTCGACTTCAGACAGGTGGAGGATGTAGTGCTCCACAAGATGAGTTGGACCTGGATGCTGCTGTCGTTCCCTTTCGGCATCACCGCCCAGATGTTCAGAGGCTGGCGCTGGAAGCAATCGCTTGAGCCAATCGGCGAGAAGACTCGCTCCCATGTGAGCGTCAACTCGATATTCCTCTCTTATGCTCTGAGCCTCGTGATACCGAGAGCCGGCGAATTTGCCCGTTGTGCCGTGCTGAAGAGATGGGATGGCGTATCCTTTCCCAAGGCTTTGGGCACTGTGGTAACGGAGCGAGCCATCGACTCGCTGCTGGTATTGCTCATCACCGCCCTGGTGTTTGTGATGCAAATCCCTGTGTTCTTGAACTTCTTCCGCACCACAGGCACTAGCATGGACAGCATCCTGCACCAATTCAGCGCCACGGGCTATATCGTAACCGCCATCTGCGGCATGGCTGTGCTCATCTTGCTGCACTTTCTGCTCAAGAAACTCGCTATATATAATAAGGTGAAAGCCACACTGAGCGGACTTTGGCAGGGAGTCATCTCGCTGAAAGGAGTAAAGAACGTGCCGCTCTACATCGCCTTCACACTGGGCATCTGGCTGAGTTACTTCCTGCACTATTATCTCACATTCCAGTGCTTTGAGTCAACGAGCCACCTCAGCCTGATGTGCGGACTGGTTACGTTCATCGTGGGCAGCATCGCCGTCATCGTGCCTACCCCTAATGGCGCAGGTCCTTGGCATTTCGCCGTGAAGACGATGCTTATCCTCTATGGCATCCAGCAGAACGACGCACTCTACTTTGTGCTCATCGTTCACTCGGTACAGACCCTTCTCGTCATCCTCCTAGGTATCTATGCCTGGATAAGCCTCGCTTTCACGAAGAAAGCCGAGGAAGTGAAGAATGAAGAGTGATGAATTCAATAGCATTGAGGGCGTATGCCTAATTATTCATTCTTAATTATAAATTATTAATTAAAACAAAATATTATGGCTGACATTAAGAATCTTAATCCAGTAGAAATCTGGCGTAACTTCGACAAGTTAACACAAGTTCCACGTCCATCAGGACATTTGGAAAAAATTCAGGCTTTCTTGCTCAACTGGGCAAAGGAAGTTGGTGTTGAAGCATCCAAGGATCCAGCAGGCAACATCGTAATGCGCAAGCCTGCCACACCAGGCATGGAGAACCGCAAGGGCGTGATCCTGCAGGCTCACATGGACATGGTGCCTCAGAAATCACCAGACAGCAAGCACAATTTCGAGACCGACCCTATCGAGACCATCATCGATGGCGACTGGGTACGCGCTAACCATACTACCCTCGGCAGCGACGACGGACTGGGCGTAGCTACCATCATGGCTGTCATGGAAGACAAGACCTTGCAGCATGGACCTGTAGAGGGTCTCATCACCGCAGATGAGGAGACTGGCATGTATGGTGCCAACGACCTGCCAGCAGGCGAGTTGAATGGCGACATCCTGCTCAATCTCGACACTGAGACATGGGGTGAGTTCGTAATCGGTAGCGCTGGTGGTCTGGACATCACAGCTACTCTTGACTATAAAGAGGTGGAGACCGACAAGGAAGATGCAGCCGTCAAGGTAACCCTGAAGGGCTTGAAGGGCGGTCACTCTGGTATCGAGATCAATGAGGGCAGAGCCAATGCCAACAAGTGCATGGTTCGTTTCGTTCGTGAGGCAATCTCTGAGCTCGACGCCCGCTTGGCATCTTGGCAGGGCGGCAACATGCGCAATGCCATCCCATTCCAGGCTGAGGTAGTATTGACCTTGCCCAAGGAGAACGTAGAGACACTGAACGACATGATAGCAGACTGGAAGGACGAGATTATCGACGAATTCCAGGGCATTGAGGTACCTGAGCACATCGAGTTCTTCGCAGAGAACGTGGAGACACCTAAGACAGAAGTTCCTCAGGAAATCCAGGACAACTTGGTAGATGCCATTTTTGCTTGCCACGACGGCGTATTGCGTATGGCCCCATCTATGCCAGGCATCGTAGAGACTTCATCTAACCTCGCCATCATCGAGATTGGCGGTGGCAAGGCTGCCATCAAGATCTTGGCTCGTTCTAGCCACGAATATTACAAGATGTATCTTGCCACCATGTTGGAGAGTTGCTTCTCTATGGCAGGCATGAAGGTAGAGTTCAGCGGCAGCTACGGCGGTTGGAACCCTAACCCTAAGAGCGACATCTTGGAGCACGTACTGAAGGTATACAAGGAGCAGAATGGTGTAGACGGTAAGGTACAGGCTGTACACGCCGGACTGGAGTGCTCTATCATCCTGAGCAAGTACCCAGACCTTGACGTAGTATCATTCGGCCCTACCCTCTTGAGCCCTCACACAGCCAACGAGCGTTGCCAGATTAGCTGCGTGGCTCCATTCTGGAACCTCATGAAGCAGCTCTTGGCTGAGATTCCTACTAAATAAGTTTGAAGTTAGGAGTTGCCTAGCGGAATGCAGACTTCTATGTTACAAAAATACTAAAAAAGAAAGCCGAGGAAGAAATTTCTCGGCTTTTTTGTTCCTTGTTTCAATTAAAATGATTACCTTTGCAGTCGGTTTCGCAAGAGTTATAGCATCTTAGTATAAGATATGACAAACTTCTTGCATAAGTTTCATCAAATTAAAAACAAAAATGGACGATTATCACGCGGAGAATTACAACAATTTGTAGGCGTGGAGATTCAGCAAGGCTAATCTCCATACCAAAGTAACTGTATTATTTGGAGATTAGCAAACTATGAAGACTTTTTGGAATATAGATAAGAATCTGACTGTGCTCAATGAGTGGCAGCCAAACTGCTGGATACAAGTAACATGTCCAACCGACGAAGATCAGAGATTACTGGAAGACGAATTCAAAATCCCTGATTACTTCCTCTCGGATATCAGCGATACCGATGAGCGTGCCCGCTATGAATATGACGATG